>Ga0136846_1226746_pt1 | contig 77572 bp, 64 predicted proteins | sample HopSoiMetagenom2_FD_96841 | JGI IMG/M metagenome (GOLD analysis project Ga0136846, IMG submission 96841) | Grasslands soil microbial communities from Hopland, California, USA - 2 Assembly 2016 (version 4) | ecosystem: Environmental > Terrestrial > Soil > Grasslands | place: USA: Hopland... | reverse complement strand
GTGCCCGACGCAGGCGATCGTCGCGCCGTACCGGCTCGACGCGCGCCGCTGCATCGCCTACCTGACGATCGAGCACGAGGGCGCGATCGACGAGGACCTGCGGCCGCTGATCGGCAACCGCATCTTCGGCTGCGACGACTGCCAGCTCGTGTGCCCGTGGAACAAGTTCGCGCAGCGCACCGACGAACCCGATTTCCGGGTCCGCAACGATCTCGACAAGGCCTCGCTGGTCGATCTGTTCGCGTGGACGGAAGACGAATTCCTGCAGCGCACCGAAGGCTCGCCGATCCGCCGCAGCGGCTACGCGCGCTGGCTGCGCAACCTCGCGATCGCGCTGGGCAATGCGCCAACGACGCCGGACGTGGTCGCTGCGCTGCAGGCGCGCCGCGACCTCGACGCCCCGTCCTTCGACAGCGCGATGGTGCGCGAGCACGTTGCGTGGGCGCTGGCGCGGCACGGCGTCGCCGGATAGAGCGGGACGCGCGCCGCGCTTTTCCCCCGGTAGAGCGGCCTTCAGGCCGCTTCACTTTGCCTTGGTCTTCAACGGCAAGCGGCCTGAAGGCCGCTCTACCGATTGGCGTGCATACGGGCGCTGCGGCCTGGCCTTCAACAGCCGAGTGGCTGGTCAGGTCGCTCTACCGGGCCGCGATCAGGCGCGGGCGCGGATTTCCGACAACAGCGCCTGCGTCACCGGGTCCGCGGCCTCGCCCTCGCCGCGCAGCGCCGGCAGCAGCGCGTTCGCGACCTCCTTGCCCAGCTCGACGCCGAACTGGTCGAAGGCGTTGATGCCCCACAGCACCGACTGCAGGTAGACGCTGTGCTCGTACAGCGCGATCAGCGCGCCCAGCGATTCGGGCGTGAGCGCGTCGAGCAGGAACAGCGTGCTGGGGCGGTCGCCGGCATAGGCACGATGTGGATCGTCGCTGGCGCGGCCGTTGGCGAAGGCCTCGGTCTGCGCGAGCAGGTTGGCGAGCAGCGCGGTGTGGTTGGCCGCGTGCGCGTGGTCCGCGCGGATCACGCCGATGAAGTCGGCCGGCACGATCTGGGTGCCCTGGTGCAGCGCCTGGAAGAAGCTGTGCTGGGTGTCGGTGCCCGCCCCGCCCCACCACACCGGCACGGTGTCGGTGGTCAGGAGGTCGCCGTCGAGGCGCACCGACTTGCCGAGGCTTTCCATCACCAGTTGCTGCAGGTAGTTCGGCAACAGGCGCAGACGCTCGTCGTAGGGCAGGACCGCCTGCGCGGCCAGGCGTTCGGCGTTGCGGTTCCAGACCGCGATGAGCGCGTGCCACGCCGCGAGGTTGCCGCGCAGCGGCGCCGCGTGGACGTGCGCGTCCATCAGCGCGGCGCCGGCGAGCAGGCGCTCGAAGCCGTCCATGCCGATCGCCAGCGCGATCGGGAAGCCCACCGCCGACCACAGCGAATAGCGTCCGCCGACCCAGTCCCACATCGGCAGGATGCGGCCGGCGTCGATGCCGAAGGCGGCGGCGCGATCGACGTTGGCGCTGACCGCGTAGACGCGGGCGTCGTCGCCGAGCCAGTCGCGGACCACGCCGCCGTTGAGCAGCGTCTCCTGGGTGCCGAAGGTCTTCGAGATCAGCACCGCGGCGGTCGTCGCCGGGTCCAGCGGCGCCAGCGCGCGGCGCACCGCGTTGCCGTCGACGTTGGAGACGAAATGCACCCGCAGCCCGGTGGCGTCGGCGAAGGCGTCGTGCAGCGCATCGACCACGAGCCGCGGACCGAGGTCGGAACCGCCGATGCCGACGCTGACCACGTCGGTGACGCCGGCCGCGCGCACCGCATCGACCAGCGCCGCCATCCGCTCCCGCGCCGCGCGCGCCTGCGCCGATGCCTCGCGCGCTTGCACGCTGTCGGCGAGGTCGCTGCGCAATGCGGTGTGCAGCGCGGCGCGGCCTTCGGTGGCGTTGACCTGCACGCCCGCGAACAGGCGCCGGATCGCGTCGCCCAGGTCGGCGGTTTCGGCCAGATCGAACAGCGCGTCGAGCGCCGCGCGATCGACGTGCTGGCGGGCGAAGTTCGCGTACAGCGGACCGACCCGCAGCGCGAAATCGCGCGGCCGCGCCGGGTCGTCCGCGATCAGCCGGGCGATGGGCGTTTCGCCGAGACGCCGGGCGTGCGGCAGCAGCGCGGCGGACAGGGCATCGGACGGCAGGGACATGACGACCTCGGAAACGTGCGCAGGCCGTCATCTTGCCAGAACGCATCGCGACGGAACCGAAGTGCCGTCGCTGCATACGAATCCAGCGAGCGAATCCGGCATGAGAATCGGGCGTGCGAATCGGGCGCGCGTGCGTCCGGCCAGGCCGGCGTGGGAGGTCAGCCGACGACGAATTCCAGGTTGTCGATCAGGCGGGTGCGGCCGAGCCGCGCGGCGATCAGCGCCACCCGCGGACCGGCGGCGTCGGCGGGTTCGTCGAGGCTCGGCAGGCGGACGGCCGCGTAATCGACCGCGAAGCCGGCGCGCACCAGCCGCAGCGACGCCTCGGCCTCGACCTCCGCGCGCGGCGCGCCGGCCTGCAGCCGCTCGCGCATGAACTGCAGCGTGCGGTGGATCTCGGCGGCGGTCCGGCGTTCGTCCGGCGACAGGTACTGGTTGCGCGAACTCATCGCCAGCCCGTCGTCCTCGCGCACGATGTCGCCGCGCAGCAGGGCCAGCGGATACGCCAGGTCGGTGACCATCTGCTGGATCACCGCGAGCTGCTGGTAGTCCTTCTTGCCGAACGCGGCCACGTCCGGCTGCACCTGGTTGAACAGGCGCGCGACCACCGTGCAGACGCCGTCGAAATGCCCCGGGCGATGCGCGACCTCCAGCACGTCGGCGACGCCCGGCACGCGCATCCGCACCGCGAGGTCGACCCCGAACGGATACATCGACTCCACCGTCGGCAGCCACAGCGCGTCGCAGCCGGCGGCTTCGAGGCCGCTGGTGTCGGCCTCCGGCGTGCGCGGGTAGCGGGTGAAGTCCTCGCTCGGGCCGAACTGCGTCGGGTTGACGAACACGCTGGAAATGATCCGGTCCGCGTGCCTCCGCGCCAGCGCCACCAGCGAATAGTGGCCGGCGTGGAGGTTGCCCATCGTCGGCACGAAACCGATGCGCAGGCCTTCGCGGCGCCAGCCGAGGATGCGTTCGCGCAGGCGCGACAGGTCGGTGATGGTTTCGATCATTTGCCCCCCGATTATAAATAAATTTTAATTTAGACAAAAATTAAACAGAATTTCTTGCAGGGATATTTTTACGGGCAAACTCCGCCGTCTCTGGGACCACATACAATTGATGGACAAGAGCTTCTGTTATATCGAGTGCAATCGAAACCTGATACTCTTCCGGCACATGGCCGCGATGAATACTCGCATGCCCTAATTCAAGCGCAACAGTTAGCGCATCCACCTGAATTCTAGAGACATAACCTTTCTCTTGAAAGTTCTTTAGATTCTTGGCAAAGGTTCCCGAGTCGGAAACCTTGTCTATCATTACAGATTCAATTATTGACCTGATTCCCATCGAAGCCAACGCATTTGCAGAATTGTGTATCGCCATGTAAACCTCATCAAAAAGCTTGGCGATATGCCAATTTCTGTCAATCAACCAAAACCATTTCGGTTTCGGTCGGTAAATAGAGGGCGGATAGAAAAAATCGGTCACGATGGGATTATTATCGACATCGGTTATTTCGCTATTCCATATCTCCATTTTCATTTTTACATCATCGCATCCAGCGCACTTGAAGATGATGTAAGTGCGACATCCGTGAACTTGATAACCGCCTTCCAGCATATCCTCAGCCCATGGCTGAGAAATGTTTAACAAGACGTAGTGATTGCGCAACCCGCCACATGAACTGCAATGAACCTTTGCAACTTGATTTTCTGTGGCCATAACTAACTCACCGCCTATAAGTAGGCGTGCTCCGCATCGGGGAATGCGCCGTCGCGCACCGCGGCGCAGTAGGCCTGCACCGCACCCGCGACCGAGCCGCCTTCGGCGAGGAAGTCCTTCACGAACTTCGGCCGGCGATGGCCGCCGTCGAGGCCGAGCAGGTCGTGCAGCACCAGCACCTGGCCGTCGCAGTGCGGGCCGGCGCCGATGCCGATGGTCGGGATCGGGCTGGCCGCGGTGATCGCCTGCGCCAGCGCGGTCGGCACGCATTCGAGCACCAGCAGCGCGGCGCCGGCGTCGGCGACGGCGCGGGCGTCCTCGCGCAGCTTCGCCGCCGCGCGCTCCTCGCGTCCCTGGACCTTGAAGCCGCCGAAGCGCAGCACCGACTGCGGGGTGAGCCCGAGGTGCGCGGACACCGGGATCTCGCGTTCGACCAGGAACCGGATCACCTCGAGCTTGTGCGGGCCGGCGCCTTCGAGCTTGACCATCTGCGCGCCGGCCTGGAGCAGCCGGGTCGCGGCGTCAAGCGCACGCTCCGGGGTGGCGTCGGCCTGGAACGGCAGGTCGGCGACCAGCAGCGCGCGCTGCAGGTGCGATGCGACCGCGGCGGTGTGGTAGGCGATGTCGTCCACCGTCACCGGCAGCGTCGAATCGTGGCCCTTCACCACCATGCCCAGCGAATCGCCGACCAGGATCAGGTCGACCCCGCTGCGGTCGAGCACGCGACCGAACACGGCGTCGTACGCGGTGAGCATCGCCAGCCGGCGGCCGGCGCGCTTGGCCTCGGCCAGCGCGGGGACGGTCCAGGGCTTGTCGTCGGAAAGGGCCATGGCATCGCGGATTCGCCGCCGGAACGGCAGCGGGGCGCCAAGGGTAGCAGGTCGTCCGGTCCGGCCGTCGCGCCTCAGCGTTCCGGCAGCGGTGCGATCCCGGCGCGCCCCAGGCGCTGCACGGCGGCGCGCGCGCTGCCCTGCCCCGGAATCTCGATGTCTTCGACCAGGTCGAGCAGCGGCACCAGCGCGAAGGCGCGCTCGTGCAGGTGCGGATGCGGCACCCGCAGGCCCGGCGTGTCCACGACCGCGTCGCCGTGCAGCAGCAGGTCGAGATCGAGGGTGCGCGGTCCCCAGCGCCGCCCCGGCACCCGCCGGCGGCCGAACTCGCGCTCGATGCGCAGCAGTTCCTCGAGCAGCGCCTGCGGGGTCAGCATCGTCTCCAGCGCCACCACGGCGTTGACGAAGTCGGGCTGGTCCTCCAGCCCCCAGGCCGGCGTGCGATACAGGCGCGACACCCCGAGATAGCGGCTGCGCGGCACGGTCATCAGCCGATGCACCGCGGCGCGGAGCGTGCCCGGGCTGTCGCCGACGTTGCTGCCGAGACCGACATGGGCGACCACCGGGTCGCGACGCTGCGCCACCACGCGAAGCCTCCGGGATCCGCTTCAGTGGCCGACGGCGGCCGGGCGGCGGCGCCGGCGTCGGCGCGAACCGCGCGCCGCCTCGCCGCCTTCGCTCTCGCCTTCCTCGTCGCCGTCGGCGACCGGCCGCAGCGCGGCCACCGCCAGGGCGTGGTCGGGATCGCGCTGGGCCTCGGCCCAGAACGCGATGTCGGCCGCATGGTCGGGCGACGCCGCCTGCCGCAACTGCAGGAAATCGAAGGCGGCGCGGAACCGCGGCTGCGCCAGCAGGCGCACGACGCGCTTGCGCTGGCGCTGCGGGAACCGCGACTGCAGCAGCCAGATCTCCTGCATCGGCAGCGAGAACCGGCGCGGCAGCGCGACCGTCTCGACCTGGTGCAGGGTCACGCGATCGGCGGCGCGGCGCTCGGCCTCGACCGGATGCACGCCCTGCGCCTGCAGCATCGCCAGGGTGCGGCAGTAGGCCGGCCACAGCAGCAGCGCGAACAGGAACGCCGGCGACACCGGCTCGTCCGCGGCCACCCGCGCGTCGGTCGCGCGCAGGCCTTCGAGCAGCATCCGCCGCAGCGCGCCGCTGCGGTTGGCGGCCAGCGCCTTCGCGGTCTCCGGGAGCAGCGCCGACAGCAGGCCATGCGCCTCCAGCCCGAGGAAGCTGGCCTCGGCATGGCCCGACAGGAACAGCTTGAGGCACTCCTCGAACAGGCGCGCCGCCGCGGCTTCGCGCAGCAGCGGCGCCAGCACCGGCAGCGGCGCGGCGGTCGCCGGATCGATGGTGAATTTCAGCTTCGCGGCGAGGCGCACCGCGCGCAGCATGCGCACCGGGTCTTCGCGGTAGCGGGTCTCCGGGTCGCCGATCAGCTTCAGCACCCGGTTGCCGACGTCCTCGAAGCCGCCGACGTCGTCGCGCACCGAGAAATCGGCGATGGAGTAGTACAGCGCGTTGGCGGTGAAGTCGCGGCGGACCGCGTCGTCCTCGATGGTGCCGTAGACGTTGTCGCGCAGCACGCGACCGTCCTCGTCGGTCTCGCGGTCGCCGCTGCCGTCGTCGCTGTTGGCGCGGAAGGTCGCCACTTCGATGATCTCGCGCCCGTAGACGACATGCGCGAGGCGGAACCGGCGACCGATCAGGCGGCAGTTGCGGAACAGGTGCTTGACCTGCTCCGGGGTGGCGTCGGTGGCGACGTCGAAATCCTTGGGATGCTCGCCGAGCAGCAGGTCGCGGACGGCCCCCCCGACGAGGTAGGCGGCATAGCCGGATTCGTGCAATCGGTACAGGACGCGGAGCGCGCTGGGGCTGATGTCCTTGCGCGAAATCGCATGCCGATCGCGGGGGATCGTCCGTGTCTCGGTCGGGGGCGTGGTGGACTCGGTCATCGGAACGGTGATCGCGGACTCGGTTCGGACGGGAAGTTGGTCAAAACGTCAGGTGACCCGCTATACTAGCAGGCCTGTCGGCTCCGACCGTCCGGTCCCGCAGGCGCGTCGCGCCGGGGGTGGCCCGGGCGCCGGGATTCCCTCGGAGACCGCAACCGTTTCAATGCTCCCTTCGTCTAGAGGCCTAGGACGTGGCCCTCTCAAGGCTAAAACACGGGTTCGAATCCCGTAGGGAGCGCCAATTCCGAAAACCCGCGCCGCAAGGCGCGGGTTTTTCTTTGCGCGACCGCAGGGTTCGGACACGGGTTCGACAGGGTCGCCCGGAGCGACCCTGGACGGCCGCAGGCCGCCCGCAGGGTGCGGCGCACGACGCGCCGCATCCATCCCGCAGGGAGCGCCAATTCCGAAAACCCGCGCCGCAAGGCGCGGGTTTTTCTTTGCGCGACCGCAGGGTTCGGACAGGGGGTTCCGATTCCGGGTCCGACAGGGACGCCTGGCGCGATCCGGCCTGCCCGCGGCGGCCCGGAACCCGCCACGACGCCATGTCCGGCTTCGCCCCGGGGCGCGTCGGGCTTACACTAGTCGCACTGCGTTCCAGGATCCGGCCGCCCCATGCCTTTCGTCGTCACCGAAAACTGCATCAAGTGCAAATTCACCGACTGTGTCGAAGTCTGCCCGGTCGACTGCTTCCACGAAGGCCCGAATTTCCTGGTCATCGACCCGGACGAGTGCATCGACTGCACGCTGTGCGAGCCGGAATGCCCGATCAACGCGATCTATCCGGAAGACGACGTGCCGGCCGGCCAGGAAGCCTTCGTGGCCCTGAACAAGGAGCTGTCCGCGCAGTGGCCGGTGATCACTACCCGCAAGGAACCGCTCGCCGACGCCAAGGAGTGGGACGGCAAGCCCGGCAAGCTGTCGATGCTGGAGCGCTGAGCGCCCGCGGTCCGCAACGAAGAACGGGCGCCATCGGCGCCCGTTTCGTTTCCGCCCCCGGACCGGACGTCCGGGACGGGATGTCCCGGCGCGGATCACCCCGGGGCAGATCCCCCTGGGGCAGATCCCGGGGAGCGGACTTACTGTCCGCCGAGCGCCGTCTTCAGCGCCGCGACCAGCTTGGTCGCGCCGGCGCCGGTGGCGGGCTGGCCGCGCGGATCGACCGCGGCGACCTGGCTGCGGCCGCCGTCGAGATCGGTGATGCGCACCAGGAAGGTCTCGCCGGCGTAGTCGATGTCGTAGGCGCCGAGCAACTGGGCGCGGTTGGCGACCTTGGCGCCCTGGACATTGGCCAGCGCCTCGCCGACCTTCGCGAACACCGCCGCGCGGTCGCCGGCGACGGCGAAGCTGGACGCACGCACCACCGGGTCGCCCGCCAGCGAAGAGCGGGTCACCGGCCCGGTCGGCGCGGCGGCGCGATCGGCCGCCGCCTGGTCGAAGGCCGGCGGGAACTCCAGCGGCCGCTGGTCGCCTTCGGCGGCATACATGTCCTTCTTGTGGAACCAGCGGCAGCCCGACGCGCCCAGCAGCGCGACGGCCAGCACGGCGAAGGTCGCGAACCGCGCGGCGCGGGACAGGGCGGGACGGACGTTCTGGCGGATCGGGGACATGCGGACTCCTGACGGGAAACGGCGCGGTCGCGGGCTCAGCCGGCGGCAGCGAAACGGTGGGCGGCGTCGGCGGCGTCGCGCTCGAGGCCGGCGATGCGGGTGGTCATGGCGTCGGCCGCCGCGGCGTGGGCCGACGACAGCGGGGTCAGCGGCAGGCGCAGGCCGTGGCCGATGCCCTGGCGCGCGAGGATCGCCTTGACCGGGATCGGGTTGGGCTCGACGCCCATGAAGTCGAAGACCGGCTGCAGCGCGGCGTCGAGCGCCTCGGCCTCGGCGCGGCGGCCGTCGCGGGCGAGGTCGCAGAGCCGGCGCATGGCCGCGGGCGCCGCGTTGGAGGCGACCGAGATGAGGCCGTCGGCGCCGGCCAGCATCGCCCGGGCGGCGGTCGGGTCGTCGCCGGACAGGATCGCGAACCCCGGCGAACGCAGCGCGAGCAGCGCCTGCATCCGCTCCGGCTCCGGACGCGCTTCCTTGATGCCGACGATCCGCGGATGCGGCGCCAGCGCGGCCACCGTCTCCGGCAGCAGGTCGCAGCCGGTACGGCCCGGGACGTTGTAGAGGACGACCGGCAGCCCGCCCTCCCCGGCCACGGCGTTGAAGTGGGCGAACAGCCCGGGCTGGGTCGGCCGCACGTACGGCGGCGTGACCACGAGCGCGGCGTCGGCGCCGCAGTCGGCGGCGCGCCGGGTCAGCGCGATGGTCTTGGCGGTGTTGGGGGTGCCGGTGCCGGCGAGCACCGGGAGGCGGCCGGCGACCACGGCCACCGCGCGGCGCAGCAGCGCATCGTATTCGGCGTCGTCCAGCGCATTGGCCTCGCCGGTCGAGCCGGCCACCACCACCGCCTGGGTGCCGGCGGCGATCTGCGCGGCGAGGAGACGGTCCCAGGCGTCGAAATCGAGGGCGCCCGACGCCGTGAACGGCGTGGCCAGCGCGGTGATGCTGCCGGAAGGATGCACGCGGATGCCCTGGAAACTGTGTGAGGCCGGAGGGGGATCGCGCCGGGTGCGGCGACGACCCGGCGATGTTACTTGGGAAGGTCTGAACAGGCCATCCTCCGCACGCGCCCGTCCCGGCGGCCGCCATGGGAATCAACCACTTGCCGCGGCGGTCGCCGGCGCATCGCCGCCGTCGCGGCGGCGGCGGTCCCGCGTGCGCGCCTTGCGGCATGAAACCGCGGACCAGTATGCTGGCGCAGTGTCCCCGGCGCATGGCGTTGGCAGGACCGCGCCATTCCCGATTCGCAACACTTTCCCGCCGCGGACGCCGCCTTGACCGAACCTTCCACCGCCGCCCGACCAGCGCCGAACGAGAACTACCTGCTGATCAACGCCTACACGACGCATCCGCAGTCGCCGCTGCTGTCGGTGACCCGGCGGATCTCGGACAGCGGCTGCAATCTCGTCGACGCCCGCCTGTCCACCGTCGGCCGCGACGTCTCGGTCACGGCGCTGGCGATCGGCCCGTGGGACGCGATCGCCAAGCTCGAGGCGATGCTGACCCGGCTGGAGCGCGAGGAAGGCGTCAAGCTCAACTGGTACCGCACCGGCCCCAAGCCGATGCAGTCGAACCTGCTGCCGTACGTGGTCGAGGTGGTGGCCGCCGACAAGCCCGGCATCCTCTACCAGCTCGCCGACTTCTTCGACCGCCAGGGCATCACCATCGAAAGCCTGCACTGCGCCCGCTACCGCGCGATGCAGACCGGCGCGGACATGTTCTCCGCGCAGGTCACGATCGGGGTGCCGGCGGACATGCACATCGCGGCGCTGCGCGACGATTTCCTCGAGTTCTGCGACCACCTGAACCTCGACGCCATCATGGACCCGATGAAGTTCTGACGATGACCGACGCGAAACTCCCCGTCCTCGGCAAGACGCTTCCGAAATCCACCCTCGCCCTGCCCCTCCCGCTGTCGGACGGTTCGACCGCGACGCTGTCGGACTACGCCGACCGCTGGCTGGTGCTGTACTTCTACCCGAAGGATTCCACGCCCGGCTGCACCACCGAGGGCCTGGACTTCAACGCGCTGCTGCCGAAGTTCGGCAAGCTCGGCGCCGACGTGCTCGGGGTGTCGCGCGATTCGATCAAGTCGCACCAGAACTTCTGCGCGAAGCAGGGCTTCCGCTTCCCGCTGGTCAGCGACGGCGACGAGGCGCTGTGCCACGCCTTCGGCGTGATCGGCGAGAAGAACATGTACGGCAAGAAGGTGCTCGGCGTGGTCCGCAGCACGTTCCTGATCGCCCCCGGCGGCAAACTCGCGGCCGAATGGCGCGGGGTGAAGGTCCCGGGCCACGCCCAGGCCGTGTTCGATGCGCTGAAGGCGGCCCAAGGCCAGTGATCCCCCTTTCCGCGACGCCGTCCGGTCGCCCCGCCCCGCGGGTCGCGACGGTTCGGTCGCGCCTGCGGCACGCGCTCGCTACTTCGCTTCCGACTTCGCTTCCGACTTCGCTTCCGACTTCGCCCCCCTCCCCGCAACCCAGTCCCGACCGAGGCCCCGCATCCGCATGATGACCAAAGGCAAGCGCATCTACGTCCTCGACACCAACGTGCTGATGCACGACCCGACGGCGCTGTTCAAGTTCGAGGAGCACGACGTCTTCCTGCCGATGCAGGTCATCGAGGAACTGGACAACGCCAAGAAGGGCACCTCCGAAGCCAGCCGCAACGCGCGCCAGGTCAGCCGCTTCATCAACGAGCTGATCGAGGCCCACGGCACCGACAAGCTGGTCACCGGCATCCCGCTGACCCGGCCGAAGGGGCTGCAACTGCGCGCGGCCGAAAGCATCGGCCGGCTGCGCTTCCAGACCGGCAGCTTCGATTCGGCGAAGAAGTTCGGCGCGGTGATGCCGGACAACCAGATCCTCGGCGCGATCCTGGTGCTGCAGGAGACCGAGGCCGGGGTGCCGGTGGTGTTCGTCTCCAAGGACATCAACCTGCGGATCAAGGCCTCGATCGCCGGGATCGCCTCGGAGGACTACGAGAACGACCGTGCGCTGGACGACTTCAGCCTGCTCTACACCGGCGTCTCCGCGCTGCCGGAGGATTTCTGGCAGCGCCACGGCGACGACCTGCGGTCGTGGACCGAGAAGGGCCGCACGTTCTACGAATTCTCGCGCGACGGCGACGAGGAGTGGTTCCCGAACCAGTTCCTGTACCTGCCCGGCGACGAGGAGGCGGAGATGCGCGTGGCGCGGGTCGAGGGCGACCGCATCACCGTGCAGATCGTCGACGACTACCGCAGCCACCAGCACGCGGTGTGGGGCATCGCCGCGCGCAACCGCGAGCAGAACTTCGCGCTCAACGCGCTGATGGACCCGGACATCGACTTCGTGACCCTGCTCGGCACCGCCGGCACCGGCAAGACCCTGCTCGCGCTGGCGGCGGGGCTGGCGCAGACGATGGACGCGCAGCGCTACCGCGAGATCATCATGACCCGCGCCACGGTGAGCGTGGGCGAGGACATCGGCTTCCTGCCCGGCACCGAGGAGGAGAAGATGACGCCGTGGATGGGCGCGCTGACCGACAATCTCGAGGTGCTGATGCCCAACAACGCCGAAGGCGGTAGCTGGGGCCGCGCGGCGACCAACGACCTGCTCGCCTCGCGGATCAAGATCCGTTCGCTGAACTTCATGCGCGGCCGCACCTTCCTCAGTCGCTGGCTGATCCTCGACGAGGCCCAGAACCTCACGCCCAAGCAGATGAAGACGCTGATCACCCGCGCCGGCCCCGGCACCAAGATCGTCTGCCTGGGCAACGTCGAGCAGATCGACACGCCCTACCTCACCGAGACCACGTCCGGCCTGACCTACGCCGTCGACCGCTTCAAGGGCTGGGCGCACAGCGCGCACATCACCCTGCGCCGCGGCGAGCGTTCGCGGCTCGCGGACTACGCGTCGGAAGTGCTCTGACCGCCTCCGCGTCGGCCACGAAAACGCCCGCCGACCGGCGGGCGTTTTCGCTGCGCGTCCCTGCGCGGAAGCCTTCGGCCGGCCCTTGCCCGCCGGCCGGGGCGGCGACTCAGCGTCCCGCGGTGCGGCAGCAGGTCGCGCTGACCTGGTAGCTGAGCGCCGACAGCAGCGAACCGACGAGGTCGCAGCGCCAGCCGGTGGGCTGCCCGGAGGTGACCAGCGGCTGCGAATTGCTGATGCCGATGCCCAGCGGCCCGCCGCAACCGCCGCTCGCGGCGGCATAGCCGGCCGGGCAGCTCACCGAGCGCATCTGCACGCCGCCCAGGAGGTCGAGGGTGCCGGTCTGCTGCGCCACCGTGCAGTCCAGCGCGGTGGCCACCGGCTCCATGTAGTAGCCCACGACGTCGATCACCGCGTCGCTCTGCGCGAAGGTGTAGAGCGTGAACTGGGTGGCGCAGCCCGGACGGCAGAGCGAGACGATCTCGCCGTTGGACGTGTCCTTGCCGGCGAGGTAGTTCAGCGAGGACACCAGCGGCCGCGCCACGTCGGAGGCATACGCCGTGAAATAGCCGTCGAGCGCGGGCCGCGAGGCGGTCAGTTTGACCTGCAGCGCGGACGCGTTCTGCGGGATGCCGCAGTTGCTGGGATCGCCGCCCTGCGACGCGAAGCCCGACGCGCTGTAGGCGATGAAGCTGCGCGAACCGGTGGCCGCGATCGGCCCGCCGGCGACGCGGGTGTCGGCGATCCGGCACGGCGTGAGCGGCGTGTACACCAGGTCCGCGCCGGCCGCGCCCAGCTTGGTCGGCGCACCCGCGCGCCTCACTGCGGACGCGCCGAGCAGCGCGGCCTGCATGCCGTCGAAGGTGGGCTCGCCGGCGGCGCGCTCGAGATTGGCCATGTCGACTTGGCGCAGGGTCGGCGCCATCCGCGCGGCCCAGGCCTGCGGCGACACGCCGTGGCGCGCGGCGGCGGCGCCGGACCAGGTGCCGACGATGTCCGAGGCGAGTTCGGCGCGCATCGACTCCGGCGCGCGTCCGTCGCTGGTGATCGTCGCCGACCACCACGAGACACCGGCCACGGCCACCGGCGCGATGCACGCGGCGGCAAGGAGAAGCGACTTCCGGACGATCGAACGCATGGCGAAGCTCCTTTTCGTCGCATCGAAGGCGATGCACGGCGAATCTGGAAAAACCGCATCGCGACGGCAATGTCGCAAGCAGCGCACATGCGCGCACGGCGCGGCGGGCCCGCGGGATGCGTCGCCGCGCACGATAGGATGCGTCGATGCCGGAATCGCCGCATGTGGCGCTCCGTCGCACGACGAGGAAGCGCATGATCGAGAACACGGATCGACGATGAGGTCCGACTGTCTTCGCGCTTGCGCAGGCGGGCGATTTGATACAAGTTTGGCGACGGAGGCGCATTGCATGACGCAAGGAGCAACCGATGCCGACGCTGAGCGACCGGATTCGACGCGCACGCAGCCTCTGCGGCATGAGCCAGAGCGAACTCGCCTCGCGCGTGGGCGTGGGCCGCGGCACGGTCACGCGATGGGAACATCCCGCCGGCAACGCGCCGAGCACGCGCCACCTCATCGAGATCGCGCGCAGCACCGGAACCCAGGTGGAATGGCTGGCGCTCGGCCTGGGCGCACCGCGGAGCGAGGCCATGACCACGGCCGCGGCGACCGATCCGGATGCGCATGCGGAGAACGATCTCGAACTCGAATGCCTGCGCTGCCTGCGCCGCATGCCCCGGCGCGTGCGCGAGCAACTGGCCGCACTGATGCGGTCGATCGCCAGATGAGCGAAGCGCGCACGGGCATCCGCGTCCCGTTGCGCTGCAGAAGGTCGCGTCGAGCCGGTCCCTGATCGCCGCCGGCGGCGGCTTCGCCGGATCGCGGCGCGGGCCAGCGGGGGTGGCCGTCGCCTGCGGCTGCGAAGCGGGGTCGCGATGCGCGGTCGCCCGTCTTCTTCCCTGCGCTCATCGCCGCATGTTCCCGCGATCCGCGACGGCGTCGCGTGCGGGCGCTACCATCGCGCGACACCCCCACCGGATCCCGCATGACCGACATCGCCTTGCATCCACGCATTCGCCACTGGCGCAGCGACGATGCGCCCGCGCTGTTCGCCGCGGTCGCCGATTCGCTGTCCACCCTGTCGCGCTGGCTGCCGTGGGCGACGCCGGACTACGACCTCGCGCGCGCGCAGGCGTGGATCGCGCACTGCATGCGCATGCAGGAGGCCGACGACGAGCATCACTTCGGCGTGTTCGACGACGCGTCGGGCGCGCTGCTGGGCAGCGTCGGCCTCAATCAGCGGATCCGCGCGAATCGCGCCGCGAACCTCGGTTACTGGGTCGCTGAGACCGCCCGCGGCCGCGGAGTGGCCGTCGCCGCCGCGCGCCAGGCCGCACGCCATGGATTCCAGACGCTGGGCCTGCAGCGGATCGCGATCCAGGTGGCGCCGGACAACCACGCCAGCCAGCACGTGGCGATGAAGCTCGGCGCGGTCTGCGAAGGCATCGCCCGCAATGGCCTGGCGACACCCGATGGCCCGGCCGAGGCCATCGTGTACTCGCTGATCCCGGCGGACATTGCGCTTTGGGAGGGACGGGTCGATTGATGTTCAATACATCATTTAGACCATCTGATACTTGATCGGCGCGATCTGGGACATGGATACTGCGGTCCTCCGAAGGAGTCCGCATGATCACTGCCGCCCAGATGCGCGCCGCGCGCGCCCTGCTCGGGATCGACCAGCGCCGGCTGGCCGAACTCTCGGGCGTTTCGCTGCCGACCATCCAGCGCATGGAGGCCAGTCCCGGCCACGTGCGCGGCATGGTCGGCACCCTCACCAAGATCGTCGAAGCGCTGGACGCCGCCGGCGTCGAGCTGATCGGCAACGGCCAGCCCGGACAGGGCCAGGGTCGGGGCGTGCGCCTGAAGGAGTCCGGGGCGTGAGCGCCGCGAGCTGGCGTCGCGGCTTCACGCCGAAGACGCTGACGGTGCTGCGCGACGGCTACCGGCTGGCCGACCTGCGCGCCGATGCGGTCGCCGGGCTGACGGTCGCGATCGTCGCCCTGCCGCTGGCGATGGCGCTGGCGATCGCCAGCGGCACCACGCCGGAGAAGGGCCTGCACACGGCGATCATCGCCGGCTTCCTGATTTCCCTCCTCGGCGGCTCGAAGGTGCAGATCGGCGGGCCGACCGCGGCCTTCATCCCGGTGGTGTTCGCGATCATCCAGAAGGAAGGCTACGGCGGGCTGATCCTGTGCACGCTGCTGGCGGGGCTGATGCTGATCGCCGCCGGCCTGCTGCGGCTCGGCACGCTGATGAAATACATGCCGCAGCCGGTGGTCACCGGCTTCACCGCCGGCATCGCGGTCAGCATCTTCTCCAGCCAGGTGAAGGACGCGCTCGGCCTGCGCATGGGCCAGGTGCCGGCCGATTTCCTGCCGCGCTGGCAGGCCTATGCCGAGCATCTGGGCAGCGCGCAGCCGGCGGCGATCGCGCTGACCGTGCTCGGCCTGGTCGCGATCCTCGGCCTGCGCCGCTGGCGCCCGGCGTGGCCCGGGTTCCTGATCGCGCTGCTGCTGTGCACGCTGGCGGCGGCCGGCGCCGCGCTGCCGGTGGAGACCATCGGCAGCAAGTTCGGCGGCCTGCCCTCGGCGCTGCCGAGCTTCGACTTCCCGCACATCCCGTTCGAGCGCACCCGCGAACTGCTGCCCAGCGCGTTCACCATCGCCTTCCTCGCCGGCGTCGAGTCGCTGCTGTCGGCGGTGGTCGCCGACGGCATGACCGGCGGCCGCCACCGCTCGAACATGGAGCTGGTCGCGCAGGGCGTGGCGAATTCGGCGTCCGCGCTGTTCGGCGGCCTGCCCGCCACCGGCGCGATCGCGCGCACCGCCACCAACATCCGCGCCGGCGGCCGCACCCCGTTCGCCGGAATGCTGCACGCGGCGTTCCTGCTGCTGTTCATGCTGCTGCTGGCGCCGCTGATGGGCTACGTGCCGCTGGCCGGGCTGGCGGCGATCCTGCTGATCGTGGCCTGGAACATCAGCGAGGTCGAAGCCTTCCGCCACACCCTCTCGGCGCCGAAGGGCGATCGCCTGGTGCTGCTGTCGACGTTCCTGCTGACGGTGTTCTTCGACCTGACCGTGGCGATCGAGGTCGGCGTGGTGATGGCCGCGTTCGTCTTCATGTTCCGGATGGCCGAGGCGGTGGAGATCCAGGGCAGCGCGGATGGCGACGAGGATGCGGACGAGGACCGGGGCGCCGACCCGACCCAGCGCGAGCGCCTGCCGGCGGGGGTGGAGGCGTTCCAGATCAGCGGGCCGCTGTTCTTCGGCGCGGCCAACCGGCTGGACGACCTGCTCGACCAGTTCCGGACGCCGCCCAGGGTGTTCATCCTGCGCATGCGCCTGGTGCCGGTGATCGACGCCAGCGGCATGCACGCCCTGGAGGCGCTGCTGGAGCGCTGCCAGCGGCGCGGCATCGTGCTGATCGTCTCGGGGCTGCAGGCGCAGCCGCGGCGGGTGTTCGCGCAGATGCGCCTGCACCCGCGACACGGCATGTTGCACATCGTTCCCGGTTACGATGCCGCCCTGAGCCTGGCCCAGGCGCTGCTGGCCGGCACCGCAACGGAGGATGCCCCCTCGTGACCCGTCCCGTTTCCGCCCTCACCATCGCCGGCTCGGATTCCGGCGGCGGCGCCGGCATTCAGGCCGACCTCAAGACCTTCGCCGCGCACCGGGTCCACGGTCTGAGCGCGATCGCCGCGCTCACCGCGCAGCACACGCGCGGGGTCGTCGCGGTGGAATCGCCACCGCTGCCGTTCCTGCGCGCGCAGATCGCGGCCTGTTTCGACGATTTCAGGATCGGTGCGGTCAAGACCGGCATGCTCGGCAACGCCGACACCGTGCAGGCGGTGGTCAAGGCCTTCGACCAGCACGACCCGCACCACATCGTGGTCGATCCGGTGATGGTCGCCACCTCGGGCGCGCAACTGCTCGCCAACAGCGCGATCGAAGTGCTGCGCGAACGCCTGCTGCCGATGGCCTCGGTGATCACCCCGAACCTGCACGAGGCCGAACTGCTGCTCGGCCGCACGATCCCGGATCTGGATGCGATGCGCAGCGCCTGCGACGACCTGCTCGATCTCGGCGCCGGCGCGGTGCTGCTCAAGGGCGGGCACCTGGACCACGGCGACACCGTGACCGACCTGTTCGCGCAGCGGCGCGACAGCGGCGGCAGGCTGCATCGCGAGATCGCGCACCCGCGTCTGTCGCTCAACGCCCACGGCACCGGCTGCACGCTCGCCGCGGCGATCGCCGCGCGGCTGGCGCTGGGCGACGATCTCGAAACCGCCTGCAGCGGCGCCTCGGACTACGTCCACCGCGCCCTGCGCAGCGGCATCCGGCCCGGACGCGGCGACGTCCTGGTGCTCGACCACTTCGGCGCCGCGGACCCGGCGTGACCGCAGCGCCAGGCGATGCGGACGCCCCGGCGGACGACGACGGCCTGGCGGTCGTCTCTGCCGACGGACACCGCTTCCGGCTGCTCGTGCGCCGCCCGGCGGCCCCGGTCGCGGCGCTGCTGTGGCTGCCGGCGCTGGGCGTGGCCGCGAAACACTACCTGCCCCTCGCCGAGGCGCTGTCGGCCCGCGGCGTCGCGGTCTTCGTCCACGAATGGCGCGGACACGGCAGCAGCGACGTGCGCGCCGGACGCGATCGCGACTGGGGCTACCGCAGCCTGCTCGAAGACGACCTGCCGGCCGCGCTGGCGGCCCTGCGCGCCGCCTGCTCCGACCTGCCGCGGATCGTCGGCGGCCACAGTCTCGGATCGCAACTGGCGACGTGCCTGCTCGCCCGCTCCCCGGACGCCGCGCAGCGACTGTGGCTGGTCGCCGGCGGCGCACCGTACTGGCGCACGTTCCCGGGGCCGCGCGGCTGGCTGCTGCCGCTGGCCTACCGCTTCGCGCCGTGGCTGGCGGATCGCCGCGGCCACCTGCCGGGACGGACGATCGGCTTCGGCGGACGCGAGGCCCGCGGCGTGATCCGCGACTGGGCCCGCAGCGGCCTGAGCGGGCGCTACGCGGCGGCGGGCATGGCGATCGACCTGGAATCCGCCCTCCGCGGCGTGCGGGTCGCGGTCGATGCGGTGCGGATGGCCGACGACTGGCTGGTGCCGCCGGGATCGCTGGACTGGCTGCTCGGCAAGCTGCAGCCGACCGCGGTGCGCCACACCGTGCTCGACGCCGCGCGGCTCGGCGTCCGCGCCGATCATTTCGCCTGGATGCGCCGGCCCGATGCGGTCGCCGACGCGCTCGCGGCTGGGCTTCAGCCGGCGTAGCCGCCCGGGTTCATCGACTGCCAGCGCCAGGCGTCGCGGCACATCGCATCGACGTCGAGCGCGGCGCGCCAGCCGAGCAGCGCTTCGGCCAGGCGCGGATCGGCGTAGACCTCGGCCACGTCACCGGGACGGCGGGCGACGATGTCGTAGGGAATCGACCGGCCGCTCGCCGCCTCGAACGCGCGCACCAGTTCCAGCACGCTGATCCCGCGGCCGACGCCGAGGTTGATCGCGGTGTGGCCGTGCAGCGGATGGCCCGCTGCCGGCGCCGACCCGCCCTCGCCCGCCAGCGCCTCGATCGCATGCACGTGCGCGCGGGCGAGATCGACCACGTGGATGTAGTCGCGCACCCCGGTGCCGTCGATCGTCGGCCAGTCGCCGCCGAACACCTGCAGCCGCGCGCGCTGGCCGACCGCGACCTGGCAGATGTAGGGCATCAGGTTGTTGGGGACGCCGCTGGGCGCCTCGCCGATCAGGCCCGAGGGATGCGCGCCGACCGGATTGAAGTAGCGCAGGCTGATCGCGCACAGGCGGACGTCCGCGGCGCAGGCGTCGGCGATGATCTGCTCGGCGATCAGCTTGGTGCGGCCGTAGGGGTTGGTCACCGACAGCCGCGCCGACTCGTCCAGCGGCAGCGCCTCGGGCTCGCCGTAGACGGTCGCCGACGAGCTGAAGACGAGGCGGTCGACGCCATGCCGCTGCATCGACTGCAGCAGCCCGACGGTGCCGCCGAGGTTGTTCTCGAAATAATCCAGCGGCCGCACGCAGGATTCGCCGACCGACTTGAGCGCGGCGAAGTGGATGACCGCGTCGAAACCGCCGTCGGCGAACACCCGGTCGAGGGCGGCGGCATCGCGCAGGTCGACGCGGTGCGCCTCGGGCGCGCCGCCGGTCAGGCGCGCGATGCGGTCCAGCACCGTCGGCGCGCTGTTGCAGTGGTTGTCGACGATCACCGCCTGGTGGCCGCGCTCGGCGAGGGCGACGCAGGTGTGGCTGCCGATGTAGCCGGCGCCGCCGGCAACCAGGATGCGCATGGAACCTCGGGGCGGGAGTCGGGGGCGGGAAGGAGGCGGGTCGCCGTGCGACAACGCGGTGGACGGGCCCGAGCGGCCGCGCACGACCGCGGCGACTGTCCGGAACGCCGCGTTTTCCGCGTCCTCACTGCCGACGCCGACCGGGGGAAGGCGCGACCGGACCCGCGGCGGCGGGCGCCATGCTATCGCATTCCCTGCGCCGCCGGCCCCGTCCACGCCGCGCCGGCCCCGGCCTGCACGGCTGGTAGACTTCCCCGCTTTCACGGACCCGGATACCCGCACGATGCAGGCCAGCCTTCCCGCCCGCGACGACATCCGCATCGCCATCATCGGCCTGGGCTACGTCGGCCTGCCGCTCGCCGCCGCGTTCGGCAAGCGCCATACGGTGGTCGGTTTCGACATCGACGCCCAGCGCGTCGAGGAGCTCGGACGCTTCCACGACCGCACCCTCGAGACCACCGAGGCCGAACTGCGCGCCGCGACGCGGCTGCGCTTCAGTTGCGACCCGAAGGACCTCGAAGGCTGCAACGTCTTCATCGTGACCGTGCCCACCCCGATCGACGAATACAAGCGCCCCGACCTGCGCCCGCTGGAATCGGCCAGCCGCACCGTCGGCCGCGCGATCCGCAGGGGCGGCGTGGCGATCTACGAATCGACGGTGTATCCCGGCGCGACCGAGGAAGCCTGCGTGCCGATCGTCGAGCGCGAGTCCGGGCTGACGTTCAACGTCGATTTCTACGCCGGCTACAGCCCCGAGCGGATCAACCCGGGCGACCACCAGCACCGGCTGGAAACGATCATGAAGGTCACCTCCGGCTCCACGCCGGAGGTCGCCGATTTCGTCGACGCGCTGTACGGCGACATCATCACCGCCGGCACGCACAAGGCCAGCAGCATCCGCGTCGCGGAAGCCGCCAAGGTCATCGAGAACATCCAGCGCGACGTCAACATCGCGCTGATCAACGAACTGGCGCTGATCTTCCATCGCCTCGGCATCGACACCCACGAAGTGCTGGCGGCATCGGGCACCAAGTGGAACTTCCTGCCGTTCAAGCCCGGACTGGTCGGCGGCCACTGCATCGGCGTCGACCCGTACTACCTGACCCACAAGGCGCAGCAGATCGGCTACCACCCGGACGTGATCCTCGCCGGCCGCCGCATCAACGACGGCATGGGCCCGCACGTCGCCCAGTGCACGGTGAAGGAGATGACCCGGCGCGGCCTGCCCACCGCCGGCGCGCGCATCCTCGTGCTGGGCCTGGCGTTCAAGGAGAACTGCCCGGACCTGCGCAACACCCGGGTGGTCGACATCCTCGCCGAACTGGGCAGCTACCACGCGCAGGTCGACGTGCACGACCCGTGGGTCGATGCGCACCTCGCCCATGAGGAATACGGCCTCGCGATGACCGACGCCCCGGCCGCAGGCGCCTACGACGCGGTGATCCTGGCCGTCGCCCACCGCGAATTCGTCGCCCTCGGCGCCGACGGCATCCGCCGCTTCGGCAAACCCGGCGCAGTGCTGTTCGACGTGAAAGGCGTGCTGCCGCGGGATGGGGTGGACGGGCGACTCTAACCCGCCCCCTCCTCCACAACACCCGTCATCCTCGCGAACGCGAGGACCCAACCATCACCGCTGATCACGCTTGGGTCCCCGCCTGCGCGGGGATGACGGCAAATAAAGGGCGGCATCGCATTCGTCCTTCATCCCATCCCCCGTCACACCCCTCGTCCCGTCATCCCCCAATACCCCGTGATCCTCGCGAACGCGAGGACCCAACCCTCACCGCCGATCACGCTTGGGTCCCCGCCTGCGCGGGGATGACGGCAAAAAAACGGGCCGGCACCGCACTGCCCTTCATCCCATCCCCCGTCACACCCCTCGTCCCGTCATCCCCCCACCCCCCGTCATCCTCGCGAATGCGAGGACCCAACCCTCACCTCCGATCACGCTTGGGTCCCCGCTTGCGCGGGATTGACGGTGGTTTAGGGAACGGTGGTTTCGAGAGCGGCGATTTCGAAAACGGTGACCCCGACGGCGAGGGCTGCGAGAGCGGGGCTCCGAAAGCGGAGCTTCGAGAACGACGGCTCCGAGAACCGCAGTCCCCACCACGATGTCCCGACCGCATCCCGGCGCGTTCTCGCGACCCGCCCCGTTCGCGCCTAGAATTACCGCATCCGCCCCTCCCGGACGCCCCATGCGCATCCTCGTCACCGGCGCCGCCGGCTTCATCGGTTCGACCCTGAGCCACCGTCTGCTCGCCCGCGGCGACGAGGTGCTGGGCTACGACAACCTCAACGACTACTACGACCCGACGCTGAAGGACGCGCGCCTCGCGCGGCTGCTGCCGCTGCCCGGATTCGCGTTCGTGAAGGGCTCGCTGGAGGATCGCCCGACGCTGGAAGCCGCGTTCGACGCCTTCAAGCCCGACCGCGTGGTCAACCTCGCCGCGCAGGCCGGCGTGCGCTATTCGCTGGAGAACCCGCGCGCCTACATCGACAGCAATATCGTCGGCTTCCTCAACATCCTCGAAGCCTGCCGCCATCGCGGCGTCGAACACCTGGTCTACGCCTCGTCCAGTTCGGTCTACGGCGCCAACCGCAAGCTGCCGTTCGCGGTCGAGGACAGCGTCGACCATCCGGTGAGCCTCTACGCGGCCAGCAAGAAGTCGAACGAGTTGATGGCGCACACCTACAGCCATCTGTTCGGCCTGCCGACCACCGGGCTGCGCTTCTTCACCGTCTACGGCCCGTGGGGCCGGCCGGACATGGCGCTGTTCCTGTTCACGCGGAAGATCCTCGCCGGCGAATCGATCGACGTGTTCAACCACGGCCGGCACACCCGCGACTTCACCTACATCGACGACATCGTCGAGGGCGTGATCCGCACCCTCGATCGCGCGCCCGGCCCCGACCCCGACTACGATCCGCTCGTGCCGAGTCCGGCCACGTCGTCCGCGCCGTACCGCGTCTACAACATCGGCAACAACCGCCCGGTGCAGTTGCTGCGCTACATCGAAGTCCTGGAAGACTGCCTCGGCCGCAAGGCGACGATGAACCTGCTGCCGCTGCAGCCGGGCGACGTGCCCGACACCTACGCCGACGTGTCCGCCCTCACCCGCGACACCGGCTACCAGCCGACGACGCCGGTGGAAGTGGGCGTGAAGAAATTCGTCGAGTGGTATCGCGGGTTCTACGGCGTCTGAGGTCCGCGACCGCCCTCACTCGCCGAGGAACGCCAGCGCCAGTGCGTTGAAGCGTTCGGCCTGCTCGAAATTCGAGACGTGGCCGGCCGGGTCGAGCACTTCGAGGCGCGCGCCGGGCAGCAGCGCCTGCATGGCCTCGCCGCGGGCGAGCGGGATCGCCTTGTCCTGGCGTCCCCAGACCAGTTGGATCGGCACCTGCAGCGCGCCGAGGCGGCGGATTTCCGGTTCGAGCGTGTCGAAGAACGCGTTGCGCTGCATGCGCAGGCCCGACTCGTTGCTGCCGAGGATCTTCTGCGCCCGGGTGACCTGCTCGAAGTAGGCGTCAGTGGCGAGTGACGCATCGTGGATGAAGACGTCGGTCAGCGCCTTTTTCCGGATGGCGTCGGTCTTCAGGCCCAGGAAGAACTCGCCGATCACCGGCAGGTTGAAGAATTTCGCCATCGGCGGCAGCGGATTGGGCATGCCGGCCGCGGAGACGAACAGCAGCTTGTCGACGCGTTCGCGATGTTCGACGCAGAACCGGATCGCGGTGCCCGCGCCCATGGACTGCCCGACCAGGGAGGCGCGCGCGATGCCCTTGGCGTCCATGAACGCGCGCAGTTGCCGTGCGAACAGCGGATAGCCGTAATCCAGCGGTTCGCGCGTGCTGTAGCCGCACCCCCACAGGTCGATCGCATGGACCTTGTAGCGCTTCGCCAGCGCATCGATGTTCCGCGCCCACAGGAAACTGTCGTAGAAGAACCCGTGGAGCAGGATCAGCGGTTCGCCTTCGCCGCGCTCGATGTAATGGGTCTTCCTGCCGTCGAGCTCGATGAAGGCCCCGGCCGCATGGCGTTCGGCCCAGTCCTCGAGCGGCTGGCTGCTCCATGGCACGTACTGCGACATGCATCGATCTCCCTGGGTCGTCGAAATCCGTTCGACGGCGGTGCGCTGGCGTTCCCGCGCCGGGCAAGCTTATCCTGTCCCCGGCCCGGCGCGAACAGGCCGCGAACGCTTCGCCCGGCCGCTGCGCGCGGATCGCGGACACCGCGCTGAAACGCGCCGCCGGCATGCTGGCATCGCCCGCCCGCTCCCGGCCTCCGCATGTCCCGACTGCTGCCGCCCGCACTCTGCCTGCTGCTCGTACTGGCGGGATGCGCCACGACTCCCCCGACGGAACCCGCCCCGATGCGCCCATCGCGCGCCCTCGTCATCGGCCACCGCGGCGCCAGCGCGCTGCGGCCGGAACACACGCTGGAGAGCTACCGCAAGGCGATCGAGGACGGCGCGGACATCGTCGAGCCGGACCTGGTCAGCACCCGCGACGGCGTGCTGGTGGCGCGGCACGAGAACGAGATCTCCGGCACCACCGACGTGGCCGCGCATCCGGAATTCGCCGCGCGCAGGGCGACGAAGACCATCGACGGCGAGCGCGTCAGCGGCTGGTTCACCGAGGACTTCACGCTGGCCGAGCTGAAGACGCTGCGCGCACGCGAGCGCCTGCCCGAACTGCGCGGCACCTCACGGGATGGGCAATACGAGATTCCGACCTTCGACGAAATCGTCGCCCTCGTCGCCGCCGAGTCCGCGCGCCGCGGCCGCGTCGTCGGGCTGGCGCCGGAAATCAAGCATCCGACGTACTTCGCACAGGCCGGCCTGGCGATGGAAGACCGCCTGCTCGACGCGCTGCGGGCGAATGCGTACACGCGCACCGCGCCAGTGATCGTGCAATCGTTCGAGACCGCGAACCTGCGCGCACTGCGGGCGAAGCTGGCGCGCGGCGGCAACGTGCGCCTGCTGCAGTTGTTCGGCGGCGCGCACGAACGGCCGTACGACACCGTCGCCGCGGGTCGTCCACGCACCTATGGCGAGCTGATGCGGGCCGACGGCCTGCGCGAGACAGCGGCGTACGCCGACGCCATCGGCCCGGCCCACCGCGACCTCGACCCGCGCGACGGCCGCAGCGCGCTGGTGGACGCGGCCCACGACGCCGGGCTGCAGGTGATCGTCTACACGTTCCGGCCCGAGAACCACTTCCTCGGCACCTACGCCGGCGGCGGTGGCCCGGCCGCGCGCGACGAGGCGGGTTCGATGCGGCAGATCCGCGATGCGCTGGCGCTGGGCATCGACGCGTTCTTCACCGACGACCCGGCGCTCGGCCGCCGGGCCGTGGATGCCGAGCGCTGACCGGCCGGACCGGCGCGGCGGCGCGGGCTGCAAACGACGCCAGCCGCAGGAGGCGGCCGCCAGCGTGTACAGTCACGGTCCCGCCACCGTCCGCGATGCCCGCATGTCCCCGCGCCAGTACGTCCTGACCTTCTCCTGCCCGGACCGGCCCGGCATCGTCAACGCGGTCTCGGGCCACCTGTTCGGGCATGGCGCCAACATCCTGGAATCGCAGCAGTACAGCGACCCCGACAGCGGCCGGTTCTTCATGCGCACCGTCTTCGCGCTGGTCGAGGCCGGCGCGTCGTTCGAGGCGCTGCGCGAAGCGTTCGCGGTGCCGGCCGGGCGCTTCGGCATGCAGTGGACCATGCGCGATCGCAGTGAGCGCCGGCGGGTGCTGCTGATGGCCTCGAAGTTCGACCACTGCCTCGCCGACCTGCTCTACCGCTGGCGCAACGGCGAACTGGCGATGGACATCGTGGCGATCGTCTCCAACCATCCGCGCGAAACCTACCGGCACCTCGACTTCGAGGGCATCCCCTTCCACCACCTGCCGCTGCCGCCCGGCGGCAAGGCCGCGCAGGAAGCGCGGCTGTGGGCGCTGGTCGAGGACACCCGCGCCGAACTGGTGGTGCTGGCGCGCTACATGCAGGTGCTGTCGGACGACCTGTCGGCGAAACTCGCCGGCCGCTGCATCAACATCCACCACTCGTTCCTGCCCAGCTTCAAGGGCGCCAAGCCCTACCACAGCGCGCACGCCCGCGGCGTGAAGCTGATCGGCGCGACCGCGCACTTCGTCACCGCGGACCTCGACGAGGGGCCGATCATCGAGCAGGACACGCAGCGCGTGAGCCACCACGACACGCCGGCCGACCTGATCCGCATCGGCCGCGACATCGAGCGCCGCGTGCTGGCGCAGGCGCTGCGCTGCTGGCTGGACGATCGCCTGCTGCTCAACGGCCAGCGGACGGTGGTGTTCTCGGTCTGAGCCGCCACCGGACGCGGCGCCGGTTCACTCGGCCAACTGGTGGTCGTAGCTGATCACCCGCGCCAGCTTCCAGTCGCCGTCGATCTGGCGCCACACGTCGATGAACCTGCCGGCCTCGGTCAGCCGATCGGGCTGGCCCGGCTGCAGCGCATAGAAACGGTGTTCGCCCATCTGCATCGCGCCGAAACCGTTGAGCATGTAGACGCGCATGCTGCCTTCGACCAGTTCGCGTCGGGCGCGGAAGTTCTCGCCGGTCTCCTGCGCCTTGCAGTTGTCGCGCATGCTCTGCATGAACGCGGCGCCGGAATCCGCGTTGCGCCCCCACTTGTCGTGGATGAACTCGAAGTCGTCCGCGACCAGGGTGGCGAGCACGTCGAGCTTGCAGCCGAACACCGCATCGAACAGTTGGCGGTCCTTTTCGGCGAGGGCGGCGACGACCTCCGGCGACGGCGGTGCGGCGCCCGGCGTGAGATGGATCTCCGCCTTCGGCGGCTCGCCGGCGCGAACGCCCGCGCAGGCGAGCAGCAGGAGGCCCGCGAGGGACAGACGATGCATGGCGCGCTCCGGCCGGTGAGGTGCGGGCATCCTAGCCGGATGCCGGCCTCGGCGACAGGCCACGTCAGGCGTCGGGGCAGCGGTGCCCCGGCCGCGGAAGTCCGCGGTGGCGCCCCCGGTGCGGGCGGAGAATGTCGGCAGGCCGCGCAGGAAAAACCGCGGAATCGTCTCCGTACGATTCCGCGGCGTGCGACGCCGCCGGCGAGCAGCGTCGCGGTGCGTTCCGGCCTTGGGGTGCCGGAACGCCGGTGCATCCTCCCTGGCGCACCGTGTCGCTGGGGCGCGTCCGCATGCTCGTCCATGCGGGCGCTTCGGGGGCGGGCCGTCCACTGACGAGGTTTCCGGGCCCGCCCCCTCCGCAATCTCAGTCTTCCTTGTCGTCGTCCCCTTCCTCGCCGCGCGGGGCGTCGGCGGCGCCGAACTTGGAACGCAGCTCGGCCTCCAGCTTCACGGCGACGGCCGGGTTCTCCCTGAGGTACTGACGGGCGTTTTCCTTACCCTGACCGATGCGCTCGCCGCCGTAGCCGTACCAGGCGCCGGACTTGTCGACCAGCTTGGCGTCGACGCCCATGTCGATCAGTTCGCCCTCGCGGCTGATGCCTTCGCCGTAGAGGATTTCGGTCACGACCTGCTTGAACGGCGGGGCGAGCTTGTTCTTGACGACCTTGATCTTGGTCTGGTTGCCAATGATCTCGTCGCCCTTCTTGATGCTGCCGATGCGGCGGATGTCCAGGCGCACCGAGGCGTAGAACTTCAGCGCGTTGCCGCCGGTGGTCACTTCGGGGCTCTGGCCGGGCATCATCACGCCGATCTTCATGCGCAACTGGTTGATGAAGATCACCAGGCAGTTGCTGCGCTTGATGTTGCCGGTGAGCTTGCGCAGCGCCTGGCTCATCAGGCGGGCCTGCAGGCCGGGGAGCTGGTCGCCCATTTCGCCTTCGATTTCGGCCTTCGGCGTGAGCGCGGCGACCGAGTCGATCACGACCACGTCGACGGCGTTGGAACGCACGAGCATGTCGGCGATTTCCAGCGCCTGTTCGCCGGTGTCGGGCTGCGACAGCAGCAGGTCGTCGATGTTGACGCCCAGCTTCTGCGCGTAGATCGGGTCGAGCGCGTGCTCGGCGTCGATGAAGGCGGCGGTGCCGCCGGCCTTCTGGCATTCGGCGATCGCCTGCAGGGTCAGCGTGGTCTTGCCCGAGGATTCCGGGCCGTAGATCTCGACGACGCGGCCCTTGGGCAGGCCGCCGATGCCCAGCGCGATGTCCAGCATCAGCGAGCCGGTGCCGATCGCCTCGACCGCCTCGACCGGGCGGTCGCCCATGCGCATGACCGAGCCCTTGCCGAACTGCTTGTCGATCTGGCTCAGGGCCGCGGACAGGGCGCGCTTCTTGTTCTCGTCCATCGTGGAATCCTCGTCAGTGGATGTGGAAAGTGGATGTGGTGGATCCGGAGTGGCGTCAGGTTAGGGAGCGCCCGTCGCAAAACCTGCGACATCCGGAAAATTAGTGCGCGGCGCGCGCTGCGGGGATCGGGGAACGGCGGCTCGCGGGGTCGGGAAAGTCCGCATCGCGCTCAGCGGTTGGGCCGCACCAGGCCGCAGTACAGGCCCTCGATCGCGAAATCCTGGTCCGGCAGCACCTCGATCGGCCGGTAGTCCGGATTGCGCGGCAGCAGGCGGATGCGGTCCTTGCCCTTCTTCAGCAGTTTCACGGTGATCTCGTCGTCGATGCGGGCGACCACGATCTGGCCGTCGCGCGCCTCGCGGGTGCGGTACACGCCGATCAGGTCGCCGTCGAAGATGCCTTCGTCGATCATCGAGTCGCCCTGCACCTTCAGCAGGTAGTTGGGCGCGGGCGAGAACAGCGCGCGATCGAGCAGGACGTAGTCGTCGGAGCGCAGGTCGGCGCCGATCGGCAGGCCGGCGGCGACGCGACCCAGCACCGGCAGGTGCAGGGCGTGGTCCGGCAGCGCGGGCGCGGGCGGCTGGTCGAGCGCGTCGTTGGCCGGTTCGTGGACCAGGCGGATGCCGCGCGCCTGTCCGGGCACGCGGCGGATGACCCCGGCCTGCTCCAGCGCCTCCAGGTGGTACTGGGCGGCGCGCACGCCCTTGAAGCCCATGGCATGGGCGATCTCGGTCTGCGAGGGCGGCACCCCGTCGGCGGCGATGCGCTCGGCGATCAGGGCGAGGATGGCGTGCTGGGTATCGGTCAGGTCCATGGTTAGTAGTATTACTACTAACGACCCCGGTCGTCAACGCGATCCTGCCTCCGGGCCAAGCTCGCCACCCAGGCCGTTCACGAAGACCAGGCGGCGCTCGGCGAACCCGAACGCCAGCAGGAGCGGAAGCAGGAGGAGATGTCCTGCTGGACCGTCGAAACGATGGGCCAATCGCAGCAAGGCCTGCAGGACGGCGGGCAGCTCCGACCCCGTCGTGCGCGCCATGTCCTCGTATTGCGGGGCGATGTAAACGAGCAGGACGCCCAGGACCAGGATCGGGGCCAAGGCCAGGCAGGTCGCGATGCCCAGGAACACGTATCCCGCGAGGTAGCTGCGCAGGAAGTCCGGGCGGCAAAGGCCGCGCCACGCCCGCGCGAACGCGGGGGTACGGCCGTAACCGAACCACACCGCCGCGGCCATCAGGTCGATCGCGATCTGCAGCGGGAACACCGCGGACGCGCTCACGGCTTCGACCGCCCAGCCCCCGGGGCCTGCGACGATCGCCCCCAGGACCTCGACCCCGTCCGAAAGCAGGGGCAGCCCCACCACGACGAGCACGGCGGCGCGCCAGCCGGGCCACCAGGGCCGCCAGCCGCCCACATCGCCCGCCTGCAACAGCGTCTGCGGACGTCCGGTGATGAAGTGGGCTGCGAGCATGGGCAGGAACACCAGGACGGCCGCCACGCGGCCCAGCGGCTCGCGCCAGGTCGCCGGGGCGACGCCGACCACGATGGCCCAGATCGCGACCAGGGCGAAACTCCAGCGCACCGAGTGCACCCGCAGCGCCCAGCGCGCCGCGGCCACCATGCGCCGCTCGCGGTCCAGCCACAGCGCCAGTCCGAACATCGCGCGGAACGCAAGCCACGCCACGAGGAACAGCGACAGATGGACCACGACGTCCGGGCCGCGATAGAGGATGGCGACGAAGTCGTAGGCGCCGCGATCGCGGGACAGGTCCAGCAGCCCGGGCGATCCGCGGGTGCCTTCCAGCAGCGACAGCGGCCAGAGCGCGACCCACAGGGCGCAGGCGGCGGCGATCGCCCAGACCTTGACGCGCCCGCTGCGCGCGGGGGAAGACGCCATCACTTCCTGCCGATCAGATCGTCCAGCCCTTCCAGCGCCGCGGCCACGGTCTGTCGCCGCACCGCTTCGCGGTCGCCGGCGAACTGGAAAACCTGCGCGCGGGCGTAGCCGCCGCGGCGTTTCCAGCCGATCCACACGGTGCCGACCGGCTTGTCGGGCGCGCCGCCGCCGGGACCGGCGATGCCGGTGACCGCGACCGCCACGCCCGCGCCGGAGTGGACGAGCGCGCCGGAGACCATCTCGATCACGGTCTCGCGGCTGACCGCGCCGTGCTGCTCCAGCGTCTCCGGGCGCACGCCGAGCATCGCCTGCTTGGCTTCGTAGCTGTAGGCGACCATGCCGCAGTCGAACCAGTCGGACGAGCCGGCGATGTCGGTGACGGTCTTGGCGATCCAGCCGCCGGTGCAGCTCTCGGCGGTGACCAGGCTCAGGCGGTGGGCGCGGAACCGTTCGCCCAGGGCCTCGGCGCGGATGCGAAGATCGGAATCGGTGGGCAGGGTCATGCGGCTTCCCGGCGCCGGCGGGGGCCGGGCATGCCGGCATGATAGCGAGTCGCCGCCTGCGCCGGCCGCGTCCGGGACCCGCCGGAAATGCCGGCCGCAACGCGAACGGCCCGCCGAAGCGGGCCGTCGCGGTGGCGCGGAAGGCGCGGACCGTCCCCGGCTCAGTACTTCAGCCGGAACGTCACGCCGTAGGTGCGCGGGGCGCCGAGGTAGCCGTTCCACGAACCGGTCTGCAGCGGCGCATCGATCACGACCTGGTAGTACTCGACGTCGGTGAGGTTCTGCGACCAGACGTCGACGCTCCAGCGGTCGTTGGCCGACCCCAGGGTGAAGCGCGCGTTCGCGAGGGTATAGGCGTCCTGCACCTTCTGCGGATCGAGATCGGAACCGGTGTTGTAGGACGACATGTACTTGGCGCCGACGTGCGCACCGGCCTTGAGCGTGCCGATCCGCCAGTCGTAGCCCACCGACGCCGTGGCCGACCACTCCGGCGCGAAGCTCGGGCGGCTGCCGGGCAGCAGCGCGAGATCGGTGTCGGGCAGCGGATCGTGTCCGTAGCGGGTGTCGGCGTAGGTCAGGCCGCCCTGCACCATCCAGCCGCCGGTCTTCCACAGCAGTTCCGCGTCCACGCCCTGCGAGGTCACCTTCGGGATCGAACGGACCACGAAGCTGGTGCCGAGGAAGCTGTTGAGCTGGAAGTCGGAGTATTCCTGGTGGAACAGGGTCGCGTTGAGCAGCAGGTTGCCGCCCAGCCAGGTGGTCTTGGCGCCGAGTTCGTAGCTGTCGACGAATTCCGCCGCGAACGAGGTGTCGTCCACCGGGATGATGCCCGAGGTGCCGCTGGACAGGCCGGTGTTGGACTGCACGCGGTCGAGGTTGAAACCGCCCGCCTTGTAGCCGCGCGCGGCCGAGAAGTACGCCATCGCGTGCTCGTTGAAGCGGTAGGCGGCCTTGAAGGTGCCCGACCATTCGCGCTCGTCGCGGCTCTGCTCGGTGGCGCGGCCGTTGTGGCGGACGTTGGTCCACGGCAGGCAGGAGAAGCCGACCACGGTCGGCGCCGCGGCCGAAGCCTGCGCCACCGTGAGCCCGCGCGCGACCAGCGCCGACACGACCTGCGCGGGATTGGCGAGCATCGCCGCACAGCCGAGGCCGCCGTTCGGGTTGCTGTAACGGGACGACAGGTCCTTCTTCTCGACCGTGTAGCGCAGGCCGAGGGTGAGGTCGAGCGCGTCGGTGGCGTGCCAGGTGTTGTTGGTGAACAGCGCCATGCTCCGCGCGTCCTGCTTGTAGCGGTCGGCCGCGGCGTGGCCGGCGAACACGGTGCCGAACGGACGCCCCGACGCCTGCGACAGGAACAGCGGCGCGGTCGGGCTGGCGCCCAGCGCGGGGTTGATCCGCGACAGCAGTGCGATCGACAGGTACGGCTCGTAGGCCGAACCGACGCGGTAGGCCTCGTTGCGAGAGAGTTTCTCGTCGGCGTAGAAGGCGCCCACCAGCCAATCGACCCTGTCGCCGCCGCCGGTCAGGCGCACTTCCTGGCTGAAGGTGTCGAACGCGGTGTAGTTGTCGCCCTTCTGGGCGTTGCGGTAGAGCACGTCCGCCGAGCTGTAGTCGAAGTCGATGCCGTTGATCGACTGCCAGTCGCGCTGCGCGGTGATCGAGGTCAGCTTGGCGCCGCCGAACCACGGCGTCTCCCAGTCGACCTGCGCGGAGATGCCACGGTCCTTGATGTACTGCTCGGTGCCGCGGTTGGCCCAGGACTGCCGCGCGAACGGGTCGGCGACCGGCGCGACGCCGGAATCGGCCGCCAGCGCGTCGATGATCGCCGCCGTCGGGCCGCGGATCGTGGTGACGTTGGTGCAGCAGTGCTCGTCGCGGTTGGTGAAGTCGCCGGTGAGGAGGATCTCGAGGGTGTCGGTCGGCTGCAGCAGCAACTGGCCGCGGAAGGTGTGGAAGTTCTGGTCCTGGTCTTCGCGGTCGGTCCGCGGGCCGGCGCCGACGTGCACGTCCATGAAGCCGTCGCGCTGGCGCTGCGCCGCGTACACCCGGAACGCCGCGACGTCGTTGAGGCCGTCGCTGTAGGCGCCGGCCACGCCGAGCGCGCCGTAGTTGCCGACCGTGAGCTCGGCCTCCGCATGCTGCTGGAAGGTCGGGCGGCGGGTGACGACGTTGATCACGCCCGCCGAGGTGTTCTTGCCGAACAGCGTGCCCTGCGGCCCCTTCAGCACCTCGATCCGGTCGAGTTCGCCCAGGTCGGTGAAGCCGACGCCGTTGCGCGGGCGGTAGACGCCGTCGACGACGATGCCGACCGAGGATTCGAGGCCGGCGTTGTCGCCCACCGTGCCGATGCCGCGGATGCGTGCCACGGTCTGCGACTCGCTCTGGGTACTGGTCACGGTCAGGCCCGGCACCAGCGTCTGCAGGTCCTTGATGTCGTGGACGCCGCTCTGCTCCAGGGCGCGCCGCGACAGTGCGGTGACCACCACCGGCACGTCCTGCAGCGCCTCTTCGCGCTTCTGCGCGGTGACCGTGATCCGGTCGAGCGTGGCCGCCTGCTCGTCGTCTGCGGCAGGCTCGGCGGCCAGCGCGAGCGGCGCCTGGCAAACACCGATCATGGCGATCAGCAGCGCATGGCTCAGTCGCGTGCGCTGCGGTACATGGCGATGCATCATCGTTCCCCTCGTCGCGATTGGTGGACCGTGTCTCGTCGTTGTCGTGGCCGCGCCGGTTCGTCGAGGGGGACGGATACCGCCCCGGCGGGCGTGGGGGGAAACGAACGACCGGGCGACCCTTCGACGAACAATGGCGCAGCCGCGCGACGGTAACACAGCCCGAGCGCCGGGCACGAGTCCGGTCCGGCAGGGGGGAACGCCCGGCGTGGAGGTCAGTGCGGGGGGCGCGATTCGGCAGCGAACCGGGCGAATCCCTCGACGAACTGGCGCACCTGCGCCAGGGTGGCGGCGTCCGCCAGTTCGCCTTCCGCGTCCATCAATGTGTGCGCCCGCGACACCATCAGCCGGCCGTCGGTCCAGAACCGGGTCTTGAGGGTGCGCAGCACCGGCAGCCAGTGCGCCTGGGACAGGATCGTGCCGAAACCGCCGGGCGAGGCGCCGACCAGCGCCACCGGCCGGCCGGCGAACACCGCGTCGCCGGTGCGCGACAGCCAGTCCACCGCGTTCTTGAACACGCCGGGGATGCCGTTGTTGTACTCGGGCGTGACCAGCAGCAGGCCGTCGCAGGCGACGACCTTCGCGCGCAGCGCCTGCACCGCCTCCGGGATGCCGGAGGCGGCTTCGAGATCGCCGTCGTACAGCGGGATGCCGTGCAGGGTCGCGACCTCGACCTCGACGCCGTCGGGAGCCTGGCGCTGCGCGGCGCGCGCCAGGGCGGTGTTGAACGAACCGGCGCGCAGACTGCCGGACAGTGCGACGAGGCGCGTCATGGTGATGCTCCTGGGAAGGACTCGGGGATGAAAGGATGGACGCCCGAAGGATGCGCGATCCACGGGACGGCGCGCCACCGACCGGCGCGCTGCCGGACGACGTGCCGCCCCGCGACGCCGGCCGCGGGGCGGCCGGCGCTGGATCAGCCCATCCGGCCGAATCGGCCGGCGTTGAAATCGCGGATCGCCTCGGCGATCTCGGCCTGGCTGTTCATCACGAACGGGCCGTAGCCGAACACGGGCTCGTCGATCGGCGCCCCGGCCAGCAGCAGCACCTTGGCGTCGGCGTTCGCCTCGATGACGATGCCCTCGCCCGCGGTCGACAGCGTGGCCATCTCCGCCTGGCGCAGCACCGCCTCGCCGTTGACCTGCACGGTGCCTTCGAGCACCACCAGCAGGCTCGTCCAGCCGTCGGGCTGCGGCAGCTCGGCGGTGCCGCCCGCGACCAGCCGCAGGTCCCAGACATTGATCGGGGTGAAGGTGCGGGCCGGGCCATGCGCGCCGTCGTATTCGCCGGCGATGATCCGCACCCGGCCGGCGCCGTCGGGCAGCGCCACCTCGGGGATCGCCGTGCCGAGCACCGCCTGGTAGCCGGGCGCGGTCATCTTGTCCTTGGCCGGCAGGTTCACCCACAACTGGACCATTTCGAACGGGCCGCCGCTGCGGCTGTAGGCCTCGGAGTGGAACTCCTCGTGGAGGATGCCGCTGCCGGCGGTCATCCACTGCACGTCGCCGGGGCCGATCACCCCGCCCTGCCCGGTCGAATCGCGGTGCTCGACCTCCCCGGCGTAGACGATCGTGACCGTCTCGAAGCCGCGGTGCGGGTGCTGGCCGACGCCGCGGCGGCCGCCGGGATTCGGGGTGAAGGTCGTGGGCGCGGCGTAGTCGAGCATCAGGAACGGGCTGCGCTGGGCCACGCCCGGGCCGCTGTAGCCGAACATGCCGTGGACCGGGAAGCCGTCGCCGACCCAATGCCGGCCGGGCGCCTGGGTGATGCCGAGGATCTGCTTGCTGGTGCGGGCGCTCATGGGTCGCTCCGGTGTCTGGAGGCGGAATTGCCTTCTGGGTGCACACCTTATTTTTTGAACGATCTCGCCGGTAGTCGCCGATTCGTGGAATGATCGTCCCATTGAATGAACGATGACCTCCGAACCCGGGCGCCGACATGCAGGACCTCAACGACCTCTTCTATTTCGTGCAGGTGGTGGACCACGGCGGCTTCGCCCCGGCCGGGCGCGCGCTGGGCATGCCCAAGTCCAAGCTGAGTCGGCGGATCGCGCTGCTGGAGGAGCGGCTGGGTGTACGCCTGATCCAGCGTTCGACCCGGAAGTTCGTGGTCACCGATCTCGGCCGCACCTACTACGGCCATGCCCGTGCCGCGCTGGTGGAGGCGGCGGCCGCCGAGGAAGCGATCCAGCGCACCCGCGCCGAACCGCGCGGGATCGTGCGCATGAGCTGCCCGACCACCCTGCTCGACGTCCGCGTCGGGCCGATGCTGGCCGACTTCCTGCGCCAGCATCCGCAGATCGAACTGCACCTGGACGCCACCAACCGCCGGGTCGACGTGCTCGGCGAGGGGCTGGACCTCGCGCTGCGGGTACGGCCGCCGCCGCTGGCCGATTCCGACCTCGCCATGCGCACCCTGGCGACCCGCAAGCAGTGCCTGGTCGCCAGCCCCGCGCTGCTGGCCCGGCTCGGCCGCCCCGACGCCCCGGCCGCGCTGATGGGCTGGCCCAGCATGGATCTCGGCCTGCCGCAGAACCAGCACGTCTGGGACCTGCACGGCCCGGACGGCGCGCACGTGGCGATCCACCACCAGCCGCGGTTCGTCACCCGCGGCATGCTCGCCCTGCGCGACGCCGCGGTCGCCGGCGTGGGCGTCGTGCAACTGCCGATGATGGTCACCCACGACCTCGTCGCCGAGGGTCGGCTGGTCCACGTGCTGGACGGCTGGGCGCCGCGCGAGGAGATCGTGCACGCGGTGTTCCCCTCGCGCCGCGGGCAACTGCCGTCGGTACGCGCACTGATCGACTTCCTGGCCGAACGCTTCGCGCAGATGCACGACGAATGAGGTCGCGCGCGGCCGCGAGCGCGGTGCGCGCCCGGCGCCGCGCAGGATTCCCTATCATGGGCGGCTCCGCGGACGCGCCGGGGATGCCCCGGCCCGCGGCGCGTCCCGCCGCCGTCGCGGACGCCTCCCCCGCCGCCACGATGCCTCGATGAAGCCCCAGTCCCCGCAGGAACACACCCCGTTGATGCGTCAGTTCTTCGCCGCCAAGGCGGAGCATCCGGACGTGCTGCTGTTCTTCCGGATGGGCGACTTCTACGAACTGTTCTACGACGACGCGCGCAAGGCCGCGCGGCTGCTCGACATCACCCTGACCCAGCGCGGCGCGTCCGCCGGCCAGCCGATCCCGATGGCCGGGGTGCCGGTGCATGCCTACGAGGGCTACCTCGCGCGGCTGGTGGCGCTGGGCGAATCGGTGGCGATCTGCGAACAGATCGGCGACCCGGCGCTGGCGAAGGGCCTGGTCGAACGCAAGGTGGTGCGGATCGTCACCCCGGGCACGGTCACCGACGAGGCGCTGCTGCAGGATCGACGCGACACGCTGCTGATGGCGGTCGCGCGCGGCAAGTCGGGATACGGCCTGGCGTGGGCGGATCTCGCCGGCGGCCGCTTCCTGGTCAACGAGATCGCCAACGACGACCAGCTCGACGCCGAACTGGCGCGCCTCGATCCGGCCGAACTGCTGGTGCCCGACGAGGACGGCTGGCCGGCCTTCGTCGTCGATCGCGGCGGCGTCCGCCGGCGCGCGCCGTGGCTGTTCGACCCCGACAGCGGACATCGTCTGCTGCTGCGCTTCTTCGACCTGCACGACCTCACCGGCTTCGGCATCGAGGACAAGCCGCTCGCGATCGCCGCCGCCGGCGCGCTGCTGGGCTACGTCGAGGAAACCCAGAAGCAGCGGCTGCCGCACCTGACCTCGATCCGGGTCGAGACCAGCGACGGCGCGATCGCGATGAACGCCGCGACCCGCCGCCACCTCGAACTCGACACCCGCATCGACGGCGATACCCGGCACACGCTGCTGGGCGTGCTCGACACCACGATCACGCCGATGGGCGGCCGCCTGCTGCGGCGCTGGCTGCACCGCCCGCTGCGCGACCGCCGCGTCGTCGGCGAACGCCACGACGCGGTGGAGCGCCTGCTCGACACCCGCGCCGACAGTGACGTGCGCGAGGCGTTCCGCGGCCTCGGCGACGTCGAACGCATCCTTTCGCGCGTGGCCCTGCGCAGCGCGCGCCCGCGCGACCTGTCGACCTTGCGCGACGCGCTGGCGCTGCTGCCGCAGGTGCGCGCCGCGCTGGACGGGATCGATTCGCCGCGGCTGCTGGCGCTGGTCGCCGAACTCGGGGAACACGACGCGCAGGCCGCGTGGCTGCAGCGCGCGATCGTGCCGCAGCCGCCGCTGCTCGCCCGCGACGGCGGCGTGATCGCGGAAGGTTACGACGCCGAACTCGACGAACTGCGCCAGCTCAGCACGAACGCCGACCAGTTCCTGATCGACCTCGAAGCCCGCGAGCGCGAAAGCAGCGGCATCGCGACCCTGAAGGTCGGCTACAACCGCGTCCACGGCTACTACATCGAGATCAGCAAGGGCCAGGCCGACAAGGCGCCGGTCCACTACACCCGCCGGCAGACGCTGACCGGCGCCGAGCGCTACATCACCGAGGAGCTCAAGGCGTTCGAGGACAAGGTGCTGTCGGCGCGCGAGCGCGCGCTGTCGCGCGAGAAGCTGCTGTACGAGCAGGTCCTGGACGAACTCAACGTCCACCTCGAACCGCTGAAGCGCTGCGCCGCGGCGCTGAGCGAACTCGACGTGCTGGTGTGCTTCGCCGACCGCGCGCGCGAGCTCGACTGGTCGCGGCCGCGGCTGGTCGAGGACGCGGTGCTGCGCATCGAGCGCGGGCGCCATCCGGTGGTGGAGGCGGTGCGCGACGATCCGTTCGAGCCCAACGACCTCGACCTGCACGCCGACCGCCGCATGCTGGTGATCACCGGCCCGAACATGGGCGGCAAATCGACCTACATGCGCCAGAACGCGCTGATCGTGCTGCTCGCGCACATCGGCAGCTTCGTGCCCGCGTCGCGGGCCGAGCTCGGCCCGATCGACCGCATCCTCACCCGCATCGGCGCCGGCGACGACCTCGCCCGCGGCCAGTCGACCTTCATGGTCGAGATGAGCGAGACCAGCTACATCCTGCACCACGCCACGTCGCAGTCGCTGGTGCTGATGGACGAGATCGGCCGCGGCACCTCGACCTACGACGGCCTCGCGCTGGCCGAGGCCTGCGCCCGGCACCTGGCGAACGCGAACCGCTGCTACACCCTGTTCGCCACCCACTACTTCGAGCTGACCGCGCTGGCGCAGCCCGGCAGCGGCATCGCCAACGTGCACCTCGACGCCGTCGAGCACGGGGATTCGCTGGTGTTCATGCACGCGGTCAAGGACGGCCCCGCCGACCGCAGCTTCGGCCTGCAGGTGGCGGCCCTCGCCGGCCTGCCGAAGGCGGTGGTGCGCGAGGCCCGCGGCCGGCTGGCCGAACTCGAACAGCGCCGCAGCGATCCCGCGCCGGTGCTCACCGCGCAGGCGCTCGACGGCCCGCAGCAGTTCGGCCTGTTCGCGCCGTCGTCGGCCGCGCTGGACGCCCTCGCCGGCATCGACCCGGACGAGCTCACGCCCAAGCAAGCGCTGGAGGCGCTGTACCGGCTGAAAGCACTGGAGTGAGGTCCCGCCCCGGGGACGGAACGCCGGCGCAGGACAGCGGCGGCGGCCCGGCGCGGGGACGCCCTCGACAGGGGTTCTTCCCCTCGGCCGGCGGCGCGCCGGTCGCGGCTCCCGCGCCGGCTTGCGCCTACACTGTGCCGCCCGTCGCCACCGACAAGGACCCGCCGCGTGAGTCTGGTATTCGAGCGCCTGCCGACATGAGTCTCGTCCCCTTCATCGCCGGCCTGCTGTTCGGCGTCGTACTGACCCTGTGGCTGCGCCGTCCGCCCGGCGGCGCCGGCGCCGCCACCGCCACGACCGCGGACCCGCCCGCGGAGGAAGCCTCCGACACGCCGGCGCTCGACGCGCCGACGACGGACGCTCCGTCGGTCGATGCCGCGACGGACGCCGTACCGACGCCGCCGCAGGAGCCGTCCGCGGATCGCCTGCACCGCCTGCGCCGCGAGATCGAGGCCGAGGACGAACGCATCCAGCGGCCGCAAGACCTGGCCGGGTTCGCGCAGTTCCGCGAAGCCGTGGCGCTGCTGTCGGGACCGGCGCTGGCGCCGCGCGAAGTGCTGGAACTGCTCGAAGGCGACGGCTACGTGCTGGCGAGCATGATCTACGCCGCGCTGCCGGCGCGCGACGACATCCCGGCGCAGGCCGCGTTCGCCGCCAGCGCCAACGTCGGCCGCTACCCGGCCTGGTACATGCTCGACTACCTGCGCAGCCGCGACGACGCGTCCGCCCTGCCCGGCTTCCTGCGCCACGTGCGCAAGTGGTGGTGGGACGCGCCCGCGCTGCGCAAGCGGATGCAGGAAGTCCTGGCGTGGGCGGAAACGCACGCGCCCGGCGCTGCGCCGATCGCGGTGGCCGACCTGGACGACCGCGAACTCGAACAGTTGTCCGAGGGCCTGAAATCGCTGCAGGCGCCGGTCCTCGCCCCGTACGTGGCCCAGGTCGAGGCCGAGGCCGCGCGCCGCAACGAGCACCGCACCCTCGGCGGCGTCGGCCGGCTGTGGACGCCGGCGGCCGGCGACGCCGCGTCGGACATCGTCGACTACCCGGTGCTGGCCCGCGAGGTCGAGCGCCTGCACGAGCTGCTCCACGCGACGCCGGCGGCATCGGTGCTGGCGGTCGGCGACGGCGGCACCGGCAAGACGACGCTGGTCGATCGACTGTTCGCGCGGCTGCAAGACGAGGGCTGGCTGCTGTTCGAGGCCTCCGCTGCGGACGTGCTGGCCGGGCAGAAGTACATCGGCCAGCTCGAGGAGCGCATGCGCGAACTGCTGGCCGCGCTCGACCGGCCGAAGGCGCTGTGGCGGGTGCAGGATTTCCACGACCTGCTGCACAAGGGCGCGCACGACCAGGACCCGCGCGGCATGCTCGATCTGCTGCTGCCGGCGATGGAGCGCGGCCGGCTGCGCATGATCGGCGAACTCACCCCGGCGCAGCACGCGCAACTGCTGCTGGCGCGACCGGCGCTGCGCCACCTGACCAAGGCGCTGGCGCTGCCGACGCTCTCGGCCGAGGAAATGCGCGACCTGCTGGTGCGCTGGCGCGACGCGCGCGAAGCCGCCACCGGCGGCGCGGTCGCCGACGCGCGCACCCTCGACGAAGCCCGGCGCATGGCGGCGCAGTTCTTCCCCGACCAGCACGAACCCGGGCGCAGCCTGCGCCTGCTCGACGACAGCCTGCGCACCGCGCTGGCCGAAGCGCCGCCCGGCCTGCCGCTGACCGCCGACGCGCTGCTGCAGGGCATCGCCCGGCGCAGCGGCCTGCCGCTGGAGGTCATCGACGATCGCCAGAGCCTCGACCTCGACGCCCTGCGCGGTTTCTTCCGCAAGCGCGTGCTCGGCCAGGACGAGGCGGTCGAATGCCTGGTCGACCGGATCGCGATGCTCAAGGCCGGCCTGGTCGATCCGGGCCGGCCGATCGGCGTGTTCCTGTTCGCCGGGCCCACCGGCACCGGCAAGACCGAACTGGCGAAGGCGCTGGGCGAACTGCTGTTCGGCAGCGCCGAGCGCCTGCTGCGGCTGGACATGAGCGAATACCAGTCCGAGGACAGCGCGTGGCGGCTGACCGACGTCTCGCGCGACGGCAGCGCGCGTTCGCTGGTCGCGCGCATCCGCGAGCAGCCGTTCTCGGTGGTGCTGCTGGACGAGTTCGAGAAGGCGCATCCGAAGGTCTGGGACCTGTTCCTGCAGGTGTTCGACGACGGCCGCCTCGGCGACCGCAGCGGCAACGTCGCCGACTTCCGCCACAGCATCGTGATCCTCACCAGCAACGTCGGTTCGACCCTGTCGCGCGGCGCCGGGCCGGGCTTCACCTCGGCCGCCGGCGGCTGGTCGCGCGGCGCGGTGGAGAAGGCGCTGTTCGAGACCTTCCGCCGCGAATTCCTCAACCGGCTCGACCGGATCGTGCTGTTCCACCCGCTCGACCGCACCCTCATGCGGGAAATCCTGCACAAGGAACTGCAGCGCGCGATGACCCGCCGCGGCCTGCGCAACCGGGACTGGGCGGTGGAATGGGAGCCGTCGGCGATCGAATTCCTGCTCGACCGCGGCTTCACCCCCGACCTCGGTGCGCGCCCGCTGCGGCGCGCGATCGAGCAGCACCTGCTCGCGCCGCTGGCGCGCAGCATCGTCGAACACCGCACGCCGCAGGGCGACCAGTTCCTGTTCGTGCGCAGCGCCGGCGATCGACTGGAGGTCGAGTTCGTCGATCCGAACCCGCCCGCGCCGGCCGCCACGCCGAGCGCAGCGGGCGACGCCGTCGACATCCGCAGCCTGCTCTACGCCCCGGACGCATCGCCGGCGGCGATCGCCACCCTGCGCGCCGAGTTCGACGCGGTGGCCGACGCCCTCTCCGCCGACGCGTGGACGCAGGCCCGCGACGCCGACTACGCGGCGATGGACGCGCGCGATTTCTGGACCCGCCCGGAGCGGTTCGAGGTGCTGGACCGGATCGAGCGCCGGCATCGCATCGAAGGCGCGTTCGAAAGCGCGCAGCGGCTCGACGAGCGCCTGGGCCGCGACGGCGCCGACGCCGGTTTCGTCGCCCGCCACGCGCAGTTGCTGTGGCTGCTGCGGATGGCGATCGGCGCGGTGTCGCAGCAGCGCCCGCAGGACGCCCTGCTGTGGCTGGTCGCCGGCGAGGCCGACCTCAGGCGCGATCCCGCGCAGACCCGGCTGTGGTGGCAGCGCCTGCTCGCGATGTACATGGCCTGGGCCGAGCGCCGCAACATGCGCGTCGAAGTGCTCGAACAGGACGCCGAACGCGGCTTCGCGCGGCTGGCGGTCGGCGGATTCGGCGCGCTGGCGCTGCTCGAGGGCGAACAGGGCCTGCACCAGTCCGAATTCGACGGCAGCGATGGCGCTACCCGTCGCGTCGCCGTCGCCGTGCGCGTCGCTCCCGACGCGCCCGGTCGCGCGCGCCCGGTCCGCCTCGGCCACGACGACGATCCACGCATCGCCCGGCGCTATCGCGCCGAGCCCTCGCCGCTGGTACGCGATAGCGTCCGCGGCTGGCGCACGGGCCGCTACGACCGGGTGATGGCCGGCGAGTTCGACGTGATCGTCGCCGACGCCTGACCGGCGTCGCCGGCGTCGCCGGCGCGCCGGCTCAGGCGGCGTCGCGCAGGCGGCCTGAGCCGTCGTCGGTCGCCGCCAGCGCCTGGGCGAGGTCCGCCCAGAGGTCTTCGACGTGTTCGATGCCGACCGACAGCCGCAACAGGCCCGGGGTGATGCCGCAGCGCTCGCGGGTGGCGTCGTCGAGCACGCGGTGGGTGAGCCCCGCCGGATGCTGGATCAGCGTATCGACCGAGCCCAGGCTCACCGCCGGCGTCAGCAGCGCGACGTGGCGCATCACCGCGGCGGCCGCGTCGTGGCCGCCGCGCACCTCGAAGGCGATCAGCGTGCCCGGTCCGCGCATCTGCGTGGTGTGCAGGTGCGCGCCGCGCACGGTGCCGAGGCCGGGGAAGCACACCCGGGCGACGGCGGGATGCCGGGCGAGGCGACGCGCGAGTTCGATCGCGCTGGCCTGCGCGCGTTCGACCCGCAGCGCCAGCGTCGGCAGGCCGCGATGCAGCAGATAGGCCGCGAGCGGGTGCAGCAATCCGCCGGTCGCGGCGCGCACCTGGCGCAAGGCCTTCGCGTCCGCCTCCGGGCAGCACACGATGCCGGCGACGACGTCACCGTGGCCGCCGAGGAACTTGGTCGCGCTGTGGACGACGTAGGTCGCGCCGAGTTCGGACGGACGCTGCAGGATGGGCGTTGCGAAGGTCGAGTCGACCGCCACCGGCACGTCGCCGGCGGCCGCGACCACGGCGCGGATGTCGACGAGGTCCAGGGTGGGATTGGCCGGGGTTTCGATGAAGACCAGGGCGGTGTCGGGGCGGCGATGCGCGGCGATCTCGTGCGCTTCGACGAACTGCGCTTCGAGCCCGGCCAGGCCGCTCGCGAACAGGTGGTCCGAGGTGCCGTACAGCGGCCGCACCACCAGCACGTGCGCGCCGCGCGCGCGGCTGGCGAGCAGCAGCGCGGTGATCGCGGCCATGCCCGAGGCGTAGGCGACGCAGGCCTCGGTGCCTTCCAGCGTGGCCAGCGCGCGCTCGACCCGGGCGACGGTCGGGTTGTGCAGGCGGGCGTAGACCGGATTGGCGGCCGCGGCGTCGCCGGCGACCAGCGCGTCGAAGCTGGCGGTGCCGATGTCCAGGTCGCGCACGGGATAGGTGCTGGACAGGTCGATCGGCGGCGCATGGACGCCGAGCTCGACGAAATCCTCGCGGCCGGCATGGACGGCCAGGGTCTCGGTGCGGGTCGGATCGGTGGCGGCCATGGCGGCTCCTCGCGGCGGATTCGTTCGGAATCATGGCCGATCCGTGAAACCTCATGCGCCTGCTAGACTGTATTCCGAATATTATTTCGCGACGAGGCCCGGCGATGCTGCTCGACCGAATCGACTTCGACCTGCTGCGGCTGCTGCGGAAGAACGCGCGGCTGCCGAACAAGGACCTCGCGGAGAAAGCGGGCGTGGCGCCTTCGACCGCGCTGGAACGGATCCGGCGCCTGCGCGAATCGAAGGCGATCCTGGGGTTCCACGCCGAGATCGCGCCGGAGGCGATCGGGATCGGGCTGCAGGCGCTGGTCGCGGTGCGGCTGCAGCAGCATTCGCGCGGACTGGTCGAGGGCTTCCACGCGCACCTGTGCGAGCTGCCGGAAGTGCTGGCCTTCTACCACGTCGCAGGCGCCGACGATTTCCTCGTGCACGTCGGCGTGCGCGACAGCGCGCACCTGCGCGAGTTCGCGCTCGCCGCATTCACCGAACGGCCGGAAGTCGTCCACATCCAGACCCACCTGATCTTCGAGTTCCATCGCAACACCGGCCTGCCCTCGACCATCGCACGACACGATCACGATTGAGCTGGGTCGCGGAACCGCTCCCCGGAACGGCCCGCCGAAGCGGTCGGTTCAGCGGCCGTCGGGTGGCCAGTCGTCGAGGTGGACGCGCCGGATCGCCGCGTCGGCGTCCGCGTCCGCCGGCAGATCGATCCAGTCACCCAGGCGCAGCGGCGCCAGTGCCGCGACCTCGCGTCTCCAGGCGTCGATCGCATCCGGTCGCTGCGGCAGCGGCGGCAGTCGCGCCATCAGCTCGCACCCGGCCGCGACCCAGGCATCGGCGGGCGGGATCCAGCGCGGGTCGCCGCCCACGCGCGGCGGGTACGGCAGCGCGATGCGGACGCGTGCGCCGGCGGCGCGCCAGGCGTCCAGCGCCGCCGGTCGCACGAACGCCGCGGGCACCCACAGCCGCAGGCGCGGCGAGACCGGAGCGACGGGCTCACCGGGCCCGGTCAGCGCAAGGATCGCGTCGACACCCGCCGACATCGACACTGCGTCGGCGCCGATACGCACCTCGACCTCCCAGCCCTTGCGCACGGCGCGCGTCCGCAGTCGCTGCGCGAGCGCCTCGCGCCCGGCGATCTCCGGATCGATCGCGATCGCGAGGCGTTCGCCGCGCCGTTCCGGCGCCGAGAGCAGCGCCTGCGCCTGCGCGCCGAGTCCGGGCAGCGCGAACAGCACCTGCGCATCGTCGCCGAGATCGCGCATCGCCATCGGCAGCAGCACCGGCAGGCGGTGCGCGGCGTCGTTGCCGGCGAACGCGGCCTCGGCCCCGACGAGATACGGTGCGAACAGCGCCGCGACGCTCCCGGAACCGGCGAGCGCCGTGAGCCGTGTGTCGAGATCGTCCGCCGCGCCGTAGCGGATCACGCGCAGCGCCGGCAGGGTCTGCACCGCGCGCGCACTGGCGCCGGCGGTGGGACAGGTCTGCAGCCCGCGCAGCAGGCGCTCGGCGGCGGCCGGCGCCGAGTGCGGCATCAGGGTCACCAGCAGCGGGCGTTCGCCTCCGCCGGCGGCCGCGTCGCTCAGCGACTGCAGATGCGCCACCAGCGCATCGATTTCGTCCTCGGCCAGATCGAAGCGCGGCATCGCCGGGTCGAGCGCAACGCCGTCCGCAGCGATCCCGCTGCGCAGTGCGCGCGCGAAACCGGCGCGATCGTAGGGCGGACGCGCGTCGCCGCCCGCGCGGCGCGCCCCGTAGGGCTTGCTCAGTGCGAACCAGCGGATGTCCGGCGCCTCGATCCAGCCCTCGCCGCCCCCGCCGCCGTTCGCGCCGTGGCAGTTGGCGCAGGCGACCGCGCCCCCCTGCATCGGCAGGCTGCCGCCCGCCGCGCGCCCGATCACCTGGCGTCCGTCGCGGCCGACGCCCGCGTCGAAGATGCGGCGTCCAAGCGCGGGGTCGGTCGTCTGCGTCGTCGTTTGCGTCGTCGTTTGCGTCGTCGTCTGCGCGGCCGTCTGCGCGATCGCCGGCATGGCCAGCGTGACGATGACGATGAGGACGGCGGCAATTACGACGGCGCTTGCGTTCCGCAGCGATGCGACGCGCGACCGGCACGCGCGCGCGCGGCGCTTCGGCGGCACGCGCACGGAGGCCGCGGCATCAATCGGCACGGCCACGCACCGGCCGCGACGGTCCACGGCTATTTCAACCGCTCGATGTCGGCGGCCAGCCGTTCCGGCGGCGCATCCGGGCGCAGCTTGATCCAGTGCGCCTTCGCGGCGTTGCCGGCGATCAGCAGGGTCGTGTGGTTTTCCGGATCGTCGGTCCACTGGCCGAGGCGGCCGAGCAGGGCTTTCAGCACCGCGGGCTCGGCGACCAGGAAACGCCAGCCGGGCTCGTCGACGCCGTGGCGCTGCGCGAAGCGCTTCAGCGCATCCGGGGTGTCGCGCGCCGGGTCGATCGACAGCGACAGGAAATTCACCTCGCGCCCGAACGCCGGACCGAGCTGGCGGCGCACCAGTTTCAGCCGTTCGGTCATCATCGGGCACGCGCTCTGGCAGTGGGTGAAGACCACGTTGATCAGCACCACGCGTCCGTCGAGCAGGTCGCTGTAGAACCGGTGCGGCCTGCCGTCCTGGTCCAGCAGGCGTGCGTCGCCGAAATATTCGCGGGCGCGGGCGCTGCGCTCCGCCGTGGCCGCGTCGGCGGTCGCGACCGGCGCATCGTCGGCGATGGCCGGCATGGACGCCACCGCCATCGCTACCGACAGCAGGCGGGTCATCGCGCGCATGGCGCGATCAGGGCGACGCGGAGGAATGGTCATTCGATGCTCCCGGGCGGTCGTGGACGGCGGCCTCCGGCGAGGCGCGGCGCTGCGCGGACAACTCGCGCGCGCGCTCGACGAGCGTCGCCGGCGAAGGCACGCCCACCCAGCGCAGCCAAAGATCGCGGGCGGGGTCGCCGACCATGATCAGCGGCGGATGATCGTCCGGCGCGCCCGGCGCCAGGCCGAACGCGCGCAGCACCCGGGCGATGTCGCCGCTGCTGCCGGTCAGCCAGATCCAGTCGTCGCCGGCGCCGACGCGGCGCGCATACGCCCGCAGCACCTCCGGGGTGTCGCGGGCCGGGTCCACCGAGATCGACACCAGCACGACCTCGCGGCCCATGCGCTCGCCCAGTCCGCGCTTGACCGACGCCATCAGCGTGGTCAGCGCCGGGCAGATCGTGGTGCAGGTGGTGAACACGAAATCGACCACGACCACCCTGCCTCCGAAGCTGTCCGGGCGCAGCGGGAACGGCCGGCCGTCGGCGTCGCGCAGCACCACATCGGGCAGCGCGACGCGGGTTTCGGCGCCGCCGGACGCGGCCTGCATCGCGGCGCGATGGGCGGCGTGCGGATCGTCGCCGGCGTGCGCCGGGCCACAGGCGGCGGCCAGCGCCACCAGGATCGGCGACAGCGTGCGCAACGTCAGGTTCATGGGCTTGCTCCCGGAAGCGGAGGACGGACGGGCCCGGCCGCAGGACTGGCGTCGCCGGTTTGCGCAGGCGCGGCGGACAGCGGCGCTGCGGACACCAGGATCGCCGCCGGGGCGTTCATCGCATCGATCGCGAGCGACGACGCGCGGCTCTCGACATGGACGTAATAGCCGCCGGGCTCGGCCAGCGTCCCGCGCACGCGATATTCGCCCGCGCCGAGCCGCTCCACCGGCCAGCGCTCGGCGTGGCCGCCGCTGCTCGCGACGACCCGGGCCAGCAGCGCGCGCGACACGTCGGGACCGGCGATGCCGAAGCGCAGTTCTAGCGGCTCGCCCGCGACTGCCCGTTTCGACGCCTCGACTTCCCAGACCACCCGCAACCCCGCGGGAGGCGTGTCCCGGGAGTTGCCGACGTCCAATCCGATGCATTCGCGGATGCGCGGCGATTCCGCCGCCAGCGCGAGCACCAGGGGCCCCGAGGACGGCAGCCGGAAGCGCGTGGCGTAGCTGCCGCGCGCGACTTCGCGCAGGCCGCGCTGCACCACCGTGACTGCCATCGGCGTGTGGCCGAACGCGCGCACGCTGCTGTCCGGCGCGTTCATGCCTTCCATGTAGTGGTGCAGCGTGCGCTCCGAGGGCGACACGAAGAACGCGCCGTTGCGCTCCAGCGTGGTCGCCATCGTCGAGGCGATCGGCAGATCGGGGGTCGCGCTCAGCGCCGAGGAACCGACCGGCAGGTATTGCAGGTCGATCTCCGGCAGGCGGCCGATCGGGAAGATCGCCACCTGTTCGATGTCGAGCGGGCGCACGTAGGCGAACAACGCGCTGAACATGATGTCGTAGGGACGCCCCGAAACGGTCTGCTGGCGGACCACGCGGGCGCTCGCGGTGTCGACGACCTCCAGCCGGTGCTGCGACGGATTGACGATCAGCACGTGGCGGCCGTCCGGCGTGAGCCGCGCGGGGCCGATCCCCGGCGACACCACGATGCGATCGAGCTGCGCGCCGCGCCGGTCGAGGCGGTGGATGACGCCCTGCGCCCCGTCGATCGCCCAGACCTGGCCCTGCGCATCGAGCGAGAGCAGCCCGATCGGCTGGCCGCCGAGTTCGGTCCGCGCGATCGCGCTGCCGTCGGCCGTATCGATCACGCTGACCACGCCGCTGTCGCGGCTGCTCGCATAGACGTAGCGGCTGTCTTCGCTGAAGGCCAGTTCGTGATGCCCCGGCGGCAGCGCCGCCACGTGCAGGACCCTGCCGTCGGCGACGTCGATCGCCGCGACCCCGTCGTCCCCGTCGGCCCGACCGCGGTAGGCCGCCCACAGCAGCCGGCCGTCGGGCTGCAGCGCGAGCCGGGTGGGTTCGCCGGCGACCTCGATGCGCCGCTGCAGCGTCAATGTCCGCAGATCGATCGACGCCACTTCGCGACGGCCCGGCAGCGCCACGAACATCAGCGCGTCGTCGACGGTCTTGACCCAGTCGAAAGGCACGCCGCCGAGCTGGATCGCCGAGTAGAGGCTGGAGCGCCCGGCGAACTGGACCGCGGGATCGAGGACCGACACGCTGCCCTCGCGATCGAGGGTCACCACCCAGTAGCCGGTCAGGTCCAGCAGCGGCCGGTTCATCAATCCGCCACCGAGGAACGAAGCGACGCGCTGGCCGCAGACCGGGATCGCGCCGGACATCGGCGAAATCCGCCGGTCCAGCCACAGCCCGATCGGCAGGTTGGAAAGCGGCTGGTCGTCGGCGAGCCGGCGGACCTCCACGCGCAGATCGACCTCCTCGCCCATCACCGCACTGCGACGCCCGGTGTCTTCGCGCGGCAGCACCTGCAGACGCATCGACACGCCCTCGACATCGAGTCGCCGGTCCAGGTAGGGCTCCACGGCCATCGCCGGGACGCCGCCCCAGCACAGCAGCGCGGCGAGCGCCACGCACTGCATGCGGATCATGCGCCACGTGCGCGCGCCGCCGCACATGTGCTGATTGCGATGCTCCGGCGGGTCGGGGACTCGGTCGTCCACATCGCCTCCAGTCGCCCGGGGCGTCGCGAAACACCCCGGGCCGTGTCCCTTCACGGATGGCAACGACCGGGCAGGATCGACACCGCGCCCGACTTCGGCGGCTCGACGCGCACGATGCCCCACAGGCCGCTGGTGATGCCGAATCCGGCCACGTCGCGCCACAGGTAATCGCCGGCCACGCGATGCAGGCCGCCGGTTTCGCGATGCACCCGCAGGTCCGGATAGGCCAGGTCGGACAGGAAGGCGTACTTCGGCGTCAGGCCCAGGACGATGTCGAAATGCGCCATCGGGCTGACGCTCTCCTGTCCGCCCAGTGCGAACCCGAGCGTGCTGCCGCCAAGGCATTGCGACGCGACGCCCCAATCCGCCGGCTTGCTGCCCACCGGGAAGCCGTTCGCATCGAGCCTTTCGGCGAGATACGGCGCGCGCGACCAGTCGTGCCCGTGCAGGGTGAACGTGGTGCCGCGCCCGCTGCCGGTCGGCAGCAGCACGCGCATCCTGGTTTCCTGGCCCGCTTCGGCGAGCATCACCGGCACATACGGTTCGCCCACGTCCGGCGTGGCCGAGATGGCGGTGCCGCCATTGTCGCAGCAGCGGTTGGAGAACGCCTGCCAGGCATGCTCCACGCCGCCGAAGCCTTCGCGGCCGAACGGCGCGTCGGCGGGAAGTCCGAAGCGGAACCACATCGGCTCGGTGCCGTAGTTGACCGCCATGTGCCCGGAGTCGTGCGCGTCCTCGGGCGCGGTGGCGAGGAACGGCGCGTCGGCGGTCTCCTTCTCCGCGGCGAGATTCGGGATGGCGTTGATGCGGTTCACGCCGTTGTCGACGAAGGGCTTGTTGCCGTAGCGCAGGTTCAGTCCTTTCTGGTGGACGACCACGAGGTCGCGCATGACCTGGCTGCGTGGCCGACTGGCGCCGAGGTCGTGGGCCGGATAGGTCACGGTCGCGGTGGCGCGGCTGCGGCGCAGGTTGGCCTGGGTCGGCCCCGGATCCTGGCGGTCGATCGCGGTGTCGTCGGTGTATTCGAGCCATGTCGACAGCCACGGCTCGATCACCAGCGCGCCGACCGCGGCCTTCTGGCCCTGCTTGATCCGGTCCGGCGGCGTCAGGTTGGTGCCGCCGTATTCCACGTCCACGAAACGGCAGGCGTTGTTGATCTCCGAGGACGGCCGGAACGCCACCAGCCGCGTAGTGTCCGTGGACAGCACCGGATAGCCCTTCTCGTCGACCCATCGGTACGCGTCGCCGCTGCCGTCGTCGCTGTCGTCGATGCCGCCGATGTCGTACTGGAAGCTCGCGGTCGCCTGCCCGGCGAGCAGGTCGACGTCGAGCGCTTTCGACTCCGCCCGGTTGTAGGCCTCGATGCGATCGCGCATCGCGCCGCGCAGGGTGGCGTCGTTCGCGCACCCCTGGCGACGCTGGTGGACGGCGTTGCGGTCGAAGACCGCCTTGTCGTCCACGACCAGCGGCGCAGAATCCAGCGCCTCGTTGCCGGCGAGCCGGCGCACGGTCAGCGGATCCAGTCCGGCCTCCGCGGATTCCAGGCACTGCGCATTGTTCGCCAGATCGACCAGCGACTGGATCAGCGCGCTCTCGGCCTGGGTCAGCGAGGACGTCTGCCGCATCCGCTGCGGCGATACCCGGGTGGCGGCCAGGCGCTGCGGCTGCAGTCGTTCGGGCGAGCGCGTGGCGGTCACGGGCGTCGTGTCGGCGGCGAGCAGCAGCAGGGTCGCGGTCTGCCGGAACGCCGGTTCGTCGTAGACCTCGGCCAACGGCCGCAGGTAGGGCTTTCCGCCGATTTCGCTGAGGACGGCATGTCCGCCCGCGACCGTCGTGATCGGGCAGCTCTCGGCCGACGCCACGGTCTGCAGCAGGCCCGCGTACCACTGGTAGATCATCGTGCGGTTGGGCGCGATCGTGCTGCGACGGTTCACCCCGACGTTGTTGCCGTCGTAGGACTGCACGTCGTAATGCACCAACTGCGGGTGCAGGCCGACGCGGTTCGACGGACGGATCAGGTTGTTGTTGAAGGACGTCGCACCGCTGCCCGGCTTGCCTTCGCTGCGCGGGATCATCGGCGTCAGCATGGTGTAGCCGTCGAGATCGGGCATGCGGTCGCGGCGCGGCGGCAGCCTGTTGCGCAGGGTCATCCGCAGGCACTCGCCCGCGGCGGCGCGCAGCACCAGCGGCTCGATCGGGCGTCCGCCGATGAGCTTGCCGGTGGCCCGGTCGATGTCCTCGGTGCGCACGAACAGGATCGCGGTGGGGTCGTGCAACGGACCGGCGCCGTAGTGTTCCTTGCGGATCGGTTTCCCTTCTGCGTCATGGATTTCGATGAAGATACCGGTCGCGCGCGGGTTGTAGACCAGGGTTCCGCCATCGGGATCGAGCACGGTCCCCGGCGGGCCCTTGTCGATGTAGGCCGACAGCGGATTGTCGAGCGCGTGGTTCGCGAGCACGGCGCTCACGTCATAGGCCCTGACCCGCGCATTCTTCGGGCAATCGTTGAGCACGACCGCGCCCTGGTTCGGGTCGAGCAGGCTCGGGATCGGATTGCTCGGCAGGGTCTGCAGGCGGTCGGCGAGCGGCGCGCGCCGGTTGAGGCTGCGCAGCACGCCCCAGACGCCGTTCCACATGCCGTCCTGGCTGCTGTCCATCGTGTACATGCGGTCGTTCTGGTGATTGCGGGTGTTGTAGTCGGTGATCCGCACCCCGAAGGTGAACTGCTCGGACAGGCCGGTGCTCTGGGCGTTGCGCCAGCCCGAATTCGGCGCCTGGCCGAAGCCGGACCCGCCCTGGGTCCAGCCGATGCCGTTGATGCTGCCATTGTGTTCGTGCTCGTGCGAACCGGCCTGGACCTTCACCCGGACCAGGTCGCCCGAATAGGCGCGCATGATCGGCGTGAACGGATCGCCCAGGTGGGCGTTGGTCTGCACCGGATACGGCGTGTTCGGCGAGCCGTCGGTCGCACACACCGGATTGGGGCTGGCGGCGGCGAACGGCACGTTGCCGTCGGCGTAGTTCATCGGCGCGCACTTGCGGTCAGTGCGCGTCTGCAGGGCGAACGCCATGTCGCCGGCCAGGCCATCGGCCTGCATGCCGGACTTGCCGTCCGGCCCGGTCCGACCGGGGTCGTAGACACGCGCGCCGATCGGCTCGTTGCGGTAATTGACGACCATCATCCCCACGTCGTCGGCTGAAATCGCTTCCGGGCAGGGCCTGGGCGGCCTGGCGGCGCTGCCGTACACCGCGCCGGGAAGTCGCGCCGCATCCTTGCCGCCGGGGCAGTCCGGCGCATGCTCGACGATGTCGGGCAGGCCGGTCGGCGACGAGGACGCCGGCTTGCGCACCGACGGGTTGATCGCCTTGCGGAAGGTCTCCGCGGTCGGTGCGGCGGCGGGGTCGATCGTGGACGGCTTGCCGTCCTTGCTGACGCCGACGTAGACGCCCTTGTGGTAGGCGTGCTGGAAGTCGCCGAACTGCAGGAAGAATTCGCGGTGGGCGTCATCGCGACCGTCGCCGTCCACTTCGAGTTTCGATCTGCCCTTGCCGGTGATGATCGCCTGCCACGTGGTCGGACCGCCGTCGGCGCGCGTGCCGAGCAGCACGCCGGTCTCGTTGTGGCGCCATTCCGAACCCGGCGGCTCGGTCAGCATCGTCGCGTACAGGCCGATCTGCTGGTGGGTCGAGGGGCCGAGGTGATCGTGGGTGAAGGTGATGCCGAGGCCGCGATGCACGCCGCCGGCGTTCACGATCGGGTCGGAGAACCAGCGCTGCAGGGTCGTGCGCGCGCCGAGCCAGTCGCAGGCGCCCGGGAAGCCGTAGTCGTGGTCGAACTTGTGGACGTCGCCGCCGAGGGCGTTCCACAGCGCGACGCAATCGGTGCGCTGGTGACCGGCGAGCGTGCCGAAATAGGGATGCGGCTGCGGCACGAGCGCGGCGGACGAGCCGTCGTAGGGATTGGGCACCGTCGGCTGGCCGGCGCCGGCGCGGGCGGCGTTCCAGGCGTTGATCGCGTGGATGCGCTCACGCACGGCCCCGGGCGAGAAGGTCGCATCCTCGTAGTTCCAGCCATTGGCGCTGCCGTCGCCGGAGGTCAGGTCCCACTTCGGCAGGTGGATGTGCTGGCCGATGACGTCGGTCGGCGTCGTGATCTGGTAGTCGTCGGCATGGAACTCCTTCGGCACCAGGTTGGTGTGCGCGTACTGCGCGCAGTCGAAGGTGTTCATGCGCAGCACCAGCGGTTCCGGCGCGCGCTTCTTGTCGAGGGTCGGCGCCACGTCCTCCCACAGCGAGAGGATGCGCTGTTGCGGATAGTGGTAGCCGAGCTTGTTGAAGACCACGTCGAGCTGGATGTTCGCGCCCTTGTAGATGCGCGGATTGTCGCCGCCGAACTGGAGGCCGCCCGGCAGCGCGTCGGTGACCGAGATCATCGCGCCCATGCCGGCGCCGCCGAAGAAACGACCGTTGCCGCCGCGCCGCAGCGGCGTGCCTTCGTCGTCGATGCAGGGGTCGTTGTACGGCGAGCCCGCGACCGGATCTGCGCCGTTGAGCACGAACACCGCCGGCGTGACGTTGCCGGCCATGTCGAACGCGCTGGTCGGATGATGCCGGGTCGCATGGAACTTCATCGCCACCTGTTCGAGGGGCGTGCCCTGCTGGTCGTAGTACACCGGGCGGGCGGCGAGGATTTCCTTCCTGGCGGTGAGACGGTCGAGTTCCGAATGGTCCTGCGCGCCCTGCGTGTAGCCGGAGAGCGCGTGCCGCGGCAGGCCGCCGTCGAATCCGCCGGCGCTGACGACCATGTCGAGCGGAGGCGTGGTCGGGCGGGTGCCGATCGAGGACTCGACGTTCGCGTGCTCGGTCACGCCCGCGATGAAGAACGGATAGCCGGGATTGCGCGTCGCCCCGCTCTGGAAGCCGCCGTCGAGCCGGGCCACCGAGCCCACGCCGTTGGGCTTGGCCGCCACGTGGACGCCTTCGGGCATCGGCGCGAGGCCCTTGCCCGGCAGCGGCACCAGCGCCGGGATCGGCGCGCCGGCCGCGAGTTCGCCGTCCGGCAGCGCCCTGACCTTGTCCGCGGGACGACCGTCGCGCAGCGCCCAGCGGGTCTCGTGGAAACCGCTGCCGGTCTGGCTGACCGCCAGCGGCGTGCCGGTTTCCATCACGTCGTGGTTGCGCCACATGTACCACATGCCCTGCGCGAAGTGCGGATAGTAGTGGCAGTGGAAGATCGCGTCGCCGACGGTCTTGTTGCGATTGCCCGATCCGCCGAACGCGATTTCGTAGGTGTAGCCCGAGCCCGGGCCGATGCCCTGGGCGTCGATGTAGTTGGCGTTGTCGTCGTTGGGATCGAACAGCCACTGGTGATTGTGCAAGTGGTAGATGTGCTGTTCCTTGCCCGCATGCAGGTTTCGGAACTTCACGAAATCGCCGATGTAGCTGTGGTGGACGTTCGCCGGATCGTGCGGATAGTAGGCGGTGGTCGCGGTCCACAGCGAATTGCCGGCGCGGTCGGTCTTGTTGCGCCAGTCCGGCGCGCTGCCGTCCGCCGTGAACGCGCAGTGCTTGGCCCGCTCCGCCGCGTAGGTGGTGTTGAGGTGACCGCTGCCGTCGAGCGCGATGTACTCCGGCTGGCACAGCCCGGTCGCCAGGTTCGCGGGCTTGTCGACCAGCATCGCCGGATCGCCGACCGCGAACGCGGACAGGAAGAACTCCTCGTATGCGCAGTCGATGCAGTCGTTCATGGGACCGGTCTGCAGGCGATTGGCGATGATCTCGGCGCCGATGCCGCCGGAGCCATAGTTGATCATGAACGCGTCGCGCACGCCGTGCAGCGTGTGGCCGAGTTCCGGATGGCCGAAGAAGTACGGATACGCCTGGGTTGCGGCGTTCTCGTCATGGAAGATCGACACGAACTCGCGGAACGGTTCGAGCCGGTTCGGCAGGGTCGGGTTGCGCTTGCCGACGGATTCGAGCGGATAGGTCTTCGCGGGGAAGCTGCCGTCGCCGTTGGGGCCGACAACGATCGCGTTGATGTCGCCATGGACGATCCGGCCCTTCATCAACACGTCGAGGATCGGCATGCCGGCCTTGCCTTCGCTGCACCAGATGCCGTTCGGGCAGTCGTCGGGGTAGACCGCATCGTAGTCGATCACCGGCTGGCCGCCCGCGGTGCTGCCGCGGGTGGCGAGGCGCATTTCCTCCTCGGTCACCTGGCCGCGGAAGAACCGCGCGTTCTGCGGCTGCACCGTGACCGAGCCGAACAGGCCCACGCCGGTGTCGCCCGCGCTGCCCTCGCCGCCGAAGACGGCGCCATCGTTGGTCACGAGGAATCCGCCCTCGTCGGGGGCGTAGAAGCAGTATTCGACGGTCTTGCCGGGCGCGACCAGCGAACTGGCGTTCCTGCCGACGTCGGAGCTGTCGTCGGCGCTGCTGCTGACCAGTTGCAGGCCCTGCGGGTGGAAGCCCACGGTGCGGCTCTCGACCTGGTCGTCGATCTGGAAGATGCGCTGGTCGCTCGGCGTGCCGGCCGGGTCCTTGGCCGCATGCTCGAGCGGATGATCGACGCCCGGCAGCGGATCGGGCTCGGAGTTGTACGGATTGCCCCGCGAGACGTGCGGCGGCACGGCTTCAAGTTCCAGCAGGTTCGAGAAGCGCACGCGCAGGTGACGGCCGGCGGAGACGCGCAGCACCAGCGGCCTCGGCCGCAGGTCCGGGCGCAGCGCGATCCCGCGGCTGGCGTTGCGGCTCAGCGCGCTCTTGAACAATTCTTCGCCCAGGGCCGTGTAGTTCAGCGGGTACTGGGTCTTGAGATCGATGATGTCGTGCCGCAGCGCGTACATCATCCAGTTCACGTTCTGCGCGCCGAGACGGTTGAACACCATCGGGTGGTCGATCGCCACCACGTCGGCGACCACCGCATCGGGCGGACAGTTCGAGGAGATGCCGACGGCGGCCACGATCCGGGGATCGAACGCGGCCCGCGGGGGCAGGCGTGTCGCGGAGGCGTTCGGCCCGGCGGGCCTGGGCTGCGCCTGCGGGAGCCCCGCCCAGAGCGTGCATGCGGACGTGATCGCGACGACGGCGGCCAGACGGCACTGCTTCAACATGGGAAGTCCTCCCCACGGGTCCATGGATGATGCGGTTGCGAATGAATCCCTTTCTCGCCTGTCCGACTATTAACATTTGTTAATCTTGAAACGTGAGTTTTTTCACGGAAAACAGACTTTTCTACCGATGAAAGGCTGTTTTTTACCGACAAGCGGTTTTTTTGCCGATGCCATTGGTGCGCCGCGACAGAAACCGCCCCGCACCCCGCGGCGGGCACGCAAAAAAGCGCGACCCGGGCCCCCGCCCGATCGCGCCACGGTCTACAGTGCCGATTCGACGATCCGTCCCCGAACGACATCTCCAAGGAGCCCTCCGTGAGCACATTGACCGACGACCTCTTTTCGCAACTCGAGGGCGCGCCGCTGCAGCAGATCGCGCAACAGCTCGGGGTCGGCCGCACCCAGACTGCCGGGGCGGTCAGCGCGGCGCTGCCGCTGCTGATCGGCGCGCTCGGCCGCAACGCCAGCCAGCCGCAGGGCGCCGAGGCGCTGTTCGGCGCGCTGCAGCGCGACCACGCCGCCGGTCCCGACCTCGGCGGTCTGCTGGGCATGGTGCTGGGCGGCGCGCAGACCCCGCAGACCGACGGCGCCGCCATGCTCGGCCACATCTTCGGCGGCCAGCAGGCCCGTGCCGAGCAGCACCTGGGCGAAGCGACCGGCCTCGGCGGCGATCGCGCCGCACAACTGATGAAGATCCTCGCCCCGATCGTCCTGGCCTATCTCGCCAAGCAGATGTTCTCCGGCAACCAGGGCGGCGGCGGCGCGGCGACGGGCCTGGGCGGCGGCAATCCCAGCGCCGGCGTGCTCGGCGCCATCCTCGGCCAGGAACAGCAGGCGGTCCGCCAGCAGGGCGGCCTCGGCGGCGGCCTGCTCGGCGCGGTGCTCGATCAGGACGGCGACGGCCAGCTCGGCCTCGGCGACCTGCTGAAGCTCGGCGGCGGCCTGCTCGGCGGGCGTCGCTGAGTCGCCTTCCGGCGTCCGGCCCGGGGCCGCGGACCTCGGCCGGACGCCGCAGATCGATAGTTTTCATCGATCGAATGGATCGCATCATTCGATTTTCCCTTTCAAAAAAAGGGGCATAGAGTCGTCGGACACCCTCATCCTCACGGAGTCCGCACATGTCCAGCGAATCGAAATGCCCGTTCCACAGCGCCGCTGGCGGCGGTACCACCAACCGGGACTGGTGGCCCGGCCAGCTCCGGCTCGACCTCCTGAGCCAGCATTCGGAGCGCTCCAATCCGCTCGGCAAGGGCTTCGACTACGCCGCCGAGTTCAAGACGCTCGATTACGACGCCCTCAAGCGCGACCTCGCCGCGCTGATGACCGATTCCCAGGACTGGTGGCCGGCCGACTTCGGCCACTACGGCGGCCTGTTCATCCGCATGGCCTGGCACAGCGCGGGCACCTACCGCGTCGGCGACGGCCGCGGCGGCGGCGGCCGCGGCCAGCAGCGCTTCGCCCCGCTCAATAGCTGGCCCGACAACGTCAGCCTGGACAAGGCCCGGCGCCTGCTGTGGCCGATCAAGCGCAAGTACGGCCAGAAGATATCGTGGGCCGACCTGATGATCCTCGCCGGCAACGTCGCCCTCGAAACCATGGGCTTCAAGACCTTCGGCTTCGCCGGCGGCCGCGAGGACACGTGGGAGCCCGACCTCGACGTCTACTGGGGCCGCGAAACCAGGTGGCTCGGCGGCGACGAGCGCTACGGCCGCGGCTCGCCCGGCGTCGACAAGGCCGGCGGCGTACTGGTGAAGGACGACAACAGCCAGGCGACGCACACCCGCGACCTCGAGAACCCGCTGGCCGCGGTGCAGATGGGCCTGATCTACGTGAACCCGGAAGGCCCGGACGGCAAGCCCGATCCGATCGCCGCCGCGAAGGACATCCGCGAGACCTTCGCGCGGATGGCGATGGACGACGAGGAGACCGTCGCGCTGATCGCCGGCGGCCACAGCCTGGGCAAGACCCACGGCGCCGCGTCGGCGGACAACGTCGGGGTCGAACCGGAAGCGGCCGATCTCGAACTGCAGGGCTTCGGCTGGGCCAACCGGCACGGCAGCGGCAAGGGCGCCGACGCCATCACCAGCGGGCTCGAAGTCACCTGGACGAAGACGCCGACGCGCTGGAGCAACAACTTCTTCGAGAACCTGTTCGGCTTCGAGTGGGAGCTGACGAAGAGCCCCGCCGGCGCGCACCAGTGGGTCGCGAAGGACGCCGACGCGATCATCCCGGACGCGCACGGCGGCCCGGCGAAGCGGCCGACGATGCTGACCACCGACCTCTCGCTGCGCTTCGATCCGGCCTACGAGAAGATCTCGCGTCGCTTCCTCGAGGATTTCGACGCCTTCTCCGACGCCTACGCCCGCGCCTGGTTCAAGCTGACCCATCGCGACATGGGCCCGAAGGCGCGCTACCTCGGCCCGGAAGTCCCGGCCGAGGACCTGATCTGGCAGGACCCGCTGCCGAAGGCGGACTACCCCGCCATCGATGCCGGCGACATCGCGGCGCTGAAGCGGGCGATCCTCGACAGCGGCGTGCCGGTGTCCGACCTGGTGTCGGCGGCGTGGGCCTCGGCCTCGACGTTCCGCGGCGGCGACAAGCGCGGCGGCGCCAACGGCGCGCGGGTGCGCCTCGCGCCGCAGAAGGACTGGGAGGCGAACGACCCGGCCCGCCTCGCCGCGACGCTGCGGGCGCTCGAAATGGTGCAGGCCGACTTCAACCGCGGCGCGACCGGCGGCAAGCGCGTCTCGCTGGCGGACCTGATCGTGCTCGGCGGCAACGCGGCGATCGAACAGGCGGCGCGCGAGGCCGGCGTCACGGTCGAGGTGCCGTTCCACGCCGGCCGCACCGACGCCAGCCAGGCGCAGACCGACGTCGATTCGTTCGCGCCGATGGAACCGTTCGCCGACGGCTTCCGCAACTACCTCAAGTCGGCGTCCGAAGTGCCGGCCGAGCACCTGCTGGTCGACAAGGCGCAGTTGCTGACGCTGACCGCGCCGGAGATGACCGCGCTGGTCGGCGGCCTGCGCGTGCTGGGCGCGAATGCCGGCGGCTCCAGCGCCGGCGTGCTGACCGACCGGCCGGGCGTGCTCGGCAACGATTTCTTCGTCAACCTGCTGGACATGGCGACCGAGTGGAAGCCGACCGGCCGCAACGCCTACGCCGGCCACGATCGCAGGACCGGCGCCGCGCGCTGGACCGCGACCCGCGTGGACCTGGTGTTCGGGTCCAACGCGGTGCTGCGCGCGCTGTCGGAGGTCTACGCGGCGGAAGACGGCCAGGCCCGGTTCGTGCACGACTTCGTCGCGGCCTGGACCAAGGTGATGGAACTGGACCGCTTCGACCTGCGTTGAGCAGGGTGCGGCGCGGGGCACGACGGGCCCCGCGCCGCGTTCGCGCGGGCGCTGCCGTCCCGCCTCAGGTCGCGTCGATGTCGCCCAGCGCGCGGATCAGCCGCCGTGCGCGCTTGTCGGGCTTGCTCTCCGGCGGCTGGTAGCCGGCGCGCGCGGCGCGCAGGGTCGCCAGGGTCTCCGCGCGCCGCGCCTTCGAGGTGTCGGATTCGGCGTACAGGGTCTGCGCGATCGACGCCGGGCCGCGCTGGTCGCTGAGCGCCAGCACCGCGATCTCGAACACTTCGTCGCCGCGCACGATGCGCAGCGCGTCGCCCGCGCGCACCCCGCGCGAGGCCTTCGCGCGCTGTCCGTCGACCTCGACCTTGCCGGTCTCGATCGCGTGCTTGGCGAGGCTGCGGGTGCGGAAGAAGCGCGCGGCCCACAGCCACAGGTCGAGACGGACGTTGGCGGAATCGCTAGCCTGCATGGCGGGCCTTCATGGCAGGTCGTCATCGCGACCCGTGGCGAGCGGAGGGAATATCGGGCGAGTGTAGCGCCGCCGGCGCGCGTCGGGCGATGATCGCGCCCGACGCTGGGCTATAGTGTCGCCCTCCGCACGCCGATCGACCCCAGATGACGAACCCGCACCCGATCGCGCACGCCGGAACCTGCGCCAACTGCGACACGGCGCTGCGCGGCGCGTTCTGCCACCAGTGCGGACAGCGCGGCGAGGTCCACAGGCTCACCCTGCCCCATCTGCTGCACGAGATCCCGCACGCGATCTTCCACGTCGATCGCGGGCTGCTGGTGACCATCCGCGCCCTCGCGCTGCATCCCGGCCGCACGATCAACGCCTACCTCGACGGCCACCGGATCCGCTACTTCAATCCGCTGTCGATGCTGGTCCTGCTCGCAGGCCTGTGCGCGCTGGTGTACTCGAAGTTCCCGTTCGACTATGCGCCCATGGCCGCGGGATTGCCGGCGAAGGAGGCCGCCGAGACCGTCGCGTTCGTGAAGACGCTGATGGTCAACTACTCGCTCGGGCTGATGGTCCAGTTGCCGATCGTCGCGCTGCTGAGCCGGTGGTTCATGGGCGGACAGCGCAGCTACGGCGAGCATCTCGCGATCAACGCCTTCATCTTCGCCTTCATGTGCGTGATCAACCTGGCCTGGATGCCGGTCCACATGATCGCCAACGGCGGCGCGTGGATGCCCCTGGCGCTGCTCGGCAGCGGCCTGCTGTTCCTGGCGTACCAGACGTTCGCGCTGTGGGACACGTTCCGCACGCCGGGGCGCCCGTTCGGCCCCCTGCTGCGCGCGCTGCTGACCGTCTTCGGCTACATGGCGATCCCGATGCTCGTCGGCTTGGCGGCCGGGATCGCGATGGCGATGCAGGCGGGCGCGAAACCCTGACCCGCGGAGCGCGCCCGGAGCCGCAAGCGCATCGGCGGAACAGGCGAACAGGCAGGCGCGCGATCCCGGAAACGCGAACGGCCGCCCTGCGGCGGCCGTTGCGGATGCGACGGAAGCGGCGCCGATCAGCCGGCGTTGGCTTCGCTCTTCGCCTTGGCGTACATCGACAGGTCTTCCTTGATGCGCGCCTTCTTGCCCTCGAGGTTGCGCAGGTAATACAGCTTGCCGGCGCGGACCGCGCCGCGGCGCTTGACCGTGACCGAGTCGATCGCGGCGCTGTGGGTCTGGAACACGCGCTCGACGCCGTAGCCGTGCGAGATCTTGCGCACCGTGAACGACGAGTTGAGGCCGGCGTTCTTCTTGCCGATCACCACGCCTTCGTAGGCCTGGACGCGTTCGCGGTTGCCTTCCTTGACCTTGACGTTGACGATGACGGTGTCGCCGGGACCGAAGTCCGGGAGCTGGCGCTGGACCTGTTCGGCTTCGAACTGCTGCAGCAGCGTGTTGAGCGAGGGCTTGTTCATGGTTGCGATGAGCCTTTGTTGTTGGCGCCCGGCCGTCGTGGGCCGAAGCTGTAATTGCGCGAGTGCGCGTGGACCCGCGTCATGGCAGAGCTGTCTTACCATCCTGTTCGACGGTAAGCCGCACATTGTAAAGGGAATTTCCCCCGCGGCGCCAGAGGCCCGCGCTCAGGCCTCCGGCGGCGCCCCGCGGCCCCCGCGCTCGGCCAGGAAGGCGTCGAGCAGGGCCCGGTCGGCCTTCGACAGGCGGTCCCGGTCGATCAGGTCCGGCCGGCGCAGCCAGGTCCGGCCCAGCGACTGCTGCCGCCGCCAGCGGGCGATCTCGGCGTGGTTGCCGGACAACAGCACCGGTGGAACGCTGCCAAGGGGATGTTCCACCGGCCGGGTGTAATGCGGGCAGTCGAGCAGGCCGCCCTCGCCCTCGAAGCTGTCCTGGGCGGCCGATTCGGCGTCGTTCAGCGCCCCCGGCAGCAGCCGGGCGACGGCGTCCACGACCACCGCGGCGGCCAGTTCGCCCCCCGACAGCACGTAGTCGCCGATCGAGAGCTCCTCGTCGACCTCGGCGGCCAGCAGCCGCTCGTCGACGCCCTCGTAGCGGCCGCACAGCAGGATCAGCCGCGGCAGGCCGGCCAGCTCGCGCGCCTTCGCCTGGGTCAGCGGCGCGCCCTGCGGGCTGAGGTAGATCACCCGCGCCGGAGCCGGGTCGGCGGCGCGGGCGGCCTGCAGCGCGGCGCGCAGCGGGTCGATCAGCATCACCATGCCGGGACCGCCGCCGAACGGCCGGTCGTCGACCCGGCGGTAGTTGCCTTCGGCATGGTCGCGCGGGTTCCAGCCGTGCAGCGCCAGCAGCGCGCGCTCCTGCGCGCGCCCGACCACGCCGTGGCCGGCGAGCTGGGCGACGAATTCGGGGAACAGGCTGACGAGGTCGATGCGCATCGCGGCCGCCGGTCGTCAGAAATCCGCGTCCCAGTCGACGACGATGCGGCCGTCGTCGAAATCCAGCGTGCGCACGTAGTCGGGGCGCAGCCAGGGAATCATGCGTTCGCGGTCGCCGCGGACCACCAGCACGTCGTTGGCGCCGTTGGAGAACACCGACGCCACCGTGCCGAAGTCGACGCCCTCGAGGTTGGCGACGCGCAGGCCTTCGAGGTCGATCCAGTAGAACTCGCCGTCGCGGGGCGGCGGCAGCGCGCTCCGCGGGACGAACAGCTCGGCGCCGCGGAGGGCCTCGGCGGCGTCGCGGTCCTCGACCCCGGGCAAGGTGCCGATCAGCCCCTTGCCGCCCGGCCGGGCGCGGGCGCCGGCGACCGTGCGCTCGCGCCCCTGGGCGTCGCGCAGGGTCCACGGCTGGTAGCGCAGGAGATTGCCCTCGGGCTCGGTCAGCGACTCGAGCTTCACTTCGCCACGCACGCCGAACGCGCCGTGGATCCTGCCTACGAGGATGCGGCGCGTCGGGTCTTTCATGCAGGCAATGGGCCGCGCGGCGCGCGGCCCGGGGATCAGGCGGCGGGGGCCGCGGCCTTGACGGCCTGCTTGTACAGGTCGGCGACCTTGTCGGTCATCTGGGCGCCGGTGCCGATCCAGTGCTTGGCGCGCTCGAGGTCGAGCTCGACCCGCTTCTCGTTGCCGGCGGCGATCGGGTTGTAGTACCCGAGGCGCTCGATGTTGCGGCCATCGCGCGAGCTGCGGCTGTCGGTGACGATGATGTGGTAGAAGGGGCGCTTCTTCGCGCCGCCACGGGTGAGGCGGATCTTGACCATGAGTCTCTCGGTGTTGCCCAGCTGCCGGAATGGCAGGGTAAGCCGGCAAGTATAGCGGCTGCCCCCGCCCCAAGGAACCCCGGGCGCCGTCCGGGCCCCACTCCCCCGGTAGAGCGGCCTTCAGGCCGCTGGAAGGCAATGATTGGCCCGGGGGACGGCCCAGCCCCTGAGTCAGGGGCGATTCGTGCCGCAGGCACGAATGGGGTCTGGAAGCGCAACGACCGGGGCCCAAAGTTTGGCGAAGCAAACGTTGGGGTGATCGGCGCAGCCGATCACCTGAACGGCATGCCGCCGCGCCCGCCCATCATGCCCTTCATGCCCCGCATCAGCCCCTTCATGCCGCCCTGGCTGAGCTTGCTCATCATCTTTTCCATCTGCTGGTACTGCTTCATCAGGCGATTGACGTCGGCCGGGGTCATCCCGGCGCCGCGGGCGATGCGGGCGCGACGCGAGCCGTTGAGCAGGTCGGGATGGCGGCGCTCCTTCTTCGTCATCGAGTTGATGATCGCGATCATCCGCGGCACTTCCTTGCCGGTGACCTGGTTCTTCACGTTGTCGGGGATCTGGCCCATGCCCGGCAGCTTGTCCATGAGCCCGTGCAGCCCCCCCATGTTCTGCATCTGCTCGAGCTGGTCCTTCATGTCGTTGAGGTCGAACTTCTTGCCCTTCACGACCTTCTCGGCCAGCTTCGCGGCCTTGTCCTTGTCGACCTGCTGCTCGACCTGCTCGACCAGCGACAGCACGTCGCCCATGTCGAGGATGCGGCTGGCGACGCGATCCGGGTGGAACACGTCCAGGCCGTCGGTCTTCTCGCCGGTGCCGATGAACTTGATCGGCCGGCCGGTGACGTAGCGCACGCTCAGCGCCGCGCCGCCGCGGGCGTCGCCGTCGGTCTTGGTCAGCACCACGCCGGTCAGCGGCAGGGCCTCGCTGAAGGCCTTGGCGGTGTTGGCGGCGTCCTGGCCGGTCATCGAATCGACCACGAACAGGGTCTCGACCGGGTTCACCGCCGCGTGCAGCGCCTTGATCTCGGCCATCATCGCCGCGTCGATGGCGAGGCGGCCGGCGGTGTCGACGATGAGCACGTCGACGTAGGACTTCCTCGCGTCCTCGATCGCGGCCTTCACGATCGCCTCGGGCTTCTGGTCGGCGCTGGACGGGAAGAACAGCACGTCGACCTGCTGCGCCAAAGTCTTCAACTGCTCGATCGCGGCCGGGCGGTAGACGTCGGCGGACACCACCATCACCTTCTTCTTGCGCCGCTCCTTCAGGTGCTTCGCCAGCTTGCCGACGGTGGTGGTCTTGCCCGCGCCCTGCAGGCCGGCCATCAGGATCACCGCCGGCGCCGGCACGTTCAGGTTGAGGTCGGCGGCGGACGAGCCCATGACCGCGGTCAGCTCGTCGCGGACGACCTTGATCAGCGCCTGGCCCGGGGTCAGCGACTTCAGCACTTCCTGGCCGACCGCGCGGACCTTGATCCGCTCGATCAGCGCCTGGACCACCGGCAGCGCGACGTCGGCCTCGAGCAGGGCGATGCGGACCTCGCGGGTCGCCTCGCGGATGTTCTCCTCGGTCAGCCGGCCGCGCCCGCGCAGGCGCTCGATGGTGCCGGACAGACGCTGGGTGAGGGACTCGAACATGGCGGGCACCGCGACGGTAAAGGGCGGCGATTATAAGCGGTGCGCGCCGCCGCCGCCGTGTGCGACACTGGCGCGATGACCCTCGTCCTGATCGCGATCGCCCTGTACCTGGCGTCCGCCGGCCTGCTCGCGCGCCGGCTGGCGACGGCCGGTCCGGCCGTGCCGGCGGCCCTGTGGCTGCTGCCGGCGGCCGCGGCGGCGCTGCACCTGGGCGTCCACGCGATGGCCTGGCACGCGGCCGGCGGCGAGAACCTGCATTTCTTCTCGGCGCTGTCGATCGTCGGCGTCGGCATGGCCGTGGTCACGGTGCTGATGGGCCTGCGCGGACGGATGGCGGCGCTGGGGGTGATCGTGTTCCCGATCTCCGCCGGCTGCCTGCTGCTGTACGGCGCGTTCGGCCGCCACGACGTGCAGGCGCTGGACTGGCGCCTGCTGCTGCACGCCTGGTGCGCGCTGCTGGCCTACGCCACGCTGGCGGTCGCCACCCTGCTCGCGGTGCTGCTGTGGGCGCAGGAGCGCGCGCTGCGCCGGCGCCGCCTCCACGGCTGGCTGCGCGCGCTGCCGCCGCTGGTGGAACTGGAGACGCTGCTGTTCCGGACGATCACGGTCGGGTTCGCGCTGCTCACCGCCACGCTGCTGACCGGCGTGCTGTTCGTCGAGAACCTGCTGGCCCAGCACCTTGCGCACAAGACCGTGTTCAGCGTGCTGTCGTGGCTGGGCTTCGGCGCGCTGCTGCTGGGCCGCCGGCGCTACGGCTGGCGCGGCGCCACCGCCGTGCGCTGGACGCTGGCGGCGATGGCGCTGCTGGTGCTGGCCTTCTTCGGCAGCAAGCTGGTGCTGGAGTTGATCCTGCGCCGGCACTGACCGCTGGCATCGATTGCGGGCCGCGAATTTGCCCACCGGCGGTCGAAAACCGACGGAAGTACTGGAATCCGTGGCGATGCTGGCTTAAGTTTTGCTTGCAGAGTTGTTGTCACGAACAGGTCGACGCATCGTCGCTCGCGAGCGATGGATTCCGCATGGACACGCCATCGCCGTTCCGCACGGAGGCCCTCAACGCAGACCCTCGGGGGGAAGACATCGTGAAATCGCTGGTCCGTATCTGGATGCTGTCGTTCGCCGCGCTGTGGGCCGGTGGCGCCCTTGCGCAGGAGCCCGCACAGACGGTCGCGTCGGATCCGGCGAACGACTGCCCGGCGCTGCCCGAGGCGCTGTCGACGACGATCGACTGGAACGAGAGGCGCTTCCCCGGGATCGTGCAGTGCAGCGCCCTGGCCCGCGAGGGCGGGACCGAACTCTTCGCCCTCACCATCAGCGCGGAATCGCCGTTCAAGCCGCGCCGCGGGGATCGCGCCGAGAAGGGCACGCTCGCCAACGGCGAAGAACTGCAGTGGTACCGCGCCGAACTGGCCAGCAACGCCGAGACCGAAGTGCGGGAGGCGCTGCTGCGGATTGCCCCGGACCGCGTGGTCCACGTGTTCCTCCGCGCCGAGAATCCCGCAGCCCTCGCCGAACGCCAGCGGATGGTGCTGCTGCTGCCGTTCCCGACCTACCGCGAGAACTGACGCCCTGCCCGGCCTCCGTCGGCGCCGTGCGCGCCGACCGCGCCGGGCCGTGACCGTCTGACGCCGGGACGGCCTGTCGTTCCCCTCGGGCCGCCTCCCGGCCGCGCAGGTCCCGATCGCCCGCGCCCGGTCTCCGGGCGTCGCCGCCGGCCAAGCCGCCCCTCTCCGGCCCGACCCGCCCCGGCAGCCGGAACACGCCGCCGAACGCGCGGTCGCCGCGTCGCAACCCGACGCGCAGGGGCGCATTCCGACTCCCGCCGCCCAACCGGGCGCCGCCCTGCCGGGCCGGCGGCGGCGATCGGCGCTGTGCGGAACGGGAATGGGCCGTCCGGCCCACGGACCATACGCCGAAGCATGGCATGCGAATTGCTATGCCACCGCGAACGCCGATTACGTCACATGTCCGGCGTGACCCGAACCCCGTGGAGACCGCGACACATGCTTCCTTCCTTCAGGCATTCCATCCGCCGGCCGGCCCTCGTGCTGTCCGCCGTGCTCGCCCTCGCCCTCGCCGGCTGCGGCCGCGACGCGACGCCGGCGGCGACCGGCCCCGCCGCCGCGCCCGGCGCCGGCCAGACGCTCAACGTCTACAACTGGTCGGACTACATCGGCAAGGACACGCTGCACGATTTCGAGGCGCAGACCGGCACCCGCGTGCTCTATTCGGTGTACGCGACCAACGACGCCCTGCTCGAGAAGCTGGCGGCGTCGCCGAACACCTACGACGTGGTCTTCCCGACCGCCCGCCCCTACGCCCAGCGCATGGTCGCCTCGGGCCAGTTGGCGGCGCTGGACAAGACGCGCCTCCCCAACCTCGCGCACCTCGATCCCGCGATCATGGCCGAGCTGGCCACCATCGACCCGGGCAACGCGCACATCGTGCCGTACATGTGGGGCACCACCGGCCTGGGCATCGACGTCGAGCGGGTCCGCCAGGCGCTCGGCCCCGGCGCCGCGCTGGACAGTTGGGGACTGCTGTTCGATCCCGCCAACGCCGCGAAGCTCTCCGCCTGCGGCATCGGCGTCGTCGACAACGCCGAGGAGGGCTTTCCCGCGGCCCTGTTCTGGAAAGGCCTGGCCCCCACGGATTTCGGCGAGGCTTCGGGCGGCGCAGTGCGCGACGCCTACGCCGCGATCCGCACCCACGTGCGCAAGTTCGGCAACGACGACGAAATGATCGAAGGCCTCGCCGACGGCACCTTCTGCCTCGTGCTGACCTTCTCCGGCGACGTGCAGCAGGCGCGGGCCCGCGCGGTCGAGCTCGCCGGGAAGAACGGCGGCAAGCCGCGCGACATCCGCTACGTCATCCCGCGCGAGGGCGCGATCCGCTGGATCGACACCATCGCCATCCCCAAGGACGCGCCGAACCCCGAGGCCGCCCATCGTTTCGTGAACTACCTGCTGACGCCGAAGGTCATCGCCTCGATCAGCGACGAGGTCTCCTACGCGAACGGCAACCGCGACGCCACGCCGCTGGTCGACAAGGCGATCACCGGCGACCCCGGCATCTACCCGCCGGCCGCGGTCCGCGCCAAGCTCGCCACCGCCGGCAACCCGAGCGGACCGGAAGCGGCGGCGCGCAAGCGCATCTGGGATTCGATCGTCTACGGCAGCTTCTGACCGCCGGCGCCCGGTCGGCGCACGGCCGGCCGGGCGCATCGACGGCGGCATCGGGCCTGCGCCGTCGATCGCGCGCCAATGCGTGACGGTCGTGGCGACTCGCACAGGCGGGCGGCGACAACCGTCGCGACCGGGCATTAGGATGCGACCGAACGCCGCACGCATCGCGTCGGCGACCGGAGTGGACGCGGCGCCGGGCGACGCCTGACCGCCGCGCGCGCGACGCGACCCTTCCGGGACAAGGAGCCCACCCGGAAGGAGTCGAAAACCGCATGCTTCGCCTGCGCAAGGTCCGCGTTTCCCCGCTCGTCGCCATCGCCATCGCCGTCGCCCTCGCCCTCGCGACCGCCTGCGGACGCGACGCCCCCTCCCCCGCGGCGGCCGCCGCCTCGTCCGGCGGCAAGGCGACCAGAGCGTCCGCCGCGAACGGCGCGGCCGTCCTCAAGGTCTGCAACTGGTCGGACTACATCGGCAAGGACACCCTGCGCGAGTTCGAGGCGACCGCCGGCATCCGCGTGGACTACTGCAACTACGCCAACAACGACGCGCTGCTGGCGCGGCTCAAGGCCGCGCCCGGCGGCTACGACGTGGTGTTCCCGACCGCCCATCCCTACGCCAGGGACCTGGTCGCCGAAGGCGCGCTGGCGACGCTCGACAAGTCGCTGCTGCCGAACCTCGGGCACATGGATCCCGCGATCATGGCCGAGCTCGCCGAGATCGATCCGGGCAACGCGCACCTGGTGCCGTACATGTGGGGCACGACCGGGCTCGGCGTGAACGTGGACCAGGTCCGCGCGGCGCTGGGCCCGCAGGCGCCGCTCGACAGTTGGGGGCTGCTGTTCGACCCGGCCAACGCCGCCAGGCTGTCGCGCTGCGGCATCGGCATCATCGAAAGCGACACCGACGCGTTTCCGCCGGCGCTGATGTGGAAGGGGCTGGACGCCCGCGACGACAGCGAGCGCGCCAACGACACGGTCCGCGCGGTCTACGCCGCGATCCGCCCGCACATCCGCAAGATCGCCAACGGCGACGAGCTCATCAAGGGCCTGGCCGAAGGCGAGTTCTGCGTGGTGCTGACCTATTCCGGCGACGTCAGCCAGGCCCGCGCCCGGGCCGACGAACAGAGTGTGCAGCGCGGCCGCAAACCGCTCGAGATCCGCTACGTCATCCCGCGGGAGGGCGCGGTGCGCTGGATCGATGTCATCGCCATCCCCAAGGGCGCGCCCTCGCCCGCCGCGGCGCATCGCTTCGTGGACTACCTGATGACGCCCGCGGTCATCGCCTCGATCAGCGACGAGGTGGCCTACGCCAACGCCAACCGCGACGCGAGCGCGCTGATGGAGTCGTCGATCACCAAGGACCCCGGCATCTATCCGCCGCCCGCGGTGCAGGCCAAGCTGGTCGGCTCCGGCACCCCCGACGCCGCCCAGGCGCAGGCCCGCCGTCGCGCCTGGGACGCGATCGTCTACGGCAGCCTCTGAGCCGCGGGCCGCGGCGCGGGGCCCGCGGCGTCGGCCGCCGTCGACTCAGCGCGCGCGCATCCGCCAGGCGCGGTGGATGCGCGGATTGCGCGCGAAGTCCGGCGGCAGCGTCGAGGGCGTGATGTCCTCGATCTCGAGCACGTCGGCCAGCGCCGCCTCGTCCAGCCGGAAGCGCCGGAAATTGTTCGAGAAATACAGGGCGCCGCCGAACGACAGCCGCGCCGCGGCGGCGCGCAGCAGGCGCACGTGGTCGCGCTGGACGTCGAAATCGTCGGCGCGCGCCGAATTCGAGAACGTCGGCGGGTCACAGAAGATCAGGTCGTATTCGCCGCGATCGGCTTCCAGCCAGGCCAGCACGTCGGCCTGCGCCAGCCGGTGCCGCGCGCCGGCCAGGCCGTTGAGGCGCAGGTTGTCCGAACACCACTGCAGGTAGGTCGCCGACAGATCGACCGACGTGGTCTGGGCCGCACCGCCGACCGCCGCGTGCACGGTCGCCGCGCCGGTGTAGGCGAAGAGATTGAGGAAGCGCGTGTCCTTCGCCTCCGCCGCGATGCGCAGCCGCATCGGCCGGTGGTCGAGGAACAGGCCGGTGTCGAGGTAGTCGAACAGGTTGACGATCAGCCGCGCGCCGCCTTCGCGCACCGCCAGCGTCTCGCCGCGCTTGAACGCGCCGCTGTCGGCGTACTTGCTGCCGCCCTTGCCCTTCGCCCGGGTCTTCACCGCCACGCGTTCGCGCGGCACGTCGCAGGCCTCGCGCGCGCCGGCGAGCAGGTCGCGGAAGCGGCCGCGGGCGACGTCCTCGGGAATCTCCGCGGGCGCGGCGTATTCCTGCACGTGCAGCCAGCGCGCGCCGTCGTGGCCGGTGTAGACGTCGATCGCCGCGGCGTATTCGGGGATGTCGGCGTCGTAGGCGCGCCAGCACGAGACGCCCTCGCGCTCGCGCCACGCGCGCGAGGCCTTCAGCGTCTTGCGCAGGCGGTTGGCGACCATCGTCGCGCCTTCCGACAGCGCCGCCGGCGCCGCCTCGGCGGGACGTTCGCGCGCCGGCAGCAGGAGCGGGTCGCAGACGATCAGCGCGCATTCGATCGCGCCGTTGAACACCTGGTACTTCTTCGCCGCGCGCAGGCCGGTGGCGCGCGCGAGCTCGGCGTCGCCGCACAGCAGGCTGGCCTTCCAGCCGGGCGCGGCGCGCTTGAGGGCATCGCCCAGCGTGCGGTACAGCATCGGGTCGGCCGCGAGGCGGGCGTCGTAGGGCGGATTGCACACGACCAGCCCGCGCGGCTCCGGCTGCGCGGTCAGCGCGGCGACATCGCGCACGTCCAGCGCGATCGCGTCCTCCACGCCGGCGTGCTGCGCGTTCTCGCGCGCGGCGCGGACGGCGTGCGGGTCGAGGTCGCTGCCGCGCACGCACGCACGCAGCGCCGCACGACCGGCCCGCGCCCGCGCCTCGGCGTCGTCGAGCAGCGCGCGCCAGGTCACCGCGTCGAACTGGCGCCAGCGCGACGGGGTCCGCAGCGCCTGCGCCTCGCGCATCAGCCCGGGGGCGACGTCCGCCGCCATCAACGCGCCTTCGATCAGCAGCGTGCCGCTGCCGCACATCGGGTCCAGCAGCGCGCCGCCCTCGGCGTGGATGCGCGGCCAGTCGCCGCGCAGCAGCACCGCGGCGGCGAGGGTTTCCTTGAGCGGCGCCTCGCCCTGGGTCTGGCGCCAGCCGCGGCGATGCAGCGGACCGCCGCCGAGATCGACCGACAGCACCGCGCGCTGCTTGCGCACCACCAGGTTCAGGCGCAGGTCGGGCGCGTCCAGATCGACGTCCGGGCGCTCGCCGCCGGCGGCGCGGACGCTGTCGACCACCGCGTCCTTGATCCGCTGCGCGGCGTAGCGCGCGTGGGTGATCGCGTCGCCGGAGACGTGCGCATCGACCGCGAGGGTCATGCCCTGGCGCAGGTGCGCGTCCCAGTCGACCGCGCGCGCGCCGGCGTAGAGCGCGTGCTCGTCGACGCAGTCGTATTCGGCGATCGGCCACAGCACCCGGCTGGCGAGCCGCGACCACAACACCGCGCGAAGCGCGTCGGCCTGCGTGCCCTCGGCGTTCGCGCCGGCGCGCGCCGCGGTCGCGCGGGTGCAGCCGAGCGCGAGCAGTTCGTCGGCCAGCAGGTATTCCAGGCCTTTCGCGCAACTGACGAAGAATTTCATGTCGTGGAGGATCGGAGGAAAGGGACCGAAGCCGTGCGCATCACGCCGACAGTCCGGCGAGCAGCGCGGCGAAGGCGTCGGCGACGTCCTGCACGTGCCCGTCGAGGCGGTGGCCGTCGTCGACCATCAGCAGCCGCGCGCGGTGCTGCTCGGCCCAGTGCGCCACGTCCATCGCCGGAATCAGCGTGTCGTCCCAGCCGTGGACGATCGACAGCGGCACCGCGGCCGCGTCGAGGCCGGGCATCGGCCCCATCCGCAGCGGCGGCGCCATCAGGAACAGGCCGACGGTTGGCACGTCCAGCGACACCCGCGCCGAGATGTACGCGCCGAGGCTCGATCCGGCGAGCACCAGCGGCCCGGTGCTCGCGGCCATCCGCGCGAGGCCGCGCAGGCGTTCGAGCCGGGTCGGCACGTCGCCCAGTTCGCTGACCTCGCGCTTGGCGTCGAGGTCGGTGAAGTCCGGACGCTCGTGGGTCCAGCCGAAGCGCTCGGCGACCGCGGCCAGCGCCGTCACCTTGCCGGCGTCGGGGCCGCTCTCGAAGCCGTGGGAAAGGATGCAGTGTCCGCGCATGGTCTCGACGGGCGATCAGGAAGGGAAAGGCATCCGCGGCAGTCCGCGGAAGCAGGGGGCGGGGATCATGGCGTCAGTGCTCCCATTTAGGAAGCCCGCAATGCACGCAGGCCTTTACGAAATACGGCAGGTTGTTGACGACCCTGAAGGCGAACGGCTTGCCGCAGTTCGGGCAGGGAAAGAACTGAAGGCGGAGGGTCGAGACGATGAAAGCCGGCAGCCATGCCGCCGCGAGCACGCCGATCGCCACCGGACTCGCTCCGTATTCCAGCGCGAAGGCACAGAGCGGGACAAGCAAGACGCCTGCGAAGATCAATCCGGCATTCCAGCGCACGCGACGCCGGTAATCGACCCACTGGTCCGAAAGATAGCCATCATCCGGCTTCATTCGCGCCCGCTCGCCGCATCCTCGACCCACGTCACCGCATCGCCGAGACGGATCGCGCCGCCTTCGAGGATGCGCGCGCACAGGCCGCCGTGGCCGCGCATGGCGTTGTAGCCGCCGGGGCCGAGGACGGTTTCCATCTTCGAGCAGGGCTCGCAGGGCGCGGTGCCTTCGCACAGCACCTCGCCGATGCGGAAACGGCGGCCTTTCAGCGCGATCAGCGGCAGGCCTTCGACGACGATGTTGCGGCGGAGCATGGACGGCGACACCGCCTCGCGCCCCGCCAGCGCCGCGATCGCGGACAGGTGCTCGGCCTGGATCAGGGTGATGCCGCGCTTGCCGCTGCCGGAGGCGTAACGGTCGCCGACCAGGCCCTTGCCGGCGACCGCTTCGGCCGCGTCGACCTCGCGCATCGGCCGGTCGCGGGCCGGGCGCAGGCCGATCCAGCGCACCGCGCCGGGCCGCGGAAACCGCGTCATCAGGCGGTGGAGTTCGGAATCGGGGGGCGGCAGCGACATCCGGCAATGCTAGCATCCGGGCCATGCTGCCCGACCTCCCGCCCCCGCCGCCGCTCCTCGTCGATCCCCTGCCCTACGAGCTCAAACTCGATGCGCGCCCGCTGTCGCAGATCGATCTGGTGGTCATCCACTGCACCGAGACGCCGACCCTGGCCTCGGCCCGCGAATTCGGCGAGAAGGTCCTGTATGAAGGCAGCGGCACCGGCAACAGCGGCCACTACTACATCGACCGCGACGGCGCGGTCACGCTGTACGTGCGCCCCGATCGCGTGGCCCACCACGTGCGCGGCTACAACCCGCGCTCGATCGGGATCGAACTGGTCAACACCGGCCGCTACCCCCATTGGCGCGACTCGCAGCACCAGGCGATGGACGAGCCCTATCCGGAGGCGCAGATCGCCGCGCTGATCGGCCTGCTGGCGCAGTTGCAGGCGCAGTTCCCGTCGGTGAAGTTCATCGCCGGCCACGAAGACCTCGACCGCGAGATGGAGCAGGCCCTGGACGATCCGGCCGTGCAGGTCCCGCGCAAGCGCGACCCGGGCCCGCTGTTCCCGTGGGCGCGGATCATGGACGCGGTGTCGTGGGAGCGGCTGCGGCCCTGAGCCGAGGCACGCGCCGGCTCAACGCTCCGGCAGCGGAATGAACTCGGTCTCGCCCGGCACCGGGCCGAAGCGGCCGTCGCGCCAGTCGTCCTTGGCCTGTTCGATGCGGTCCTTCGACGACGACACGAAGTTCCACCACAGGTGGCGCGGGCCGTCCAGCGGTTCGCCGCCGAGCAGCATGGCCTTGAGCGGCGTCTTCGCGCGCAGCCGGTGGCGCACGCCGTCGTCGAGCACGACCAGATGCATCGCGGGGAGGTCGGCGCCGTCGAGCTGGGCCTCGCCGTCGAGCACGTACAGCGCGCGTTCGCGATGCGCGGCGTCCAGCGCGACCTCGCCGTCGGCGTCGAGATCGATCGCGACGTACAGCGTGTCGGCGAACACCCGAACCGGCGATTCCGCGCCGTAGCCGCGACCGGCGACCACGCGCAGGCGGCCGCCGGGCACGTCCAGCGACGGCAGCGTCGCGGCGGGGTGGTGGTGGAACGCCGGCGCGATCTCCTCCTGCGCCCGCGGCAGCGCGACCCAGGTCTGCAGCCCGTGCAGCGCGTGGCCCTCGGCGCGCGGTCCGGGCGGGGTGCGCTCGGAATGCACGATCCCGCGGCCGGCGGTCATCCAGTTGACGTCGCCCGGGCCGATGGTCCGTTCGCTGCCCAGCGAATCGCGGTGGTCGATGCGGCCGGCCCACAGGAAGGTCACGGTCGCCAGGCCGATGTGCGGGTGCGGACGGACGTCGATGCCGCGGCCGGGCGCGAACACCGCCGGCCCCATGTGGTCGACGAACACGAACGGGCCGACGCTGCGGGCCTGGATCGACGGCACCGCGCGGCGGACCTCGAAACCGCCGAGGTCGTGGACGCGGGGGGCGACGAGCGTGGTCATGGGCGGGCCTCCGGACGGGCCGACAGGGTCGCACGCGCGCCCGCGCCGGGCGAGCGCAGCCGCGCGACGCAGCATCCCGTGCCGTCCGGCGGGGGCAGGCAGCGACCGGGCTGCCTATAATCCGGCCACCTTCCCCCCGACACGCCCATGACCTCGCCCGTTTCCGAACTGATCGAACTGCTGTCGCTTGAGCGCCTGGAGGACAACCTGTTCCGCGGCCAGAGCCGCGACATCGGCACCAAGTACGTGTTCGGCGGCCAGGTGGTCGGCCAGGCGCTGTCGGCGGCGCAGGCCACGCTGGCGGCGGTCGATCCCGACAAGGGCCCGCGCGCCGCGCACTCGCTGCACGCCTACTTCCTGCGCGCCGGCGACATCACCGCACCGATCGTCTACGAGGTCGACCGGACCCGCGACGGCGGCAGCTTCTCGGTGCGCCGGGTGACGGCGATCCAGCACGGCCAGCCGATCTTCGTGTTCGCGGCTTCGTTCCAGATCCACGAGCCCGGCCCGGAACACCAGTTGTCGATGCCGGAAGTGCCGCGGCCGGAGGACATCGCGCCGACCGCGCCGCCGCCGCCGGAGGTGCTGGCGACGCTGCCGATCAAGGTCCAGCGCTGGCTGAACCGGATGGGCCCGTTCGAGTTCCGCCCGATCTATCCGCGCGACGACCTCAACCCGCCGAAGCGGCCGCCGTTCCAGCAGGTGTGGTTCCGGCTGAGCGAGAAGGTCGGCGACGCGCCGGAGCTGCATCGGGCCCTCCTCGCCTACGCGTCCGACTTCCACCTGCTCGGCACCACCACCTTCCCGCACGGCATCAGCTATTACCAGCCGAACGTGCAGATGGCCTCGCTGGACCACGCGATGTGGTTCCACCGCCCGTTCCGCGCGGACGACTGGCTGCTGTATTCGATCGACAGCCCGAGCGCGCAGAACGCGCGCGGCCTCGCCCGCGGCATGGTCTTCGACCTGCAGGGGCGGCTGGTCGCCAGCACCGCGCAGGAAGGCATGATCCGGGTGCTGCCCGTCGATCCGCCGAAGGCCTGACCGATGCGCCAGGTCTTCTCCAGTCCGCGTCTGGAAAACGTCGAGCGCGTCGCCGAGCTGCTGCGCGAACAGGGCATCGAGGTGCGCGTCACCAACGGCCGTTCCTACAAGGGCGCGCGCCGCGGCACCTTCAGCTACCGCGAGTCGGCGAACGAGGATCCGCCGGCGGCGGTGTGGGTGGTCAAGTCCGAGGACCAGCCGCAGGCGCGGGACATCCTGCGCGACGCGGGCCTGCTCGACTCGGGGCGCTCGCCCACGCGCTATCTCGATCTCGCGACGACGCATCGCGGCGACACCGGCGTGGAGGCGCTCGCCCGCAGGCGCGCGTTCCGGCTGCGCGCGGGGCTGATGCTGGGCATCGCGATCGCGCTGGCGTTCGGGCTGATGGCCTGGCATCGCGCCGGCGCCCCCGACGCGCCGGCCGCGCCCGCGCCCGCGAAGACGCCGGTCGCCGTCCACGACGACACCGTGTTCGACCCGCAGGCCGCGCTCGACGGCCAGCGCTACGTCGTCGCCACGCCGAGCGCGCTCGCGGCGATGCTGATCGACGCCGAACTCGAGGCCCACGACGCGAAGACCGTCTGCCTGTCGGTGGACGCCGCCGACCCCACGCCGACCGTGCTGGCGCAGTTGAAGGCCGCGGACGGACGCGCGCTGGTGCCGCAGTCGGCCTGCGCCGACGCCGCGGCGACGCTGACCATCGCGGTCGTCGAGTACCGGACCGACGGCTCGGGCACCGGTGCGGTCACGCTGGAACTGCGCGACGCCGGGCCGGACGGCAAGCCGCGCAGCGAGCGGCGGACGCTGGAGGTCCGCCGCGACGACGCGCGCTGGGACATCCTGCGCGTCGCCCGCCGCTGACGCCGCACCGCGGCGAACAAAAAAGCGGCGGCGACGGCCCGGGGCGTCGCCGCCGCAACACCCAGCAGCCGATCCCGGCCCGGGCCTGCCGCAGAGGCCCTGCGGCGAAGGCCTGGAGGCCTGGATCGGGACGCTGGTGCAGGGGGAGGCTGGGTCGGGGGCCCGCTCAGGGGCGCGGCTGCGGCGCCGGCTGCCCGTCGCGCGGGCCGCGTTCGCCGCGATGGGCCTGGTGGTAGGCCTTCATTTCCTCGCGGGTCAAAAAGCCGTCCCGGTTCGTGTCGATCTCGGCGAAATGCGTCAGCGCGCGCTCGTGGCCGGCCAGTTCGTCGCGGCTGAACCTGCCGTCGCCGTTCTTGTCCAGTTGCGCCATCCGCGCGCCGCGATCGCCGCCGCGCCCGCCCCGACCGCCTTCGCCGCGACCGTGCTTCGGACGCTCGTCGGCGCTCAGCCGGCCGTCGTGGTTGGCGTCGAGCTTGTCGAAGTTCTGCGACAGCCGCGGCGCCTTCGCCGCCTCGGCGCGGTCGATGACGCCGTCGCCGTTGGCGTCGAGCGTCGCCATCCTGTCGCCGTGGCCGCCCGGGCCGCGCCCCATGCGGTCGCCGCGGCGCTGCGGACGCTCGTCGGCGCTGATCCTGCCGTCGTGGTTGGCGTCGAGCTGGTCGAACCGTTCGGCGAACCGCGGCACCTTCGCGGCTTCGGCGCGGTCGATGACGCCGTCGCCGTTGGCGTCGAGCTTGGGGTGGTGACGGCCCTGGCCGGGCTGCCCGGGCTGGCCTGCCGCAGGGGCGGACGCGGGCGCGGCGGTCTGGGCGAGCAGCGCCGGCGCGGCGCCGGCGAGCGCCAGGCCGAGGGCGAGCAGGGTCGTGCGCGGGGTGACGAAGTTCATGGCGTGCCTCGTGGTCGTGGGCGGGCCGGCGGCCCGATGGCACCATCAACGCACCGCGGCGGCGGCGGTTGACGCCTGCGGGCGGCCGGCCGGGCGTCGGGTCACATTCGACGCCCGGCGTCGTCCTGCCATCATGTCTCCCCGCCACGATGACCGCCCATGGCCCTCGCCACCGCCCTGCCCGTCGAATCGCCGCCGATCGCGTCCGTGTCCATCGAGTCCTTGATCCTGCGCGAACTGCCCGCCGCCCGCGACGGCGACCACGCCGCCTACGGCCGGATCGTCGCCGGCTGCCAGAACACCGTCACCGCGGTGGCGCTGGCGATCACCCGCGACGTGCAGGCCAGCGAGGACATCGCCCAGG
>Ga0136846_1234198_pt1 | contig 79570 bp, 61 predicted proteins | sample HopSoiMetagenom2_FD_96841 | JGI IMG/M metagenome (GOLD analysis project Ga0136846, IMG submission 96841) | Grasslands soil microbial communities from Hopland, California, USA - 2 Assembly 2016 (version 4) | ecosystem: Environmental > Terrestrial > Soil > Grasslands | place: USA: Hopland... | reverse complement strand
TGCTGGCGGGATATGGTTTGCACCGCTACATCCTCGTTTACCTCTATTACAAGCACCGCAAGAACCGCACCGTGGAGCCTGCGGCGACATTCGAGGACTTGCCGCGTGTCACCGTCCAGTTGCCAATCTTCAACGAGCAGTATGTGGTTGAGCGCCTGATCGAAGCGGTGTGCAAACTGAACTATCCGCGCGAGAAGCTGGATTTTCAGGTGCTGGATGACTCGACCGACGAAACTGAAGACGTTGCCCGCGGCCTCGTCGAGCGCTACGCAGCATTGGGCAATCCGATCACTTATCACCACCGCACCAATCGCCATGGATTCAAAGCGGGGGCGCTGGCCGACGGGCTGCAGACCGCCAAAGGCGAGTTCGTCGCCATCTTCGACGCCGATTTCACGCCACCCGAAGACTTTCTTCTGCGCACCATTCATCACTTTACCGATCCGAAAATCGGAATGGTGCAAACCCGCTGGACACACATTAACCGCCACTATTCTTTCCTGACGGAAGTGGAAGCCATCCTGCTCGACGGCCACTTCGTGCTGGAGCACTCGGGCCGCGCGCGCACGGGTTTGTTCTTCAACTTCAACGGTACCGCCGGGGTCTGGCGGCGGGCCGCCATCGCCGAAGCTGGAGGCTGGCAGCATGACACGCTCACCGAGGACACTGATCTTTCCTATCGCGCACAGTTGAAAGGTTGGAAATTCATATACCTGCAGGATGTCGAATGTCCCGCGGAACTTCCGGTCGAAATGACCGCTTTCAAGACGCAGCAGGCGCGCTGGGCCAAGGGGCTGATTCAGACAGGGAAGAAGATCCTGCCGAAAGTACTGAACAGCGACGCGCCGTTACACAACAAAATCGAGGCCTGGTATCACCTGACGGCGAACATCAGCTATCCGCTGATGATTATGCTCTCAGTGCTGCTTCTGCCGGCCATGATCATCCGCTTCTACCAGGGCTGGTTCCAGATGCTCTACATCGACCTGCCATTGTTCATGGCATCGACGTTTTCAATTTCCAGCTTCTATCTAGTGTCGCAGCGCGAGCTTTTCCCAAGAACCTGGCCACGGGCGCTGCTGTATTTGCCATTCCTCATGGCTCTGGGGATCGGCCTGACGATCACCAACACAAAGGCAGTCATCGAAGCCCTGATTGGCAAGCAGACCGCTTTTGCCCGCACTCCGAAGTACAGAGTCGAGTCGAAGCAGGACAAAGTCGGCGCGACAAAATACCGCAAGCGCCTGGGCTGGGTTCCATGGCTCGAACTGATCATCGGCACTTATTTCGCCCTCACGGTCTATTACGCCGTCGAGAACGAGAATTACATCACCGTGCCGTTCCTGCTTCTTTTCGTGTTCGGCTACTGGTGCACGGGGCTAATGTCACTTCTGCAAGGCCGATTCGGACGCCGTTCCGCCACAACGACTGCGCACACGAAGCCGTTCCCGGTCGGCGTGTAGTTTTCTGGGAGTGCCAGATCCAAGAGTTGTTGTGCCTACCGGTGCGAGTGCCGAATCAGGCCGCCCTCACAAGAAATTGGTTTCGAGCCTTCTCGACAGGGCGTTACGCTGACTTCTGGCCTTCCGCTGAGCGCTCATTTACAATCCACTCGCCGAAAATATCGTCGCGGCGCGGAGTCCATATTCCGCGAAAGAGTCTTCGCAAGGAGGACGCGATGTTCCGCTCACATAGAAGTCTTCAGTTATCTGCTCTCATCCTTTTCTCGGCCTTTGTCTTGAGTTGTGGGGGCGCGCACGATTCCGACGAGTACTATGTGTTCGTATCCGCGAATCTGCAGGTGCCCTATTGGAAGATGGCGGGTACGGGGTTCTCCCGCGCGGCAGGCGAATTCAAAGTCAGATCGGATTTCACCGGACCACAGAATTACGATCCTAAAGCTGAGCGCGACGCGCTGGATCAGGCTGTCCAGAAGAAGGCGACAGGTATCCTGTTGGGTGTCACCGATCCTGCGGCTCTTAAGGAGAGCATTGACAAAGCAGTCGCGGTCGGTATTCCAGTGATCACCGTCGATTCCGATGCTCCCTCGAGCAAGCGGCTATTCTTCATCGGAACGAACAACTACCAGACCGGCTTCACCGGCGGGCAGCGGCTCGCGCAGGGACTAAAGGGAAAGGGGAATGTCGTCGTGTTCACCATGCCCGATCAGTCGAACCTGCAGGAACGCCTTCGAGGCTACAAAGATGCTCTAGCGAAGACTCCCGAGATCAAGATCACGCGCATCGTCGATATTCAGGGAGACCCGCGCATCGCCTTCGACACCACGACCCAGATCATCGGCAAGGAGCGCGACAAAGTGAACGCGTTTGTGTGTCTGGAAGCCCAGGCGGGCAAGGAGGTGGCTGGCGTCCTAAACAGCTATCACGTCACTGATAAGGTTGTGATCGCCATGGATACCGATCAGGAGACGCTTGACTGGATCCAGAAGGGTGTCATCGCCGCAACCATCGCGCAGAAGCCCTACACAATGGCTTTTGTCGGTATGCAGATGCTGGATAATCTTTATCACCACAAGCCGTCGTCGTTGATGACCGACTGGTCTAAGGACAGTTATGCGCCCATTCCTGCCTTTGTGGACACTGGATCGGACTTGATCGACAAGAGCAACGTCGAATCATTCATACAGGCAGGGAAGAGCCTATCCACCACCCAGAAGTAAGCTCTCAACTCGCAAATTTACCCGTAGCGGAACGAGGAAACTTTTGATGCGGAAGACATTGGTTGCTGTCTTGCTGCTGCTCGTCTGTTCCTTGTCGCATGCGTTGGATCGACAGCCCGGGGCGGATTACCACGCTCGGCGCGAAGCCCTTTCCCGCAAGGCTGGTGGGGTCGTGGTGCTGCTTGCGCCGCTGGAAAAGATGGATGCGGTCGTCAGCGTCCGGCAGGAAGACAACTTCTACTATCTCTCCGGGATAACAGTGCCGGGTGCGGGATTGCTGATCGCACCTGCGGTCGAAGGCCAGGATGACACACCGGCGCGCAGCTATAGCGAAATCCTCTTCTTGCCTCCGCGCAACCTGCGCCTCGAGAAATATACAGGGCCGCAACTCGGCGGTGACGATCCGAATGCTCCGAAGGAGACGGGATTCGATCGGGTCGAGGACATGTCGAAGTTGCCCCAGGAAGTGCAGAAGCTCCTGGCGAACCAAAAGCCCGTGATCTTTACCGAAACGGCCTCACACGGTAACGCTCCCGCCAGTGAAGATATGGCCGGGTTCCTGAAGCACAGCAATGCGATGGTTTTCTTTCAGGACGTCAGGCCGATGCTGACTTCGCTGCGCACGGCGAAGGATGCCCGCGAGATTGCGCTTATCCAGAAAGCGGTGGATGCATCCGTTGCCGCGCACCTTGCGGCCATGAAAGCGATAAAGCCGAATGTGAAGGAATATGAAATCTCGGCACTGATGAATTACGAGTGGCAGCGCCGCGGATGCGAAGGTCCCTCGTACTCGCCCATCGTCGGCTCCGGGCGCAACTCCACAGTCCTTCACTATTCCGAGAACACGAACACTATGAAAGCTGGAGATGTAGTCGTGATCGATGCGGCGGCGGAGTATTCGATGTATGCCGCCGATATTACTCGCACGCTGCCGGTCAACGGGCACTTCACGCCCCGCCAGAAGGAAATTTACGAGATCGTCTTGGGAGCGCAGCAGGCAGCAGCGACCGCTTTCCAATCCGGCAAGTCAACCCTGGTCGGCGACGGCGAAAATTCGCTGAACAAGGTCGCAAGAGATTACATCAAGTCTCACGGAAAAGATTTGCATGGCCAGCCTCTCGATCAATATTTCATCCACGGTCTCGGGCATTACATCGGACTCAACGTGCATGACGACGGCGATTACAAGACCCCGCTCGCCCCAGGCATGGTTTTCACGATCGAACCGGGAATCTACATCCCCGAAGAGAATATCGGGATCCGAATTGAGGATGATTTCGTCGTGACGAATGATGGCAAGCTGGTAAAAATGAGCGCGGCACTCGCGTCCAAAGCGGAGGATGTAGAAAAGATTATGGCAGGAAAGTGAGCAGAAGCCGGTTCTTTACAGGATCGCTAAGCAGTTACTCGTACATTACCTCTGATCACTCACAAGGGTCCACTGCTAGGAGACATACTCCCGAATGTACTCATCCTTCGTGCGCGCCAGTTGATGGATGTCGCCATCGAAGATGACCTTCCCGTCACGTAAGATCAGAAAGCTCATCGGCACATCACAGTATTGCCCCTGGGGTAGCTCGCGGACCTGATTCGTCTGCTTATCGAACTGATGAGTCGCCATCGTGAACGCGTCCTGCAAGCGATGCGTGACCAGCAACGCGCTGTTCCGGTATACGTCCCGCTGCTTCATGATGAGCTCGATAATGGTATTGGATGTTATCGGATCGAGGCCGCCAGTTGGGGAGTCGTAAAGAAGTAGTTCCGGTTGGGTGATAATCGCCCGCGCGATGGCAACTCTGCGCCGCATGCCACCGGACAGTTCGGAAGGGAAGAGATCGACGGTGTGTTCCAGTTCCACGAACCGCAGCGACTCGCGCACTCGTTTGTCGATCGGATCGTCGTAGATGCCGTGCTCTTCTATCAGCCGGAATGCCACATTTTCGCGCACGGTGAGCGAGTCGAACAGCGCGCTCTCCTGGAATACCATGCCGATTCTCCCGCGCAACGAGAAGAGATCTTCCTCGCGCATCTGCGTGACGTCGTCGCCGAGCACGTAAATCCGCCCGGAATCGGGTTTCAAGAGGCCTAGAACAAGCTTCAGAATCGTGCTCTTACCTGCGCCAGCTACTCCGAACAAAGCCTTCGTCTCGCCGACAGGCAGCTTGAAAGATACCCCGCACAAAACCTGCGTCTGACCGAAGGCAAGCCACACGTCCTCGAAGACGACGGAAAAGACAGAGTTCTCCTGGATCTCGTTCCTGACAGTCTCGATTGGAAGCGTGGGAGTGGACATGGCTACTTATAGGAGAGGACGTTCATCAGAAATTGCGTGGTGAAGAAATTCACGACGATGATCAATACAGATGCGGCGACCACGGCCTGCGTTGTAGCCCGGCCCACGCCTTGCGTTCCGCCGCGAGCCGTCATCCCATAAAAACATCCAATCGTAGCAATGATGAAGCCGAACAGCATAGGCTTCACCAGCCCCATAAAGACATCTTCGAACACCAATGATTGCCACGCGTTATTCCAGTACTGCCGCGCGTCAAGGTTTAGCAAGAGCTTGGCAACCATCAAACCGCCGGCTAGTCCTACGAAATCCGACAGGACCGTCAGGAAGAACAACATGAAGACGGTCGAGATCACACGTGGCGTGACCAGCTTTTTCATCGGATCGGTACCGAGCGCACGCATGGCATCGATCTGCTCAGTTACAACCATCGATCCCAGTTCGCTCGCCATCCCGGAGGCATTGCGGCCTGCGACGAGAATGCCGGTAAGCACGGGACCCAACTCTCGCACCATGGAAAGTGCTACGAGTTGTCCGATCAGCGTCAGAGAACCGAAGCGCTGCAGCGTGTTCGCCGTCTGAACGGCCAGTACGGCTCCGGTGAAGAATCCGATCAGTACGACGATGGGCAGGGAACCGACGCCAATCAAGTCAGCCTGCTGCACCATGTCCGCGATATAGAGAGGCTTGCGGAAGAGGTTCCCTAGCGAATGCAGGGACAGCATGGTGTAATCCTGAACCGCCTGCACTTTCTGTTTAGCAAATTCGGTCGGCGAGGTCAGTTCCATGCTTGGGGAAGGCCGCAGCGCAAATCTTGCGGCTTCCTCGAAATATAACAGAGATGACTGACAGCCATCAGCCGTCAACAAGAGCAGGTAGTAAACACGGACAGCCACTCACGCCCGTCGGGGAATATATATTGTGACGGATCTGTAGCGGACAGAACAGAAGCCTAATGGCCAGCACCTAAGAATTAATAGCTGGCTCTACCCGCGGCCCTTCTTCTTGATCTCGATGTTCAGGCGCCGGATCTTCTGATTCAGAGTGGACAGAGGTACGTGGAACCGCTCCGCGGCTTCCGTCTGATTCCAGTTACAGCGTTCCAGCATATCGACAATGACGCGCCGCTCGACATCTTCAACGATCTCGAACAGCGACGCATCCGAGGGCGGATCGTGCAGCGTGAGCGCAGAACCGCGCCCCATTAAGTTCTCCGGCAGCAGATCCGCGCTGATGTCCGGCCCCGACGAGAGCACGACCGCGCGCTCGATCACATTTTCCAGTTCGCGAACGTTGCCCGGCCAGGAGTATGCCATCAATGGGCGAAGAGCCTCCGCAGTCACGCGGGGCACACTGCGCAAGTTTTCCTCTGCATACTTTTTCAGGAAGAACTCGACCAGCAGAGGGATATCTTCTTTGCGCTGGCGCAGCGGAGGGAGTTCCACGGTAATGACGTTCAGGCGATAGAAAAGGTCCTCGCGGAAACGTCCATCCCGCACCATTTGCCGTAGGTCAATATTGGTAGCGGCGATGATGCGCACGTCGACTTGAATTTCCTGAATACCGCCCAGATGCATGAATCGCCGGTCCTGCAGCACACGGAGGATCTTTGCCTGGGTTTCCAGGCCCATCGTGGCGATTTCATCAAGGAACAGCGTCCCCTTATCGGCAACCTCGAACAGCCCTTTCTTCGATGCAATGGCGCTGGTGAAGGCTCCCTTTACGTGTCCGAACAGCGTCGACTCGAGCAGATCGGTCGGCATCGAACCCGTGTTGACCGGAACAAACGGCTTATCGCGGCGGGGCGAGTTCAGATGGATCGCTTTGGCAATGACTTCCTTGCCCGTCCCGCTCTCACCCTGCAACAGCACGGTGGACCGGCTATTCGCCACTTGTGCCACCAGGTCAAAAATCTTCAGCATGGGCTCGCTCTTGCCCACGATGTTTTCGAAGTTGTAACGCTGCTTGAGCGCGCGCTTGAGCTGAACGTTTTCTTCTTCAGCTTTGCGCAGCCCGACAGCCGCGCGTACATCGGCCAGAAGCTTCTCGTTGTCCCAAGGCTTCTGCACGAAGTTTGTCGCGCCCGATTGCATCGCTCGCACGGCGTTCTCTACCGTGCCGAAGGCGGTGATCATGATGACCGGTAGCTTCGAATCGTGGCTGCGAATTTCCGACAGGATGTCCATGCCATCCCGGCCGGGTAGCGCGAGGTCCAACAACACCAGATCGAACGTCCGATCCGCCAGGATCGAAAGCCCGTCCTCCCCGCTCACCGCCGTTTCGATGTCGAATCCCTCCATCTCCAGGAGAGTCTGAAGGGATTCACGAATCGCGGCTTCATCGTCGATGATCAGTACCGAGCCAGACGGCGATGGAGTGCCGTTCATCGCCCCACGTGAAATGACTGCTGCCTCAGACATGGACTGCCTTCCTGCTCAGTGGGAAATCCAGAGCAAACGTCGTGCCCGCCCCAGGATTACTCTCCACGCGAATCTTGCCTGCATGTTCTTGGATGATTCCGTACGTCACCGAGAGGCCTAGCCCAGTACCACGATTTTGGCCTTCTCTGGGAGCCGCCTTCGTAGTGAAGAATGGATCGTAAATACGGTGAATGTTTTCCGGCGCAATTCCCGATCCCGTGTCGGACACTCGCACGCTGACAAGGTCGCCGTTGTTCGTGGCCACACTCAACTTGCCGCCGCCGGGCATGGCGTCTTTTGCGTTGAGGAAAAGGTTGAGGAACACCTGCTGCAACCGCCCCGAATTTCCTTGTATCGGTGAGATGCCGGTCGTCAGTTCGGAGTGCACTTGAATCTTCGCAGTCCTAAACTGGTGTTCGAGCAAAGCCAGCGTGTCGCTGATTACCTTGTTGATGTCGATGTCGGTGAACTCGGTTCCGCTGGTGCGCGAGAAGTTCAACAGATTGTTCACGATCTCCGATGCACGGAACGTCTGCCGCGTGATCTTCTCCAGCAACCCGGATTTCTGCGGATCGCCTTGCAGTTGCTTCGCCAGCATCTGCGTGTACGACGAAATCACAGCCAGAGGAGTATTGACCTCGTGTGCCACACCCGCTGCCAGTAGTCCGATGGATGTGAGCTTGTCGGCCTGCGAGAGTTGAGTCTCGAGTTCTACGCGGTCGGTAATGTCGTCCATGATGACCAACCGACCAATGACCTGGAACTTGCGCGTTACCAGCGGCGCGATCGCCACATTCACGGTGCGCGTTTCTCCAGCGGGAGTCTGCAACCGGAACTTGTAAAGATTGTTGATGCCCGCATTCTGGCGTACGCGATAGAACTCCTCGACGAAATCGGCCGGGAAAATGCTCCGGATCGGCTGCGTCAGAGCCTGCCAGCGGGGCAGGGCGTACATGACTTCCATTTGCGCGTTCCAGCTCTCGATGCGATCTTCCATGTCGAGCGCAATCACGCCGATGTTGATGGATTCGACGATGTTCTCATTGAAGTCTTTGAGGCGTTCGTACTCGGCGACCTTCTGCTGCAGAGAGGCATACAGCCGCCCGTTCTGAATCGCGATGCCGAGATATCCGCCCAGGGTCTCGAGCAGTTCAATGTCCTCGCTGGAAAGGTAGTCGCCGTTCTTCGTCTTACCAAGTCCCATCACTGCGACGGTGCGCTGCTGAGCACGGCAGGGGATGTAGTAGTTCAGGTCCAATCGAGCAATGGCATCTTGTGATCCGGCGCTTTCGCGCGGCACAGCGTGCGTGTTCTCGAAGAACAGATGTCCAGCTGCGTCCGGACGCGGCTGGCTCAGAAAACTCAGGTCTAGTCCCCCGATCGGAATCATGCCAACCGATTTCCCCAGGAAGAACTGCTCGTCGTCTTCGCCCTCGCGTAGAAAAATCGCGATTCGATCCACCGCCAGCGTTCGCGCGAGCCGATCGACGACCGACGATAGAAGCGCATTCAGATCGGTTTCGGAGCTCAGTTCGCGTCCGAACTCAATCAGCGTGCGGCGATAATCGTAAACCGTACGGTAGAAGAGATGATCGACTCGATCTTGAATCCACTTGCGGACCGGATCAAACAAAAGCGCGGTCACCACGACGGCAAGGATCAGGCCAACAGGGCCGCTGGTCGGCCGCTGGCTCTGCACCAGCCAGGCCACTCCTGCGACCAGCGCGAACCACAAAGCCGCTACCGTCGCCGCCGTAAGGGTGTACACCACGCCGCGCTTGAAGATCAGGTCCACATCCATCAGCCGATAGCGGAAGATAGCGTACCCGAATGTGAGCGGCAGCAAGCCCAGTGATAGCACTGAGAGCTTCATAACCGTTCCGGGCAGAGCACCCATCAGATACGGCACGACGTAGAAAAGTGCATAGGGAACTACCGCAAGAATCGTGCCGCGTGTGACCCACTTGAGCTGCTGGCGCAAAATCGTCGTGCTGGCGCGGCGGTAGCTATACCAGAGGACTGCAGCGGCCGCGATAAACAGCGTCGCGCCATACGCCATCTCCTGCCGGTCCATGTCCCAGCGCAGCAGCCCGGAAGCCTGTGCGAGTCTCAGCGCAACAATGTGCCGGCCCAGAAGAATCGCTCCCGGAAGGTACGCCAGCGACAAAGTCCACGGATGCTGCCGAACAAACTGCCGCTTCTCGGGAAACGTCAGGACAAAGTGCAGGAACATAGCCGGCTGGAGCATCCAGGCCCCAATGTTGCTCCAGTAGATGATCCAGTCGAAGTCATTCAGCTTGCCGGTGTACTTAAACGAATACGCAATAAACGAGACGAGGCAAAAAATGTAGAAATGCGTGGAGCCTGGGGCCGTCCAGCGGCGCAGCAGAACGTACAGCCCGATACCCAGGTAAATGAGGGCGATCAGCCGCAGTGAGTTGTAAAGGGATCGGTCCGCCGGGAGCAGGAGAACCTTTGAATCGAGGGCGATCGATCCACGGACGAGGGAGTACGTCGCAGTCCGGTAAACTCCGGTGGCGTAGAGCTGCCTCTCGAGTCCTGGGGTGCTCTTTACGTCCTGGCCGTTGACCGAAACCAATTGATCGTTCGGTTTAATCCCGGCCTGAGCGCCCATCCCGCGCGGATCGACCCGATTCGCGATGAGCTTTCCGTCACGCTCGACCCACCAGACTCCATCGTCGGGAAACGCCATCTGGCGCTCTTTCGCGAAGTTGAAGCCGGCAAAGACCACAGCTGCCACTGTGAGTAGGAACAGCAGCATGGCAACCGAGCGGGCCTGGCTTTCGCGATTCATGGGCTTCGGTAGTTGCCCCGAACCCGCAGGAGTTTGAGGCGTGGAAGGTGACTCCCACTGGTCTTTCATGAGCAAGTTCGCTGCCACCTAGGACCCCAATTCGGAAACGCTAAGTCCCGCATGCAAAATCACTTCCAGAATTATAGATGCGTTTTCGAACGCTAACTATGTCTTTTTGGAGCTTTATGTGAAATTCAGTATCGGCTTCTCTTTGGAAATCTGCAGTTTAGGCCTGGCGCTTCTTTCGGCGGATTCGGTTTTCAATAACCTTCTTTGGAACACAGGAGCTTACGTTTTGCGGGATCATCGTCTTTCTGCGATGCTTCTAGCCAATTCGATAGCAGATCTGACGATTGAGTTGCCGAGGCCTCTCACAACTGGCGGCTAGCCCGCAGCCTTCTTGTGCTTTTTCGGTTCTTGGGCAGGTTCCTCGTCCCAGTCGAATGTGAGGGCGCGAGCGGTGGTCTCGATGGGCTCGAGTTCGGGAATATCCTCCGGCACGGACGCTCCCAGTTCCGCGAACTTGCGCGCCGAAACCAGAACTCGGTTCTCCAGAGACCCTACTGCTTGGTTGTAGGCCTCCACAGCCCGGTCAAGATTAGTGCCCACGCCCGCGATGTGCGTCGCCAACTTCCTCAGGCGCTCGTGCAGTTCCTTACCGAGAAGGCTGATCTCGTGGGCATTGCGAGCCAGTTTCTCCTGATTCCATCCGTAGTTGATCGCCTTGAGCAGCGCGATCAAGGTTGTTGGCGAAGCCGGGATGACTCGATTCAGTACTCCATGCTCGATCAGCCCCGTGTCCTGTTCCAATGCCGCGCTGAAGAATGTCTCGCCCGGAAGGAACATAACAACGAACTCGGGTGTGGACTCAAACTGCTCCCAGTATTTCTTGCCCGCGAGAGTATTTATGTGATCGCGAACTTGACGGGCATGATTTGCGAGGCACGTCCGGCGGGTCTCCTCATCGTTGGTCTCGAATGCGTCAAGAAAGGCCTGCAGCGGCGTCTTGGCATCCACAACAACCCGTTTGCCACCGGGCAGCTTCACCACCAGGTCCGGGCGCAGCCTGCCTCCTTCGGTGTTGATCGTTTCCTGCTCGGCGAAGTCGCAATAACACAGCATGCCCGCGATCTCTACAACCCGCCGCAACTGAATTTCTCCCCATCGGCCGCGCACGTTCGGAGTCCGCAAGGCGCGCACCAGGTTGCCGGTTTCAGACTGTAAATCCCGCTGTGTAGCGATAAGGGATTGAACCTGCGCTTTAAGGTCGCCATAGGCCTGGCCGCGCGCGACCTCCATCTGCTGGATTTGTGAATCGACTTTGTTGAGCGAGTCCCGCACCGGAGCGACCAAGTCGGCCACCGCTTTTTGCCGCGCCTCGAGATCTCCCTTGGCTTCGGTTTGGAAGCGTTTAAGACTCTCCTGCGCAATCTGCAGAAAGGAAGTGCTGTTGCTCTTGAGGGCATCCGCAGCAAGAGCCTTGAACGCATTCTGCAGATCTTCCGCCGCACGCTCGTTCGCAGAGGCGAGCAGTTCAATTTTCTCGCTGCTGGCCTTGCGCTCAGACTCCAGCGCTGCCTCGAGTCTGGCCCGGGCGGCGATGAGTTGCTGCCGCTCGTCCACCGCGCGGGCGAGGTCTGCCTTCGCGCTGGCCAGCTCTCGTTCGGAGAACGCAAGGCGAGCTTCGGTTCCCGCCGTGCGCGAACGCAGCACGAGCGACGCAAGAATGCTTCCTAAGAGCAGGGCCAACGCGCCAATCAGTATCGATTCCATAGGCATTGCGCTTCTCGCGCCCGAACGGTGATTTTACTCCACACGCTTGTGCAAGAGCGAATAAAAGGTGAATGTAGGTCAGGCCGCGACGGATCAGGAGCCGGGTTGACTTTCGGAGAGTGCTTTTGCCGATTTCGTCTTCTACCGTTTCAACGGCACGGCGTAGTGCGACGCAATCAGCAGCCAGTTCCCGTTCTTCTTTTTCCAAATGTCGGTGAAGTGGTCATGATAGTCGTAAGCTTCGCCTTTGGTATTCCCGCGCTCGTGATAGATCCCGGTCACTACACCGGTTGTTCCATGGAGTCGTACCTTAACGTCCGACATTTCGGCGATCTCAATATGGTCGGATGGTGCTGCCATGAAGCTGATATAGCCCGTCTTGCTGAGGGTGCCGCCATCTTCGAAGGTGATGACGAAGTCCTCATCAAGCATTGCCGCCAGCGCCGCCACTTGCCGCTGCTTGTAGTACCCGGTCAGTTCTTCTTCTGCGGCTCGCAGCTTTGAAGCGTCAGGTGGCTCTTGAGCTCTCAGGAGAATGGGCACGGTGAGCAGGCATAGCGTCGCCGCTCGCACCAGGATTTTGCGCATGCTTGTATGTCGCACAGGTATGGCGTGATAACAAGTTGCTTCTCTGGCGCCGCCCTGCGCGTGCGCTGTGCTAGGCTTGGCTCTGGGCCGGCGGATTCCATGGATTTTATTCAACCCGATCATGCTGCAGACTCCATACCGCAGCAGAATCCTGTGTCTCGGGGCGAGATTCGCATTGGCACCGCCGGATGGTCTTACAAAGACTGGGAGGGCATCTTTTACCCACCCGGAATGCGCCAACGCAAAGTGCATCCCTTGCAGTATCTCGCGCGCTTTTTTGACACAGCAGAAATCAACACGTCGTTTTACGGCCCACTGAAGCCCGAGCTCGTAAAGCTCTGGTGCCACAGGGTTGCGGAGGTCAATCCCAACTTTGTTTTCACGGCCAAGCTATATCGCGCCTTCACCCACTCACCGCTCTCGATCATGGAGCCCACATCAGCAGCCAGCATCCGTCCGACGGACGAAGACGAGATCCAAACCCGCGAAGGACTCGATGCGCTGGCCGGAGAAGGGAAGCTGGGCGCGCTGCTGATCCAGTTCCCGGTGTCGTTTAAGAACACCTCGCTCAACCGGGAGTATGTGGACCGCCTTGTGCGGCAGTTTATTGAATATCCGTGTGTCGTCGAGGTGCGCGATTCGAGTTGGAACAACCCCGAAACTCTGGCGAACTTTGCCCAACGAAACGTCGGCTTCTGCAATATCGACCAGCCGACCATCGGTAAGTCGATGGGCCCCACCGAACATGTGACGGCTCCGATTGCCTACGTCCGCCTGCACGGCCGTAACTACGATCAGTGGTTCGACTCCGATAACCGCAATGACCGTTACAACTACCTCTACAGTGAAACAGAAGTCAGTCAGTGGAAGGAACGAATCATGCACGTGTCGCAAAAAGCGCGGACCACGTATGTGATCACCAACAACCACTTCGAAAGCAAGGCGGGAGTCAATGCAATCGAACTTAAGGCGATGATCAGGGAAAAGCGCGTGCCCGCGCCGCCTACGCTGATTCAGAGATATCCGGAGCTGCGGAGGTTTGCGGATCCTCTCGACGATGCCGAGTCGAGCGGACAGCTGTCGCTTCTGGCCTAGCAAGAATGTGGGGGCAGCCGCCCTCGGCTGTCCTGCCGCGATCGTCCCTTTCGCAGCAGTTCTCGGCTTACCGCGTCGAGAATCGAAAATCACGAATTACAACCGATTGCTCCTTCGCGGGCGTCTGCTTGAAGCACCACATATTGATCCCAACAGGCGCCGGTACTTGCGGAATGTTCGTCGCGTCCGACCTATAGGTTTCCGCCTTGATCACCTCTGCTAGGGATCGGATTGGCTGCACGCCATTCATCAGAGTGAACACAATGTGATCAGGGCTCCACTCCATTCGCGCTGTGGTAAGCCGTGTTCCGCTGACGTGAAAATTATCCTCCCAGGCTGACACGCCCTTCGGCTTCCGGTTGCCGGTTGACGGATAAACCGTGAAATCCGCGTTGCAGCCGTGGCAGGTCTTATTCCACTGCGAAAATTCGATGTCGATCTCGTTTTCAGCGTCGCCACCGCTGTGATGCACGGGCCCATACGTGAAGAGGCCCAGCACGGTGGTCGGATCCATCTCATAGACGTTGCCTTCAAGCACCCACTGATATGTGCCGAAGTGCAGGTCGTCGGCGGTAAACACCTCGGCTGACGTCCACTTTCCATCGCGCTGTACGATTTGCAGATGCAAGTAGCCATTCTTATCGACGCTAACATTGCCCGGATCGCCCGTAGCCACGCCGGCCATCCCCCCGTTTGTAACCTTCCACTGGCGTCCTGCCCACTGGATCGTTTGTCCATACAAGGAGCAGGCACTCAGCAGCATCGCGCAGAGCAAAATTCGAAGTCTAGTCATCGGAATACCACGATACGAGGGTCCGCGTGTCGCTTTCAATCACTTTCAGATGAACACTTCATGCTCAACTTGCATCGGACATTCGCAATCTGTCGTTCATCTCCGGCAAAGGAGAAACGAAGTGCTCATAGGAAGCTCGCAATTTCATTATTCACGAGCACGAAGCTCAGCCGGGCTTGGCCGGCTTGGCCGAATATCCTGTGCATTGTTCTCAGTGCTGTCATTGCAGGCCCTCAGTTGCGGCACGCCAGGGCACGCCATTCTCCAGATCAGCGCGCCTTCGACCGTCGTGGTCGGCGTCCCCTTCACCGTCACAGTCACCGCAATGTATCAGGGACAGCGCGACACCGCGATTAACGGGCCGATCCACTTCACAACCACCGACCCGGCTGCCCACCTTCCTACCCTCTACGTTTTTACCGCAACGGATGCGGGCTCGCACACATTCACCGATCTCACGCTGACCACTCCCGGCAATCAGACAATAACGGTCTCGGATTACGATGCAACTCCGATTGCGGGAAGCGCGAGCATCACCGTCACTCCAGCAGCGAATTAGCCGCGCACAGCGATCGTCAAAGATAAGGGTGAACCGTTGGAAGCCAACATTTTGTTTGGGTACGGCATCGCAATGGGGCCTATCGAGTAAACGACAAGCGAATGAGAACGCCTGAGCAGGGAAGAGCCTACTTTGCGGTCAAATGCATTTGCGCACCCCGCCGTCTCAAGATCTCGCTAAGCGTAATTCTCTCCGCCTCCGTTATGTGCGCTGCAATCTCCGAAGCCCAAACCTGTGGCAAAAGAGCAGATTGCAGCGATGACAATTCGAGCGAAACGCTTCCTCTTGGCAGTCATTCCGCCACGGCCGGGATCGGTCCTGGCGCCGTAAATGGTGCCGATCCGACGGATGCTGCCAACCGGTCGCGGGAATCGGTTGAAACTGTGGCTCTGGCAAAACGATCGCGATTGCCCGCTCCCGACTCTAATAGCGAGATCTACTACCGAAACAAGCTCGAAGTCTCCCTCGATGTGGGATGGCTTCCTATCAACATTCCGTTTCCGTTCAACGTCTTCGAGGGAGATCCCTACGATCTCTACCCGCTTCGCTACACGCTCGTGCCCGTCATGGCCTCGGTGCGATGGCATCTCGGAAGTCCGTGGGGCCCGCCAGTAATCCGCGGGAATTGGGACATTACGTTCAGCGCGTCCGCGACCGCGATTCCGAAAGGCGCTGAGACACATTACTTCTCCTACGATATGGGTCTTCGTCGGAATTTCATCCCGCGCAATTGGAGAATCACTCCTTACTGGGATGTGCGCGCCGGGTTGGGCTACATCAATGCGAAGGGGCCGCTGGGCGTTTACTACGCGCAAGGACAGAATTTCACATTCAACATCAACATGGGTGCAGGTGCGCGATACAATCTCAGCCCGCGCTATGCAGTTTCCGCCGGCTTGAACTGGATGCACATTTCCAACGCCAACAGGTCCTCGCCGGGCTATTCGAACTACGGCATCAATGTGTACGGCCCCATGATCGGGCTGGATATTGGATTACGCCCGCGTTCCCGACAATCCCAATGATTGCGAGATACTACCTCTTGCGACGAAGCGAGATGAAACGGAGTCCGGCGCCCGTGCGCAATGCAAGAAGGGGAGCCGTAAATATTCAATTCGATAGCAAAAATCCGAATCTCCGATCTTAAGAGCTAGAGGCTAAGAGCTAGAAACTGCCTCACGCCCCGACGGCGGCGTGATCCGCCATCCGCCGCTTGTTATAGCGCAGAGCGACATTCATGAAGACATCACCCAGGGAGGTCTCGAAGCAGATCATCAGCGCTTCTGTGTCTTCACTGGTCTTGTCGCCCTGCTCGGCGGTGAGCAAGAGCGGGGGATGCACACGGAAATGGAATCCCTGATCGTTGAGGGCAGAGATGGCATTGCCTACGACCTGGTTTGCGAGTTCGAAGATGGTTTCTTTGATCAGCGCATCGGATTCGGGAAGGTCTGCGCCCGCGTAGTGGCTGGCCACCTTCACCGCAGTCTGGGGCTCGAGATCGAGAATGATGCGGCCTTCGATGTCGCCCGTGAGAGCGATCATGCCCGCAACACCCTTGCGGCGATAGGCGTCCTCTTCCATGGTGAGATTGCCCACCTTGGTTGTGCCTTGGAGGCCTTGCGACAACACGGCGTCCGCCGCGTTGATGAAAGGCTGAATCAATTCCATCTTCATGGACTTAGGCTCCCGCTCCAGCTCCCGCAGCGTTGACCACCGCGCCGTCTTCCCCCAACACATATTTGATAACTTCGTAGAGTACTTCCGGCTTCACCGGCTTCTGCACGAAATGCCGTGCGCCCCGCTGCAGCGCAGCCACAATGTTCTCCTGATATCCCACAGAGGAGACCATCACGATGCGCGCCTCGGGATGCTGTTGGACAATCCGTTCGGCAGCCTCGATCCCTTCCATCTGTGGCATGGTGATGTCCATGAGCACGATGTCGGGATGCGTGCGGTCGAACTCGCTGATAGCAGTCAAGCCGTCGCCGGCTTCAGCCGCTACCTGCCCGCCGAACGTCTCGATCATGCGGGCCAGATTCTTACGGGCAAACACGGAATCGTCCACCACCAGGTAGCGGACAGGCTGCCCGTCTTTGCTGCGCTTGATTGCTGCAAACTGCTCCATACAGACCTCCCCTTTCTACTGCATATCATGGCGGGCACGCAGTAACCAGATGACGCTGGTCACGGGCGTAATTCCCGCTCGATCTTTAATTGCCGGAACGCGCTGCGCGTCCCGCGATCGCTCCGTTTCGTCCGCAGAGTGCCTGCAGCGTCGATCCCATCACATCCAGACCGACTACGCGGACCGCGTGCCCGCGTTCAATCGCCGCCTTCGGCATCCCATACACCACGCAGGACTCCTCACTCTGCGCAATGGTCATGCCGCCCTCTTTCTTCATCAACCCCAAACCTTCCGCGCCATCGTCGCCCATGCCGGTCATCAAAACGCCGACCGCATTGGCGTGGAATTCCTCCGCAATGCTGCGCAACAGTACATCGACACTTGGACGATGCCCGTTCACTCGCGCCTCGTCGCTCAGAACTGCGATGTCTCCCAGCGGCAGTCGCTTTACCTTCATGTGGCGGTTGCCCGGGCAGATTAAAACACGGCCCGGCTGCAACAAGTCGCCCGATTGTGCTTCTTTCACCCGCAAAGTGCAGACCTCGTCGAGCCGCCTCGCGAACATATCGGTGAATCCGTCCGGCATGTGCTGTACGACTGCGATCGCGCCCGGGAAGTCTCCAGGCAGCTGAGACAATACAAACTCGAGCGCCTGGGGACCCCCTGTCGACACTCCAATGCCCACGATCTTGGTCGGAGATCCCGCCGCTACCGCCATCTTCTCGGGTTTCGGAGGCGCGCCGGTGGAAATGCGTGGCTTCAACTTGCACTCGGCTGCTGCTTTGACTTTCGCTATCAACTCTCGCGCCGTCTCAGCCATGTGCGCCGTGGCGTCTTTGGGCTTGGTCACGAAATCGAAGGCTCCCAGACCCAGCGCCTTCATGGTGACACTTGCGCCCTCCGTGCTGTGCGAACTGAAGACGATCACTGGCACCGGCTCGCGACGCATGATTTCTTTCAACGCGTCGATCCCATTCATGCCCGGCATTTCCAGGTCGAGGGTTACAACGTTTGGCTTCAACTCTTCAATCTTTTTCAGGCAGAACGATCCGTCCATCGCGGTTCCAACCACGTCAATGGTCTCGTCTGCAGCCAGCATCTGCGGAATCAGCTTCCGCATCAGCGCCGAATCATCCACTACCAACACGCGCACCGAGCGCCGCTTCATGCTTGACCTCCTACAGCTGGAGTCAGCGCAAGCCGCACACGATCGGTGTGCGTCAACAGCAGGCCGGAATTCGCCTGTCCCATCTCCCGGGGACGCGCGCTGGCCACGTGTTCCACGACTGCGGGCAGATTCAGAATCAGCACCACCCGCCCGTCTCCCAAAATGGAGGCGCCTGACACCAGATCGGTCGAGAATGTCTGGTCGTCCAACGCCTTGATTACCAGTTCTTCTTCGCCTTCGAGCGCATCCACTATCAATCCGTACTTCCTCTCTCCTACAGTGATGACGAGCACGAATAGCTTCGCCCGGCGATCCCCCTCAGGCGGCCGTCCCAGCCGCAGCAACGGCAGCACTTGATTGCGCAACTGCAGAACTTCGTAGTTGTCCACCTGATGCACTTCGGCTTCGAAGGTGCGCGCAATCTCGAGCACGGCATTCAGCGGAATCGCGTACAACCGCTGCTCTACCCAGAACAGCAAAGCCTTGATAATGGCCAGGGTCAGCGGCAGCTTCAGGCGGAACGTCGTGCCCTGTCCCAGCCGGGTTTCGAGCGAGATCGATGCCTTCAGCCGGTGCAGCACGCTCTGCACCACGTCCATGCCGACACCGCGGCCGGATACTTCCGTGACCTGCTCCGCCGTGCTGAATCCCGGACGGAAGATGAAATCCAGGACTTCGGCTTCGCTCATCCGCGAAACTTCTTCCGGCGTGGTCAGACCCAGTTCAAACGCTTTCCTGCGAATCTTTTCCGCGTCGATGCCGCGTCCATCGTCGCTCACCTCTACGATGACCTGATTTCCATGGTGATACGCGTTCAGCCGTACCGTACCCTGTGCCGGTTTGTTCAGCTTGCGCCGCTCCTCGGGAGATTCGATCCCATGGCTGATCGCGTTGCGCACGAGGTGCGTCAGAGGCTCAGCGATCGCGTCCAAAATGCCTTTGTCGAGATCGGTATCCTGGCCGCTCACTGATAGTTCCACGTCCTTCCCGCACTGGCGCGAGACGTCGCGGACCATGCGCGGGAAACGCCGGAACAGCTGGTCGACCGGCACCATCCGGATCTTCATAACCGAGCGCTGCAGGTCGTTCAACACGCGCGCCTGGAACGCCATCGCGTCAGCGAACTTGCCTCGCAAACCTTCTTTGGGGAAGCGCTTGGAAAATTCACTCAATGCCTGCTGCAGCATCGACTTGCCGATAATCAGCTCGCCCACGAGATTCAGGACGTTATCGATGCGCCCGGCTTCTACGCGCAGCAGGTTCTCCTGCTGAATGGCAGGCTGAGGAGCTGTCGCCGCTGGGCTGGCCAGGGGCTCGGGCGCGGCAATCGCAGCTTCTTCATCGCCTTCGGCGGCGACGGGTTCCGTTTCCGAGGTCTGGGCTGCAGGTTCGGGTGCCGGACTGCACGCCAGCAACAATTCCACACTGACTTCCTCGGAGATTGTCGGGATGCGTCCCTTGGCTGTGATGTGCTCCACCGAGGCCTTCGTTGCCAGAACGAACTCGATCTGTTTGGACGCTGCGGGAGACTTTGGATCGGGCCGCACAGCGATCACTTGTCCGATTCCATTCAACGCGTTGTGCACCAACTGACGCCCGGCAATCGGCATGGCACAATGCGGATCAATCTTGACCGCGACGTGATATACGGAGGAACCTTCGGCTTGCGCCTTGGTCATCGCCATCCGTTCATACTCGGTCCACTGCGCAGCCGCTGATTTGCTTTCGGCCTTTGACTGCGAACTCTTGCCCGCTGCTTTCTTTGTGGCCCGCGCTTTCTTCGCCTTGGGTGCGGTGGTCAGGTCCTGAATTTTCCGGCTCAATGCCTTGGTCGACGGCAGCTTCGAATTCTTGTGATAAGCCGCGATCATCTCGGTGAAGACGTCGGCGGCCGCAAAGGCAATCTCGGCGACCGCGGCGTGCGATGCCGTTCCTTCCAGCGTAAGCGCATCTTCAAACTGGTGCGCCAGTTCGCTCAGTTCCCGCAGCCCACAGGCGGCCGAGTCTCCCTTCAAGGTGTGTACTGTGCGCCGGATGCCGCGAACGATCTCCTCGTCTCCCGGATTCTTTTCGAGCTTCAGCGCCTCTTCGTTGAGCGCCTGCAGAAGTTCCTGCGAGGTCTCAAAGAAAAGTTCGCGCAATTCCGCGCCGCGCTCGTCGGGAGAATTCGTCATTCTCGCACCTCAAGCCGCTGATACGCCGTGCCGCTATCCTTGTGCACCATCTGAAACTTACTGGTCAGTCCGAGAAGGCTTTCGGCATGGCCGACGAATAGGTAGCCGTTCGGGTTCAAGCAGCGGTAAAACTTTTCGATCAGCCGCTTCTGCTCGGCCTCGTCGAAGTACATCATGACGTTGCGGCAGAAGATCACGTCATTGCGCTGTGGCAGGTATTCGGTTTTCAGGTTGTGAAAGTCGAAGTGCACCATCTCCTTCACTCCCTTCTTGATGGCATAACGGTCCGCAACCTTGTCGAAATACCGCAGCCGGTACCCGTAGTCGACCATCGACATTTGGTGCTCGCTGTAGGTTCCGTCCTGTCCGGCGCGCAATACGGAGTAGCTGATGTCGCTGGCCAGAATCTCCACCCGCCATGGTGCTGGAATCAGCGGCTTTGGCAGCGGCAGCTCCATCGGCAGCGGATTGCGCAGGTAGTAATACGCCAACGCATCGGTGAGCAGCATCGCCAATGTGTACGCCTCCTGGCCAGTAGAGCAGCCAGCGCTCCAAATCCGTATCGAATACTCCCGGCGTGAACTTTTGTACTTCAGCAGATCTTCCAAAACGGTCTTCTGGAACAAATCCAGTTGCGCCTTGTGGCGGAAGAAGCTGGTTTCGTTGACGGTGAGGTTCTCGAGCAGCTTGGCCAGCTCTTCCTTGCCTTGTTGGCTGATGAGCAGACGATAGTAGGCGTAGAAGGAGTCAACGCGGCACTCCTTCAGCCGGCGCAGCAGGCGATCCTGCAGAAAATGCGTGCGGCGCTCGTCGAAGTGCATGCCGCACTCCTGATACACCAGCGCCTGCAACAGCTTGAGTTCCGCCTCGGTCAATATGGGAGCTGGTGCCGCTCCGGATGTGCTCATGCGTTTTATGTCCCCAAAAACAGTGGCTGGTGATTGGCAGTTTGCTTTCGCGAACGACGGACTGCCGACGACCACCCACTGACGACTAATGACTGATCACTGACCACGAACCACTGACCACCGGCCATTGCCTTACCTTGCTGCAGCTCCCCGCGCCTCGGGTTTCTTTTCCGCCGGTTCACTTTTCATCTGCAGACTCGCCGGAGCCAGCAGCTTGCTCATATCCAGCAGCACGACCAGCCGTCCTCCGACTTTGCCCAGCCCGGTCACGCAGTTAAGACCGCCTTCCTGAAATACGGCCGGAGGAGGCTCGACGGCATCGGCTGGGATCTTCAGGACTTCCGAAGCCGAATCCACGATCAGCCCGGCTAGTCGCCGCTCATGCTCGACGACCAGAATGCGGTTGTTCTTCTTAACCTCGGCCTGCTTTTCGCCAAAGCGCTTGCGCAGGTCCATGACAGAAACGATCTTGCCGCGCAGGTTGATGACGCCCTCCAGATAATCGGGCGCATCGGGCACGGCAGTGATCTCCGGTACCCGCACAATCTCGTGCAGGGAAGTGATGGGTACGCCATAGGTCTCGCGGCCCACCTGAAAACCCACGATATGAAGTTCGCGGCTCATGCTCAGGCTCCTCGGACCGCCTTAGAACTGCGCTCCCGCAGCAGCGCGCCGTGCTCTGCCCTGCTCTGCTGCGGATTGCCCGCGCCCGCCTTCCAGCGAGAATCGGTCGATGAACTCCAGCAGGCTGCGCGACATTTTTGACATCTGCTCCGATGACGCCGCCAGTTCGGTCGAGCTCGATGTGGACTGCTGCACCAGTTCGCGCATGCGCTCCATGGCTTTCACCACGGCCTGCGCTCCGGATGCCTGCTCTTCCACCGCCGAGTTGATTTCGTGCGTGATCTCGTTCAGCCGTGTGGTCGCCCGCGCAATCTGGGATGAGCCGTGCGACTGCTCGTTCGTGGCCGCGCCGATTTCCTGCGCGAACTTGTAAACCTCGGTCACGACGTTCGAGATCTTCTTCAGCGCTGAATTCAGATCGTTCCCCAACGCGAGACCCTCGTTCACGATCGAGGTGGAGCGGTCCATGTTCTCGACCGCCTTTCGCGCTTCCTTCTGAATGCTCTGAATCAGTTCCGAGATTTCCTTCGTGGACTGAGCGGATTTCTCTGCCAGCTTCCGGACTTCGTCAGCTACGACAGCGAACCCGAGTCCGTGTTCTCCGGCGCGGGCGGCTTCGATGGCGGCGTTGAGCGCCAGCAGGTTGGTCTGTTCGGCCAGATCGTCGATTACCTCGATGATCTTGCCGATGTCGTCAGCCCGTTGGCCCAGTGCCCCAATGATTTCACCCGAGGAGTTGATGGTGCTGTTGATGCGGTTCAGGCCGTCAGTAGCCTTCTCCATCGTGCCGATCCCGTTGTGTACTTCTTCACGCGACCGGTTCGATATATCGAGCAGCACCTTCGCCGTATCGGCCACGCGCTGGATCGAAGCCACCATCTGGTCGATCGATGCGGATGTCTCGCTCACGCTCGACGCCTGCACCTGTGTGCTCTTCACCATGTTCTGCACGTTGACGCTCATCTCGTGCATCGTGCTGGTGACTTCATCGATCGCAGACGAAGCTTGCAATCCGATCTTCGCCGAGTCGTCCGAGGCTCCTGCCACCTGGTTGGAGGCGCTCGCAACTTGAGACGAAGCGTCCCGAACGCCGCGCACCAGTCCGGCCAGTCCTTCAACCATTTTCGCGAATGCGTTGCCCAACGTGTCATGCGACGAACGCGGCTTAACCTCAAGTGTCAGGTCTCCTCCAGCGATGGCTTCGGAAACCGCCGCCATCTCCTTGAGGTAAGTGACCATCTTGTGGAAGGTACGAGCCAGCTCGCCGATTTCGTCATCGCGGGCGGTGTCGATGTTGTGCTCGAGATCGCCGGTGTTGCCGATGCCGCGCGCTACATTCATCAGATTGGTGAGCGGTTCGGTGATGCCCTTGGCCGTGCGATAGGCAATCACGACTCCCAAGCTGAGAGCTGCCAATGTGCTGAGCAGCGAAAAGATAATCGTTAACTTGGCCGCGGTGTCATCGGAGTTGCGCCGTTCGTTGACCAGTTTCTGGTTCTCGGTGTCGGCCACTTCGAGCGCGTCCGTAGAGTTCTTGACCCAGGAGGAAGCGTCTTTCTGAAGATAGTAAATTTGCAGCTCTGCGACCGTGGCGTTCCCAGAGTCCACGTCTTTCCGCTTGTCGATCAGCGGCTGGGAAAATTCCTTTCCCCATGCCTGCTCCAGCTGTTCAACCTTGGCCAGAGATGTCTTCACCTGATCCGAATTGGCGAGAGTCTTGCCCTGCTCGAGCTTCTCGTTCAGCGTGCGCAGGCCCTCGTTCATCCGATCCACTTCGCGGGTGTCGCCGCTCAGCAGATAGTTGCTCAGGTAGAGACGGTTCTGCATCATCTGGAATCGGACCGCGTTGGTCGTACTCTGCAGATCCATCGACTCCTGCGCGGCCGTCTTCGCCGAGTGCTCGCGCTGCACCGCAATCCAGTTCACCAGGAACAGCACCAACACCGTTGCCAGGATGATGCCGAAATTCACATATAACTTCTTGCCGATAGTCATGCCTGTCTCCTCCGCGGCCGGGCCACTACCGCGGCTCGAACTTAAAATCGATAATCCCCGTGCTCTCAGCCGGGGCGGGCTCGAAGCGCCATCTCTTGGCGGCATCGAGCGCCGAGGTTGCCAGCACCGGATGCCCGCCGATGACGCGGGCTTCTTTCACGCTTCCGTTCGGCGCCACAACCACTTCAATCTTTACGGTTCCCGAGATGTTCATCCTGCGGGCCAACTCGGGATACGTCGGCTGCGCCTTGCTCTTCGCTCTCCGTAAGAGCTCCTCGTTGTTTGGCGCCGACTGCGCTCCCAGCTGGCGCACGTTCAGGGCTAACATCAAAGTGAGGGTCGTCAGCACCGCCACCAGAACTCGTCGAGACACAATTCCTCCTGGGCACAGAAAGCTCGCAACCTGAACCGTGCAACAGCCGGGCCACCTAATCCTTCTTGAAAAAACCAAAGTAATGGGGTCCAAGTTGAACAAAAGGCTGGGGTAAGGTGCTGTCTCATTCGCGGACATCCAACTTCGCCCGCCTTAGATCCGTCTCACGGGATTAGACTGAGGGCGTGATTTCTCATGGTGAGACGGTTTTCGACTCAGAGTCGCGGGATTTCACACAAAGGCACCCCTACCCTCCATTTTTCTTGACTCATTTTGAGATGGCGGGTAGTTTCCCAAATAGATTCAAGTACTTGTGAATCGAGAAAACTATTCATCTGTCACGGGCGGAGTTGTAGGAGTTTCTGGTGTCAGGCCGATCGTTTCCGCGGAAAACAGCATCGCTCCCGGCTCCGATGAGGCCTTCCAGAAGCTTCTGCTTCGCATTTCCGCGCAGGCCAGCGGACGTGGCGATACCCGATCTCTCATCCAGTTTTTCTGCCGTGCCACCCGTGAGTTCTTTCAGGTTTCGGGTGTCTATTTCTGGCGCTGCCAGACGGGCGACGAGTTGGTCGGGGAACAAGCCGATGGAAAGTTAACCGAACGCTTTACAGGGATTCGCTTGCGCTTCGAACAGAGCGCCGTCACTGCCGATGCCGTACGTCAGAGGCGCACGACCTTCGCGAATCATGTGAGATCCCGAACCTTTCCGGGCGCCGTCGAGTTCGACGCCCATTCATTGCTGGCCGCTCCTCTGGTCGTATGCAACGAGGTCATTGGGGCCGTCACTTTCCTGCACGATTCCGAAGACGAGTTCTTTGACGAAAATCTGGCGACCAAGGCAACAATTCTCGCCGGCCAGTTAGGGACACTGCTCGAGGCCGCTCGTCTGGGTGACGAATGCCGCGAGGAACATCGGCGGGCCGCCATCCTTGCAGACATATCTCACGCGCTGCATGGTACTCCTGACGTTTCCTCAGTCATCGAAGCTCTGGCCGACCGCTTGCGGCTGCTGCTCGGCACACCTCTGGTTTGTGTCTTGCTGCGCCGCGAGGGTCCTTTCGAACTGAAAGCTGTCTCGGCTGAGACTCCGCAACTGGCGACCGCCGCTCGTGCACGCCACGACCGGACGACACTGCGCTTCGCCGCAGATCTGGCGCAACGCGCAGTTGCCGCCGGAGAACCCATCACATTGTCTGTCGGCGCGGACGTGCATTCGCTTGGCAGTCTCGTCTCTGCCGGCATGCTGATTGCGGCTCCGTTCCGCGCCTCGCGGACCCAGGGCGCAATCCTGATTTATCCGCGACATGAAGGCGTATACACCCTCGAAGAACGCGCGCTGGTTGCAGCCGTGACCGGCTTTGGAGCCGTCGCCATCGCGCACGCCGAGCTGCACGCGACATCGCATGCCCAGGCGCGCGAGCTGCAGCAATTGCTGGAAATTTCCTTGGCACTGAGTTCAAGCCGCGACCTTGAACATTTCATGCAGGCATTTGTGCTTCACGCTGCCGGCTTTCTTGGCTTCGACCGCTGCTTCATCGCTTTGCTGGAGAATGATCAGTTCTGGGTTCGTTACGGAGTGGAACGCGGGGAGGCTCGCCGCTTAGAACACATCTTCCCCGAAGCAGTTGCCACCAAGGCCCTCCGCGCCAACGAGGTCTTCTGGACGGATGAAGGCAGCGGCACAACCGTCGCGAATCTCGACGTGGTCAGCGAAGACAGAGTTCAGCAGTTTTTGGCAGTACCGCTGCTTGGCACGCGCGGCAAGCTGTTGGGAATGTTCGGTGTCCTCGATCGCATCGACGGGAGCGGGATTTCGCAGGAGGATATCCGCCGTGCCCGCGCGTTCTCGAATCACGCAGCTCTCATGCTCGAAGCGGCCAGCAATCTCCATGCATCGGAGCAGCACCGACATCGCGCCGAGGCCCTGATCGAGTTGGCCCACGATATCGACGGAGCTTTGCGCCTGCCCGAGTTCTCTCGACGATTTGTCAACCGGATCGCAGAGCTCACTTCATCTCGCGGCGCGCTGCTGGCAGTTTTGCAAGGGGGCCAGTGGAAAATCGCCGCAAAGAATGCCGCGACACAAACCGCTCACCCTCTCGATACCCTGTCGTTCTCGAAGGATGCGGAAAAAGCCCCTGCGCTCCAGGGTCACGAGATTATCCTGCGCAAAGGGGAAGCTTTCGATTCTGCCTCAGAATCCGGCTCCGAGGCAGATCAATTGATCGGCAGCAGCCTTGCCGAGTTCCTCCAGCAACATCCCGAAACGGTCGTGTCCGCTCCTGCCGAGCTGGTCCTCGGCGGAGCAGCGTTGGCATTGGGTTGGACGGACTGCACGCTCGTCCGCCTGCGGGGGCCCAACGGCCAACTCGATGGCATTCTTTGCCTCGGACAGAAATCCGCCGTGCTGAATCAGGAAGACCGCGTCTATCTGGAAACCATGGGCGGCCACGCCGCCATGGCCCTCGAGAACGCACGCCTTTTCACCCAAGTCGAGCAGGCCAACCGGCACTGGGTCGAGATATTCGATGCCATCACCGATTTCATCGTGGTGCACGATCAATCGGACCGAGTCCTGCGCGTCAACCGATCGCTGGCTACGATGATCGGCGTCTCGCCGGCAGAACTGGTCGGCGTCAATATGCGAGCCTTGATGGCCCTTACGAGTGAGACAACTTCCTATGCGTGCCCATTTTGTCGCTCCATGGCCGGCGATACCGATGAGTTCGCGCATCCCGTCTTCGACCGCACTTATCTTGTCTCGACTTCGCGCGTGCACAGCGATTCGGGCGAGGGACTCCAGACGATCCACATCCTCAAAGACATCTCCGATCGGCGGGAGGCCGAGCGCCGCTATCGCGAACTCTTCGATAACATTCAGGAAGGCCTTTTCTTCAGTACTCCCGCTGGGCGCTTCATCGAAGTGAATGATGCCATGGTACGCATGCTCGGCTACAGCAGCCGCGAAGAGTTGCTGCAGATCGACATCCCTACACAGCTCCATTTCTCACCGGAGCAACGGGAGCATGACTCGCGTGTCATGTCAGAGCAAGGATCGCTGCGCAATTACGAAGCCACTCTGCGCCGCAAAGACGGATCGCCAATCCACGTTCTGATCAATGCGTTCGCCCTCCACGACAGTGAAGGCCGCGTTCTGCAGATCCGTGGATTGATGCTCGATGTCACTGGACTCCGCACCTACCAGTCGGAACTGCACCGCGAACGCGATTTCTCCGGCAAGATTCTCAGCAACACGCAGAGTTTCATCCTCGTCGCGGATACGGCGGGTCTTATCAGCTATGCCAATCGCCGCTGGTATGACTCCGGATTCGAGCAGCGCGAACTGATCGGGCGTCCGCTGCTCGAACTGGCATCTCCGAGCTTCGTACGCCCGCTGGCCGAATCGGTGCAGCGCACGCTCGAGAGCCAGCAGGTCGACAATCTGGAAGTCGAGATAGTTCGCCGTAGCGGCGAGAAAGGGAAGTTCTCAGCAAATCTCAGCCCCATGCGCGACGAGCACGGCGTGGTAACGAGCATCGTTGTGGTGCTCACCGATATCACCGACTCTGCGATTCTTCGCGACAAACTCGTCCATGCCGAAAAGATGGCCGCCGTCGGGCAATTGGTTTCAGGTGTTGCGCATGAAGTGAACAATCCGCTGACCGCGATCCTGGGCTTTGCCGATCTGCTGCTGGAAGATTCCGAACTTCCCGAGGCGGCGCGCAAGGATCTGCGAGTGATTCTGCAGGAGGCACAGCGCACGAAGCAGATCGTTCAGAACCTGCTCAGTTTCGCCCGTCAGATGCCGCCGCAGCGAAGCGCCTTGCAGTTGAACCCGATCCTCCGCCGCACCATTCAATTGCGCTCTTACGATTTCAACAGCCACGGGGTCGACGTGATCGAGCATCTGGACGACGGTCTCCCCGATGTTCTCGGCGACGCACAGCAGTTGCAGCAGGTCTTCCTCAACATTCTGAACAACGCGTATGACGCCGTGCACGAAGTGGGACGCATGGCGCGCATCGAGATCATGACCACCAAAACCGGAGATTCCGTGGAGGTTTCGTTCTCCGATAACGGAAACGGGATCTCGCAACCTGACAAGATCTTTGATCCTTTTTTCACGACGAAAGAAGTGGGCAAGGGGACCGGGCTTGGCCTCAGTATCTGTTATGGAATCGTGAAGGAACATGGTGGCGAAATTGTCTGCCACAACAACATCGCGGGGCAGGGCGCCACCTTCATCGTGCGCCTGCCCGCGATTTCCCACAGCGCCTCGCTGGGCGTAGCCGCAGGAGTAAAACCATCATGAGCCTACCAGCCTTCAAAGCCCAACGGATGCCTGTCTTGCTCGTCGAGGATGAGCCCGCCGTCATGGCCTATGTCCAGGCTGCGCTCGAGCGCAGCGGATATCCCGTGGTGTGCTGTGAGTCTGGCGTGGATGCACTCCGTCTTCTGGAAAACGGATCCTTCCTCGGCATCGTCTCCGATATGCGCACTCCCGGTGGCGTCGATGGCGGACAGGTTCACGCCTGGATCGCCGAGCACAGGCCAGATCTGGCCAACCGTCTCGTGTTCATTACCGGAGATATCGCCAACGAAGAAACGGTCGCGACCCTGAAGCAAACCGGCGCTCCCTGCGTTGAGAAGCCGTTCCGTGTGCAGCAGTTTATTGAAGTCATTTCTAAAACATTTGGGAAGGCCGAGTGAATACGTCAGCAGTCAAAGATGATCTCCGCATTCGCCTGCTTATTGTTGATGATGAGCAGAGCATCCGCCGGCTTTGCGCCACGGTCGGCGAAGCCCTTGGGTTCGTTTGCCTCGAAGCCGAAAGTGGCGAGTCCGCGCTTGCACTGCTCGAGGAGCAGGCGGTCCACATGATTCTCAGTGACATGGTGATGCCCCACATGTCAGGCCTCGAGTTCCTCGAGAGAGTAAAGAAGCTCCTCCCCCGTACCGAAGTTGCCCTCATGACGGGACATGGCTCGATCGAAACCGCGGTGCAGGCCATGAAGCTGGGCGCCTACGACTACATCACGAAGCCCTTCTCTCCGCTTGAGGAACTGCGTCTTTTCTTACGGCGCATGGCCGACAAGGTCCGGTTGGTCGAGGAAAACGAATTCCTGCGCCAGCGCACCGATTCGGAAACGGCCGTCCACGGCATCATCGGATCGTCTGCGCGGATTCAGGAAGTCCTGCGTATGGTGGCGCGTCTGAAAGACACACGGACCGCGGTTCTCATCTATGGCGAGAGCGGCACCGGGAAGGAGCTCGTGGGCCGCGCCATGCACTTCCGCGGAGCCTTTGGCAACCGCCCCTTCGTCGCGGTGGATTGCGGATCGCTGGTTCCAACCCTGATCGAAAGCGAGCTGTTTGGCTATGAGAAAGGAGCTTTCACCGGCGCGTTAAGGTCGAAGCAAGGACTATTCCAGGCTGCTGATGGAGGCACGATCTTCCTCGATGAAGTGGGTGAACTGCCGCTCGAGCTTCAGGCCAAATTGCTGCGCGTGCTGCAGGAAAAAGAAGTCCGGCCCGTGGGCAGTAACCAGCGCGTTAAGGTCGATGTACGCGTGATCGCCGCCACCAACCGCGATCTCGAAGCCGCGTACAAGAATGGCACCTTCCGCAAAGATCTCTACTTCCGCCTGAATGTCGTCACCCTGTTCGTGCCCGCGTTGCGCGAGCGCCGCAGCGACATTCCGATGCTGGTGCACTGGTTCCTAGAACGCTATGCTCCGGGATCTGAGATGCACGTTGCCAGCGCGGCCATGAAGGCGTTGATGCAATACGACTGGCCCGGCAATGTACGCGAGCTGGAAAACTGCGTCGAACGTGCCGTCGCTTTGGGCAACGGACGAGTCATCGACGTCGGAGACCTTCCTCCCTCCATCGCCAGCGGAACCGTGCCATCCTCTCCTGGATCTAAGGCGTCCCGCATAGCTGCAGCAACGGCCGTGCTCGATCCCGATCTGTCGGGCAACGGATCTTCAGGCAATGGCGGCGGATTGCTAAGCACCACGGATCTGGAAGATATCGAACGCGCCACAATCCAGCGCGTCTTCGAGCAGGTGAACGGAGATAAAGCCCTCGCCGGACGTATGCTCGGCATCAGCCGCGCCACGCTCTACCGCAAGCTTAAGCGCTACAACATCGGCATGGGGAACGCACCTGAAGGTTCGGCGAGCCACACTCTGCAATGAAGGTTGTAAGTCAGAGGTAGTGAGTTGCCGCTTTATGAAAGCTGCACATTCCCTTAGCTTTGACGCTGCTTGTTCCCGCTCTTGTCCTGGGGCAAGACGACGGTAAGATTTCTAATGCTATCGATGAAATCGCCGCCACGGCCCTGCAGGAAGGGCCGATCGCGGGAATGTCCATTGCGGTCACGCGAGGCAAACAAACCATAGCGCTCAAGGGACACGGAAATCCAATTTGGAGGTTGAAACGCCGGCCACTCCCCAGACCGTCGACGCGAGCGAATGAGACTTGCATCTCAGATTGAGACGCGGAGCCGGTTGAATCTCATCCAGTGCACACGAATTCATTTGTAACCTGCTGAAAATCCATTCACGTTGGTGCATGTACCTCCGTTCCCGCGGATGGTTCTCACGTTGCTCCACTTCTCAGCGAACCGCGGATCCCGGCTCCCCCAAGCTCTTCCTAACCGGGAAGAGGGGGAGCCCGACCGCATTTCAAAGGTAGAACGAGTCATCCATAAGGAAGTTCTCATCACTTGGCGCAGCAAGCTGTAGCAACCGCACGCATCTCGCAGAGCGACAGCCCGGTCGCGGGCCTAGCCCGCTTTTTTCCGGACGCCACGCCCGTGCGCATGCCAGTGCAACTGGCCCGCGTCGTCGAGGAGACTGATCCTGCCACTTTCAACGAGAGCACGGTTATCGAATTTGGCACACCACGGGAAGTGCTTTTTGCCTGCAAGACTCCGTTGGACTTTGCCGATTTACTCCGTGTGCGCACAACCGATGGTTCGCTCGATGAACTCGCTCGCGTCGTGGCCGTACAGTACCAACCCGGCAACATTCTCGTGGCCGCGCGCTTCAAGCGCAACGTGCCCAACTGGATCGTAAAATCATGACCCCTTCCACACCTGTGCAAGATCTCGCAACGCAATGGAATCTGGCCCGTCGTTTGTATCCCGTCTACTTCGAACTCGCGCGTGAGTTCGCCGTGGAAGTCAAAGCTTGCGCCGATCTCGAATCGGGCGTTGAGACGCCCGGAAAAGAAGCTGTCGAGCAGGCTAATCAGTGGCTCGATCACATGGACAATGTGATCCAGGTGCACCAGCTCCGGCAGTTTCTGCAGACCAACTCGCAGGTGACTCCGGAGGGTCTGGTGAGCCTTCTGCAGCACTTTCTTGGAAAACAGGCGAAGACGGATATCGTCCGTGACAAGATCGATTTCCTGCTTGTGCAGTACTTCAGCCAAATGGCTCCCAGCGGATTGAACGATGCCGAGGTGGATCTAGCGTATGTTGCGCATGCGCTTGACGCCATTGTCGGGGAAGTGGATCTAAAGCCTCCGGTGTGGCTGAACGCGCTCGATCGCGTGCTTGACGCCGCTCGCAAATGCAAGTCGCTCGATGAACTGCTCCATGGCGGCGTTCTCGAGCAGGGCCGCAAAGCGAAGGGGCTCGCCGGAGACCTGTTCTATCTTCCGGTCGCGCTGGTCGCGTTCACCCGTTTCGGCTACCTCATGCGCCGTGCGTTCTTCCGCCTGATGCTCGGCGATCTCAATGTGATTCTCGACGGGCTGACGGAACTCGAAGACAAAGGTATCCAGACGATCGATTGCCGGCGCGCGCAGTTCTCGGCGCAGGAGCCGATCTTGCGGTTGCGTATGATCTGCCAGTCGTGGAAGGTGATGTTCCAGGCAGAGTATTCGTCGGGTTCTCCTTTGCGTATGCTGGTGGATTTGCGCGCCTCGGTCGAAACGGCGCTCGGACGAGGCAAGGCCGAGCCAGACAAAGGGAGGACCGCTCCGGTTGCAAAGCCTGCGCAGGCCTCTGCAGCGGCGGCTGCCGGTTCAGGCGGCGCCAACTTCGCGAAAACATCCGCCACAGTGGCGAAGCCCGCTTCGCAAGTGGAAGCACGTGAGTTCGAAATCTCTAATGGCTCTGAGTGGAATCCCGACTCGGCGTCTCAACCGGGCAAGAAGTAATTCGCAGCCGACTGTCACAACACGGCCGGCAAGATTGCCGGGACGAACCGGGAAGGGAAGTTGCAGTGGATACGCAGACCGTTCTGATCATCTCCGACGACGTGGAGTTTTCCCGGCGCATCACTGCCCGTTGGCAGATGGAGCGCAATGTTCCCACGTTTACGCTCCTCAGCGGGGAATTGTGGCCGCGGTTTGCGGCGGATGTGTTCGATGTTGCGATCGTCGGCCAGTTGCGGCGGGACTTGCTCTCCGTCGTGCTGGAACCCCTGCACTCTACATCCCAGCCGATCTTTTGCCTGTGTCACGATCCCGCTACTGCGCAGCTCGTGCGCGAACGCTGGCCTCGCGTGACGATGCTGCGGCCCAGCGAACATTGGCTCGAGACCCTGGTGCTCGCGGCTGCCGAAGCCGTGCACCGCTCGCGTTCCGAAGCCCGGGCCCGCGCCATGGAGTTCTCATGCATGACCCTGCAGCGTGAGGCGACGCTCGGGCGCTACATGCTCGAAATGCGTCACAGCATGAATAACGCGCTCACCTCGGTGCTGGGAAATTCTGACTTGCTGTTGCTCGAGCCGGGAAGCCTCTCGGCACAGACGCGCTCGCAAATCGAGACGATCCGCAACATGACGCTTCGAATTCACGAAATTATGCAGCGCTTTTCGTCGCTCGAAAAAGAAATGAATGTAGTGGCGCAACAGGCGGTACGAGATTCAGGAAAGATGTATGCGGCCCCAGCCGCTGGTCACTAACAACGAAAGGCCGCGCGGCCAAGAGCCAACGGCCAACGACTGAACTTATGCATAGACTGATGGCGGGCGTTACGATTCTCGAACACGAATTATCTGAACTGCGCCTGCTCGTTGAGCGCCAGACCGGAGTGCTGCTCGACTGTCCCAACAGCGCGCTCGCCGCGCACGTTGCCGAATATCTCGAGCGGGAGGAACTGGATTCGCCAGCCACCTTGCTTGGCCGTTTTCGCGCCTCCGACCTCGACCCGGCCGCACTCGCTACGTTTCTCGACGGCGTGCTCAACGCCAACACGGGCTTCTTCCGCCACCCCGGTGCGATGAACTCACTGGCCCGGCACGTGGTTCCCCAGCTTTACTCGCGCAAGTCCGACGATGGCGTTTGCACGCTCCGCATCTGGAGTGCAGGCTGCGGCACGGGCGAAGAGGCGTACTCGATCGCCATGGCTCTCTGCGATGCCGCGCCCAATGGAAACGGAACGGGCAATGGCAGTGGGGCCGCAGGTAAGGACACAAAGACCGCACCTCGGAGTGGCGGAATCAGCGAGAGTTCGCTTCCCACTCAAGCCACCAAAGACTGGTCGGTTCACATCGTCGGCAGCGACTTGCTTGCGTCGGCGATCAAGACGGCGGAAAGAGGTTTGTATCCGCAATCGGCGCTCGCAGGCCTGCCGCCTGCCACGATTCGCGCCTGCTTTTCGAAGATTGGTTCCACCAACGGTTCGGCGCTTTCCCAGGACGCGCCTTCTCCGAGTGGGTTGAACGCCGCAGGGAATGGCTCGAGCGGCAACGCGTACCTTCTCGTCAAGCCGCGTCTCCGGAGCCTCGTAACCTTCAACACCATGAACCTGACCAAGCCGGTTTACATCGGACGCTTCGACTGCATCTTCTGTATGGACGTGCTGCCGCACCTTTCGCGTCCGCAGCGTGCAGCTCTTATGGAGCGGCTGCATTTGTACCTCGAGCCGGGCGGGTATCTCTTTCTCAGCCAGACAGAAAAGCTCTGCGCCCCCAATCTTAATTTCCGCTCAGAAACGTACGATGGATACACCTTCCACAGGAAACCGCTGGCCGCTAGCGCTGCCTACGGACGGTGAGACTCAAACGTCATTGTGATCGTGCTGAATGGGTTTCGAACGTTCAGTTCGTCCGTGACTGCCGCGATCCGAAAGACGACAGGTTCCTAGAATTGGCTCTGAACTGTAGGGCTGACGTAATCGTCAGCGGAGATTTGCTTGCCCCTACACCCTTGGCCGGGATTCACATCGTGTCCGCCGCGCATTTCCTCGAGAATCCAGACAGGTGGAAGCCTACGAAACACAACGGTTGATCTGCGCTTCTGCCTTGCTCGGTTGCTCACGCGAACAGGAACTCTTTCGTCCGCAGTTCTTTGATCTGGTCCCGCAGCTTGGCCGCCTTCTCAAATTCAAATCGCTTCGCGGCCTCGCGCATGTCGCTCTCCAGCTTACCGATGTAGGTATCCACTTCTTCCTGCGATCGAAACTCGGGAATTCCCTCGGCTTCTCCGCCGGTCAGGTCGGCATAGTCCGCAGCCACGATCGCCGCCAGCGTCATATCCAGTGGACGCACGATCGACTCCGGCGTGATCCCGTGCTCTTCGTTGTAGGCAGTTTGTATCGCGCGCCGCCGTGACGTCTCGTCCATGGCGCGCTTCATCGAATCCGTCATGCGGTCGGCATACAGAATTGCCCGCCCGTTCAAATGCCGTGCGCAGCGTCCGATCGTTTGAATCAATGAGCCGGAGGACCGCAGGAATCCTTCTTTATCGGCGTCGAGAATTGCGACCAGCGACACTTCCGGCAGATCGAGCCCTTCGCGCAGCAGGTTGATGCCGATGAGTACATCGAACTCGCCCTTGCGCAGATCGCGTAGAATCTTCACCCGCTCCAGAGTCTCGATTTCCGAATGCATGTAGCGGCACTTCACCCCGACTTCGGCGTAGTACTCGGCCAGATCCTCGGACATGCGCTTGGTCAGGGTGGTCACCAGCACGCGCTCGCCTTTGTCTACTCGCGCGCGAATCTCGTGCAGCAGATCGTCGATCTGCCCTTTCACCGGCCGTATGTCCACCGGCGGATCGATGAGCCCGGTTGGCCGGATGATCTGCTCAACCACGACCCCGGCGGACTTCGTCAGCTCATACGGTCCCGGCGTCGCCGAAACGTAGACGAGTTGATTCGTCCGATGCTCGAATTCTTCGAACGTCAGCGGACGATTGTCCAGCGCCGAAGGCATGCGGAATCCATACTCGACCAGAACTTCTTTCCGCGAGCGATCGCCGGCATACATGCCCCGCAACTGCGGCACCGTCTGATGCGACTCGTCGATGAACATCAGGAAGTCACGTGGAAAATAATCCAGCAGCGTTGGCGGAGGCTCGCCCGGCAGCCGTCCCGTAAAGTGGCGCGAATAATTCTCGATGCCATGGCAATATCCCATGGCCCTGATCATCTCGAGATCAAACATCGTCCGCTGATGGATGCGCTGTGACTCCACCAACCTTCCTTGTTTCTCGAGTTCGACTTCCCACCACGCCAGCTCTTTCTTGATCGAATCCACGGCCGAAGCGCGCGTTTCTTCCTTCATTACATAGTGCGTCTTCGGATAAATCGGCAGCCGCATGTACTTCTGCTTGACGGTGCCAAACAGCGGATCGATCTGTGACAATGATTCAATCTGATCACCCCATAGCTCAATGCGGTACGCCATGTCGTCATAAGTGGGGTAGATCTCGATCACGTCGCCGCGGACACGAAACGTCCCGCGCCGGAAGTCGCCATTCGTGCGCTCGTACAAGATGTCGACGAGCTTGCGCGTGATGTCCTCGCGCTTGATCTTCTGGCCCTTCTCGACGAACAGCATCATCCCGTAATACGCCTCGGGAGATCCCAAGCCGTAGATGGCACTCACCGAAGCGACGATCAGGGCATCGCGCCGTTCAAACAACGTCCTCGTCGCTGACAGGCGCAGCTTGTCGAGTTCGTCATTGATGGTCGCTTCCTTCTCGATATAAAGGTCCGCAGCGGGAACGTAAGCCTCGGGCTGGTAATAGTCGTAATACGACACGAAGTATTCGACGGCATTATGCGGAAAGAAGCTCTTGAACTCGTGATAGAGCTGTGCGGCCAAAGTCTTGTTGTGCGCCATGACCAGCGTCGGACGGTTCAAGGCCTCGATCACCTTCGCCACGGTGAACGTCTTACCCGATCCGGTGACGCCCAACAGCACCTGATGCTGCTCGCGGTCGAACACTCCTCGCGTCAGCGCCTGGATCGCCGCCGCTTGATCGCCCTGCGGCTTGTAACTGGAAACAAGTTTAAAATCCATTGGAAAGAAGCTTTCAGCGCTCCGCTAAAACCCCGAATACCTTAGTTCCTGATGCGGACAGATTCTGTCCTCAATGAATGTTCGTGGAGAGACAACCACGTCGGCTGTGCAGTCAACGCGGGAAGCACAGCACGGTTCCTGCCAACAGCTCCACAGAGCGCTATTTCGAAAGCAGAGAATCTTCCTATTATAACGCCGGGAATAAGGTAGGCTTCGGAGCCTACTTGTGCAGTTCGACCGAGATGAGTTGGGCGCTCACGGCAGGATTGGCGGATTCCACGTATTCGACCTTCGCGGGCCGGTTCTCCAGGTCGGAGCACGGCTTCAGGTCCCCACTGGGCTGGAACCCGAGCGCGGCGAAGGGAAGGTTGAAGTAGTTGTCGGCGTGCATCGCGACATCTTTGCCCTTCGACGAGACAGTTAACTCCATTACTGGATCTTCACAGTGAATGTTCTTCAGAACGCCAATCAGGAAATGGTGTGGTCCGCGCGGCACAAAATCCCGCCGCTTCAGTTTCGGGATGCCGCCCTCCCGCACGTCGACGACCTGTCCCGAAGAGTTATCCGTCGCTTTTTCAAACTGCTGCTTCTGTTCTGCGTAGCGCTGTTGCGACTGCTCGTACTCCTGCGCATGCATCAGAGCGTTGTCTACGAATTGCACTTCTGCTGGTTTCTTCGCGAGTTTCGCTGCGGCATGCAGAACATCGACCGCGTTCTTTCCCTCCTGCATTTCCATGTAAACATTCGCGACGTTCACACGGTAGAAAACGTTCGAGGGCTCGAGGGAGACGGCATTCAATGCCATCATGCGAGCTTCATCTAAATTCTTGTGATGCATGCCAAGAAAGACGGCGAGCCGGTCAAATGCAGGTCCGAACGATGGATTCAGTTTGATCGCGGCACGCAGGCTGCTCTCGATTGCGTCCTCCTCGGCGCTCGATCCTGAATCGCTCATGGCCATGACCGCGTAATAGTAGTTCGCCAGGTAACTTTGAGAGTCAAGCTGGACCGCTTGCTTGTACCACTTTTTTGCATCGCCTAGATGGCCTTCACGGAAGGCGAGAAATCCTTTGGTCTCGTGCGCCAGAGTATTGTTCGGATCCGCTTGCAGCACGTGATCAAGCAGCGCCTGCGAATCGGAGAAACGCTGGTTATAGGCGAGAAAGTCCGCGCGAACGGCATCCGCCTGCGGCGGCGGCAAAGGTTGCACCTTGAAGGCGGTGTCATCCACCTCGATGTTGGCTTCGAACTTGATGTAGAGGAATCGCTCTCCGCGGATGTAATCCTCTAGAGCCACTTGCAGTAGATTCAAGTCGCCGAAGGCCTTCGTGGCCGCGGTCAGCGGGTCCTCATTCCGCTCCAGCAGATTCAAATATTCAGCTAAGCGTTGCGTCTTCTGAAGTCGATCGGTTGTTCTTAAGTAGTGCACGAGGGCCCATGACTGGGCGTAGAAGATCGATCCTTTGTTCTCTTCGTGGTAGTACGGCGAGTTCTGATCCACGGCGAATAACGTGCGCAGCGGCAACAAGCGGTTTTGTCGCAAGAAAAGGATATTTTCAGTGCTGGCCTGCCCCAATGATACGTCGCTGTTATTGATATCCGTGTTCTCGTAGTACTCCGCGAATCCCTCGTTCATCCACAACGGCCACTCGCTGTTGCTCGTGAGCAGGTGCGTGTACTCGTGATAGATAACCGAGTATGGATGCTCGCCCTCGGCGCCCACCCGCATGAGCACATAGTTCTTTTCAGGGGCACGCAGGAAAAGTCCGCCAAGCTTGAGCGAGCCCTTAGCCAGGTAAGCCTCGGGCTCCAGTGCGCGGAAGTCCTTGTCGTCTTTGATTGCAAGAACGACGATGGGCGCGCTGGGATCAATCTGTAATTTCGGGAATGCAACGTGGAAGACGGACCGCATGCGTTCAAACTGATCGGCAATGCGGCGCCCATTCTTCTCGTTCGCATTGGTGACCACGACGAAGTGCGGGCTTCGGACTTCGAGCCAACTCTCCTGCTTCTCGGCAGCCGCAAAGCTGCAGCAGGCCAGAAGAATGGCAAAAGACAGACGAATACGCTGGGACATAGGCGCGACATAGAGATATCGCCAGCCGGGCGCCCTGTCAAGGAACGGAAGTGGTACGCCGGAAACAGCTGTCTTAATAGCGGACACCCGCCATCGTCAGGAGAGCACGAAGTTACACAAGAAAGTTGTTCGTGATCTCCGTGTCTCTCAGAACATCGGTGGCCGCTCTCCCGCGACTCCGAAAGCCTTCTCCAAAGCGATACCTGCCGCTCCCAGGGAGCCTTCGTCGAACAACCGTCCGATCAGCGTAACCCCGTGCGGCACCCGCCGCGGAGTCGAGAACGTCGGCAGCGGATGCTCCGGGTCCGGCGCCCAATCACTCCGCGCCTTCTGCACCTCAACGAACCCTGCCCGCAGCGTAAGCGACGGATGTCCCGTGAAGTTGGTGATCACCAGCATCTCGTCGCGAAGAGAGGGAACGAGCAGCAGATCGACTTCCGAGAACACCCGCACCATTTCCTCGGCGACTTTTCGCCGCATACGGTCGGCCTGCACAAAATCGACTGCTGACAAGAATCGCGACTGACGAAACAGGTTCGGCCAAGCATCGGGAACCTGCGCCTTCAGTTCTCGCAAACCTCCGCTCAATGTGAGTTCCTCGAATGCGGCAGCGCCTTCAGCAAAAAGAATGAGGTTCAAGGAATCGTAAGGCCAGTCGGGAATCGAAACTTCGACCGGGACCATGCCGATCTTCTTCACGGTTTCCAGCGCAGCGCGGTCGACCTCAGTGGCGGGACGCTCCTGCATCCACTTTGGGAAATATCCCACCCGAAGCCCCTTCACGCTTGCGCTCGCATCGAAGTCAAGGTGGCTCGGCACGCTCGCCGTGTCGTGCGCATCCGGCCCGGAGATCGCCTTCAGTACGAGCATGGTGTCTTCGACGCCGCGTGTCATTGGCCCCAACTTGTCCAGCGACCAGCAGAGCGTCATCGCGCCAGTGCGTGGCACGCGCCCAAAGGTGGGACGCAGTCCCGTGACGCCGCAGCGCATCGACGGACTGACGATGCTTCCGCCGGTTTCGCTGCCGATGGAAAATCCCACCAGTCCCGCCGCCGTTGCCGCACCCGGGCCTGCGCTGGATCCCGACGAACCTTCCTCGGGCAGCCAAGGATTCATCGTCTGCCCGCCGAACCAGATGTCATTGAGAGCGAGCGCACCGAGACTCAACTTCGCGACCAGCACAGCACCCGCCGCATGCAGGCGTTTGACCACTTCAGCATCTTCTTTCGGGATGCGATTGCGGTAAGGCTCCGCGCCATACGTCGTAGGAATGCCGGCCGTGTCGAGCAGATCCTTGCCGCCCCAGGGAATCCCGTGCAGGGGCCCGCGGTATTTTCCCGCGGCAATCTCCTGGTCCGCCTGCTTGGCCTGCTTCAACGCGAGATCGCGGGTGATGGTGATCGCGCACCGAAGCTGCGGATCAAATTTCGCCAGACGATCCAGATAGATGTTGGTGAGCCGTTCGGAACTGATCTGCCGCTTTTCGATCCAGCGAGAAAGCTGTGTAAGAGGCGCGTACGCGATGTCGGACTCACTTGCAGGAAGAGATGCGTTTGCCGCGGCGCTCCGCACAAACCGGTCACGCTGCACGGTAATCTTCACACCGGGGATCACCGGATTCCACGCCGTCGCAGGTGGGAGTCCATCTTCAATCGCGAGTTTTCGCGGACCGACTCGGCGCTCGTAGACGGACGCCAGCGTGCGGCGCCAACTTCCGGCAGCCTCGGCGCGCTCTGACTCCGTCATCGAAAATTGCACCAGCTTCTCACCTTCGGCGAATGTTGTCGTGCTGACTGCGGGCCCGAATGCGGGCCCGGCGCCGAAAGCGGGAGGGGCGCCCGCGGGCAGACTGGATGAACTCTGCGCCTGCACACGCGCTAGCGCTGCCGTGCCGAGCACACTCATCGAAGTAAGGGTCAAGAACTCGCGGCGTGATTTGGACATATGCGAAAGGCTTCGGACCTGGACTTGTGATATAGCAGAGCGTCAGTTATTACAGCATGTTCGCCCGTACAACTTGTCATTCCGAAGCGCCGGGTTTCGGCGCGAGACAGCGGCTGTGTTGCCCGCAGTGGCAGGCAGCAGATTCCTCGTCGCTCCGCGACTCGGAATGACAGAAACAGGCCCGGCGCCGTAAACGGGCATGGACCATGACCGCCGCGACCAACATTAACAACGAACGCAGAACGACCTAGAGACGAACGACAAAACCCAAACAACCGAGGACTGATCACTGATCACTGACAACTAACGGACGCTCGGCCGCCCTTCCACCTTCTTCGTCGCAATTTTCACCTGCACCGTGGGCAGCACCGGGCGCGGATACGGCTTGCAATAGGCTTCGACCGTGATGCTCCCTGAATTCTTCGTCGACTGCACAATGACCTGGGCCAGCCCATTGAACAGGCTCCGTTCCGGCTCTTTGTCGGACTCCTGGCAATTCGGATCGCCATTTCCCACGCCCAGGAACGTTCCTTCCCCGGACACTCGGAAGCTGATCTTGTTGGCTGCCGTCGGAATCGCGCGCCCTTCTTTGTCGAGCACCTCGACCGTGAGTACAGCAACGTCCTCGCCATCCGCGTTGATCTCGGTGCGATCAGCCGTCAGCTTGATTGCGACCGGATCGCCCGTCGTCTCGCGTTTCTCTGTCAGCACAACTTTCCCATCCTTCGTGCCGCGCGCCTCGAGTACGCCGGGCTCGTACTTCACAGTCCACTCGAGATGAGTGAGCGGCTCGACTTTCTTTGAGCCTTGGCTTTTGCCGTTGAGGAAGAGTTCGACGGATTCCAGGTTCGAATGCACCCACACCGAAATCGGTTCGCCTTCACGCTGATCCCAATTCCAGTGGGGAAGCAGATGCAGCACCGGCTCCGATCCCCACCAGGATTTGTAGTAGAAGAAGTTGTCCTTAGGGAATCCGCACATATCGACAATGCCGAATTGCGAGTTTATCGACGGCCATCCATACGGAGTCGGCTCGCCGCGATAATCGAAGCCGGTCCACGCGAACCCTCCCGAGAGCCATTCGCGCGCCGCATAAAACTTCCACCATTCTTCTGCAAGCTGCGACCAGTCGGTGTGGTTCAGGTCATAGGCGCTGACCCAATTGCGCAGCTTGTCTGTCGAATAGATCCCGCGGGTCGAGACGGTGCTCGCAGTCTCCGACCCTACGGACGGTGTTTTCGGATGCTTCTGATGCCACTCGTCGTGAACTTTGAGGTTGTAATTGAAGCCCATGACGTCGAGCTGCTCAGGGAAGTGCGTGTCAAACGCGGTATTCACTGCAGCGGAGCACATACGCGTCGGATCGAGTTCGTGCGTTCGCTGAATCATGGCATCGATGACGCGCACGCCTTGCGGCTGGTACATCATCGTCCACTCTTCATTGCCCATCGACCACAGGATGATTGACGGCGAATTGCGGTAGCGCTTGATCATCAACTCCAACTGTGCCATGCCCTCGGGATTTGAGGCCATTTGACGCGTCTCGCACATCATCATCATGCCCATGCGGTCGCAGCCCTCGACCCATTCAGCAGTCGGCATATTGTGCGACGTGCGCACCGCGTTGCCTCCCATGTCTTTCAAGACGGCCAGGCGATACCATTGCAAGCGGTCGGGCAGCGCAGCGCCCACTCCGGCGTGATCCTGATGGTTGCAGGTGCCCTTGATCTTGACCGCCTTGCCATTCAGGAAGAAACCCTTATCGGCGTCCCACTTGATGTCGCGCACACCGAAGGTCACACGCTCGGCATCCCGTAACTTGCCAGCAGTTTCGACGCTTACGACCGCCGTGTAGAGATACGGCTTTTCCGGCGACCACCGCGTTGGATTCTGCACGTTCGCGCTCGCAGTGAAATTCATCGAGCCGTCCGGCGGGATGGATTTCGCCGAAGACTCGGCATTGGCTACTGTTTTCCCGTCCGCGTCCAGGATCTTCCAGCGCACAATGCAGGCTTCCGCAGCGCGGCCCTGATTGTTCACTACAGTTCCGAGATCGAGCAGGCGCGTCGTTCCCTTCGTCTGCTCCGATGTGCGTATATAGCTTTCCCATCGCCCGAGATGAACCGCATCGGTCTTGGTGAGCCAAACATGCCGGTAGATGCCCGCGCCTTCGTAGAACCAGCCATCCCCGAAGCTCGCGTCCATGCGGACGACGAGATAATTCTTCTCTCCGTACCGCAGAAAATCGCTCAGATCGAAGAAAAAGGGCGCGTAGCCGTTGTCATTGCGGCCAATGAAATATCCATTCAGGAACACGATGGCGTCACGGAATGCGCCATCAAACGTAATGCTGATGCGCTTGCCCGAGTCCTCCTTGGGGATGTCGAAGGTTCGCCGGTACCATCCCACGCTGGTTTCGGGATAGCGCCGGCCAAGCGGCTTGTATCCGTGCGAGTTCTGCTCTTCGTCGCGGACAAATGGCAACTGTACAGCCCAGTCGTGCGGCAGGTTCAGGTCGCGCCATTTCGAGTCGTCGAACTTATCCGTCGCAAACTTGAACTCTCCTTCTTTCGCAAAGTCTCCCTGGCCCATGCCAAACCCGAGGTCGCGGCGCGGATCGGCGCCGTGGCCCATGAAGAATTTCCATCCAAAGTCGAACAGCAATTGCTCGCGCGGAGCAACCGCAGCGGTTGCCTCCGACGAAGCGGCCTGTGCATAACGAGAGAGCAGAGCGTTCGCGCGCTGGATTGTTCCCGGAACGAGAGTAGAAGCCGACAATGCAACACCGGACCGCAGCAGATCACGACGGGTAAAAGATGGCATTCCTGTGCCTCGCGCAGAAGTTTGAATGAGTGCATCCGGCGCGAGGGACAGAGTCCATCCACGCAGGACCGAGCATTATAGAACTCGATTCGAGGAAATACTGTGAGTATTCAAGGTGCGAGGAGATACTAGGTCTGAACTGTTCCTTCGAAATGTGTTTCAAAGGGACTGTCATTTCTGAGCCGCGTGTGTTCGCGGTTCAGGATCTATGCACTTTGTCAGCCGCACCGGTATCGTCCGGGAGCGCATAGATCCTGACAATTGTTTTGGATTCTCACGAGCGGAGAAATATCATTTTTCTTCCCGCACTTCCCCCATCCCGACGATCTTCGACGAGGCGCCGAACTTCTTGTAATCGCGGTAGGTGTCTTCGCCTTTGAAGTTGTAGCCCTTGAGCAGGGCGACCCGGGCATCGATCTTGTAGGTGACATGCTGTGGCAGCCAGACCTCGTCGTTGACGCGCGTCTGCTCGATCATGAACCGTGTTCCTCTATGAATTCGCGCCAGCACGAAACCGACCGACACAGTGTCGATCGCCTCCACATCGAGCTTCGAAAGCTGCAGGTCCTTCTTGTCGATCCAGACCCGTCCCCGGAATTTCGTGAGGAACTTTGCCTTTTTCATGTGCGGCTCGAATTCCGGACGGGGTCCGGCATCAATCACCCACGCCTCCCGGCCGCCGACCAGTTCTGTCCCAACCAGTGTGAAGTTGTACGCATAGGCGACCTCTTTCACGAACTGACGCCCCTCTTCGCGGTCTTTCTGCTCCTTCTCCTCGCGCTTCTTCCGCTGTTCCTCCGACTCATTCTTCCGTTGATCGATGATCTTCTGGATCTTCCCGTCTTCCTTGGCGGCCTCTGTCGCTTCGAGCGGCTTGTCGTCTTTGGCAACGAGTTTCCGGACCTGCTCGCCGTAAATCCGAAGAATTTCGTATGTCTTCACTTCCGTGGATTTCGTCTGCCCGCCCCCATCGAGCTTGTTCTGCACCTCGCGGTCGGTGTAGGTGTACTCGCGTTCGCACTTCTGATTTTCGATATCCTTGTCGGCGACGATACGGAACAGTTCCTGCATTTGCTGCTGACTCAGCTTGCCCTCGGGCCCGGGCGTCAGGTCAGGGATTGCCGCTACGGAGTGCTTCGTAGGTGGCACGTCTTGCTGCCGGTCAGAATTGCTCGACCTTGCCGCCGGCAGAGTGCCGGGCGAACCGGACGAAAGTTGATCCTGGGCGAAAATAGCAGCGCCGGACAGCACGAGTACAAGCGCCAGCAGGAGGGCCTTCATAGAGAGATCTTACGAGGTTCGGTGGTAAGAAGTTGCCTGGAAGAAGTAACAGCCGCAGCCGTTGGAATTGACGCGAAACTATTGTGGCTCGCTGTCCGGCGGGCGTGCGGAGATGGAATGCTCGACTGCGAGTTGTCGGCACGTGCGGTTGATTAGAGCCTGCGCAGCGTTGGCTTCGATAAACTGGAAGCCATAACGGAACGCCCTTCGCTGGCACACGAAGGCATGTACTTCGACCTCGCCAGCGGGCACAGCGAATGCGAGACGCACCACTTCACCGACGGGTACCTCATCGCGCAGCATCGCCGAGAGCCCCGATTCACTGAGGTCCACCGAATGGCCTCGGACCACGCCTGCATTCCGGGCATACACCTGTACGTCCACTTCGATGTTGTATCGAGGATGCCGCCGGGCTTCGGTGAATTCTCGATCTGCTACTGCTTCCAAAGCTGATACTCCCGACCTAACGTACCCGGTCACCAGTTCATGCCCTCAACTGAAACTGACCGGGGAACTCGAGGTCGCGCCCAAATCATCGCGCATCCCGCGAGAACCATCCAGTGTGTCATCAATCGGCAATCGCCGCACGGGACTTCAACCGATTTACATTTTCAGAACTAGCCGCGGGCTTTATAGGCCTTGCCCAGGCACTCTGCCTGGAACAAACGCTCATCCACGCGATGCAGCCGTCTTTCCTGAGCTTTGGTGAGAAGGGGATAGTGCTTCACGTCGAACAGGTGATAGACGATGAACCATACCGGCTTATTGGTCGTCATCCAATTTTGGGAATCGAACCGCTTCAGGTTCACGGGCAGGGAGTAGCGTCGAAGCGTGCGCTCGCGACGCAGATTGAAATAGGCATTGAAGTAACTTAGCGCGAGTTCCCGCAGAGTCCGATAGACAGGTTCGCGCCAGCGGCATCCGGTGTAATTCGATTTGCCGATGGCTCCCCAGCAGCCATCCTGCCGATAAATCGCGATCACGTGATCGGTATCGTGGTCCGCCTCGAAATCGAGCAGCAGCGGAGGGTATCCGTTCGCCCGCAGCGCCGCTGCGGCGAAGATCGCGCCTTCAAGGCAGTGGGACGACTGCTCGCCCAGAACTTTGCGCGGAGACCACGCCGTGTCTTCGAGGTGATACGGCATGTCATCCAGAAATCTCTGTATTCCGTACGCATTCTTCATGCTGCGCAGCTTACGCAATTCGACAGGAGTGAATCCATCTGTTTCGGTGGCCATGCTTCGGGAGCGGTCTCCGGGGACACAGCAGTGTAGCAAGCGCAGGTGCGGGTTTGGTCGTTCGAGGCTCGCAGCGACGAAGAACCTGCTGTGTGCCGACGGCGGCGGACAGCAGATTGCTTGCTTCGCTGCGGAATGACAAAAGCTCTGGGCTTGGAAGATACAGCCGAAGATTCGTGCGCGCGTTACGTAGAGAGAGCGCCGAGGTCTCCTCAACAAACGACCTTTGCGGTGCATTGCACCCCGAATGTGCAACGAAAGCAGGTAAAGACAATGCCACGGTCGCCGATTGATCAAAGTGCACTACCGGCAAGTTAAATCGGTTTAACTTGTCGAGCTAAGTATCCAGAAACAAAGGAGATACCGTTCCCAGGATTTCCACAGGAGATGGCCTGTTTAAAGCCATTGCCTCCAGCAGCTTACGGGTCCTTTGCAGCAGAGTCGGTGCACTCAGCGGCTAGCGCGAGAAGACCGTCGCAAGTTCTGCCGGATGGTCCACCACTACATCTGGAGATGAGTCGTCGAGCGTCTGGGGCGCGAACCCGTAGGTCACGCCGACCGTCCACAGCCCGGCGTTGTGTCCCGTTTCGATATCGGTGTGCGAGTCGCCGACGATTGCGGCCTGCTCCGGACGCACGCCGGCCTCTTCGAGCAGTTTGCGTGCGCCCTCGGGATCGGGTTTCTTGGTCTCGAAGCTGTTGCCGCCGTAGACCTGCACGAAGTATTGGGCAAGTCCGAGCGCGTGGACGATCGCACGCGAGGGAATCACCGGCTTGTTGGTGAGCACCGCGAGTTTGCGTGCAGATCCATTCGCGGAATTCTGAATCGAGCCCAGCGCCTCGGCGACTCCGGCGTATACCGTGGTGTGATCAAGTTTGTGCTCGCGATAGTACGAGAGGAAGAACTCGAGTCCCTTGCGCACGATTGCTTCGTCCATCTTCTCACCACCTAATGCCCGCTGGATCAGAACCGGGGCGCCGTCGCCCACGTAACTGGCAATGACATTCTCAGGAAGCTCGGGGCGTCCGATGTGGCGCAGGGCCGCGTTGACGGAGTGAACCAAGTCGAGGCGCGAATCGATCAGTGTGCCATCCAGATCGAAGATGACCAGCTTGATGGAATGGGGATCAAAGGCACGGTGCGTACGAATCATGGACTCCTTCAGAATAAAGCACGCAGCGCTCAGACGTCAGCTTTCAACGCAACAAGAAAGGGCAATCACCCCGAAGGACACTAAAGGTACACGAAGGCTGCACGGATTCATCTTCGTGAACGTTCGTGTTCTTGGTGTTCACGATGTTGCATTTGACTTATGCTATATTTCTGGTAATATCGAAATATGGCAACAGCTTCCGCCAAAAAGTCCGCCGTCAGCAGGTCATCCGAGCGCGTTGCCACTTACGCCGATCAGTTCTCCGCGATGGGCAATGAGCAGCGACTGCGCATTATGCAGTTGCTTCTAACGGCGCATCCCGACGGACTGGTCGTCGGCGACATTCAATCCGAACTCGAAATTCCCAACTCGACTCTTTCCCATCATCTCGACAAGTTGCGCACCGAAGGGCTGGTCGAGGTGCAGCGCGAAGGGACTTTCCTGCGTTACACCGCGAATACCTCTGCGCTGCAGGAGCTCCTGCAATTCCTCTATGCCGAATGCTGCACCCGCAGCACCGCGGTGAAACCACAATCCATCGTAAAAATCTGCAAGTAGGAGAGCCATCATGAGCACGACCGAAGCTGCGGATATCAAAGAAGTTGTCAAACAGAAATATGGAGAAGCTGCCCTGCGCGTGAAGTCTGGAGGCAATTCCTGTTGTGGAGCCACGGCTTCGAGCGGATGCGCAGATCCCATCACGTCGAATTTGTACGACGCGTCGCAGATTGGGCAGATCCCGGCAGAAGCGGTCATGGCTTCGCTTGGGTGCGGCAATCCCACGGCGCTGGCGCAACTGAAGCCTGGAGAAGTGGTGCTGGACCTTGGATCCGGCGGCGGAATTGATGTTTTGCTCTCGGCGCGCCGTGTAGGTCCAACCGGTAAGGCCTACGGCCTCGATATGACCGACGAAATGCTCGCGCTCGCCAACGAGAACAAGCGCAAGTCCGGGATCGAGAACGTGGAATTCCTCAAGGGCGAGATCGAAAGCATTCCGCTGCCGGACAATTCCGTTGATGTGATCGTCTCCAATTGCGTGATTAATTTGTCTGCGGATAAAGACAAAGTGCTGCGCGAGGCCTTCCGTGTGCTCAAACCCGGCGGTCGCTTCGCTGTGTCCGATGTGGTCACGCGCGGCGAGATTTTGCCTGAAATCCGTCAGAGCGTGCTGGCCTGGGTCGGATGCATAGCTGGCGCCCTGGAAGAGAATGAATACAGTGCGAAACTTGCGGCTGCAGGGTTTGAGCAGATCGCTCTGGAGCCGACCCGCATTTATCGCGCCGAAGATGCCCGCGAGACCTTGTCCGGGCGGGGCATCGACGTAGACGCCATCGCTACGCAGGTGGACGGGAGATTCCTGAGCGCATTTATCCGCGCGGTGAAGCCCGCTGGAGCTCAGCAGCCTTGCTGCGGTCCGACCTGCTGCAACTAGGGAGAAACCACGCATCATGAGCCGTCATTACAACGTGTTGTTTCTGTGCACCGGAAACTCGGCCCGCTCGATCATCGCCGAAGCTATTCTCAACCGAAAAGGCGCGCCGAGCTTCACCGCATACAGCGCGGGAAGCCATCCGGCTGGGAGCGTGCATCCCGGCGCTTTGAAGCAACTCGAGTTGGCGCACCTTCCGACGCAAGGAATGCGCAGCAAGAATTGGGAGGAATTTGCCCAGCCCGGCGCCCCGCAAGTGGATTTCGTGTTTACCGTTTGTGACAACGCGGCGAACGAAGTCTGTCCGGTCTGGCCGGGGCAGCCGATGACAGCCCATTGGGGCATTCCCGATCCCGCGGCGGTTCGCGGTTCGGCGGAGGCTAGCGAGCAAGCGTTCCGGGAAGCCTTCTTCCTGCTCGATCGCCGAATCTCGCTTTTTCTCAGCCTGCCGCTGGCCACGCTCGACACAATGGCGCTCAAGAAAGAACTGAACGAGATTGGACGCATCGGACAATCGGGTGAGGTGGTCCATGAATAGCGCGGCTTCGCCTCGTCTCAAGTTTCTGGACCGCTTTCTTACGCTCTGGATTTTCGCCGCCATGCTCATCGGCGTCCTCGCCGGATGGGCGCTGCCGGGCATCGTGCCATTCCTGAACCGTTTCAGCGTGGGCACCACATCCATTCCCATTGCGGTCGGACTGATCCTGATGATGTATCCGCCGCTGGCGAAAGTGCGTTATGAGGAATTGGGTGAGGTTTTCCACAACAAGAAGGTCCTGCTGCTCTCGCTGGTGCAGAATTGGGTGATTGGCCCAGTGTTGATGTTTGCGCTGGCGATCATCTTTCTTCGCGCATACCCCGAGTACATGGCCGGGCTCATCATGATCGGCCTGGCCCGCTGTATTGCAATGGTGATCGTGTGGAACGAACTGGCGAAAGGCGACACGGAATATGCCGCGGGATTGGTCGCGTTCAACTCCGTGTTCCAGGTGCTGTTCTATTCGGTATACGCGTGGATCTTCGTCACCAAGCTGCCGGCGCTGTTTGGCCTTAGCGGTTCCGTCGTGGATGTCTCGATCCGGGAGATTGCGAAGAGCGTATTCATCTATCTGGGCATTCCGTTCCTGGCGGGAATGATCACTCGCTTCGTGCTGCTGCGGGCGCGCGGGAAGGACTGGTATGAGAGGAAATTCGTTCCGACCATCAGTCCGATTACTCTCATTGCGCTGCTGTTCACGATTCTTGTGATGTTCTCGCTGAAGGGTGAGTACTTCGTGCGGCTGCCGCTGGACGTGGTGCGGATCGCAATCCCGCTTCTGATCTACTTCATGGTCATGTTCCTGATCTCGTTCTACATGGGACGCAAGCTGGGAGCGGATTACCCGAAGACAGCGACGCTTTCGTTTACGGCCGCCAGCAACAACTTCGAGCTGGCGATCGCGGTAGCTGTGGCGGTGTTTGGAATCAACTCGGGAGCGGCATTCGCAGCCGTTATCGGACCACTGGTGGAGGTTCCCGCACTGATCGGGATGGTGAACGTCGCCCTGTTTTTTCGGCGCCGATACTTTGGACAGCCAACTCCGGCTGCGGTGGCTTAGGCTCCAAAGCAAAGGCCCCGGCAACTATGGTCGCCGGAGTTCCTACCCCTGCGAGCGCGTCGTAGGGAAGGGCATTGCTGCCATCGTGCTCGTGGCACCATACCTTAGATCACAGGTACGAACGGCCCATGTGTACAGCGTCACCCATACTGGTGACCTCCGTCACAAGTGATGCCTTCTCTTTCCCTGCATCTACAGCAACTTCCCGTTTGCCAATACGTGCTTACCATTTACAATTCAACAGGTTCTGTGACTTTGCGCGGAATCTCGGTCGCACTGATGCGAATCTAACATTGGGCAGGGATTAGAACCGGAATGGCTACGACAAAAACCGACCCCAAGCTGGCCCTCGGGGCCAATGGCGCAAAGAAAAGCAAGTTTTACGGAGGACTTACCCGAGAACAGCTCATTCAGGCCTATCGTTGGATGTACACCTCCCGCCGCATCGATGATCGGGAGATCCTCCTCAAGCGCCAGCAGAAGATCTTCTTCCAAATGTCAGGTGCCGGACACGAAGGAATTGGCGTGGCTGCAGGCATGGCCCTCCAGTCCGGGCATGACTGGTTCTATCCCTATTATCGCGACCGGGCACTCTGTCTGGCGTTGGGCGTCGAACCCTACCAGATGTTTCTGCAGGGTGTAGGCGCCGCGGATGATCCCAGTTCCGGCGGTCGGCAGATGCCTTCGCACTGGAGCTATCCCGACAAGCACATTGTGACGCAGTCGTCGCCGACGGGTTCACAGATATTGCAGGCCATCGGTTGCGCTGAGGCGGGGCGCTATCTGGCGCGACACCCGCAAGCTGCAGAAATCCCGGCGGACGGGGCCGCCGACTACCGGCAGTTCAAGAATGTCAGCTTTCAGAATGACGAAGTAACGTACGTCTCTCTAGGCGACGGCACGTCGAGTGAGGGTGAATTCTGGGAAGCGATGAACGCCGCCGCGTTGGGCAAGCTGCCGGTCATCTTCTGCGTGGAAGATAACGGCTACGCGATCTCGGTGCCCGTGGAAGTACAGACGGCGGGTGGAAGTATCTCGCGACTGGTCTCGGGATTTCCGAATTTCCATTTCGAAGAAGTCGATGGCACGGATCCGGTCGCAAGTTATGCCGCGTTCCGCCGCGCCGCGCAGCACTGCCGCGAGGGACATGGCCCGGCATTCGTGCACGCGCACGTGATCCGTCCGTACTCGCATTCGCTGTCGGATGATGAACGGCTGTATCGTCCGGATGCAGAGCGCGAGCGCGATGCGCAGCGCGACCCCGTGACGCGCACGCAGATGTTTCTGCTGCGCGAGGGCATTCTCGACGATAGGGGCATCAATCAGCTCGAGAAGGAAGTTGAGGCCGAACTACAGGCGGCAGTCGATCGCGCCTTGGAGGCGTTGCCTCCTGCGCCGGAGTCGGTAATGCAATTTATCTATTCGCCGAATCTGGATGTGACTTCTTCGACTTTTGACACACAGGCCGCCACGGCTGAGCCCTCGACCGATGCAAAGAAGAACGCGCCCAAGACCATGGCTGACTTGATCACCGCTACATTGCGTGATGAGATGAAGCGCGATGAGCGCATCGTGATCTTTGGCGAAGACGTCGCGGATTGCAGCCGCGAGGAATATCTGAAGCGCAAGCTGGTGAAAGGGAAGGGCGGAGTATTCAAGCTGACCTTCGGCTTGCAGTGTGAGTTCGGCAACGATCGCGTTTTCAACTCGCCTCTGGCAGAAGCCGCAATCGTCGGCCGCGCCACTGGTATGGCGACCCGCGGACTCAAGCCGGTTGTTGAGGTGCAGTTTTTCGATTACATCTGGCCTGCGATGATGCAGCTCAGGGACGAGTTGCCAACCATCCGCTGGCGGTCGAATAACGGATTCTCCGCTCCCTGTGTGATTCGCGTCGCTATTGGCGGGTACCTGACGGGCGGCGCGATCTATCACTCGCAGTGCGGCGAGAGCATCTTCACCCACATTCCGGGCCTGCGCGTTGTGTTTCCGTCGAATTCGCTGGATGCCGCAGGATTGCTGCGCACGGCCATTCGCTGCGACGATCCGGTACTGTTCCTCGAGCACAAACGGCTTTATCGTGAGTCGTATGGGCGGGCTTCGTATCCCGGGCCGGACTACATGATTCCGTTCGGGAAGGCCAAGATCGTGCACCCCGGAACGGACCTGACTGTCATCACCTATGGCGCAGTCGTTCCTCGCGCGCTGCAGGCGGCACAAAAGCTCGAACGCGAGCAGGGAACCAGCGTCGAGCTGATCGACTTACGCACCCTGAATCCGTTCGATTGGGAGACCATTGCGGCGTCGGTTGCGAAAACGAATCGAGCACTCGTCGCCTACGAAGACACGCTAAGCTGGGGATACGGTGCCGAGATCACGGCCCGGATTGCGGATCAGCTCTTCGATCAACTCGATGCGCCGGTCCGCCGCGTCGCCGCGAAAGATACGTTCGTCGCGTACCAGCCAATTCTCGAAGACGCGATCCTGCCGCAGCCAAACGATCTGTACCTGGCCATGAAGGATCTGGCGCAGTACTGAACACCTTAGCCGCGGATCTTACGAATTCTCACGGACAGCAATTCAAACGGTGGTGTGATCCTTCGCGAAATGCGTGAGACCGTGGCATTTGATTGCCGCTACACGGCACTGCTCCGTTGCAGCCGAATTCTGTAGGCGAATAAAAAGCGAATACGGTAAGATGGGCAAGTCATGGCACGGCGGCCAGAGTTCGGGAAACACGAAGAGATATGGACCCGCGAGGACCTGAAGGAAATCACACATAATCTGGCGCTGCTCAGCGAGCACGGCGTGCGTGAGTTCTATCAGCGAGCGTACCGGGAGTGCGCCATCATCAACTCGCATACGTTCCCGCCGGCGCGCGCTGTGCAGGAGCTAGTGCAGGCCTGGAAGCAGCTGCGCAAGTGGCGCAAGCCCTAGATCGGAAGGACTCACCGCATACGTCGTAAAGGTTCACAGGTACCGACGTTACGAACGCTTTTTCGGCAAAGTGATCCGGATTGTTCGTTCTTGGGGTGGATGCTAGGCTCGAGTGAATGGGTTCTGTGTATGCCAATCCGTTGAAAGCCGCGCCGTCCGGGACCGGGAGCCTTGTGCGCTGGCTGCAATCGGCGGCGGCCGAGGTCTGGGGCAAGTTCCTTCTGGCGCTGGTTGGGCTGGGGATGGCCTTCGGAGCCGCGCTGTTCTCAACGGTTTCGCGCGATGCCGGCAATCTCTGGGCGACCATCATTCTCGCCTCGACGTCCCTGGTACTCGCGACTCTCGTCGGGCTGATCACGGTGCCGTACCTGGCGCGGCGTGTAGCAGTCGAACGCCTGCGTGAGCACTTCGATTATGACGTGACCCGCGCGGGAATCGTATATGTGCTGGTCACGCTAGTCATTGCGATTGCCGCGCTAAACACGGGCAACAATCTGCTGTACATGGTGGTGGCTGCCATGCTGGCGGCGATCCTGGTGTCGGGTTACGTCTCCGCGATCTTGCTACGCTATCTGGAACTCGATGTCCGGCTACCGGAGCACATTTACGCTGGACGCCCCGTCTTCGGACGCATTGTCCTCAATAATCCTCGGCGCCTGCTGCCTGTCTTTTCAGTGCGGGTGGTTTCGAGGAACAAGAAGAAAAAGAAAGTTACCAAGCAATGGCAGTGGGAGCCGTCTACGTTCGCGTTTCCCTTCAACCGGCCAGCCGAGCAGCAATGGCTGAAGCTGCCGGACCGGCGGCTGCGGCGTGTTACCGTGCTGCCGCCTCCGCCTGGGATTTTTCAAGGCATGGCATATTTCCCGTTCATTCCCGCGAAAGTGGAGGCCAGCGCCGATCTCGAGTTGAAATTCGACCACCGCGGCTGCTATCGGGAGGACAGCTTCGGGCTGGCTACGCAGTTTCCGTTTGCGTTGTTCACCAAGACACGGCACGTGACGTTGCGGCGCGAGGTGATGGTATATCCGCGCATCGAGCCTACGCAGCAGTTGATGCAAGTACTTCCTCTCGTGCGCGGCGAGTGGGAGAGCTTTGTGCGCGGCCGCGGATCGGATCTCTATCGCATTCGCGAATACATGCCCGAGGATTCCGCACGGCACGTTGATTGGAAGGCGACGGCGAAGTCGGGATCGCTGAAGGTGCGCGAGTTTGCGCGCGAGGACGAGCGGCGGGTTTGCATCATGTTCGACAATCCAGAATTGGGCGTGATCGGCGACAAGGAATACGACAAAGCCCTCGATCTGACCGCATCGCTGGCATGGCATTTTGCGAATGAGAAAGCGGAAGTCTCGTTTGTCACTCCGGGACGCAATCGGACGCGCGATCTGCATGAATTTCTTGCGTGGCTCGCCGTCATCGAACCCGTTAAGGGAAGCGCCGGCCCTGGCGAGAAGCCGATCAGCGAAGATGCCTTGCGACAGATGATCCTGTGCGGGACCGACGAATACAACATCGTGGTCACAGCGCGTCCGCGCCGAAGTATTCCGACGGCGTTGTGGAATTCGTCGTATTTTGTGTTCGCGGGCGAGTCTCGATAAAGGCTATCGCCCAGCCGATTTCGGCAAAATCCTTCTGTTCCCAACCTTTTTTGCTTTCACTACATCTTGAGTTGGGCATATACTCGCGCCCCGGTAGATGCTATTGAGCCAGCTCGGACTCGGTATCTTGGAGGCATTACATGCGTATCTGCGACCTGATCAAGAGTCAGGACACCTATGAGGCAGATCTGGGCCACACGGTTCTTCAAACGGTTTGCGCGATGGTGGAGCGGAACATCGGCGCAGTCCCTGTCTTGCACAATGGCAAACTTGTGGGGATCTTCTCCGAACGTGACCTCATGCGGCGCGTCGTGGCAGAAGGGCGCGATCCGCGCAGCACCTGCATGGCGGAAGTGATGACCGACGATCCGCTGACCATCAGCACCAACGAGGAACTGGAAGGTTGCATGACGTTAATGCGTCGGCATGGCTTCCGGCACCTGCCGGTATGCCAGGATGGGCAGCTCGTCGGAATGGTCTCGTTACGAGACATCCTTCTGCATGACCTGAGCGAGAAGGATGACGAAGTTCGGATGATGCGCGCCTACATTCATTCCATGCCCGACGCTTAGGTACGCCGGTCTCCGATTTCGGTTCCGGCTTCCAAAACCTGGAAGCGACGAAGAACTCGACTGCACAAAAGCGGGCTCCCAGCAGTATGTCTCTGCACCTGTGCATCTGACACGGCGAAGGCGGCTACCTTGAAATTGAGAAGCCGCAAACCGTTCGAGTGTCGGAAGTCCCTCTGATTTTCTCCGAGCGGAGGCTTGTCGGCACGTCGGCTTGGTTTCCTGCTTTAGCACGATGGTAACTTGCCCAAATATCTGGCCCTCGGTAACGTTACCTACGGTTACCTCAGTCCATTGAACATCGGATCAAGAACGCCTAACGTGGGTTATCGCCAATAAGATCACGCGGCGAAGGCATACCACGCACGCGTGTCGATAACTGAAGTCGCTTACTAAGCATAACAATGAGCGAGCAGATGAAGTACCTGTATTACGCGCTCTGGCTGGCCCACCCCACGCTTCAACTGGGGATTGGCGTCTTTATGTTTCGTCGCGGCTTGCTGAAGAACTTCAAATTCTTCTTCGCCTATATCCTCACGCAGCTTGCCAGTTTTGTGATTGTGTTTCCCGCTTTTGTTTGGCGCAGCTATTCAGCGGCGTTTTACTTGTATTGGGGTACGACCGCTATCAGCGTAGGTCTTGGATTTCTGGTGATTCACGAAGTATTTGTGGACGTCTTCCGCTCCTTTCACACTTTGCGGGATCTGGGTACCGTGCTCTTCAAGTGGGCGGGCCTGGTGATGTTGCTGGTTGCGGGTGTGGTGTCGGTATCGGCGAATTCGACCGACATGGCGCCGTGGATGCAGGCCATCATCACGTCCCAGCGCTGCGTACGCATGATCCAGATTGGAATGATTCTGTTCCTGCTATTCTTCGTGCATTACCTGGGCGTGAGCCGCAAGCAACACAGCTTTGGCATCGCGCTTGGCTTCGGTTCTTTCGCGAGCATTGAGCTGATCCTGATTTGCTCGTTCGTCGGGAATCATTTGTCAGGTCCGTGGATGAGCATTGCCAATATGGCCGCTTACAACTGCAGCCTGGGGTTGTGGCTGGGTTATGTGATGGTAAAACGTCCGGCAAGGGATTCGGCGCAATCACTCCTGCAGTCACAACGATGGGAGCAGAGCCTTTCCGATCTTCATCATCCCGTTCCGGCCGATTCGCTGATCCCGATGTTTGAAGGGATGGTGGATCGGGCGCTCTCGCGAGTGCAGCAGGACTCGCTGCCAGTCGTCGCGAACCGGGAGCCAGCGCCACGAGTGCAATCTGCAGCTGCATCGGCTGGCGTCACTGGCGGTTCGTCGTCTACCAAGCGCTAGGGAGTTACTTTCGAGCCGCTAGGGTCCGAGGTCCTTCCAATCTTTTCCATCCACAGTCAGTCTGTTCGGATTTCGTAAATTCCCGATGACTGTGACATCGGTCGTCTCAGTCCGCCTTGGGCTGGCGCGTTATTGGCGCCTAAAGTGATGAGGGGTAAAGCGTTAGCCAAACGGGAGCACGGGATGGAGAGTGCCTAATTTAGGCTACGGAAAGGTACTTGCAGTATTACGCGCGTTTCCCTATTGACACGTGACCTATAATGCGGTTCCGCGAGAAAGTACACTAGTTGGGACGCTCTATCGCGGAGTAGGAGACGAACCCATGAAACGTTCAATCAGGATCGCAATCCTGATGGCAGGACTCGTGGGCACATTCATCGCTGCTGCCGTCCAACAGGTTCCAGCCGCTGACGGCGGTCCGCTATTCCTGTGCCCCCCGAGACAAAAAAACTGTCAATCAACCCTGCCCCCGCAGTAAATCGCAGGCAGGCCATGACCGCAAGGTCACCAAAGTAACTTCTCGTAATGCGTAGCTAGTTAAAATTCAGGGTTTGCACTTTTTGGGCTGACGGACCTCATACAATCCGCCAGCCCCTTGTTTTCCCGCAAAAGATGCACCCTTCCGAGTTAAGACGCCCGTAGCGCTCGGTTCAAAGCATCGGTAAGTGCTGGCGCTTCGAAAAGCGGCGGCTGGCAGGTTGATCCTGAACAGAGCACGGCGAAAGATCTTCCCAACTTCATTTGAGGAAGATTTGGAATGGTTTCAGCTAAAGCTGTGGGCAGATTCGCCCCGATAGCTTGACTGGCTGGAATACGGATAACGGCTTTATTGAACGCACAACGCTCGACGGCTGCAGAGTGGAGTTCGTCCGCTGCGGCAGCATCCTGCTCTGCGTCGATCACGACCACCTGGACCGGGCTTTCAAGGAAATGGATCATAGCGATTCCGAATGTGGCGCCGAAGATCCCGAACTGCTCCGCTACGCCTGCGAACGTCTCCAGCGTCTCCTCGGCTTTATCGCGATAGCTTGCTTGCCCTGTGAGATGGTGCAAGCGTAGCAGTGCAATGGCGGCCATCGGATTTCCGGCTGGAGTAGGTGAGTCCTGAAGCGGCTTTCGCGGCGTGGCGAGTACACCCAGGTTGTTACCATCACTTGCAGGCTCGCGGTCGAAGAAACCTCCCGAGGTTGCGTCGGAGAAGCGCGTCATCATTTCATCGATCATTGCCTTGCCGAACTTAAAGTAGGTCAGATCGGCGGTGGTTTCGTAGGCGTCCAGGCAAGCCAGGGCCGTGAACGCGTAATCTTCGAGCATGCCCGGCACTTCGCGGTGGCCGGCGTTGGGGTCGGAGTAGGCGACTACATGCAAGAGTGCGTGGCGATCGCCGGAGTTCTTCCACGCTTCGCTCAGGATTCGGTCCAGCGTGCGCAGGGCAAACTTGCGCGCACCGTCGAGTTGGAGCACGCGTGCGGCTTCCAGATAAGCTGACACACACAGACTATTCCAGCCGACATAGACGGTTTTGTCGATGAAGGGAGTGGGGCGTTGCAGGCGCGCCGCATATAACTTCTGGTTGGCCGACGCGAGGAGATCGATCACGCGATCGGGGGACAGGGTAAGCCGCTTGGCGATTTCATCGAACGATGCACGCACGTAGAGCACGTTTTTGGCGGGATTGTGGTGCATCTCGCCGACTTCGTTGATGTCATAGCGCAGCGCGGCGACTTGCAGTTCTTCTTCCGTCAGGACCGCCCGGGCTTCGTCGAGAGTCCAGGTGAAGTAGTCGCCGTCGTCGTCCATGTTGATGTCAGCATCCTGCGAAGCGTAGAAGCCGCCGCGTTCGCGGTCGCTCAACCATTCGTCTATCCAGCGGATGATGTCGCGGGCGATCTCCGCGAAGAACTCGGACTCTGTGGCCTGGTAAGCATGCACATAGTTCTTCAGCAGTTCGGAGTTGTCGTACAACATTTTTTCAAAGTGCGGCACTACCCAGCGCTCATCCACCGAATAGCGGTGGAACCCGCCCGCAAGTTGGTCATAAACGCCGCCCTGTGCCATGTGCTCGAGGGTAGTGAGGATCACTTCGCGGAGGTTTTCTTTTCCGTGGGCGTAGCGCTCGATCAGCAGATCGAGAGCCGCGGGGTGCGGGAACTTTGGAGCCTGGCCAAATCCGCCATTGCGGGGATCGAACATGCGATGGGCCGAGGTCTGGATTGCATCGACCACAGAGTCGGAAAGCCGGCCACTGCGTCCAGCGAAGGACTCGGACTGGGCGATTGCACTCTCGACCATCTGCGCCTGCTCGACAATGTCTCCATGCTTCTCTTTGAAGGCGTTTGCAAGGCTCAGCAAGACACGCCGGAAGCTGGGCCGGCCATAGCCCTCGTTCGGGGGGAAGTACGTGCCTCCGTAAAAAGGCTTGCCGTCGGGAGTAAGGAACGCAGTCAGGGGCCAGCCGCCTTGTCCGCTGACGGCTTGCACAGCGGCCTGATAACGGCTGTCGATGTCGGGGCGCTCGTCACGATCGACCTTCACGGCGACAAAGTTCTCGTTCACAATTGCGGCGATTTCGGGATCGTCGTAGGACTCACGATCCATGACGTGACACCAGTGGCACCAGACGGCGCCGATGTCGAGCAGCATGGGCTTGTTCTCCCGCTGCGCAGTGGCGAATGCCTCTTCGCCCCATTCGTGCCACTGGATCGGCTGGTGCATGGCTGACCGCAGGTAGGCGGAGGAGGCATTCGATAGCGAGTTCAGAGTCGTGGAAGTCATGGTTCGGCCTGGTCGTCCAGATTGGATGAGCAGAAATCTGGGAAGGTTAAATTTAATTGCCAGCATTCATGCGAGGAGTTGCTTTGCGATTCGGAAGTAGAGTTCGATTGCGTCGTACAACTGCTTCTTCTCGATGTACTCGCCTTCGGTGTGGGCAACGTGAATTGAGCCTGGGCCGATCAGCAGCGGCTCTCCCCAGTTCGTAAGTTTCGGGATATCCGTGGTGAACGCGGCGATCATCGTTGGCAGGCCGTCGATTGTCCGGAAGCGTAGAAAGGGAAGCTCCAGGGGGAAGCTGATGTCGACCTGGTGTCCGGCAGTCGCGATGATTTGGTTGCGCAGTTCCTGTGTGGGCCCTACGAGTCTATATAGCAGGTCCGCATGCGCGTAATCAGGAATCACGTTTGGAGCGCGTCCGCCCTCGATGAGGCCGATGTTGAGAGTGCATGGTCCGACTTGGGGATCGGAAGGCAACGGCATCGCGCGAAGGCGTGTGAGCGCGGCGATCAGCTTGTCGATAGCGGACTCTCCCAACTCTGGATAGGCGGAGTGCGCCATCTTGCCGTGCGCGGTGACTTCGGCGCGCAGGGTTCCTTTGGAAGCCAGCGCGATGTGATTTTCTGTTGGCTCGCCGTTCACGAGAAACTTGCATCCGGCGGGTGCATGCTCGTTGGCAACTTTGGCGCCGAGGCTGTCGCGCTCTTCCCCTGCTAAGAACAGCAGACCTACATGGATGCCTTCCTTGCGCAATCGATCTGCCGCAGCGATCTGGGCAGCGATGATCCCTTTCGCGTCGCATGATCCGCGACCATAGATGTTGCGCTCGTCTTCCGATGAAGGAATGAAAGGTGGCACAGTGTCCATGTGTGTGGAGAACACGATGGAAGGATTCGGACGATCGCACGAGGTCGCGTACACGTTGAAACGATCGCCTTCGACTGGCATTTTTCGGGTCTGGTAGCCAATGCGGCAGAGTTCTCCATAGAGGTAATTTCCGACAGCCGCTTCGTTGCCCGAGATCGATTCGATATCAACCAGTTGCCGCGTCAGGGTGATTGCGTCCATGGAGGAGAGAATAGCAAATCGGGCTTCGTACTTCGGGATTGAGGTATGCAGAACGGTTCGAACATCAGACCATGGATCAGGGGCCAGGTTCAGGTGGTCGCGTTTCCAGTCGCTTGTGTAATCTGGATAGGTGATTTCGTCGAACCAGAGCATTCGCTCGTTGTCTCTCAACGGTCCTGCGGGCAATCTTGAGGCGCTGCTCAATGGCGGAGCAGAGAACGCGACGCACGCGGCTGTCGTTTGCCACCCACATCCGTTGTATGGGGGCACGCTGCACAACAAGGTGGTATTCCACACCATGAAGGCCCTGAACAGCTTTGCTTTTCCTGTATTGCGGTTCAATTTCCGGGGAACAGGCTTGAGCCAGGGAGAGCACGATCACGGAGTGGGAGAAGTGGAGGATGTTCGCGCCGCCCTCGACTGGCTGGATCGAGAGTTTCATCTGCCCCTGATCTTCGCAGGATTTTCATTTGGGGCTGCCATTGGATTGAGAGCGGCGTACAACGATGACCGGGTCCGGGCGCTGATAGGCGCGGGAGTTCCGGTAGCTCCCGTGACGGCGGAGGGCGAAGAGCCGCGGGCGTACACATTTGATTTTCTGCGGGAATGCGCCAAGCCGAAGCTGTTCCTCAGCGGGGCGCGCGATCAGTTTGGTCCACGGGCGAAATTGCAGGCGCTGGTCGATTCCGTACCAGAGCCGAAGAAGCTGGTTGTGATCGGAGGCGCAGACCATTTCTTTGAAGGACGGCTGCGCGAACTGCGCGAGGCGATCGAAGCATGGGTGAGGGGAACCATCAGACCTCTGCCGCCCGGCGTCAGCAATTCCTGAATATCATTACGGCTCGCAGTGTATGTAAAGACTCAGTTTTTTATGCGCTATCTGGCCAGCGGTGAACGATTTCGCGAGACGCGCGAGACTGCACGGGAGATCTTCCGCATCGTACTCAGAGAGGCGTCCATCGCCAGAGGCTTCTCGCGGCACACTGATTACGAGCGCGGGGTGTTGCGGATACGCGAAGACCTGTACGATCTGCATTCGTATTCACGCGTGCTGGTTATTTCCATCGGGAAGGCCGGACACACGATGGTCGAGGCGCTGTCAGAGAAGGTTGGAGCATCGCTCCAGGGGATTGTCGCGAGCTCAGTCCGGCCGGAGTCGCAGGTGCGCGGGTTCCGGTATTTCTGTGGAGGACATCCGACTCCGAATGAGGAGTCGATGGAGGCGGGCAATGCGATTCTGCGCGCAGTAGCAGCGCAGCCTGCATCGGCGCTGACGATCTTCCTGCTGAGTGGGGGAGGATCGTCGATTGTCGAGAAGCCGATCGACGAGGAGATTTCACTCCGGGATTTGATAGCAACGTATCGCACGCTCGTCCATTCGGGTGCGCCTATCGCCGAGATCAATGCGGTGCGGAAGCACCTATCCGCCATTAAGGGCGGACGCCTCGCGCAGAGGGCCTATCCCGCGCAGCAGGTCTCGATGCTCGTGTCCGATGTGCCGGACAACAGTCCCGATGCGCTTGCCTCCGGTCCGACCATGCCCGACTCGACTACTGTGGAGGACTGTCATCGCATTGCGGAGAAATATAAATTGCTGGCGCAGTTCCCGGAATCTGCGCGCGTATTGTTCGAGCGGCATGCGCTGGAAGAGACTCCCAAATCGGATGATCCGGCATTTCATGGATCGCGGTGGTGGACGGTGTTATCGAACCAGACGGCGCTGCAAGAGGCTAGCACTGCCGCCGAGCGAGCGGGCTACATAGTTCAGATTGACAACACTTGTGACGACTGGGACTACGAGAAGGCTGCCGAGTACTTGCTCCAGAAGCTGCGCGAACTGCGAAAACAATTTTCACCCGTCTGCCTGCTCTCCGGAGGAGAGGTCACAGTGAAGGTCGCGAACGCTGGAGTCGGAGGACGCAATCAGCAGTTCGCACTCGCCTGCGCGGAGAAGATGAAAGGCGAGAATATTACGGTGCTGAGCGCCGGGACTGACGGCGTAGATGGAAATAGTCCTGCGGCAGGGGCTGTGGTGGACGGCAGCACAATGGAACGCGCTGAGAAGCAGGGATTGAACTTGCGCGGAGCGCTCGAGAGCTTTGATGCGTATCCATTGTTTCGGGCTTTGGGCGACGCCGTTGAGACTGGGCCGACGGGAAACAATTTGCGGGACCTGCGAATCCTGCTCGCCTTTTAAGGGTCTGCTGCCTCCCCAGGACCGGTGGCTGCAGCGCAGAGATCCTGAGCACCGCAACGGGCGCGGCGCTCAGGATGACAATGTTGTGAAGGCGAGCACTACGCCGTCTTTTGCATGTTTGCCATCGCTTCGTCCATGCCGCGCTTCATTTCCTCGCGTGAGAGATCACGAGTGTGGGTGGCGATGGACCAGCGATGGCCGAAGGGATCCTTGAGCTTGCCGTAGCGATCGCCCCAGAACTGTTCCATCACGGGCATCTCGACCTTGGCACCGGCTTTCACTGCGCGATCGAACGCTGCGTCAACATCTTGGATATAGATGTGCAGGCCCATGCTTGATCCGCCGCCCTGGGATTCCGGGCCGACAACGCCGAACTCGGGAAATTCGTCCGCGAGCATGATGATGGAATCGCCAATTTTCAGTTCGGCATGCATGACCTTGCCATCAGGCCCTTTCATGACGCCTCGATCTTCAGCGCCAAAGGCCTGTTTGTAGAAGTCGATCGCACGTTCGGCATTGCGTACCGTCATGAAGGGGGTGAGCGTATGGTATCCCTCTGGAATTGGTTTTACGGGCATGAAGGCCTCCTAGGAGAGAATTTTCAGGCAGTCTACAACAGTATTGCGATCGATGCATGTAGGTTCGCGGACCTCACGAAGCTTTCTTGGCGTTTACAGCTATGGATACACGAGATTGAATGACAAGACACTCGCCAGGCGTTTCGTAGCGCGTTTCCGGAGGAGCCATGACGCCAGCACTTCGTTGTTTCGCAACATTGGCTGCCCTGATCATGCCGGTCACGGCCGAGCAGTCCGCCATTACGCGACTGGACGGCAGCAAGATCAGTGAGTCCGAAATTGACCGGACGGTGAGTCGCTTAATGAAGGCTGCCGACATGACGGGCGTCGATATCGCAATTCTTGACCGCGGGAAAGTCAGCTACCTGAAGTCGTATGGCTTCCGCGACAAAGAAAAGAATCAGCCGCTCACCGTGGATTCCATCATGTCTGCGGCTTCGATCTCCAAATCGGCATTCGCGTACATGGTCATGCAGATGGTGGACAAGGGAACAATCGATCTGGACAAACCCGTTTATCAGTACCTCCCCGAACCGCTGCCTGAATATCCGAAGTATGCGGAGTTGGTGAACGATCCAAGATACAAGAAGATCACCGCGCGAATGCTATTGGCGCATACCAGCGGCTTTCCCAACTGGCGCTGGATTGAGGACGATCGCAAGCTCAAAATCCATTTCGAGCCCGGATCACGATTCGCGTATTCCGGCGAAGGCATTGACCTGCTCCAGTTTGTCGTCGAAACCATTACGAACAGAAGCTTAGAAGACCTGATGCAGGAGAGCGTCTTTAAGCCATTCGGCATGACGCGAACGAGTTATGTCTGGCAGGACCGATTCGAGAGCGATTATGCGAACGCGTATGACGAGTATGGCCGCTCGCTTGGGCCACATCGATGGAAGAAGCCCGATGCTGCGGGGTCAATGCAGACGACGATCAGCGATCTTTCGAAGCTTCTCCATGCCGTGATGGAGGGGCAACGGCTGCGTCCACGCACGCGGAATGCAATCTTTACTCCGCAGATACAGATCTTTTCCAGGCACGAGTTTCCTTCACTCAACGAAGAAACGACGGACGAGAACAAAGGGATCCGCCTGAGCTACGGATTGGCGTGGGGTCTTTACTGGAGTCCTTACGGCGAGGTGTTCTTTAAAGAAGGGCACGATGAAGGATGGAGGAACTACGCAGTCGGCTTCGACAAAATGAACTCGGGGATGATCATCCTGACCAACAGCAGCAATGGAGAGGGCATTTTCAAAGAGTTGCTGGAGGCCGTGCTGGCAGACACTTTCACGCCCATTGAGTGGGAAGGCTATACGCCATACGACCACCTGCCGCCGCGTTCGCCGATGAAGCAATACAGGCAGGTTGCTGTGGACGAAAAAATTCTCAACCGTTACGCGGGGCGATATGGGTTGAGTTCAAGTTTAGTGCTAGTGGTGCGGCGAGAAGGAGATCATCTTTCGATTCAGGAAAACGAGGAAGCTAAGCAGGATTTGCTGCCCGAAGGCGAGAAGGATTTTTACTCCACGGCATCAGACGACACGGTTACGTTCGAAACAGATGCGAACGGGAAAGTTACAGGACTGAGTCTGCATGTGGGAAAAGACATAGCGGTGAAGCGACTGGAATAGCAGGGAAATGAACGGAACCTAGAAGAATCTCGTTACGCCCTCTTCAAGAACGAGGACACGGTCTTCGACACCCGCAGCGCGGGCTTCCTGATCGAGCAACTGCAGAGGTTCGTCGACGGGCTCATGCGACAGGCGGAATGTGCCGTAGTGCATAGGGACCATCCAGCGTGACTTCAGATCGAGGAAGGCCTGAGTCGCGTCGGCAGGATTGGTGTGAACATTGCGGAACTGCTCGGGATTATAGGCGCCGATTGGAAGCAATGCGACCTCCGGAGCCAGGCGGCGACCTATTTCGGAGAATCCGTTGAAGTATGCGGTGTCGCCGGCATGATAGAGAGAATGCTTCCCGTCCTGAAGCACGAATCCCCCATAGCCACGGTGTGAATCCTTGAGAATGCGCGCGCCCCAGTGACGCGAGGGAACGTGCGTCACGGACAGATTGCCGTGGCGTGACGTGTTCCACCAATCAAGCTCGATGATCTCGGAAAAGCCGAGGTCTGACACGAGATCGGACACGTGCGTCGGAATAATGATCGCGGGAGCGACGCCGCGCTTGCGCAGATTGTTCTGCACGAGCCGGCGAAGCGAGGGGCGATGCAGATGGTCGAAATGCGCATGGGAGACCAGCACCAGATCAACGGCCGGCAGGTCGGCAACGCGCAGCCCCGGGCGGCGCAGGCGCTTGAGCACAAAGAGCCAGCGAGCGAAATTCGGGTCTATTAAGACGTTCTTGCCGCCGATTTGCACGAAGAAGCTGGCGTGTCCGATGAAGGTGACGCCCAGTTCTCCGTTGGTGACAAGGCGAGGCTTGTGAGTTTGTCCGCATCGCGCAGTTACGGCAGAGTGTCGTACCAAGCGGCTGAACTGCGTAGCGCGCTTGCGAAGAGCCGGATTTCGGAGCGTTTGCTTAATCATCCTGTAACAGGGGGTGAAGCGAAGTTCTGAACCCCTTATGCTAAAGCTCGCGGCGCAAGTGCCAGAAGTGACGAATGCGATGCGGCAAAGCTCTCTCGGCTTCTCATCTTAGATGAAGGATGGCGCCGTGGCGCTGCTTTTTCATTTGCCCGATAGTACGCCGGTAATGTTGCCTTAGAGTTGCAATGGACATGGCCACAACGGGAGTTGACCAGGCGTACCGGCTGATTTCATTATCTGGGCAGAATTGCTAGTTGATTCACAATTGCGACGAACTAGGCTGGAAGAAAACTCCGTCGCATTCCTTTGGACGAACCTTTCGGAGATCGACAGGACTTGTGTTGCGGCGCGAGACCTCGAATTCTTTCACGCTTTCGACGCGAAGGAATTTTCACAGTGTGACGGCGAACGGTCCAGAGCAGAAAAATCCCTCTCAATTGCTTGACCTAAATCGCGCAGGTCATATCTAATCCGAAGCAATTCATTCGTTCATGGTTGTTGAAAGGGGAAAGTTCCACATGCGAGTTGCATTCTTAGGATTGGGGATTATGGGTCACGCAATGGCCACGAATCTGGCGAAAGCGGGGCATGAGGTGACGGTGTGGAACCGGACTCCGGGGAAGCTAGTGGAAGGAGCGAGTGTGGCGCCGACTCCTGCAGCCGCAGCCCAGGGGGCCGAAGTGGTGTGGATGTGCGTGTCGGATACCGACGCGGTGGAGCAGGTCATCTTTGGCAAAGAAGGCGCTGAATCTTCTCTGACCGAGGGGATGATCATCGCCGATTCGAGTACCATTTCTCCTTCGGCAACGACGAAGTTCGCGGAACGTGTGGCTGCAAAAGGGGTGGCGTGGGTCGATGCTCCAATGACCGGCTCGAAGATCGGTGCGCGCGATGGCACCCTGGTGTTCATTGTCGGAGGTGCAGAACAGAACATTGACCGCCTGAAGCCGCTTTTCGCCGCAATGGGAAAGAAGATCTTCTGCATGGGCGATACCGGCAAGGGACAGGCGACCAAGCTCGCCATGAATCTGCAGATCGCGTTGATCTACGAAGGGTTTGCTGAGGCTTTAACCTTAGCTACAAAACTCGGCGTGGATACTCAACAGCTCTTGCACCTGATCGAGGCGACGATGGTGCGGTCTGGCGTCGTCGACTACAAGGGGCCGTTCATCCTGCAGCGCGACTTCACGCCAAACTTCCCACTGCGCCTTATGCACAAGGATATTCGGCTGACGCTCGAGGCTGCCAGGGAAGCCCGTGTGAAGCTGCCAGCGCTGGAAACAGTTGAAGAAGTTTACGAGATGGCCACAGAAGACGGACATCAGGATCTCGACTACGCCGCTACTCTGACATTGCTCGAAAAGTGGGCTGGCGTGCAGGTGAAGGGCGAAGCGGCGTAGGCAACGAAAGTCATGGCAACGAGGAAGAAAACGGCGTTCGCCAAGAAGGCCCATGCAACCAAGACTGGCGGACCCAACTTTGATGCGACGTTCCGACCTCTGAAGAAAGTCATAACCCCGGTCGCGTCTGAGTTGCAGGTGAGCCACGACGAGCCTCCCGTGACGGCCCGTTCGCGAAACTGGCAGAACTGAGCAAGTCTGGCCTGGAGAAGTATCGATCGAAGAAGTGACTGTGAGGCCGCGAGTACCTTCCGTTACCCCGGTAATCCGCTATTACACAAGTATTACAGTTGCAGGCTTGGTTCTCCTGATAGCTTGGAAAAAGTTTTCATCTAACCAATCAAGTTGGGAATGGGGACCCTCTTTGCACATGCAACTGGAAAATCTGGAAAAATCTCAGGGTACGAAGGATCAAGTTAACTGGGTTACAGCGATTTTTATGGCGCTGTTTCACGTGGGAGCCGTGGCTGCCCTTTTCTTTTTCACCTGGAAGGCGCTGTTTGTGGCGATCTTCCTGTGGTGGGTTGCCGGAAGTCTGGGTATAGGTATGGCATACCATCGGCTGCTGACGCATCGCGGCTTCAAGACTCCGAAATGGATGGAGTACTTTCTGACAGTCTGTGCGACTCTCGCGCTGGAAGGCGGGCCAATCTTCTGGGTGGCGACGCACCGGATCCATCATCAGTATTCCGATCAGGAAGGCGATCCGCATTCGCCGATCGACGGCAAGTGGTGGGCGCACATGGGGTGGATCCTGATGGGCAAGTCGATGCACCACGACGCGACCACGCTGGCCCGGTACGTTCCTGATCTCGCCAAAGATAAGTTTCATGTCTGGCTCACCAAGTATCACTATGTTCCGCAGATTGTTCTCGGGATTGCGCTGTTTGCGATCGGCGGCCTACCGTGGCTGCTGTGGGGAGTGTTCTTCCGCACCGTGTTCCTTCTGCATGCGACCTGGCTGGTGAATTCCGCGACACATTCGTGGGGAACGCGTCGCTTTGCGACTCGCGATCTGTCGACGAACAGCTGGTGGGTAGCATTGCTTACATTTGGCGAGGGATGGCATAACAACCATCATGCGCATCCGACCGCCGCGCAGCATGGCTTTACATGGTACGAAGTCGATATGAACTGGTACGGAATCTGGGTTCTCAAGACTCTGGGCCTGGCCTGGGACATTAAGCGGGTAAAACTCTCGGAAGTTAAACGTGGTCTGGTGCCGACACCAAACGGCCGGTTGATCACACCCGCAGTTCCGGAAGTCTCGGTAGCAGGAGACTGAAACTTGTGAGCATGCATGAATCAGCCCTGGCTTCTAGCCAGGGCTTTTGCTTTGAAACGAAAGCATTCACCACGAAGGGACTAAGGTACACGCAGGAAACCAGGCAGGGGCTGATTTCTTCGTGAGCCTTGGGGCCTTTGTGGTTTTAGAATTTAGATGTGTCCTGGGCGATTTGCTTATGTCTGCTGCGGCGGCGCTCCGGAAGAAGGTAAAATCAGCACGAAGCGTATGCGCATCACGAGCCGCCGTGGAACGATTGCGTTCTTTCTCTGCCTGGGCGTTGGCCTGGTTGCGCTCGCGGTTGCTCTCAACGTCGGCTGGATCATCCTCAATTGGCGTGAGGGCGTGCTGCTGTTCTTCGGCATCATCTTTTTTGCTCTGATCATTGCCGGAATGGTGGTAAATACCATTTTTCTCGTGCGCGAAGTGCGGCGCAACGAGCAGCATGACAGCTTTATCAATGCAGTTACGCATGAATTGAAGACGCCGATCGCGTCCATTCGGCTGCATCTCGAGACACTGCAGCGCAGGGACTTAGCGGAAGCCCGCAAGCAGGAGTTCTACAAGCTCATGCTGAGCGATGCCGACCGGCTTACCGACACGGTTGAGCAGGTGTTACGCGCCGGCCGGGCGGGTGACAAGACGGCGGGGCGCGAAAAAGCCGAAGTCGACTTCGCGCAAATTGTGCGGGACTGCATGGATGCCGTCCGGCAACGACACCATCTGCAAGCTGAATCCCTTCAATATGAGCAAGCCAGCAACGGCAACTCAGCCCTGGTGAAGGGGAGTGCGGAGGATTTGCGGACCGCCGTCGCCAACGTTCTCGACAATGCGATCAAGTACTCGGCAGGTACGATCGACGTGCGGGTGCGGTTGGAAACTCCAGACGAAAAGCGCGTCGTTCTGAAGGTGCAGGATCGCGGAGTGGGGATCGCTCCAGATCAATTGAAGCGAATCTTCAGGCGATTTCACCGGGTCGGCAATCGGTCTCTGACGCATATCAAGGGGACCGGTCTCGGGTTGTTCATCGTGAAGTCGATTGCGAAGAAACATGGCGGTACGGTGTTTGCATTGAGCGAGGGGGAGGGGAAGGGGACAACGCTGGTGATGGAACTGCCGCGCATCGAGACCAAGCCCGGGGCGGAAGCATGAGCCGCGTGCTGGTGGTTGAGGACGAGGCACATCTCGCGCAGGGGCTTCGCTTCAATCTCGAGGCAGAAGGCTATGAGGCCGATGTGGTCGGCGACGGAGAATCGGCCACCGATCGGCTTCTGACGAGAAACGAGACCTTCGATGTGGTTGTGCTCGACATCATGCTGCCGGGAAAGGATGGATTCCATGTGGTCTCGGAGCTGCGGGCGGCGAAGAACTACGTCCCGGTGCTGATGCTGACGGCGCGAGGGCGTCCGGAGGATGTGCTGAAGGGATTCGCCTCGGGCGCGGATGATTACCTGCCGAAACCGTTCGATCTTACAATTCTGCTGGCGCGTTTGCAGGGGCTATTGCGGCGCAGCGCCTGGATGCGAGGCGGTGAGGAGCAGGGGAAAGCAGCGGAGAACGGCAGCAAAGTTGGCGAACTGGACCAATTTTCTTTCGCGGGCAAGACCATCGATTTCGGAGCACTGGAACTGCGGTCGCTGGGGAATATAGTGCATTTGACAGTCATGGAGTCCGAACTATTGCGGCACCTCGTGCGGAACGATGGCAAGATCGTTTCCCGGAAGCAGATTCTGGAAGAGGTTTGGGGACTCCACGAGGACACGGACACACGAGCGATCGACAATTTTGTGGTGCGGTTACGTCGATATATCGAAGATGATCCCGGACATCCGAGGCATCTGTTGACAGTGCGGGGAGTGGGCTATCGGTTTTTCGCCGTGCCGGAGGGGAAGTAGCGGCGAGTGCTCCAACCATGAATGACACGAAACTTCACGACGGGAAATCATTGGATCTCCTTCGTGTCCTTTGTGGCTGATGATCTCCAACTGCGCAGCCTATGCCCGACAGAGTTCTGCGATCAGCGTTTCTCTGCGCTGAACGGCCATGTCATCTACCCGGCGAAGAACTACTACATAGACAGGCACGGATATCGCGGCGAGGATCAGGAATAGCACCGTGGCTATCCAGAGATCGTGGTAAAGGCGAGACAACGTGAAAACTCCAATCCCGACACCGACAATGAGAATCTGCATGCCGAAGCTGGCCAGAACCGTGGTTTGCGAGACATTCTGGCGTCCGAACGTCGAGAAGTCGCGCTTCTTCGGGGAATAGATCGAGAGCAGGTTCCCGGCAGTGAAGTTGAGGGGCGCGGCAAATAATAGTCCGGCGAGAGTTGCCACAGTGACCGCTAAGTGAGGCGGACCGTATAAATAACTGACTGCGATCCACGCGAACACCGCGTTGACGAGGAGGATTGCGGCATGTGAAAGGTTCTTACCTACTACAATCTGGCGGAAGCTGGCCGGCGACGCATAGAAGAACTGGATGCCTGCGCCATCGCCGCCGAAGCTGTTGTAGACGAGATTCGTGAGCACAAGCAGGGCGTACGCGGCGGCACCGGGGAATGCCATGTCCGGAGTGCGGCTAAATATGTTGGAGTGCCTCATTGAGTTCATTGGGCCGAGGCGAAAGATGACCAGCATGAAAACTGGCATGATGAGGGTGAGCAGCATTGGGCCGCTACGGGCGAGGTAGCGGGTTTCCTTCTCGAAGACTGCCGCGACGGATCCCGAAAATCCAGGAAGGTCCCAGCCAACTTGTCGCTTCTGCGCTTGCCTGACAACCGGCCGCGCCGCCGTCTCGCTGAGATTTTCGCCGTGAAACTGCGCTCGAATCCGGAGGTGCAGAAGATATCCGATGGCTACGGAGAGCGCGAGGAGCGCGGCGAGGAAGCTGAATCCCAAGAGCAGCTGTGAGTGGAACACTTGCGCGATGGATTCTCCAGCGAGTCCGGGAGGAAGAATCCTCTGAACCTGGGTGGCGATTTCGACCTCGCGGCGGAACTCAGGATGGGGTTTGCCGCTGAAGTGCTGCATCGCCGGGCCAATCAACTGGAAACTCAACATGAGCAGGAGGAACAGCACGCCCATAACCTCGCGCGTGCGGCGCTGCGCCAACCAACGCTCAAGCCAGGCGAAGATCATCTGCATGAGAAGGAGGTTGAAAAGGCCAAACGTGACGAGCACGACTAGCGCCCAAGGAAATAACAGGGGCCGGGCAGCTGTGATGCCGAGGAGTATTCCGATGAGGAAGACGCTGCCGAGCACGCTGCCTGGATCGAGGTATCCGTAGACGAGGCGGATCAGGAAGTACGAGCGGTAGGGAAGAGGGAAGCGAAGCAAGTCGGAAGAATCGGGGTTGTTGGTGAAGGCGGTCGCCATCACCGGGAAGAGCTGCCAGAACAGAAAAATCGGCCAGAGGATAGCTGCGAGGAATTCAGGCTTTCCTTGCGAGACAAGATACCAGGAGACGCCGATAGCGCCGGCGAAGCCACTCAAACCGCCAATGCCGAATGCGGATCCGACCAGGATGCGAGAGATGAGTTCCAACTTCCCGCGGCGGGTGCGAAGTCCGTTGACGAACATCCGCCAGCGCAACTGCGCGATCGCGGGTATCTGTCCGGGAATTACTTCTGTGCTTACCATTTTGGGAAGTTCTAATTTTTGCACAAACCAGCCAGTCTCGCTGAGTGACACGCAAACGTTTGTAGTTGCAGATGTTTAAGCGGGTGATACTTAAGTGTGGCGAACTCTCTCGTCACATGTTCTGACCACGGTGATGCACATCACTCAATGAGGTGGGGCCACTCACAGGAAGTCCGAATCGGCCGATGGACAATGAAGACGAACCCGGAGGTGGGTAAAAGATGTCGGCATCAGAAGGAGTTCCGCTGTGGGATAGCGTCGCACATCCATTGGCGGACGCGTTAGAGTTCGCTTTTGGCTGTCACCACGGGAAGCTGAGCCGCGTCTTTACGCTCGAGGGTCGCAGTTACAAGGTCTGTTGCGGCTGTGGCCGCAGATTCGAGTACTCACTACAGACGATGTCAATCCGTCCTCGGCGGAGACTGTTCTGTGCGCTGACTCATTTGCGGGCACAACGTCGGCTGAGAAGGCTCGATCGGCAGCACAGCATAAATTCGTAGCCGCAATCCGGGCTATCCCAACCATGAAAGTTCCTGCTCGGCGGGGCGGGCGCCTCCGACAATGCGCAGGAAAATCTCTTCCAGCGTGAGTTTCTCGCCAGAGGAATGCTGCCCGTTATCTGATTCCGCGTGCGGCTGCGCTTCCACTCCCGCCCGCAATTCTTCGAGCGAGCCTTGGGCCACTAGTCTTCCCTGATGAATGATGGCGACGTGGCTGCACAGGCGCTCGACGATCTCCAGCACATGCGATGTGAGGAAGATCGTCGCACCACGCGCGATCATGCCCTGCAGCATTGACTTCAGTGTGCCTGCTGCGATGGCATCCACGCCTTCAAACGGCTCATCCAGAAACAGAACCTTTGGGCCATGGATTACCGCCGCTGCCATGGCAAGCTTCTTCTGCATTCCGTGGGAATAATCGGTGACCAACTTCTTTGGCTGATCGGCGAGCTGCATGAACTCGAGCAGTTCAGCGGCGCGATGGCCTGCAGTTTCGCGATCGAGACCGTACATTCGTCCGGCAAAGCTCAGGAACTCAGCGCCCGTGAGCCGTCCGAACAGCGCCATGCCTTCGGGGACTACGCCGATCTGGCGCTTGACTTCCACGGGATGAGTGTCAAGATCGAGTCCGAGGATTTCGATTTTCCCGGAACTTGGCGCGAGCAGGCCGGTGAGCATCTTGATGGTCGTGGATTTTCCAGCGCCGTTTGGGCCGAGAAAACCGAAGAACTGGCCGGGCGCAACGCTGAGATTCACGTTGTCCACGGCAACGAGATCTCCGAACCTGCGGCTTAGTCCTTGGGTGGAGATTGTAGGGGCGGCATTCATCAAAGCTCTGAATCTAGCATACAGAACTGCGGCGTCACCTCAGGGATCGTTCTCAGCCTGCAAACGGCGAGGAGGAAGTTCTTCCCAGCGGTGCGCCTCATATGCGCTGCGCATGAAGCGACGCGGCGCAGTATGCGCGATGTCCTGCGAATTTGTAGAACTCGCCTGCTTAGGAATTAAGAGAGGAGAGAAAGTCAAAATCCCCACCCTCTCGCCAACAGCGCGAGAACGGTGGGGCACTCTCTAGTTCAACTTCTTACTTCGTTACTGCTTCTTGGGGGTAGCGGCTTGCGCTTTCCGGGCGTCCTCAGTCCACGGTGGGACGACACCGATGACGCGGGCATACACGATTGATTGCCCCAGATGCTCCGCTGCGTGGCGAACAATAAACAGCAACACGCCGCGCTGTGTGTTCTTGCCCCCAAACCAGTCGAAGCTCTTGTCGAGGTCAGCATCCGGCATAGCCTTAATTGCCGCTTTGGCATGAGCGAAGGAATCTTTCAGCGTGGCCATGACCTTGGCCTTATCCGTCGTCGATTTTTCGAGACTCTTAAGATCGATTCCTGAGGGGGGCGGCGTGCCCACGAGTTTATAGAGGTTATAGTTTGCAGTGCTGATGTGCAGCAGTACTTCTGCGAACGAGCGCGTGTCGTCTGCCGGCTTCCATGTGTACTTGTCGGCGGGGATGGCTTCGGCGAGGCGCGTGAACTTGTCCTCTTGAATGAGGACCTCAGCCATTACCTCCGAACGGTAGCCGGTGATTCCGGGAGTACCGTCCTTGTACGGATTGACCTGAGCAGAAACATGCAGCGCTCCAACGGTCAAAAGCGCGAGCCACAAAACAGCGTACAAACGTTGCATCGAATCTCCTTTGCGGATTCCGGAACGGAAATTGAAGTTAGACGAATCGTGACTTAGACGGGCTGGCCAGCAGACGGTTACCGGAAGTGGGTTGTGCGCCATAGGGTGACACCACCAGCAAGTAAGAGAGCGAGCATTGCCACGATGAGCGCAATTGCCCAATTCAGGCTGATGTCGAGGTGGGGCAACTTTGCGAGCGTTGCAAGCCAGATGAAGAGGGTTGTAGTTCCCAGGATGAGCAGCCAATCTACCGCGGACCGCGTAGTCTCGTGCGAGCCAAAGTGCCTTCCTTCCATCCCGGCGCGAACGTACTCGTCATTGACGTTGTAGCGTTGTCCTTCACGGTCGGCGGCGTTACGCCAGGACGAGTGCTCGCGTTCTGTCGCCGAGGAAAGTGCGATGGCAACTGCACCGAAAGCCATCATCAGGGATCCTCCGGCAACTTGTGCATAGACGGTTCGGCCGGCCCCTTGCAGTTCGTGGAACACCAGGATTCCCCAGAGGAGCCCCCAGATCTGGTTGGTATTCGAGAGAGGAATACCGCGACTGATGCCCACGTATTTTGTGGCGTATTGCTGGAACAGGTCGCCGAGTACCCATACAAACCCGCCGAGCATAAGCCAGAAGAGAACCTCACGGGCGCTTACGAGTTCCGACCATAGCGGGCCGGCGCCGCGGTAGGTGACCGCGAGCGAGAGCATCGTCAGGAGTTCGCCGATGGTGAAGAACGTCACGAACGAGAGTGGGTTCATTCCCGTCAGGTAGGCTTTGCGGTACGGGATATACATCGTGCCCCAGAGGACTCCGGCTCCGAGAGCGGCGGCGATGCCCAGAGCTGCTTGCCCGGGCGCTGCCTGATGCGATGAGGCAATCGCGAGCAGGGTGGCTCCGCCGAACATCACAAGCGCTCCCCCCAATACGCCAAGCCAGCGCTGCCACCCGGCAAGACGCAATTCACGGAAGAGCACGACGCCCCAGAAGATTCCTAACAGGCTGTTCGAATTCCACAGCGGAAACGCAATGCTAAGGCCAACATTGCGGATTGCATAGATCGTCAATGTGTTCGCCACAGCCCACATGCATCCGGCGAGGATGGCCCAGACGATCAGATGAGGCGCTTGCTTCACATCGGAGCTGAGATGCGAGGTTCCGCGGATGAACGCAGGCACGCTCCAGCGTGCGAGGAAGACGCCGCAGACCATAACGAGCGAGACTGTAATAGGTGAAATATGCGCGCTGACGAGCTTGATTGGGGCTTCCGCGCCTCCAAGCCAGGCACCGGCGGCGAATCCGCAGAAGATGCCGAGCGCCTGAAGGCTGCGCAATCGCGAGGCAGGCACCACGGTCGGAACTGCAGGCGGTGGGACCTGCACATTCGCTGGAAGAGCGTTCAACGGAGCCTGTCCAGCAGGAAGAATCCGCCAAGGAGAACACTCAGAGGAATCCAGAAATGAACGTCGGTGGCGACGGCGAGAAACAGGTTACGCGGGCGATGGTTCGAGGCAACAGGGTCAGTCGGAGTCATGCGTCTGGAGTGACATGTTAGGGGCGCCGGGATGGGGAGTCAATGGTGGAAACACTTAAGATGTTGCGCATAAGACTAGAGGGATCCAAGATGGTCGGGATACCTTGCCTGCAGAGCGCTGATCAACGTCGCGAACTCAGGAAAGCCGCGCAGATTTGCCAGACATGGGTCTTTCAGAAAGAACGGCCAGCAGGCGAAGCCTGTGGCGACGCTACGCTCCAGCCAATTGAAGGCGGTCTCAAGATCTCCGATAAGGGCGAGAGCGCACGCGATCTGGTAGTACGTGTGGTGCGCATGCCCGAACGATTTCGGGTTGGAGCAAGCCCTGGTCACACAGTCCAGCGCAGCGGCCTTGTTGCCCATGAGCGCGTGAAGCATACCTTGGAGACTGATGATCAGTGGATCATTCGGCACTACGCGTATAGCCTCGTCCACCAGTCGTTGCGCTTCTTTCCAGTCCGCACTCATCATCGCGGGATAAGGAGCGAAGTAGAGGGGATATTTATTGCCCGGACTTTCGGCACGCCAGACTTCAAGGTGCTGGCGCGCAAGATCCCATTCCTGAGCCCAGACATAAACCTGCACGATACTGGGGCTGACTGCTTTCTTCGGCTGAAAGGGACGTCCGCGCTCGAACATTTCGCGGGCATGCTCGAGCAGTCCGATGTGCGCCAGGATTGTGCCCAGACGGTTGTACGCATGAGGCAGATTCGCCTGCAGGGCAATCGCTCGCTTCAGTTCGCCAATCGCTTCCAGATGCTGGAAGTTCTTCGACGGACCCCACAACAGGAAAGCGCGTGCCACATGGCCCTCGGGTAAAGTGGGATCGAGGTCAAGGGCGCGACGGCAGTGGAATTCGGCTTTCTCCAGCCACGCGCTGGCTGGATCGAACTCAAAATGTCGAGTCGCGCAGGCGAACGACAGCGTTGCGTGGGCTAGTGCGAATGCCGGGTCGCGCGTGATGGCATTCGTCAGGTGCACGCTGGCTTTGTCCATCGTCGAGGCGTCGCTCGCGGCCGTAATTCTGTATCCCCGCATGAATTCGGCGTATGCCATGGGGTCACGACTGTAACGAGGCCGCTGCTCTGCAGATTGCGGGAGCGAAACTCGCTGGAAGACACCGCTGATCTGTGCCGCAATGTCTGTTTCGAGCTCGGTCAGACGGGGTAGATCGATGTCGCACTTCTTTGCGAAACAGATTCGCTGCTGATCGGTATCGAGCATCTCGAGGGAAAGGCGCCACTGGCCTTTCGACATCTGAATCGCTCCGTGAACCACGAACCGGACTCCGAGAAGAGAAGCGGTTTGCAATGGAGACGCACCGGTTGGAACTTTGAGCACAGCCGACGTAGGAAGAACGTCAATTCCCGGAAGATTTCCGAGACGTGAAACGAGCGAGTCGGAAAAGCCGAGACAGAGTTCCTGGTCGTCGGTGGCATTTCCCGTTAGAACCAGCGGCAGAATGGCGATGGAAGGGCGCTCCACCCAATCGGCTCCGATGCTGCGCGGCTCGGTGCGCGCCAGCGCAGACTCAACGTTCGAATGAAGGCTGCCGATGACCCGAACCGGCCCGACGAAGCGGTAACCCTTGCCGACAACCGTCTCAAGAAACCGTGGCTTGTCTGCGTTATCACGGAGCGCGGTGCGGAGCTTGCGAATGACATTGTTTACGTTCTTTTCGGCGTCGATGAATAGATCGGAGCGCCAGAGTTTTGCGACGATTTGATCCCGTGAAACGAGTTGCTCGCGACGCTCGACGAAGAAGATGAGCAACTCCATCGGCTTCTTCTCGAGCTTGATGCGCCTTCCGAACCTGCGTAGTTCGTAGCGTCCCAAGTCGAGTTCCACGTTGTTGTTGATTCGCAGCGAATGTCCCATAAAGAATATCCTTGATGAGCATTATGCGATAGAAGTCAACAACTTGGGACGATATAGAAAAGATATGCTAAGGATATAGGGGCGGGATTGATATTTGATGGCAGCGAAGAGATCATGCGTCATCACGATTACAAAGGAGATGACGTTCATGAAACGCACGCTGTTGACCGCCCTGACGACATTGGCAACGCTGACGCTGGCGGGTTCGTTCTTTACCCTGGCAGCTCACCCTGGTTCGCATTCGAACAACGCATTCACGCCACAGACAATTCCGTGGGGGCCTCCCCCGCCCTTTGTCGCGCCGGGAGCACAGGTCGCCGTCATTGAGGGTGATCCGACCGCAAAGAGTGGAGACTACACCGTTCGGCTGAAGCTGCCGGATGGATACAAGATCGCGCCACACTGGCATCCACTTCGCGAGAACGTGACGGTCATTGCGGGAAGCTTCAAAGTTGGAATGGGTGACGTATTTGAAGCCGACAAGATGGCAACTTTCCCAGCAGGCAGCTTTGCGTATCTCGATCCGGATATGCATCACTACGCGATGGCGTCAGGCGAAGTAATCGTGCAGGTTCATGGCAAAGCGCCCCTGCAGTTCAATTATGTCAACCCGCAGGATGACCCGAGCAAGAAGTAAAATAAAGCGCCCTGGTCTCTCGACCAGGGCGTCGGCAAAACTGTGGCAGTCTAGAAGAGATTCCACAGGAACTGGTTATAGACCTCGTGGTGGAACTGAACTTCCTGTGGTTTGACGAACGTTCCCAAGGCGCGGGGGCACCGGTCGGCTGAGGCCTGCTTGAGGTCGGCGTAGCGGCCCTTCACGTCCTCACCAAGCAGCGCGCTGGTCCATTCGGCTTTACGGAAATTGTCCAATGCGTCGTAGATGTTGTCGGGCAGATAGCGTTCAGCCTGACGGAGATTCTTAATTTTCGAAGTGTCTCCGCCGATTCCAGATTTGAATACGGCCAGCATGACCATATACGGATTCGCGTCGGGCGCGACTGAGCGAACTTCGACACGCATGCTTTTCTCGTTACCGATCGGAATGCGAATCATGGAGCCGCGGTCGACAGCCGATGCCTTGATCTGGTTCGGTGCCTCGAAGTGTGGATCGAGACGGCGATAGGCATTCACGCTGGGATTCAGCAGCAGGCAGATGTCATTGCCGTGCGTGAGAATGCGGTCCACGAAAGCCCATCCTAACTTGCTGAGCTTCTCTTCCCCCTTGGGATCCCAGAACAGGTTCTTGCCGTTCTCGCTGATGGAAACGTTGGTGTGCATGCCGCTTCCGTTCACGCCCACAACTGGCTTCGGCAGGAACGACGCGGTCAGGCCCATGTTGGTGGCGACCTGGCGGCAGATCAGCTTGTATAGCTGAATCTGGTCGGCTGCGGCGACAACTTCTCCGTAGCCGTAATTGATCTCGAACTGTGAGGGTGCGACTTCCGGATGATCCTTTTCGTTCTGGAACCCCATCGCGCGCTGTACTTCAGCGGTGGTGTCGATGAAACTGCGGAGAGGATCGCCAGGAAGCGAGTGGTAGTAGCCGCCCGTATTCACGTATTCGAACTTGGAAGTCTCGTGATAACGGCGCTCGGCGTCAGATCCTTTGAAGAGAAAGCCTTCGATTTCGTTGGCGGCGTTGAGCGTGTATCCCTTCTTCTTGAAAAGCTCGTCGGCGTAGTTCTTGAGGACGCCGCGAATATCGGCGCTGTACGAAGTGCCTCCCTTATCGATGACCTCGCCGAAGACAAGCACCTTGCCATTGCCGAACACATCGGCGGGCGCCCAGTAGAATGCGCTCCAGTCGATGCCGAGGCGAAGATCGCTTTCGCGCTGCGCGGTGAAGCCGCGAATCGAGGAGCCGTCGAAGGTCAGA
>Ga0136846_1209377_pt1 | contig 79576 bp, 74 predicted proteins | sample HopSoiMetagenom2_FD_96841 | JGI IMG/M metagenome (GOLD analysis project Ga0136846, IMG submission 96841) | Grasslands soil microbial communities from Hopland, California, USA - 2 Assembly 2016 (version 4) | ecosystem: Environmental > Terrestrial > Soil > Grasslands | place: USA: Hopland... | reverse complement strand
GGCCGGCGTCTGCGCGGCGGCGGCCCCGGCCGAGGCGGCGGCGCCGGCCAACAGCGCCACGCCGGCGCCCTTGAGCAGGTCGCGCCGCGGCACCTGGCCCTCGTCGTTGTTCAGGTCATCACCCATGATGGTTCTCCTTGCTGGGATAGCGCGTGCGTAAGGACGGGCGCGCCGCGGGCCAGCGGCGGCGCCAAGCGCGATTTCGCGGACGTCGATGTCGGTCGGTGGCGCGATGGCGCAGGCGATCGCGCGGGCCGCCGAGCTGGCCGGAACCCCTTTCGATGCCTTCGCGCATGCCGTTCCCCTCTGGCGACGGGACGAACGGCGCGCGCCCCACGCATGATGGTGGCAGCGCGATACGGCGTGGTCTTTCCAGATCCTGCGGTTCCCCGAACAGATCTTGCCAAGATCGCCGCGCCGGCGTCGACGTACCGGCGGACCAACGACGCCGCGTGCGCCATCCGCGACGGAAACCCCGCACCACGAGTTTCCCCAAAAACGCCGCCCAAGGCCGTCTTCCTGGAGGTCCTGTTCGCCGAGGCGATCGCGCCGCACGCCGGGGCGGCGGGACCACGCCCCAGGACGATCGGGCTCCCTGTGTCGCGAAATGCGAGGCGAAGATCGTGTTCTGCTGCTGGCGGCGGCTCACCGCCAAGGTCGCATCTCAATCTCGCTCGAGGGGCGTCTGCATCGCAGGCTCGAGCATTGGCGGCGGTCGCCTGCATCCGCGACGGTACTGGCCTGGCGTCATGCCGGTGGCCTTGCGGAAGACTCGCGTGAAGTTGGCTTGCGATCCGAAACCGTTATCGATCGCGATCTCGGCGAGCGAGGCCTGCTGGTCGGCGAGCATGGCCTGGGCGGCCTTCACCCGACGCTGGACGACGAACCGGTGGGGCGAAAGGCCCGTGGCGTCGGTGAAGAGCCGGGAGAAGTGAAACGGGCTCAGGCAGGCCTGGGAGGCCAGATCCTCCAACGGCAGATCCTCACCCAGCCGGGCTTCGATGAAGTCCAGCACACGCTTGAGACGCCGGGGCTCAAGGGTCGGCGCCTTTGCGGCGGGCCGCCAGCGATCGACCGTATAGTGACCGATCAGATGCGCGGCCAGGGCGGTGCGCGCCGCATCCGCCACCATACGATCGATCGGATTGCGCTCGGGGCCGACCAGGCGAAGCAGGATCGAGGCCTGTCGCGCCAGCGTAACGTCGGCCATTCCACCGACATAGGCGAGTTTGAGCAGGTTCGGATCGAGACCGTAGTCGGCCAGGGCGCTACGTTCCAGCAGGGTGTCGGGCAGGAAGATCACCAGGGCCTCCACCGTCCCGTCGAGCTCGAGCCGGGTTTCATGGGTCCCGGCCGGAACGATCCAGGTCGTGCCCTGTCGGGCGAGCCCCTCCTGTGTGCGGCCTTCGGCCGTTCGCACCACCCGCGTCTGGCCCGACAGGATGTAGACCAGCTCGGTGCAGGTGGGCATGACGCAATTTTGGCGGCCGGGCTCGATGTGGCGGTGCTCGATGCGCAGGCCGGACCAATCGCCCGCCGCGCCGAGTTGGCGGCTGGTGGTGTACTTTTCGTCGCCGTGCGTGCCGAAGAGCCGTCCGCCCGGAGGCGCGCGCAGCGGCCCATGCTGGCCTTCCGGACGGTCTTGGCGCGAAGGTGTTTCGGGGTCGGACATGACTGGACATGTGCGGCGCTCGCGCAGGGGCTCGCCAGTTAAGCGCGGTTAAGCGCCGAGGATCGCGCATGGACGCGCGGCGGAGGCTCTTGCACTCTGGAGCTGAAGAAGGCGCGGCGGCAGAGGAGACAAGCATGTCCGGGACGCTGACATCCATGACGCCATGACCGGCCCGATCGCGCCTGACGCGCGCCGATATTGGACGCTTGCGATTCTGGCCCTGGTCGCCTTCCTGGCGATGGTGGATCGGCAGGCTTTTTCGGTCCTTCTCGTACCGATGCAGCGCGACCTGCGCGTCGGCGACGGCGCGATGGGCTTTCTGAGCGGCAGCGCCTTCGCCCTGGCGCAGGCGGCCTTCACCCTGCCGCTGGCTTGGTTGGCCGATCGCATCAACCGCCGCAATCTGCTGGTGGCGTCCGTCGTCGTCTGGAGCTTGGCCACCGCCGTCGGCGGTGTGGCCGGCGGCTTCGTCACCTTGCTGCTGGCGCGTCTTTTGGTGGGAGCCGCGGAGGCGGCCCAGACACCCGCCACCGTCAGCTTGGTGGCCGACCTCTTCGCGGCCCGCCATCGCGGCGCGGCGTTCATGGTCTGCTCGGTGGGCGCGGCGCTAGGCGCATCGTTCGGCGCCTATGCGGCAGGCTTCCTGAGCGAGCAGCGAGGCTGGCGGGACGCGCTGCTGGCGGTGGGTCTGCCGGGATTGCTCATCGCCGCCCTGCTGGGCCTGACGGTCGTCGAGCCGCCGCGCGCCCCAAGGGCGACGTCGCCCGAGCGGGACGGCTTGCGCGCGGCCGTCATGCAGCTGAAGCTCTGCCTTTCGATCCCGACCTTTCGCCCGTTCCTGGCCGGCTATGTCGCCCTGCAGGCCGCATCGATGGCTTGGTACACGTGGTTTCCCGCCTTCCTGATGCGCGTACACGGCCTGTCGGCCGCCCGGATGGGCGCGGTGTTCGGCGCGGTGGTCCTGTGCGGCATGCTGGCGGCGATGTGGGGCGGACCGGCCAGCGACCTGCTGGCGCGGCGCGGCGCGCGCTGGCGGCTCCACTTCATCGTGGCGGTCACGACCCTGTCGATCCCGTTCCTGTGTCTGTCGTTCCTGGCGCCCTCCCTGGCGCTGTCGCAAATCTGCGCCATGGGCTTCACGCTGTTCATAGGCGCGCACCATCCCGTGGCGATGGCGACCTACGCCTCCTTGGCCCCGCCGGCGTCCCGCGCCGTGGTTTCAGGCCTGGTGTTCGTGGCGGGCGCGTTGTTGGGCGGGACCGGCGGGCCGCTCCTGCTGGGCGCGGTGGGCGAACTGCTGACCCCGTATCTCGGCGCCCAGGCCATTCGTTATTCCCTGCTGCTCGTTCCCATCATGCTGGCGGTCGCCGCAGGCTGCTATGCCCTCGCGAGCCGCACCGCCGACGCGGACGCCAGGCGCGCCGAGGAAGGCGAGTTCAGTACCTGATCCCGAGCAGGACCCCGTAGGTCGCCGGCCGCGCCGCATAGCGGTTGACGGTATCGACGTTGCGCGTGACCGCCGTCCAGTAGGACGCGTCGGTGACGTTGGCGCCCCAGAACGTCAGCCGCCAGCTGTCGTCGACCGCCGTCAAGCCCGCGCGCAGGTCGAGCGTGGCGTAGGCGCCCAGGTCGAGAGGCCGGTCGCGCCCGATAAAGCCCGAGGTCCGTCCACGGTAGGCGAGGTCGCCGCCGAGTTCGGCCTTCATCCGCGAGCCGACGGGCCAGGCGTAGTGGGCTCCGGCGTTGAGCGACCAGTCGGGCGTATAGGGAAGGGTCTGTCCGGCGAAGTCCTCCATCTGGCCAAAGAGGTTGACGCCGACGAACCGCTTGACCTTGGTCGCGACATAGGCGGCCGAGGCGTAGACACCAAGCCCGGAAATCGGCTGGGCGCGCAGGTCGACTTCGACACCCTGGATGCGCGAGCTGGGGATGTTGACCAGCTTGTTGAGGCTGCCGATGACCGGATCGAGGATGCGCCCGCGAAACTGCTTGTCGCGGTAGTCGTAGTGGAAGACCGCGCCGCTGAACCGGGCGCGGCGATCGAACAGGGCGGTGCGGAAGCCGAGTTCGACCGCGTCGACCCGCTCCTGCCTCGCCGGCCCGTAGCCGAGCGAGAACACCGCGCTCAGGGTCGAGAACGAGCCGGCCTTGTAGGCGCGCGCACGGCTGGCATAGACGAGCGCGTCATCGGCGAGCTTGAATTTCAGCTCGCCGCGAAAGGCAAGGTTGTCCTGGTCGAGACCGTCACGCACGACGCCTGGCGTAAGGGTTTGGGCCGACAGAACCACGCATTGTCCTGGAGCGATCGGAGCCAGGGCCGGGAGACCGGCGCGCGCCCGGAAGGTGTTGGCCAGCACGGTGTAGACGGCCGCGGTCTCGCCATCGCCGTCGTCGCAGGTCGATCCGGTGAAGTCGCGCCGATCGCGCGTGTAGCGCAGACCCGCGACGACCGAGAGCGCCGGCGTCACCGAGGCCTCGCCGTCCGCGAAGAGGGCGTAGGTCTCGACCTCCTGGGCGGCGAAGTACGGCACGGTGTTGAGCTTGAGGCCGGCGACATAGCTGCTGGAAGCACGGCTGATGTCGGTGGCCTGGAGATCCCAGATGGAATCGCGGCGATAGTTGGCGCCCAGGCTCCAGACGCGGCCCCGGCGGGCGCTGGACAGGCGAAGCTCCTGGTAGAGGGACTCGATGGACCCGTGGACGTCGAACTCGAAGCTGACCAGCGCCATCCCGTCGCGGTCGTTGAGGGCTTTGGCGCTGTATTTCGAATAGGCCGAGATCGAGGTCAGGGTGGTGGCGGCGGTCAGGCGCACGGCGCTCTTCAACGCGACCTGGCCAAAGCTGTCGTCACGCCGGTAGTCGCGTCCAGGGGTCCAGTCGGCCGCCCGGGCCGCCGGCGGCGAGAGGGGCGAGGACAGCACGTCGGCAATGCGCGCGGCGTTGGCGGGCACCTGCGGGCGAAAGGCCACGACCTGAGTGGCCTGGGTGTCCGAGCCGTCGACCCAGCCGTTCAGGCCAAGGTCCACGGTCACCCGGTCGGTCGGGCGCCAGTCGACCTGCAGACGCGCCGCGGCCCGCGAGACGCGTCCAAGACGATCGGGCCGCGTGAAGCTGCGTTGCCAGGCGCCGCCGCGCGCGCCCGCCACGGCCAGACGCGCGGTCAGGTCGTTTTTCAGCGGACCGCTGACAAAGGCCTCGGTGGTGACGGTCTCGAAGCGGCCCGCGCCGATCTCCAGTCCCTGGCGCGGCAAGTCGGTCGGCTTGGCGGCGATGTAGTTGATCGCCCCGCCCGTCGCATTGAGGCCGTAGAGCGTGCCTTGCGGGCCCTTGACGACTTCGACGCGCTCCAGATCCAGGAGCGTTCCTTGGCTCATCGCCGTATAGGGCAACGGCGTCTCGTCGACCGAGATGGCGATGGTCGGGTTGGCCCCGAGACTGGGGTCGTTGACCCCGACGCCGCGCAACGACAGGACGGGAAAGTTGACGCCGGTATCGGCGGCGGAGAGGCCTGGAACCAGGCGCTGCAGATCCGCGGTCGAGGTCACGCCGCGCGTTCGAAGCGCAGCGCCGTCGACGACGTCGATCGAGGCGGCGACCTCGACCAGGCGCTGGGACCTGCGGTCGGCGGTGACGACGACTTCCGAAACCGACGGCCCGCTCTCGGCTCGGGCTGGAACCGGAGCCGCCGCGAGGATCAAGGCGGCCGCCCCGCCGAGCAGTCCCAACCGCCACCCCATCACCAGATTTCCGAGCAATCTTGTCCCCACCGCAAGCGCCAAAGCCTAGCGTCAGAATTCGAAGGCTTTAAGCTGTTGATTTGCGGAGGCCAAGCCGATCGCGGCGCGACCGCCGGGGGATAACAACACGACCCTCTTTTCGATAGCCCGCGCGAGCTCTATGCGCTTGGCCCAGTCTTGATCTGGTCGCCCAAGGGAGGACCGCCGTGAGCGGCGTTCACGTCGACCCGTCGCCGAGGTCCTACGCCTTCGGCTCATTCGTGTTGATCCCGGAGCGGCAGTTGCTGTTGCGCGACGAGGTTCCGGTGCGCATCGGCACCCGGGCGCTGGACATGCTCACCGTCCTGGTGGAGCGGCAGGGCCAGGTGGTGACCAAGCGCCAGCTGATGGCGCGCGTGTGGCCCGACACCTTCGTCGACGAGGGAAACCTGAAGGTCAACATGGTCGCCTTGCGGCGCGCCCTGGGAGAGGATCCGCAGACGAGCTTTGTCGCGACGGTGGTGGGTCGGGGCTATCGCTTCGTGGCGCCGGTGCGGCGCTACGACGACGCCGGTCCCGTCGAGGGCGTGGCCACCACGCCCAACCACAATCTTCCCCACGCCACGGTCCGGCTGGTGGGCCGCGCCGAGACGATCAAGCTCATCGAGTCCGATCTGCAGGACGCGCGCCTGGCGTCGATCGTCGGACCCGGCGGCATCGGCAAGACGACGGTGGCGGTGGCCGCCGCCGAGGGGGCGCTGGGGTCGTTCCACGACGGGGTGTGGCTGGTCGAACTGGCCTCGCTGAAGGACCCGGCCCTCGTGGCCAACGCCATCGCCACGGCCATCGGCATGACGGCCCATTCGGCCAACATGCTCGCCGCCCTCTGCGCCTACCTGCGCAAACGCGAGATGTTGATCGTCCTGGACAGCTGCGAGCATCTGATCGACCCGGTCGCCGCCGCCGTGACGCGGATCCTGGCGGAGGCCGAGGACGTCAAGGTCCTGGCCACCAGCCGAGAACCGCTCGGCGTCCTTGGAGAGCGGGTGCGGCGCTTGCCGGGCCTTGAGACCCCGCTCCCGGACGCAAATCTCAAGGCCGCGGACGCCTTGGCGTTTCCAGCCGTGCAGCTGTTCGTGGACCGCGCCCAGGATCGGCTTGAAAGCTTCGTCCTCACCGACGCGGCGGCGCCGATCGTCGCCGACATCTGCCGAAAGCTCGACGGCCTTGCCCTGGCGATCGAGCTGGCGGCGACGCGCATAGACACCTTCGGGGTCGCGGGCCTGCTGCGGCAACTCGACGACCGCTTTCGTCTCCTGGAGGGTCCGCGCGGCTTGGCCGAACGTCACCGCACCCTCACCGCGACGATCGACTGGAGTTACACCCTCCTGCCCCCGTCGGAGCAGAGCCTGCTGCGACAATTGTCGATCTTCGCGGGGATATTCCCGCTCCAGGCGATCGAGCAGGTGGTCTCCGAAGCGGGGCTGGGCCAGGCGCGATCGGCCGACGACCTGGCCAAGCTCGTCGCCAAATCGCTGGTCACGGCCGAGTCCCGAGACCGGGGCGTGGAATACCGGTTGCTGGACACCACCCGCGCCTACGCCCTCTCGAAGTTGACCGAACAGGGAGAGCTGGACGCAGTGCGCCAGCGCCACGCGCGCTGGTGCCTGACGATCGCGGACGAGTCGACGACCGCCGCCGAATGGGCGACACGGGACGCCTGGCTGACTTGCAACACCGGCAAGATCGACGACATACGCGACGCCTTGCGCTGGGCGGTCTCGGACCAGGCTCACGCAGCGACAGCGGTCCAACTGACCATCGCGGCCATTCCGCTCTGGAAGCGCCTCTCGCTTGTCGATGAATGCCGAGGCGCCGTCGAGCGGGCGCTGGAGGACCGGTTCGCCGAGGTCCGTGATTCCAGGGTCGACCTGATCCTGAACCTGACATTGGGAGCCACCTTGCTCCACGTGCGAGGGCCTGTGCCTCAGGTCAAGGTTTGCCTGACCCGCGCCCATGAGATCGCCGAAGCCCTTGGCGACGCCGAAGCGCAGGTGGAGTGCCTGCGCGGGCTTTCGGAGTTCGATCTGTGGGCCGGGAACACGCGCGCGGCGCTGTCGGGCTCGGACAAGGCCCAAGTCGTGGCGATGCGCGAGCAGATCGCCGCCGGACAACATGTCGACGCCCAGGGCGGATCGGCGCTTTCGTACATGGGTGATCTGGCCGCTTCGCAGCGTCAGCTCGAAGTCATCGTCGGCCAGCCGCTTCCGCTTGACTGGCGGGGGCGGGCCCAACGCTTCGAGTTCGACCAGCGCCTGGCGGCTCGGGGCTCGCTGGCCTCGGTGTTGTGGCTCAACGGATTTCCCGATCAGGCGGTCGAGATGGCGCGTCGCCAGCTAAGCGAGGCGGAGGCCTCCAACTATGCGGTGTCGCTATGCCACGCGATCCTGCTCGGCTCGGCGGTGGTGGGCATCTACAATCGCGACATCGAAGGGGTGGACCGCTTCTTGACCTTGGGCCATCAGCAGGCGACCGACCATGGCCTATCGGTCTGGCGGGCGATGGCGACCTGCCTTCGCGGCCGCTGGCAACTGGAGGCCAAGCAGCCGTTCGATATCCCCTCCTACCAGGACGCGCTGGCCGAACTGCGCGATGGGGGGTTTCGGCTCCGCTACAACAACTACCTGACGAACTACGCCGAGGGCCTTGCCCAGCATGGCGATTTCGACGCGGGCCATGCCTACGTCGACCAGGCCATGGCGGTTTCGTTCGACACCGGCCAGATCATCGGCATCCCCGAAATGCTGAGGATCAAGGGCCAGATGTTCCACGCCGAAGGCCCTCGGCGCTGGGACAAGGCGGCCGACTGCTTTCGTCAGTCGATGGAGTGGGCCCAGGAACTGAAGTCGCCGGGATGGCAGCTGCGCACCGCCATCAGCTTGGTCGAGCACGGGCGGGCCCGCGGGGGCGACCCTCACGCCGAGGATCTGCTGGCCAAGGCCTATGAGCGGTTCACCGAGGGCTTCGACACCGGCGACCTTCGTCGCGCCAAGGCCCTTCTCGCCGCCCCGGGCGAGGATCCCCCGGCGGCGCGCTAACCGGATTTAACCGCCCTCGCCGAGCCGCCGCCCCTAGGGTCGGCTCGAGGCGTTTTCCGCGCGGACCGGCCGTGTCGCACCCGCCCCAATGGGCCAAGCCATGCATGAACAAGCCTTCGCCGCGCAGTGCGCCGGCGTCAGTCGCCATGCGAAAGCCGACGAGCGGGGCGGCCGCCACCTGACGCTCCTGGCCCTGACCTTGGGCAGCTTCTGCATCGGCACCTCCGAATTCATGAGCATGGGGGTGCTCCAGCTCTTCGCCTCGGACCTGCATCTGAGCCTGCCGCAGGCCACGAGCGTCATCACCGCCTATGCGATCGGCGTGCTCCTGGGCGCGCCGCTGATCACGCTGCTGGCGGCGCGCCTGAACCGGCGCACCCTGCTTTTATTGCTGGCCGCCCTCTTCGTCATCGGCAACGCCCTGTCGGCCATCGCCCCAAACGCGCCAGCCCTGACCGCGGCTCGGTTCGTGGCCGGCCTGCCGCATGGCGGCTACTTCGGGGCCGGCGCGGTGGTCGCCGGCTACATCGTTGGCCCCCACCAGTCGGGCCGCGCCTTCGCGATCGTCATGACCGGCCTGACGGTGGCGACGATCGTGGGCTCGCCCATCGCCACCTATCTTGGCCAGAACCTCGGCTGGCGCGACGCCTATCTGGCTGTCGCCGGCCTGTCGGTGCTTTCCCTCCTGGCGCTGTGGCTTTGGATACCGCGCACCGACGCCCTGGGCGGGGCGCCGGTCACCAGGGAGCTCAGCGCTCTGGCCCAGCTCCCCGTGCTGCTGATGATGATCGTCGCGGCGATCGGCGTGGGCTCGATCTTCGCCGTCTACACCTTCATCGGCCCGTTCATCACCGAGGTGAACCGCGCCGACGGCGACCTCATTCCCTGGGCCCTGGCGCTGTTTGGCATCGGCATGACCGCGGGCAACATCGTCGGCGGCCGCCTGGCCGACGCCCGTCCGATCCTGGGCGTGGCGGGCGGCTTTGGCGCCGCCCTCGTCGTGCTGATCGCCCTGGCCCTGGGCGGGGGCGACCTGGTGGTGCTGATGGCCTGCCTCTTCGGCGTCGGCGCCTGCATGATGGTCGCGATCCCGGCCATCCAGGTGACGCTAACCCGCCTGGCGCCGGACGCGCCGACCCTGATGGGGGCGATGAACCTGGCCGCGCTCAATATCGCCAACGCCATCGGCGCGTGGGCGGGGGGATTCTCTATCAGCCTCGGCTACGGCCTGCTGTCGCCAGCCTGGGCGGGCTTTGCCTGCACCCTGGCGGGCCTGCTGCTCTTTGGGCTTTCGGCGCGCCTGCTCGGCGCCTCGAAAACGGACCACGGCCCAGCGCCGGCGGAAACCGCGCATAAGCGCTAGACGCCAGGGATGCTCCCCTCACGCCATCAGGCTTGGTTGGGAGGCGTTCGCCCGCCTCCAGTCTCTACCGACTTCGCGTCCCGGTCGCGACCGCGCAGGCGGCGCACGGCTCAGGGCTCGGGGTGACCTCGGCAGGCCCACCAGATCTGGTCGGAGCGGAACGGCACCCAAGAGACGCCACCTTCCTCGGTGTTGTCGTACTTGAGCCCGTCGAAGCCCAGCCGGCTGAGCACCTTCGAGACGGCGGTGGCGGTGTTTTCCCATTTCAGCCGATTGTGTTCGGCTTGGTCCTGGCCTTCTCGCTGACCTGCTTGAATCAGCGCGCAGATTTCCTGAAAGTCCGTGTCGGTGATGATGCCGTCCTTGAGCGCGGACGCCAAGCCGATGCTGTGGTGATTGGCGACGCCGTCGTCCGGATAGACGAAGGGCTTTCTGATCTGAAGGTAGACCTCGATAAACTCCGGTGTGGCGAAATGCCTGTCGTCAGCCCGTTTCTGCGCCGCCGCCTGGGTTCCGAAATGGCCGTACGGATTGAAGGTTTGGAAGGTGACGTCGGTCGCGTGAAAGACGCTCATCGGACCGTTGTTGTCGATGACCTTGGAACCGTCGATCCAAGCCTCGAAGCCTGGACTGGATTGTGCTGTGTTCATCAAGCTTGGCTAACGCCCCCTCGTTACGAATTGGTTGGCGGATAGCTCAAACCAAGCTGTGTCGGGACGGACCAGTGGGCCTAGTGCCGCCTCCGGCTTAAAGCGACTTTGAGCAAAGGACCTGCGAGAATTTCCACCACGTCGTCCGCCTGATCGTTGGCGAAACGCGCCCTACAGACTAGTGCGGTCATATCCGGTTCGCCGTCGTCTTCGATCGTGGCGTAGAGCAAGAGCTCTCGCGCCGCTCCGCGGCGCCCCAGCGCAAAATAGGCTCTGGCGAGGTCATGGAAGATCGGCACGCTGGCGGCCCATGACGTCTTGAAGGTCGCCAGGGTGGTGAAGGTCTGATCGACCTGTTCGACAATGTCGTAGGCAAACATGGCGCCGGCCCTGGATTGATCCCGCATCGACGGGCCAGTCCAACGGACCTCCCGTTCCATATCCCTCAGGTCGCTTCCGGCGGGTCGCCAACCGACCGATCCAGCGACGCGGCCGCGATGATCGCGCGAAACTCCTCGAGGATTTCGGGATGGCGTCCGCGCATGTAGCGATCGATCTCGGCGTTGCCGACAAGACGCGAGAGGTATCCGGAGGCGATGACCAGATGCAGGACATCGTCGCCATAGGAGACCTCCAGCGCTTTGAAGTCCTTGGTGAGGGCTTCCATCTCGCGCTCCATCCGCGCCATCTGCTCGGACGTCATTCCGGCGACCTTCTTGGGCTTGCTGGCGTTGGCCAGATCGGTCTGCCGCGTCGCGGCCAGCAGCGCCTTGGCGTAGGCGGAGGTGAAGTTGCCCGCCGAGATCATCAGTTCAGCCACCTCCACCTGGCGCATGGGCTTCATCTTGCGCAGGGCGTCAAAGGCGACGGGATTGACGGCGCGGTCCTTGAGGAGCTCGACGACTTCGGGCGCGACACCGTCCAGCAGGTTTCGGCGCCGCTTGATGGCCTTGACGTCCACATTGAGCGCGCGGGCCAGCTTTTCCTCGGACACGCCGCGTTCCAGGGCCCGCACGATCATGAAGTGCTCCTGGATAGTGGCGAGACGGTTGACCCGCTTGTTATAGGTGAACGCCTCGTCGTCGGCCGCCACGAGGCAGCGGGTGTCGCCGTGGCCGAGGCTTTTCAGGATGGCCAGACGCACGTGGCCGTCGAGCAGCATGAAGGCGCCCTGGCCGGGCGAACGGACGACCACCAGGGGCTCGATCACACCTACCTCGGCCACCGATTGGGCGATGCGGCGATATTTCGTTGAGGTCAGCACTTTGTCGGCGAGCTTGCGCATGGGCAGAATCTCGTCGAGCCGCACCGTCACCATCTGCCGCTCAAAGGCGGCCTTGACCAGGCCCATGCTCAGGCCTCCGCCACGCCGAGGCGCTCGGCCAGGGGCTTGGGCAAGGTGTGCATGGCCTCGGCGCGCAACAGGGTCACGAAATGCTCGTCGTCCAGCAGTCGCCGCAGCCCATTAACGACGAAGAGCAGCCGACTCTGGGCGAGGCTGGCCTTCTTGATCATCAGTTTCTGCCGGTCGGTTTCCTTGCGGTAGGCGCGCACCAGGGAGTCGGCGGTCACCCGAAGGCGGAGGCTCGCGCTGGGCCCACGCGAGCCGCTATGGCCGGCCTTGCCGCTGGTCCGCCGCTGCTCGATGATACGCCGGATGGCGATCAGCTGGTTGCCGGGCAGGGCCTTTTGTTCATAGGCGTCCGCCAGCGCACCTTGCAGTTCCGGGTCGCTGGCCTTGGCGATCTCCATCGCGATGGTGTGGGGGATGATCCCGCGCTCGACGGCGCTGATCAGCCGTTCCTCGCCGTTTTCCAGCAGGAAGCAGATCGCCCAGATATATTCGGGACTGAAGTCGGTCTTGCGGGCGATCTCGGCGACGGAGTAGCCGCGGTCCTTGAGCGCACCGATCTCGCGCACCAGTTCGAGCGGCGTGTGCTGCCGGCGAGCAAGGTTCTCCACCAGGCTCATCACGTAGCAATCCTCGACCGAGGCCTCCATGATGACCGCCGGGATCTCGTCCTGGCCAAGGGCGACGAAGGCCTCCATCCGCCCTTGGCCGCAGATCAGATCGTAGCCTCCGTCCTCCCGGGCGCTGACCGTGATCGGCTTCTTTAAGCCAAGGTTGGCGATGCTGGTGACCAATTCCTGGAAGATCTTGCGATTGCGCGAGCGCGGATTGAGCACGGTGATGCTGGAGATCGCGATCATGCGCACGGTTTCTGAGATCGGATTCATGCCGCCAGCCTCAGATCGGTGCGGCGCGTCAGGTCCAGGAAGCCCTCGAGGCTGTCGTGGCGATAGGCGTCAAGGAAGACCCCGTTGTCCTCGCCCAGGCGCAGGCGGGCCGCCTCGCCCAGATCGATCCACGGCAGGAGGTAGTAGTCCCGGACCGCCTCGTTGCCTGGCGCCATCCGAACGGCGATGGTGATGTCGGGTCTTAGACCCGTATCCAGCCGGATCTTCCAACGGTGTCGTGCGTCTAGTGTGGCGCAGCGCACGATCGACAGGGAGGCGGTGAACTCCTCGTTGATCGTCAAAAGGTCGGTGGCCGGGTCGACCCGCACATGCGCGCCCAGCGCGTTGATTGCCGTGACGGTCTCTTCGACGACACGGGGATGCAGGGCGCGCAAGGCGCGGTTGGTCTCCAGATACCGGTAGTCGCGGTCGGTGGCGTAGCCGACCAGCTGATAGGCTCGCACCAGGCTGCCAAAACGGCTGCGATAGGTCGCGCTCGACGGCATGTCCTCGACTTCGTCGATGATCAGGCCTGAGAGACAGCCGCGCTGCCCCAGAAGCGAAGTCAGTCGGTCCAGAAGTTCGGCGTCGGTGAACCGACGACTGCGCTCCTCGATGATCCGCTGGGCGGCGAGGAAGAAGTCGGGATCGACGATGCCCTCGAAGGCGCCTTCGGCGCGCACCCAATGGTCGGGTTCGTTGACGACCCGCTTCTTCTTCAGCTTGAAGGAGACGCGATTGTAGACGTTGTTGCCGACGTACTTTTCGTTGGTCAGCACCTGGTGGACGGTGCCGCGCGTCCAGGCCCGCGAAAGATCCGTGAGCACGCCCTCGCCATTGAGCAGGATGGCAATCTCGCGTTCGGACCGACGGTGCAACACGAACATCCGGTAGATGCGGTGGACGACCTCGACCTCCTCGGCAGGGCCAGGCGTCAACACCACCCGATCGGTCTGCAGGCTCTTGTGCTCGCCGCGATCCAGAAGGGCCTTGGGCTGTCGGTGCTCGTCGACGAGCAGTCGACGCAGGCCAAACCCGGCCGGTCCGCCCTGGCGGAAGCCCAGGCCGATCAGCCGACATTGGCCGGTGAAGACCTTGGCCGACAGTTCGCGGCTGTACTCGCCAGCCATGGCGCGCTTCATGCTCTTGATGATGGTGGCGCTGAGGCTGCCGTCATTCTCGAACTGCTCAGCGCAGTAGTGGACGATGATGCCGGCCTCGCGGCACTGGAACTCGTAATAGGCGCTCTCATCGGCGTCCTGGAAGCGTCCCCAGCGGCTGACGTCGTAGACCAGGATCGCCTCGAAGTCGGCTCTGCCGGCCTTGACGTCGGCGATAAGGCCCTTGAGCGCGTCGCGCCCGTCCAGGCGCAGGCCGCTCTTGCCCTCGTCGGCGTAGGTGCGCACGATCTCGAAGCCGCGACGGGCGGCGTACTGGTCGATGATCTCCGCCTGATTTTCGGTGGAGTACTTCTGGTGTTCGGTGCTCATGCGCACGTAGCGGGCGGCCCGAACGGCCGCGCCGCGGAAATCCGCGTTCTTTTCGATATCCATCAGGGAAAACACCCGCCTCACACGTCTTCAGGACCCGGAGCGCTCGGCTCCCCGTTGAAACCGTAGGTCGGATTGTGTGGGTATGTCGCGTTCGCAGAAGGACCGAAAAGTTCGGTCAAATTCGGAAAAACTTTTCCTCGACGACAGCGCCGAGGGCTTCGATTTCACTCAGGCGATCGCCCAGGCGTTGCGGCGCGAATACGGACACAGCCCCGCGGCCGTGAAGACCGTCGTCCGCCTGACCCGGACCAATCCCCGAGCCGTTCGCAACTGGTTCGCCGCCAACAATGGCCCCAATGGCGAAAACCTGGTCGTCCTCGCCCGCCATTCCGAAGAGGTGCTCGAAACGGTCCTACAGCTGGCCGGGCGCCAGGATCTCGTCACCGCCCGAAAGTTCGTCGGCGCGCGCGAGAAACTGCGCGAGATGTTGGAAATGATCGACGAGCTTCAGTCTGGCTAGGTCTAGCGCGGGCTGCGCCGCACAGGGCGCAGACGCGCGTGGGGGCAGGGCGTCCCCGCTACCCAGCAAAATCCCTCGACCGTCCTAGCGCAGCTGCTTGTACGCCCAAAGGTGGCCGTAGACTTGGGCGAGGTCATCAGCCTTGTCGGCCGAGAACCCCGCCCCGATCAGCCGCGTCCGCAGGACCTGGACGGGGATCTTCTGACGGCCCTCGCGGACCAGCTGATAGAACCGGTTCCAGTCCAGCGGATGCAAGGACGAGGTGTTGGCCAGCACCGCGAACCGGTTGAGCAGGTCATCGGTCCGTTCCGACGGGATGAAACGGTTACGACCGGGGCGCTCGATCCGCATCCGGTAGCGGTCGCCATGCTGCTTGTTCCAGGCGCTGAGCAGCGGTCCGACAAGGGTCTTGGCCATATCCACATAGATGGCGTTGGTCGCCGGATCGGGGCTCCATCGGCCCGCGCTCAACTCGACCCGGATCATCGCCGGCGTTTCCGGCGGGGATAGGAACTGGACGACGAGATCCTGGTGGGGGCTCGGATCGCAAAGATGCAGGTTGATGGCGTGGTAGCCAGCGATGCCCACGCAATCGCGCAGGCGCTCGACCTTGAAGCGTTCACCGACGCGCGCGAGCGCCGCAACCTCGTCAAGGAAGAGCGCCCGATCCCCCTTGATGGCGATATCGATGGCCGGCAGCCAATGCGACAAAGACGTCCTCCTTCAGCACGGACGAACTGCGCACCATGTCTGCGCCAGAATCGGACGTGTCCGGCGGCGGCTGATCCGACAGCGGGCCTAAACCCGGTCCAGTTGGACGGGGCCTTCACCTGGCGGTTGGCGAACCGTTGACGAGCGGCTTGGCGCAACTGGTTCGGCTCGCCAGCTCAGCCCGCTCAAGAGCGCCTGGCCGGGCGAGTTGGAAAAGCCGTGCGAAGGGCCCTCAGGGTTTTAGCGCGAGCCTGAACATGCCACTGAGCTCCCCGACCAGACGCCGCCGATCTTAGAACCCAACGCGCCTGTATTCAAAGGCGCACCTACGCCAGCGCCTGTCTTTGCTCGCCAGACCCCGACCGGTCTAAAGTCGTTCTGGCGCCGCCCCGCCCGTCTCCTCTTCATCCTGCTCCATGCAGGGTTCGAAGGTCCTTTGGTTGACGGCGATCCTCGTGGCGAGCGTCGCGCTCGGCGCGGTGTGGTGGGCCACCCAATGGACCGCGGCCGCGCTCGGCCACCAGCCGGGCCTGGGTCCGCCCTGGTTCCTGGTCTCCGGACATCCGGTCTACCCGCCGCCCGCCTTTTTCTGGTGGTGGTTCGTCTACGACGCCTACGCACCGAACGTCTTCATCCGCGGGGCGTTGATCGCCGCCAGTGGCGGGATCCTTTGCGTCGCCCTGGCCATGGCGCTCTCGGTCTGGCGTGGCCGCGAGCTTCACGGGGCAACGACCTTCGGCACGGCCCGCTGGGCCAACGATCAGGAAATCCGCGCCGCCGGCCTTCTCAACGACGACGGCGTCGTGCTGGGGCGTTTTCGCAAGGACTATCTGCGTCACGCGGGCGCCGAGCATGTGTTGTTCTTCGCGCCCACCCGCTCTGGCAAGGGCGTTGGCGCCGTCATCCCGACCCTGCTGACCTGGGCCGGATCGACGATCGTCCACGACATCAAGGGCGAGAACTGGACCCTGACGTCGGGCTTTCGCGCCCGGCTCGGGACGGTGCTGCTGTTCGACCCGACCAACCCGGCGTCCTCGGCCTACAATCCGCTGCTGGAAGTGCGCCCCGGCGAGACCGAAGTCCGCGACGTGCAAAATATCGCAGATATTCTGGTCGATCCGGAAGGTAGCTTAGACAAGCGGAGCCATTGGGAAAAAACCTCCCACGCCCTGCTCGTCGGAGCCATCCTGCACGTTCTCTACGCCGAGCCCGACAAGACCCTGGCGGGCGTGGCGACCTTCCTGTCTGACCCTCGCCGCTCCATCGAGCAGACCCTGTCGGTGATGATGCGCACCGCGCACCTGGGCGAAGAGGGAACACATCCCGTTGTCGCCAGCACGGCCCGCGAGCTCCTGAATAAGAGCGACAACGAACGCTCGGGCGTGCTGTCCACGGCCATGACGTTCTTGGGTCTCTATCGGGATCCGGTGGTTGCGGCCGTCACCGCCCGCTGCGACTGGCGCATCGCCGACCTCGTGGCCGGGCCCTGCAGCCTCTATTTTGTCGTCCCTCCGTCCGACGTCAGCCGCACCCGGCCACTGATCCGCCTGATCCTCAACCAGATCGTCCGACGACTGACGGAAAGCCTGGACGGGATCGCCGAGCGCCAGAAGCTCCTGCTGATGCTGGACGAGCTGCCGGTCCTGGGCCGCCTCGATTTCCTGGAGAGCACCCTGGCCTTCATGGCCGGGTACGGCGTGCGGGCTTTTTTGATTACCCAGTCCCTGAACCAGATCGAGCGGGCCTACGGGCCCAATAACGCCATCCTCGACAACTGCCATGTTCGTGTCTGTTTCGCGGCCAACGACGAACGAACGGCCAAGCGCATCTCCGAGGCCCTAGGCACGGCGACCGAAGAACGCGCGATGCGCAACTACGCGGGGCACAGGCTGTCCCCCTGGCTTGGGCATGTGATGGTGTCCAAGGCCGAGTCCGCGCGGGCGTTGCTGACGCCCGGGGAGATCATGCAACTGCCGTCCGACGAGGAGATCGTCATGCTGGCCGGCGTGGCGCCCATCCGCGCGCACAAGGCCCGGTATTTCAAGGATCCGCGTCTCGCGGGGCGCATCCTGGACCCGCCAGGCCCAGGCCGGTTCGCGGCGGCGGCCGCCAACGGCTGGTCCAGCCGTTCGGCGCTCGCCGCCGCGGCCCCGGCCCCGGCCCCGGCCCAGGTCTTTGCCGAGACCGGGTCGGACGGCGAGGGTCCCGATCCTCGCGCCCTGACGCCCGGCCTCGATCCGCCAGAGCCATCGGCGGATGTCGACGAATTCGCCTTCGACGACGGTCCGATCGACGATCTGGCCGTGCTCGAAGCACGCCGCCTCGACCGGCGCCTAGCCGGAACCGCGCGGCAGGCGGCGATGGATCCCGACGATGGCGTGGAGCTCTAGCGATGCGGGTCAAGCACACCTTCCGTTTGCCGCCAGCCCTTGGGGCGCGTCTGGCTGAGTACGCCCTGCGGCGGCGGATCTCCCAGGCCCTGGTCGTCGAGGCCGCGCTGGAGAGCTTCCTGTCGCCTGACGGCGCCGAGCAGTTGGAGGCCGCGCTCAGCCGGCGCTTGGATCGCCTGTCGCGGCAAGCCGATCGGATCGAACAGGTGGTCGGGATCGTGCTGGAAGCGCTGGGCCTGTTCGTCCGCTTCTGGCTGGCCAACACCTTGGCCTTGCCAGAAGCAGCCCTCCCCGCTCAGCAGGCCAAGGGGCGCGAGCGCTATCAGAACTTCCTCACCAGCCTGGGCCGAAGGCTGGCGAAGGGCTCGAACCTGCCGCAGGACATCGCCGCCCAGAACCAGCCGATCGACGAAGCGCCCGAGATCTAGACCTCGTCGTCCCGATCCAAGGCCCCCATGGCGCGCAGACCCTCCAGTTGCTGGACCGCCGCGCCGTGGATCACGCCTTCGAGCGCGGTGCAGGCTAGGTCCAGCTCGGCGACGTCGTTGCGATACCGCACGACCAAGGCCGCTCCCAGCATCTCCGCCAAGCCGTCGATGACGACGGCTAGATCCTTTGGATCGCGATTGGCCAAGGCGAGCTGTGAAAGCACCAGGACGCGAAGTTTCGTCGTGAAATCCATGCAGCACTCCTGAACCCAAGATTGTACGAAGAGCGCGATCGAGCAAGGCGCCGCGTTGCGGAAGTCGGTCACTTTTCGCTAGCGCCTGTCTTTGCACGCTAGCCTACGCCGCGCGCTAAACACTTGTTGCCCCTCATGAATTTGCGTCCTGTCTAGGGAGCCTCACGCCCGGTCCGCCGGGTTTTTCAGAGGCTTCCGACCGTGTCGGCACTCCCTTCAGCCAGCGACGCCCTCGTCCGCGCCGGACGGATGTTGCGAACCGCCCTGGGCGCGGACGTGCGCACTTGGCTCGCCCAGGACGACGTCGTCGAGGTGATGCTGAACCCGGACGGCCGGCTTTGGGTCGACCGGCTCGGCGAAGGGCTCTCCGACACCGGCGTCACGCTCGACCCGGCCGAGGGCGAGCGGATCATCCGCTTGGTCGCCCACCATGTCGGCGGCGAGGCCCACGGCCGCAGCCCGCGCATCTCCGCAGAACTTCCGGACTCCGGCGAGCGCTTCGAGGGCCTTCTACCGCCCGTCGTCGCGGCGCCGACCTTCGCGATCCGCAAACCGGCCATCCGCGCCGTCAGCCTCGCCGATTACGTCGATCAGGGCGTGATGAGCCGGGCGCAGGCCGATGCGCTCTCGGCCGCCGTCGCCTGGCGGCGCAACATCCTGATCGCCGGCGCGACGGCCAGCGGCAAGACCACCCTGGCCAACGCCCTCCTGGCGGAACTGGCCCGCACGGACGAGCGCGTCGTCGTCCTCGAAGACACCATCGAGCTGCGCTGCCCCGCGCCCAATACCGTGGCGCTGCGCAGCAAGGATGGCGTGGCCTCCCTGACCGAGCTCTTGCGCTCGACCCTGCGGCTGCGTCCCGACCGGATCATCGTCGGCGAGGTCCGCGGCCCTGAGGCCCTGGACCTGATCAAGGCCTGGGGCACCGGCCACCCCGGCGGGGTCGCGACCGTCCATGCCGGCACGCCGCTGGGCGCGATGCGCCGTCTCGAACAGCTGATCGCCGAAGCCGCCGCGGCCGTGCCGCGCGAGCTGATCGCCGAGACCGTCGAGATCGTCGCCGTGCTCACCGGCCGCGGCGCCGCGCGCCGCCTCACCGACCTTGTGGCCGTCGAGGGCCTGACCGCCGGCGGCTACCGCTTCGCCCCCCTTGGAGATGCTCCATGACGACCCCTCGCGCGGCCGAGGGCCGCATGCGCATGCGCCTACCCGGTCGCCTGCTCGACCTCTGCGGCCGCGCGACGATCGCCGCCGCCGCTTTCCTCTACGCCGCGCCGGCTCGAGCCGCCGGGTCGTCGATGCCGTGGGAGGCCCCGCTGCAGTCGATCCTGGAGTCGATCGAGGGTCCCGTCGCCAAGATCGTGGCGGTCATCGTCATCATCGTTACGGGCCTGTCCCTGGCGTTCGGCGAGACTTCCGGCGGCTTTCGGCGGCTGATCCAGATCGTCTTTGGCCTGTCGATCGCCTTCGCCGCCTCCAGCTTCTTCCTGTCGTTCTTCTCGTTCGGCGGCGGCGCGCTGATCGCAGAGGCCACGAGCCTGGCCGCCGCGAGCGTGGCGGCATGAGCGGCCAAGACCTGCCGGTCGGCTACTTCGCGGTGGTCCACCGCGCCCTGGTCGAGCCGATGTTTCTGGGCGGCGCGCCGCGAACGGTCGCCATCGCCAACGGCACCCTGGCCGCCGCCGTCGGCCTTGGCCTTCGGCTCTGGCTGGCCGGCTTGGCGCTCTGGCTCATCGGCCACGCCTTGGCCGTCTGGGCGGCTCGGCACGATCCGCAGTTCATCGAAGTCGGTCGTCGCCACCTGCGCTACCCGCCGTACCTGCGGACCTGACGGCGATGCTAGCGCTCAAGCCCTACGGCGATCCGACCCCACGCCTGGCCGACTTCCTCCCCTGGGCCGCCTTGGTGGCTGAGGGCGTCGTCCTCAACAAGGACGGCTGCCTTCAGCGCACGGCGCGCTTTCGCGGACCCGATCTGGACAGCGCCACGCCGAGCGAGCTGGTCGCCGTCACCGCCCGGCTGAACAACGCCTTGCGGCGTCTGGGCTCGGGTTGGGCGCTTTTCGTCGAGGCGCGGCGTGATCCGGCGCCGGGCTACCCGTCCGGCCGGTTCCCAGACCCGGCTTCCGGGCTGGTGGACCTGGAGCGTCGCGAGCAGTTCGCCGAGGCCGGCGCCCACTTCGAGAGCCGCTACTTCCTGACCTTCGTCTGGCGTCCACCGGCGGAAGACGCCGCGCGGGTCAGCCGCCTGATGATCGAAGGCCGGGCCGAGCGCGGCTTCGACGCCTGGGAGCAAACCGAAAGTTTCGTCCAGCGCACCGACCGGGTGCTGCAGCTCGTCGAAGGTTTCATGCCCGAGGCGGCTTGGCTGGGCGACGCCGAGACCCTTTCGTTCCTGCACGGCGCGGCCACGACCACCCGCCAGAGCGTCCGCGTCCCGGAGACGCCGATGCACCTGGACGCCCTGCTGGCCACCGCGCCGCTGTCGGGCGGGTTGGAGCCGCGACTGGGCGATCGGCATCTGCGGGTTCTGACCGTGGTCGGCTTTCCGACCGCGACCTTCCCCGGGGTGCTCGACGACCTCAACCGCCTGGCCTTCGCCTATCGCTGGTCGACCCGAGCGCTGATGCTCGACAAGACCGACGCCATCCGCCTGCTGTCGAAGATCCGCCGGCAGTGGTTCGCCAAGCGCAAGTCGGTCGGCGCGATCCTCAAGGAGGTGATGACCAACGAGGCGGCGAGTCTCATCGACTCCGACGCCGCCAACAAGGCCGCCGACGCCGACGCCGCGCTCCAGGATCTGGGCGCCGACGACGTCGCCCAGGCCTTCGTCACCGCCAGCGTCGTCGTCTGGGACGAAGATCCGCGCGCGGCCGCCGAGAAGCTGCGGCTGGTCGAGAAGACCATCCAAGGCCGCGACTTTACGGTCATCCCTGAGACGCTGAATGCGGTCGAAGCCTGGCTCGGCACGCAGCCTGGCCAGGTCTACGCCAATGTCCGCCAGCCGCCGATCTCGACGCTGAACCTGGCGCACATGATGCCGCTGTCGGCGGTCTGGGCCGGGCCGTCGCGCGACGAGCACCTGCGCGCCCCGCCGCTCTTCCACGCGCGCACCGCCGGCTCCACGCCGTTCCGGTTTTCGCTGCATGTCGGCGATGTCGGTCACTGCCTGGTGGCGGGACCGACCGGCGCGGGCAAGTCCGTGCTGCTGGCGGTGATGGCGCTGTCGTTCCGGCGCTACGCCGACGCCCAGATCTTCGCCTTCGACTTCGGCGGTTCGATCCGGGCGGCCACCCTGGCCATGGGCGGGACCTTCCACGACCTGGGCGGCGGCGAGGGGCCGTCGCTGCAGCCGTTGGCGCGCATCGACGACCTAGCCGAACGGACCTGGGCCGCCGAATGGCTGGCGGCGCTGCTGGCGCGCGAAGGCGCGCCGCCCGCCCCCGAGGGCCGCGAGCGTCTGTGGTCGGCGCTCGGGGCCCTGGCCAGCGCCCCGGTCGACCAGCGCACGATCAGCGGTCTGCTCGCCCTTCTCCAGGACGCGAGCCTGAAGCTGGCTCTCAAGCCCTACGCCGTGGGCGGTTCGGCGGGCCGACTTCTGGACGCCGAGCACGAGACGCTCACGCCGGCGAGCATCGAGGCGTTCGAGACCGAAGGCTTGGTCGGCGCGCCCGGCGCCGGGGCCGTGCTGGCCTACCTCTTCCACCGCATCGAAGGTCGGCTCGACGGCCGTCCGACCCTGGTGATCGTTGACGAGGGTTGGCTGGCGCTCGACGATCCGCAGTTCGCCGGCCAGCTGCGCGAGTGGCTCAAGACCCTGCGCAAGAAGAACGCCAGCGTCGTCTTCGCCACCCAATCCCTGGCCGACATCAAGGACAGCCCGATCGCGCCGGTGATCATCGAGAGCTGCCCGACGCGGCTGTTCCTGCCCAACGCCCGCGCCCTCGAACCGCAGATCGCGGCAATCTACGCAGGCTTTGGTCTCAACGCCCGCCAGGTCGAGATCATCGCCCGGGCCACGCCCAAGCGTGACTACTACTGCCAATCGCCGGCCGGAGACCGCCTGTTCGATCTTGGCCTAGGCGAAGTGGCTCTGGCTTTCGCCGCGGCCTCATCAAAGACCGACCAAGCCCAGATCGACGCGGTGCTGGCCGCCGCGCCGGACGACTTCGCCGCGGCCTGGTTGCGCGCGCGCGGCCTGCCGTGGGCCGCCGACCTCCTCCCCACCGTTGACCTGGAGTCCTGACATGATCCCGCGCCTCACGCGGCGGCGCCTGGTCGCGACCGCATCTCTGATCTTGACGCTCCCGCTGGTCCCAAAGGCGGCGCGCGCTCAGTGGACCGTGTTCGATCCTTCCAACTACGCGCAGAACCTGCTGACCGCGGCGCGCACCCTTGAGCAGATCAACCACCAGATCACCGCGCTGCAGAACCAAGCCCAGTCGTTGGTCAACGAGGCGCGCAATCTGCAGGGCCTGCCGTTTTCGGCCCTACAGACCCTGCAGACGCAGCTGGCCCAAACCCGCGCCCTGATCGACCAGGCCAAGGGCGTAGCGCTGCGGGTCAGCGACATCGAGGCGGCGTTCCAAGGCGCCTATCGGCCCGCCGATCTGTCGACCACAGGCCAAGGCCTGGTCACCGACGCAAAGACGCGCTGGGCCAACAGCGTGTCAGCCTTCCAGGACGCCCTGAAGGTTCAGGCCGGCGTGGTCGGCAATCTCGACGGCTCGCGCGCCGAGCTTGGCCAGCTGGTCACCGCCAGCCAGTCGGCCACCGGCGCCCTGCAGGCCGCGCAGGCGGGCAACCAGCTGCTGGCGCTTCAGTCGCAACAGCTGTCGGACCTGCTGGTGCTGCTGGCCGCCCAAGGCCGCGCCCAGACGCTGGAGGCCGCCCAGCGCGCGGCGGCCCAGGACCAGGCGCGCGAGCAGCTTCACCGCTTCCTGACGCCCGGCGCCGGCTACCAGCCCGGCTCGGCCAAGATGTTCAACCAGCCATGAGCGCGCGCCTGGGCTTTCGGCTGGCGGCGGCGGGCTTGGCGCTGTTGGCGATCCTGGTCGCCGCGCTGCAGGCCCGGCGTCCCACGCCCGTTTCCGCGCCGCCCGCCGCCACGATCCAACAGCCCCGGCCGATCGATGCGCGGCTGGCCCGCTGCCAGGCGCTCGGGGCGGCCGGCGCGGAAAATCCCGATTGCCTGAAGGCCTGGAACGACGCGCGCGCCCGGTTCCTGGGTGCGCCCAAGGCGGGTGGCTGATGGAGGGGCCAGGCGTCGTCGATCGTTTCCTGGGCGTCTTCACGGCCTACATCGACTCGGGCTTTGGCCTGCTGGGCGGCGAGGTGGCGTTCATCGCCACAACACTCATCGTGATCGACGTCACCCTGGCCGCGCTGTTCTGGAGCCTGGGCGAGGGCGAGGATGTCGTCGCCCGTCTGATCCGCAAGACCCTGTTCATCGGGGCCTTCGCCTATCTGATCGGCAACTGGAACACCCTGGCGCGGATCATCTTCGAGAGCTTTGCGGGGTTAGGCCTGAAGGCCTCCGGCGCCGGTTTTACGGTCGAAGATCTGATGCGCCCCGGGCGCGTGGGTCAGGCCGGCATCGATGCGGGTCGTCCGCTGCTGGAGAGCATCTCCGGACTGATGGGCTACGTCAGCTTCTTCGAGAACTTCATCCAGATCGCGGTGCTGCTGATCGCCTGGCTGATCGTGGTCTTGAGCTTCTTCGTCCTGGCCGTGCAGCTCTTCGTGACGCTGATCGAGTTCAAGCTGACGACGCTCTGCGGCTTCGTGCTGATGCCCTGGGGCCTTTTCGGCAAGACGGCGTTCCTGGCCGAACGGGTGCTGGGCAGCGTGGTCGCCTCGGGCGTGAAGGTGATGGTGCTGGCTGTGGTGGTCGGCATCGGCTCGACGCTCTTCTCGCAGTTCACCGCGGGTTTCGCCGGGACCGAACCGACCATCGAGGAGGCCCTCAGCGTCGTGCTGGCGTCGCTCTGCCTGCTGGGGCTTGGTCTCTTCGCACCCGGCATCGCCAGCGGCCTGGTGTCCGGCGGGCCCCAGCTCTCGGCTGGGGCCGCCGTCGGCAGTGTGGCGGCGGCCGGAGGCGCGCTCGCCGCAGGCGGCGCCCTGGCCGGCCTCGCGGCGGGCGGCGCGGCGGGGATGGCCGCGGGTGCGGCCCGGGGCGCGGCCAGCCTGGCCGGCACTACGGTCGGCGCGGTCCAAAGCGGCGGTGCGATGGGCGTGGCCAAGGCCGCCGGCGGGGCCGCCGCCAGTCCCTTGCGCCGCATGGCCCAATCCCTGGGTCAACGGTTCGAAACCGCGCGACAGCAGCAGGCCTCTCCCAGCCCGTCACAATCCAGCGCTCAGGCGGACGTCCAACCGTCTTCCGGCGGCCAGCCGGCCTGGGCCAAGCGCATGGGCCAACGTCAGGCGGTCGCCCATGGCGGGTCGACCGCCGGCCACGCCGCCGCGTCCGGCCCCTCCGGCGGCGGCGCGTCCGTCGACCTTTCCGAGGAGTCCTGATCGATGTTTCGACGACCCGAGATCCGCTACGGAACGACGCCGGAGCCTGACACGCCCTACCGCCGCGCCCGCCAGGCCTGGGACAACCGGATGGGCCTGCTGGCGGTCACCGGCCGCCGGGTGTGGACGCTGGCGCTCGTTGAGGGCGGCGTCATCGCGGTCCTGGCCGCCGCCCTGGTCTGGCAAGGCGCGCGAGGCCAGGTGGTGCCGTGGGTCGTGGAGGTGGACCAGTTCGGCGAGGCGCGCACGGTCGGGCCAGCCAACGCCGACTTCAAGCCCAGCGACTTCATGATCGCCGCGCGCCTGGAACGCTTCATTGAGGAGGTCCGGTCGGTGTCGTCCGATCCTGTGGTGGTCACTCGCAACTGGCTGTCGGCCTACCAGTTCACCACCGACCGGGGCGCCGCGGCCCTGACCGCCTACGGCAAGACCAACGACCCGCGCGAACGGGTCGGCAAGGAACAGGTCTCGGTCGACGTCACCAATGTCCTGCGCGCCTCGCCGACCAGCTTCCGGGTCGCCTGGACCGAGCGCCACTACCAGGACGGCGCCCTGGCGGCGACCGAACGGTGGTCGGCGATCCTGACCCTTGTCGACCGCCCGACCAACAAGGTCGACCGGCTGAAGACCAACCCCCTGCACCTTTATGTCGACGCCATCGACTGGTCCAAGGAGATGACCCCATGACCCTTGCCTTCCGAGAGCGCGCGCTCGCCGCGGTCCTGTCGCTAGCCGCCACGGCTAACCCCGCCGCCGCGAGGGCGACAGAGGCTCGATCGCCGACACCGGTCGTGGCCGCCAACGCCGCCGCCCGCGTCCAGCCCCGGCTCGACGCCTTCCAAGGCGCCATGCAGCGTTTCCCCTGGAGCGAGGGCGGGCTCTACCAGGTCTACACAGCGCCGGGGCGCGTGACCGACATCGTGCTCGAGCCAGGCGAGCAGCTGGCGGGCGCCGGGCCCATCGCCGCCGGCGACACCGCACGCTGGGTGATCGGCGACACCGAAAGCGGGGAGGGCGAGACCCGCCGCGTGCATGTCCTGATCAAGCCCACCCTGCCGGGCCTGGCCACCAACCTGGTGATCAACACCGACCGCCGCACCTACTACGTCGAATTGCGGGCCGGCGCGGCCACCTACTTGGCCTCCGTGGCCTGGACCTATCCGAAGGACGCGCTGATCGCCGTGGCCAAGCCGCCCGCGCCGCCCAAGCCAGCCAGCGCGACGACCGCGACGCCGACGCCGACCGACGCCGATCTCGCCCGCCTGAACTTCGACTACAGGATCTCCGGCGACGAGGTCGGCTGGCGGCCCCAGCAGGTGTTCGACGACGGCGTCAAGGTCCACCTGGTGTTCCCGGCAAGCATAGCCGCCGGCGACCTTCCGCCGCTCTTCCTGCTCGACGCCGCCGGCCGGGGCGGTCTGGTCAACTACCGCGTCGAGGGCCGCCAGATCGTCGTCGACCGCTTGTTCGATCGCGCTGAACTTAGGCTAGGCGACAAGCGCTCGGCGCGAAAGGTCCGGATCGAGCGGGCCGGGACGCGGGCGCCGTGAGCGGGTCCGACAGCGACCGGGCGGCGCGCGAAGCGGTCCGTCTCCGCGCGCCGGCGCCCAGGGTCGCGCGTCTCTCCCGCGTGGCGATCGCTGGCCTCGCGGGCCTGGGCGCGGCCGGAGTCGGGGCGGCACTCGCGCTGGCCCTGCAGCCGCGCCCGCCCAAGCCCGTCGTGATCAAGGCCGACGAGACCGACGGCCGCCCGCCCCAGGCCGTGATCGCCGGCCCGCGCACCTATGCCGACATTCCCAAGCTCGGCCCGCCGCTGCCCGGAGACCTCGGCCGACCGATCCTCGCGGCCCAGCAGCGCGGAGAGGACGTCCCTGCGCCGCCCATCGGCCAAACCCAAGGCGACCCCGCGACCGACGGGCGCCGGCAGGCGCTGGCCGCCGCCCGGACCAGCAGCGTCTTCACCCAAACGGCTCATGCCTCAAGCCCGAGCGCCACGCCGACGCCCGCGCCCACCGCCCTGCAACTCCCACCCGCCGCGATCGCCACAGCGCCCCCCGAGCTCATGGCGAAGGGCGGCCAGCGCACCTTCCTGGACGCCCGCAACGCGACGCCGACGGTCAGCGCCTTTCGGCCCGCGCCGCCGGCCGGCCGCCACGTTCTGCTCGCCCAGACCATCATTCCCGCGGCCCTGATGAGCGCCGTCAGCTCCGACCTACCAGGTCCCGTCTCCGCCCAGGTGACGCGCAATGTCCATGACAGCCTGACGGGCCGAACCGTCCTGATCCCGCAGGGCTCCAAGCTGATCGGCGCCTATGACAGCCAGGTCGCGTTCGGTCAGAAGCGCGTACTGCTGGCCTGGGACCGGGTGATCTTTCCGGATGGCCGCTCGCTGCAGCTCGATCGCCTGGTCGGGGCCGACGCCGCCGGCCGATCGGGCCTCACCGACAAGACCGACGCCCACTGGGGCGCGATGGGCAAGGCGGCCTTGCTGTCCAGCGTGCTGGGCGTCGGGGCGGCGCTCGGCTCCGACGACGACAGCGACATCGCCCGCGCCCTGCGCCAAGGCGTGCAGGACACGGTCAACCAGACGGGCCAGCAGGTCGTGCGCCGGCAGCTGGACGTCCAGCCGAGCCTGACTCTTCGCGCGGGCCTGCCGCTGACCATCCTGGTCACCCGCGACATCGTCTTCGACGACTAGGTCGCGCCCGGCAACAGGCTCAGGAGCCGGCGAAGGATGGGCTTCTCGGGCCGCCTGCCGAGCACCGCGTCGAAGGTCAGGAAGCTGCGGGCCAGCGGCCGGTAGGCCACGCCCGTCACCCTGCAGGCGTCGCCCTCGTTGACGATGCCAAGACCCTGGCCAAGCGCGACCAGGCGCCCCACGCTCGCCGGCGTCGCCGCCCGCCCGACGGATCTGACCGCCCCTCGCCCGAGACGCCGCGATGCGAGGTCATCGACTGCCCGGACGATCGGATCGGCGATCAGCAAGCGCCGGCCGGCAAGGTCGGCCCACACCACCGACGAGGCCGCGGCGAGGTGGTCGTCGATCGGGACCGCGACCATCAAGCGCTCGCGCCAGGCGCGCGCCAAGGTCAGCCGGCGGGGTTCGGCCAACAGGAAACCGACGTCCAGGCGCCCATGAGCCAGCGCCGCGCCCAAGACCCGCGCATCGCCTTCGACGAGGTCGACGCCAAGTCCCGGCTCCCCTCGCACCAGATGACCAAGCAGAGCCTGGAGCGGTCCGCCGCCGAGGCCGGCCAGTACGCCGACGCGAAGGACCCCGTGGTCGCCGCGCCCTGCCTCACCCGCCCGGTCGACGGCAAGATCCAGCTTCCCCACCGCCCCCTGGGCGCCACGCACGAAATCCTCGCCGGCCGACGTCAGGCGGACACCTTGAGGTCCGCGCTCGAAGATCGGCGCCCCGAGCCGATTCTCAAGTTCCTGAATGCGCCGCGACACGGCCGACTGTTGGACACCCAAGTGACGGGCGGCGCGGCGAAAGCCGCCTTGCTCGGCGGCCGCGAGGACGTAGCGCAGGTGATGCAGGCCAAGACCCGCGCGGGCGCTGGCCTGGCCGAGGTCGGCGGCAACAGGATCCGAAGCGGTCGTCGTCACGGACAGCCCAGGCAGCGCGACCCCGACGGCCGCACGCCATGCAAACCGCGCCTACACCGGGCGACCACTCTATAGATGGAATATAGACAGAATATTCGCAGCCCAGACGCAACGAACGGTGGCGCCAACACCACCGGACGCCCTAGACTCCAGGCTGCATCGCCGCTCGGCAAAGGACCTATGAAGACCTCGCTCGACCATCTGCCCGCCGGCAAGCGCAAGGAGCTCGACTACGTGGTCAGCCTCCTGCGCGAAGGCTTCGCCGAGGCCCTGAGCCGGCGGACCATGCCGCGTTATCGGAACGGCAAGCTGCTGAAGATCATCCTGTTCGGCAGCTACGCGCGCGGAGACTGGGTCGAGGACCCCAAGGGCCGATACTTCTCCGACTATGACATCCTGGTCGTGGTCAACCACGACGACCTGGCCGACCTGGAAGAGTTCTGGGACGGTCCCGATCAAACCTTCCTGCGCGAGTACGCCTCCGGCGAGCGCCTGCGCACCCAGCCCAACTTCGTGGTCCACAGCCTCGACGACGTGAACGAGAAGCTGCGGCTGGGCCGCTACTTCTTTACGGACATCCTGAGAGACGGGATCACGCTTTTCGAGGAAGACGGCTTTCCGTTCGCGGCGCCCGAGGTGCTTTCGCCTAAAGACGCCTATGCCGAAACTAAGGCCTATTTCGACGAATGGTCTCGCAGTTCGGCCAGTTTCCTAAGGATGGCTAAGTTCGCGCGCTCGGATGGAAGCCCGAAGGAGGCCGCCTTCTCCCTTCACCAGGCCGCCGAGAAGGCCTACCATGGACTGATCTTAGCCCTGACGCTTTACAGCGCCAAGACCCACCGCCTGAACCTGCTACGCGATCGGGCCGAGTCCCTGGATAGCCGCCTGATCGATGTCTGGCCGCGAACCAACAAATTCGAACGCCAAGGCTTCGACCTGATCCGCAGGGCCTACGTCGAGGCCCGCTACTCGCCGCACTACGAGATTTCCGGCGAGCATCTGACCTGGCTTGAGGAGCGGGTCGCCGCGCTGCAGGCGACAGTCGAAGCCGTTGCGCGCGAGCGGATTGAATTTTTGCGCCGAGCGGCAGCGTAACGCCAGCAATGGACGTGGGCAGCTATCCGGTTTGGCGGCTGGCACTCGAACGCGATTTGAGCATGGCCAAAAACCTATCGCACTAACCATCTCCTCGGTAAGCTGCAGCTGGGCGCTTGGAAATGGGGTTCACGTAATGGGCGTTGGCGGCGAAACATTGCATGGGTGGGACCCCCTCGATACGTCGATGGGTGCCGATCCAGGAATGCTCATCAGCGCCCAGCGGCGGGAAATCTCAAATATCCTCCGTAGCTATACCGGATACTACGATCTATTCTCTGAGTTACTGCAAAACGCTTTAGACGCGGTTGAAAAGCGACATAGCGAGGACGACGGGGCGTTCGAGCCCACGGTCTGGGTCGACATCGATCTGCGCAGCAGTAGTGTTCGGGTTACGGACAACGGCTGCGGAATGGACTTGCAGCAGCTACGCCAATTTCTCCGACCTAATTTCTCGTTCAAGGCCGGTCCGATTTCCCGTGGCAGCAAAGGGGTCGGCGCCACATACTTGGGCTACGGTTTCAATTCATTGACTGTCAGCACCAAAACAAGCGCTGGTCAGTTTTCGGGCCGAATAGAGAACGGTCGCCATTGGGTCGATGACACCAGCGGGACTGTGCCGCGGCCCTTGATCAATTCCATAACACCAGAAGAGGGCGCATTCTCCGCCGTCGACCGCGGCACCGCCATTAGCGTCAAACTCACTGGCGAGAACGTTAGGCCGAGAAATCTGACATGGTATCAGGCCACAAATGCAGCGCAGTGGCTGGCGCTTCTTCGGATCATGACGCCCGTTGGAGGCCTCTATCTCAATGGTCGACCCGCTCCCAAGATCGGCGTAAAGGTACGCGTCACTGACCAAGCGAGTGCTATCACCGAGGCGTCGCTCGAAGCTCCTAGCTACCTCTACCCTCACGAACTCGTCCAGCGCAGCGGCAGCATGGTGGAGTTTTTGAAGGATCAAGCGCGGAAGATCGCTTCTGGTGCTGACGCGTCAAAGATTGCTCCGAAGTTCAGGGGCCTCAGCGGCCTCTGGGGACACTGGACGAATGCCGAGTTGCTTGGCGACGCGCCAGACGCCTTCTGCCCCATCAGGCTATCTCTCGATGCTCAAGAAAAGGAACTGGCGAGAGCTTCCGGAGTATCGATCTACGTCTATCTGGCATTCTCCACCGAACTCTGGGACGCGATTAACGATACCCAACTTCAGTTGCGTAAGGGTGCCCGGGTGCTGCATGGCGGCCTCCAACTGGCGACCAGACATATGCCGCAAGGCGTGACCTTAACCATTCCAATGACCAACAACGTCGGGTTTCAAAACTTGGCGCACGTAGTGCTTCACTTCGAGAATGCGGAGCCCGATCTAGGGCGCAAAGGCTTCCAACCCGAGTACGCGCAGTTAGCTGAAAAAATCTCGGTTTCCGCAGTAACGGCATTTCGGGGCCGGTATAACCTTCTGCGTAAGCCCGGCGTTGCAAAAATATTCAACGACGAACTCAAAATCGATCAATGGATAAAGAAACAAGAGGAACATGAGAATAATCACGCCCTAACCATCAAAGGAACGGGGCTATTCATGCCGACCGAAGAGCTACCCATTCGCTCGGAGCCTCTTGTGGAGCAAGATGTTGTCGCGTTATTCAACCAGATGCTTTCCTCTGGCCTCGTAAGAGGCATCCATCTCATCGCCAGCAGCCAGTACAATCAGTACGATGGCCTCTATCGCGTGCGAATGGAGCCTCCGTTCGACAAGTTCACATACGCCTCCAACAATCCCCTGGGCATAGAGGAGGACGTATTCACGGGCAACACACCGATGATCACCAAGACTAAAGTCTTGGAATACAAGTACACCCTAAACGGACTTGTAGAAGAACTTCAGTCTGGCGTTAAAGATATTAACGATATTGGATTAGTTGTTGCATGGGACATGGGAGATAAGTGGCGCGAGATGTTCGATGTCACGTCACTTCTTGACGAGGACACGAGACACCACCGCCAGGTACATGGCACGACTCATTCCTTCACTCACTCGGTTTCAGGAGCCCATGCTTTCGAAGCGATTATTCTTCATGACCTAGTGCGATACCTAGACGACCCTCAAGCTGAGCAAGAGCGACAGAGGGAAAAGTTGAACAGCGACATTTTGGCGGGATGATCTTCACTCATTGGAATCCGAGCCCGGGCGCTAGGCGGCACCATCACCTGGCGGACCCCGGCGGCTGAAGTCCGGGAGTGCGCCCCGCCAGACCGTGCTTGCCAGCGCCCTCTCGTCCCATCCAGTCCAGCACCGCCGCGCTCCCGACAACCAGCATGTGCGTTCGCGCCCGCGAGAGCGCCACGTACAGCAGCTCCGGGCGTTCGACGAGTTCGGGCTCGCCGGCGACGATCACGACCAGTCGCTCCAGCCCCTTGAAGTCGGCGATATCCGTAACGACCAGTCCCTCGGCGATTGCCTTGGGCAGCCCCTTCACCATCTCGTCCCGCAGCCCGTCTGACGCCGTGAGAACGGCAATGTCGCCCGCCGAAAGCGCGTCTCTTCCGATCAGGCGCCGAACGCTATCGGCGATGCAGGCCACCATTGGCCGCCCTGCGCAATCGATCCATTCGACCGGCGTTCCCTCCGGTCCCTCAGCGGTCACCGGCAAGCCCTCATAGAAACGACCGCAGGCGTGGTGAATGAGCTGGGTGTTGCGATAGTTGCAGGTCAGACTGATAGGGACGAGTTCAAACGCGCTCAGCTGGCCGCGGACGGCGCCATAGACCTTCTGGTTGGTGTCGTAGAAGGCATGCAGCCTGGTGTCCGCGCCCTGCGCCAGCGCCGCATCGATCGCCACCCACCAGTGGGCGGGGAAGTCCTGCGCCTCGTCAACTATGATGGCCTGCGGCCTGATCGCGGGTGCGGCCTCCACGGCCTTGAGTAGCCGCTCGACCTGCTGTTCTGGCCCAAGGCTGCAGGCCGGGCCAAGGCCGGCCGCAACCGACAGTGCATCACACAGCTCCGGAAAGGTCGCGACCTGGACATCCTTGCCCTCGAGTCGCGAGCGGAGATGCGCCGCCAGTCTCGGACTCAGGCAGGTCAGCACGGTTCGCAAGCCGGCCCGCGAGAGACGCAAGGTGTCTTCGACCGCCACGATGGTCTTGCCGGTTCCGGCACCGCCACCGACCGCAGCCCGGCGAACATCCTGGATCGCGTCGAGGATACGAAACTGCTGGGGCGTCAGCGTCGCGATGACCGCGTCATCTTCAGCCAGCCAATGTGCAAGCGGCGCCTCCAGGATGAAGGGCCGCGCCAGAAGATCCTCGAAAATGCTTATCCGCTGGCGGCCAATGGGCTGTCCATCGCCGCCAGTCAGGCGCGCTCGCACCCACGCCCCCAGCTCGTTCATCTGGGGCTTGCAGCAGAAGATTTCCCGAGGTCGATCCGCGCCCAGGCTGCGGGGCGGCTCCTGAGCATCGGGAAAGACGACGCCGTGGCGTATGCGAATGTAGAGCGACGCTGGCCAGAACCGTTGCTCGCGAAGCTTCTTGAGAAGCTCGTGCTTGGCCGACCGAGCCTGCTGCACGGGATCCTTGATCTTCTTGCGCACCATCTCGCGGTTGCGGGACGTCCAGGCGTCAAGCACGGGGTCGTAGAAGATGCCGCCGCCCTTGACCTCGATCGCCAGGTAACCGTGCTCGGGATGGACGACAATGAAATCGCATTCGCCGTCGATCTCCTCGCCGCTGGCAGTCAGGCCCAGCCAGGGGCGGCTGTAGAAGACGGTCCAGCTGTCGTCGAGCTGGGTGGCCAAGGCGTCGTAAACACGCACCTCGGCCCGGCGCAGCGGATGGTTCCGGATCTCGCCCGAGAGCCTCGCTGGCCACATCTTCGGACCGCTCACGCCCGAGCTCCAGCGACAAGGTCCGCAAAGAAGCCCAAGACCGCGTCGTTGGGCGTACCAACCAGGGCGGCCCGGTCGAGAAAGCGGTTGAATTCCTCGCACGAGGTTTCAGGCGCCAGTACACACGAGTGACAGGCCGCCAGCGAGAGGGCCTCCTCGCCATTCATCAGGTCCTCGATGCAGAGGGGATCGGACGAGCACCAGGCCTGGGCAGCGATGGCAGCCTCGATCGTCCGGCGCAACAGCTGCGGCTCGCCCTGGCGAGCAAGGCCGCCCAAGGTGCCGTCATCGTCGGTGGTGGCTGTGTAGATCAGCAACCCGCACATCGACGGGTCGTTGGCATACAACCGTTCGCGTAGCGCGGTCGATGAGTAGCCGCAGTCCAGGGTAAGCTGGCGCATGAGACTGTGAGCCAAGGTGTGGAGCAGCAGGAAGCGGGGCGTGATCTCCCGCTCGGTCTCTTGTCCCGCCCCGTGACGCTGCGCCCATTCGGCACGCCATCGCTGATCGATTATGCCGGCGCGCGCCGCGACCGCCGGCTGCGTCTCCCAGGCCTCCAGGGCCTCGCGGTTCAGCTCCAGGAAGATCCCTTCTCCTCGGACCTCGACGGCAGGCAGCCAGTCAATGCCGCGATTTACCGACAGGCTGGCGATCTTTTTCGACTGGGGATCACCAGGCGGCTGAATGCGGGTAAAGCCCGTGATGGCCCGAACCTCGCGCAGCCGCACGACCTTGACGATCCGCGAGAACCATCCGGCGATCTCGGCCGGCACCGATTGGGGACGAATCTCGAACTCCTCGTCGGCGCTGATCATTGCCGCGCCGCCTGTGAACTGGCGGTATTCTTCCAGGCGCAGATTCGTGGTGTTCATCACCTGCCAGGCCGCAACGCGCTGGCTGATCTCGGCGACGAGCATCTCCGGGGTCATCCCCAGCTCCTCGAGCACCGACTTCAAAGAACCCCGTGCCAGCATCCGGGCCGCTGCGGGCAGGTCCTCCGGATCGGTGTCCCTCAGCTCCTGCCACCAGATCCCCAGCGCTTCCTGGAGTCGGTTCGACCAGGGCGGGATACTGAGCGCGGAATCGACGAGCGGGAAATAGAGGTTGGAGGCGCCGCGTTGCACGGCCCTGGGCTTGAGCTCGCAATCCTCGTGAGGGGCCGCCAGCCACGGTCTGCGTCCACGGCAGTTTGAAAAGCGCTTCCAGGTGTCGGCGCTGAAGATGCGGTCCATGGAGCGACGTGCGCTGCATTTGGGACAGCTGAGGATGATCCCGGACAGACCCGCGCCTTCGGACACCAGCTTCAGTGCGCCATCCTTATTGGAGCAGCCGTCGACGTGCTGGACCCAGGCATGCCAGGGAAATTCGTCGAGATGCCCGTTCTCGCAGGCCATGACGAAACGTACCGGAATGACATAGATGCGCTTGAGGGCAGTCTTGCTGCACGGGGCGCACCAGCGGCTCGCCTGACCGATCTCGCTGCCCCAGTCGTCTTCGCGCGCCAGCGTATCGCACTGGGGGCACTGCAGCCATGCTGGGAAGCGCACGGCCACGAGAGCGCGCTCGGCGTCTTGGTCGTTGTTGGGATCGCGAACAGGGGCCAGGCGAAAGCCTGCTACACGGAGCTTCTTCTGCAACCGTTCCTCGTTGATGGCCTGCGGATGACGCATGCCGCCCGGCGGGAAGTTGCGATCCCATTCCTCGAGGCCCGCAGCGACGCCTGAAATCGGCGCGCCACCCTCGGCGCGAAAGTCAATGATCGCGCCAGGCCCGAAGCCCGCCGCTGCAGCGCTGCGGCGCAGGTCACCCAGTTCATTGCGGGCCATCTCAGCGCCCTCCCTTCAGGTACTCGGCCAATCGGTAGGGCGAGGCGGGTTCGACACCACGCATGCTCGTCGGTGTTGGCCATGCCGCGCCAATCGCCCGACCGGTCGCGCGCTTTGCCGCAGCTTCCCCGTCGGACTGAAGCAGGGAAGTGTTGTGTCTCGTCCAGTAATAGGCCGGAGCCCGGGCGATCCAGCGCCGCAGCAGCTTGAGCAGGTCGGCGCGCACCTGCATCTCGTTCGGATCAATGCGACGGGCGCGATCGGCGATCTGGTCAATCAGCCGCTCGGCCGCGGCGATGCTCGCTGCATCCAGGACGGGCCGGCTCTGCATGGCCGGAATGAGATGGCGCACGACGGCGACCAGCGCCGCGTGCAGTGCGCGGTCTCGCGCCCGCGAGGCAAACGGCGTGACGCTAGTGGCCTCGACATCGCGATAAAGGGTCTCGTGCCAGGTCCGGAACGTTTCGTAGTGGGAGCGGTCACGGGGCTTGGCGTTGTTGAGCAGCGCCACGACCAGGCCGCGCACGCCGTTGCGACCTACCCGGCTGGTGGCCTGGATGTATTCGGCGATCGTCTTGGGCTGGCCGTTTACTGCCATGAGGCCCAGGCGCGAGATATCGACGCCGACGCTGAGCATGTTGGACGCCAGCACGGCGTCCAGGGCTTCGGGACTGGACGACGGCTTTTCCAGCCGCTCGAGCATATCGCGCACTTCATCCTGGCTCAGGCGGGAGGTCAGCTCCTCAATGATCTGCGGCCTGCGTCTTGGTTCGCCGCTGCGCAGCTCCGAAAGGAGCTTCAGACTGTCGTTGACGTCATCCTGCATGAGGACAAGGGCGCCACCGAGCTCCCGCAGCGAGTTGAAGTAGGTGACCAGCGTCCAGTAGACGTTGCGCTCCCCCGGATCGAGGACGCCCGCCGTATGCATCAGGGAGGCAGCGACGGCTTGGAGCGTGAACTTTGCCGATCGGCCGGCGGTAGTCACGCCAACGTACCGGCGCCCGCCTTGCCCTTCGTGGCCTGGTTCCTCGAGGACCGCGACGGCAAAGCCGGAATCGTCGGCAGACAGCCCGGCTGGAGGAAACTGGCAGGTCTCGCGGTTGAAGAGATCCCGCACCTGGCTTTCTGCGCCCCGGATCGTTGCGGTCGAGCCGATGATCTTGGGCGCAGTCCCGTCATGCGAGAGGATCAGGTCCAGCGCCGCCTCGAAGAGACCGACGATCGTGCCTAGCGGTCCTGCGATCAGGTGCAGTTCATCCTGCAGGATGAGCTGGGGTTGCGCGCCGGTTCCAACGCCGAAGAGCGCGGCTGTCGCCGGGCGGCGGACGATCAGCGCGAACTTGTCGATGGTACCGATCAGTAGCGTTGGCCGTTCGACGTAGATGTCCTCGTCGACCGCCCATACCGGCAGAGGCTCGGCCCCCGCCATCGCGCAGCCATCCGTATTGCAGAAGCAGCGAACCGGATCGGTGCTGCGCTGCTGGACATAGTCCAGCTTCTGGCTGCAGCACGGGCACTTGATGAGTTGCCGCGGCGACGAAAGGGTCTGATCGAATCTCGAGTCGAAGGCTTTCTGACGCGAGTTTGGCGTCGCTCCCTCACCAACCCAGAGTCCAATCGAGATCGGCGTGACGCCCAGCCGCGCCTGGTCCGATCGTCGGATATGCTCGCAGGCGCAGATCATGGCGGCGGCGCGGACGAACTGCTGGCTGGTCAACAGACGCAATGTGTAGCGCATGATCACCGCCACACCGGCTCCGCTGTCAGGCTGAGCGGGCGTTCGGAGACGTCGGTGAAACGCCACCAGGGCCACGAGGCCCAGATAGGCTTCGGTCTTGCCGCCGCCGGTCGGAAACCACAGCAAGTCCATGAGGCCCCGGTCATCGTGGGAGCCATCGATCGTGGACTGCAGGGCCAGCAACATGAAGCCAAGCTGGAACGGCCGCCAGACAAGCGGCTTGCCGGCGCCCCACACACGCTGGCGGTCCATGGCCTGGTTGGCCAGGCGAAACGCCTCCGCCGCGGCAGCGTCGGTTGCCAGGAGTGTGATGCCGGCGCGCATGCGGCCCAGAACTTTTTCGGCCTCCTGCAGATGCCGGTCCGCTGTCTCCTGCTCCTTGCCTAGGAGAGCTGTCGCGGCCCGCTTCTTCAGCGCTATCCAGTCTTCGTAGGCCTTGCACAGGCGCTCGAGACCCGCGCCCAGTTCATCTTGTCCCGCCTGCCCTAGCCACCCTGCTGAAAGCGGGGCTTTTTCGCCAACATTCAGACCGCCGAAGACGGCATGTCCATCGCCGCTGACGTCTGGCGTGACCGCCTCCGGCAGCCAGGTGCTGCGCACCTCCAACACCGGCGCGTCGGGTTCTGGCCCCGCTCGCGTCCAGTCCGCCGAGCAGGTGTGACCCACGGCAAATTCGCGCGCATGGCGGTAGAGCAAGGCTCCGGAATAGTCTTCCGGACTCACTGGCGCGCGTCTGCTGGGGCGCGCGATAAGGCGCGTGCCCTTCCCGGGCCGGACTGCGAGGCTGACCTGGAAGAGGGTTATGGCCTCGATTGCGTCGCGCCCGAGTTCCGAAGGAATGGCGTCGTTGACCAGGGTGATCGTGGCCAGGCGCCCCCCGTTGAACGGAACGACGCGGCGGTTGAGACGCAGGCCCGCAGGCCCTCCTGGCAGGGCGGTATTTGAATCCAGGCCAGGATCGAGCTCAACCACGACCGGCTCGGGTTCAACGGGCTTTCGGCGCCATTGCGAACTGCCTTCGGCCTCGACGAGTCCATAGAGCGCAAATCTCACCTCAACCTCGACCGTGGGCACAAGGTCTTCGTCCCAGGCCACGGCAAACGAAACACCAGCCGTCGAGGGGCGACGCATAGGGACGGCGGCGGGAACAGCGGTGTCGGCCGCATCGTCACCATCGTCACCCTTGCCGGGCGCCTGGGCGAGACGCTCGTCTTCTTCTGGCGCAATCTCGGTGTTTCGCGGCCAGAGAATACCTGTGAGGTAAATGTCCGAAGCGCGGGCGCGCAGGACTTCATCGGCCGCGCGGGGCCCGATCAGGTCGACGCGCAGGCGCTCGACGATATGCTCACGTGGGCCGGCTGTCTGGGAGTTCATCTGGAGGCCTTCTTCCAAGCCGCGCTCGAAAATGCCGTCAGCAACGGCGCGAGGACGAAGCCGCTCGACCGCCACGGCTCGTGCAGGGTTTCCAAGACGGGATCGTCGGGTCGTACAACGAGGCTGCGCATACCAATGGAGCGCAGGAACGGGAAGAATGTCGGCGCGCGGTGACCGGCGCCGTTGGCGATGTCTCTGACGCCATCCCTGAACGCGGGGGAAAGGACCGCGACCCGTTCTGACGCCTTGGTGACAAGCTCGAAGCGCCAGCCAAGGTCATGATCCGACCTGGCCGTCATCTCGCTCTGCAGTGGATTCTGGGCGATGAGTGCCTGGGCGGCGCGGGCTTCCGATTCGGTCGCGAAAGCCGCGCGCCCCACCAGACCGTCGGCCTGGAGATCGTGAGCCCGACCGATCTCGATCTGGACGCGGCCCTTTCCGGACGCATACCGCCAGGCTCGCCCCTCATGAGCGCCGCCTCCCCGCCCCGACCCCGTGCCAACCGACAGGCGCTGACGTGCGCGCGTGGCGCCAACGAAGAGGACGCGAACCTCTTCGGAAGCGTCCGCGCCCTCGCCCGCCTCGTGTGGCAGGTAGAGGATGACGTCGTCAGCCTCACGCCCCTTGCTGGCGTGGATCGTGCCCAGGATCGGGCCTTCCACGCCGAATTCCGGCGAGCAGAACATGGCCGGCGGACTTGAACGCCCCAGCACGCTGCGCAGACGTCGCAGGTCCACGAGCTCTCCTGGTTCACCAGCCACCTCGAGCATCTGCATCCAGGCTGCAGCTGGATCGCCTTGTGGGGAACGCGCTTGCCAGAGCGCCTCGAAAACCCCGCGCGGTAGGCGGGGCTTGTCAAAGTCCCAGAGCAGCAAGGCGACCCAGGGCGCCATGCTGGCCGGCAAGCCTGACATTCGCAGCCGATGGGGTATGGCCCCCATTCGATTTGAGGCCGCAAGCACATCGATGCGCCGACGCATCAGCACCAGCGCATCCGGCGGCAGGACGCCAAGGTCAAGCTGACCTTGCGACCCGGCATCGGCGTGGGCGAGGCGAACGATCTCGCTCCGGACCGTGGCGTCAAGGTCCCCGACGTCGTCCGCCCAGTCGAGGATGGTCGCGCGCAGCTCGCCAAAGATGGCCTTCAACCTCGGGCAGTCAGTCCTGTGGATCTGACGGAGGCGAACAATCTCGAACCCGCCCTCGCGCAGCTGGACGGCAAGCGTCTTGCTGTCGCCACGCCGCGCTTCGTCCTCCGAAAATCCGTAGATCGACTGGGCCTCGTCCGCAAAGGCGGTTATGCCGCAGCGCTCGCCGAGGGCCGCGATGATGGCCATGACGAGATCTGCACGGACGCCAAGGATGTCCTGGGCTTCGTCGATGACGAGATGACGGAGCCGTTCAAGCTCCTCCTGCAAGAGTTGGTCGCTCCGCACCCGTTCGAGTGTCGCCTCGATATTGTCGTCGTGAGATCCGGTAAGCTTTGCTGCTGCATCAAAACCCGACTGCAAAGCCCAGGCGTGGGAGTCGAGCGTCGCGATGCGGACGCCAAGCGCATCGTCAGGATTTTCTAGGGCGCCGGCGATGCGGGTGCGGATTTCCGCGATCGCTGTCCGAGTGAAGCTGATCATCCAGATGCGCGAGGGCGCAACACCTTGGGCAATGAGGTGCGCGACGCGACGGCAGGCCACGAAGGTCTTGCCCGTACCAGGCCCGGCTTCAACCAGGAGGCGGGCATCGGTCGAGGCCTGAACGACCTCGTCCTGCTCCAAATCACGTCTCGTGGCCGCATGCAGCGCGCCCCCGGGAATTTCCATGACTGTGTCGATGGTGCCCCCCATAGCCAACCTGTCATTCCGCCACTTCGCCGATCTCAGACACTAAAGCTTAGCTTGGCAAGGACGGGGGATTTATTACCGTCGCGCGAAGGCAAAAGCCTGTGGACAACCTGGACGGGTCACCAAAACCGCTTGCGCCCGACCATGGTCACGCTTCCATTGAAACCGTTGCGTGAAGGGGAGGGACCTGCATGAACAAGCCATCCGAGGCCGAGGTCGTCCTGACGCCGCAGGTTCAACTCTATGTGCGACTGATAACCGTATACCAGGCCGCCGGCATGGATCTGGCGACCGCAACCCACGAGGTGCGGGAGACACAGGCCCTGGCCCGTACTCTGACCCAGTCCGAACTTGACGACATTGCCGCAGCCGAACGCCACGTGGCGTCCCGGATCCGCTCGACGGAGGCCCGGCTGGATCATTCCCTGCGGAAGGCGGGGCGGCCGCCTTGGTATGGCGGCCCCGCTGCGGAGGACTTCTACTGGCCCTCGCTGCGCAGCTACCTGTTGCAGGTCAAGAAGTGGGACGAGGAAACCACTGTCACGTCCATCGACAGGACATCCACGGAGGTCGTGTCGCTTCTGGCCAACCCCGGGCAGACCAGCTTCCGCGGCCGGGGGCTGGTTGTCGGCTATGTGCAGAGCGGCAAAACAGCCAACATGACGGCGGTCATCGCCAAGGCGATCGACGCCGGCTACCGCTTTGTCATCATCCTGGCCGGCCTGACCAACGCCCTTCGCCTGCAGACGCAAAACCGCCTGCAGAAGGATCTTGTCGACCGCAGCAAGTACAACTGGCGCCTGCATACAACGGACGAGGAGGACGGCGATTTCAAGCGCGCCCCGACCCCCTGGTTCACGGTGCATGACGAAGCCCAGCTCGCTATCGTCAAGAAGAACGTGACGCCGCTCGGCCACCTGCTGACCATGCTGCGCAAGACGCCGCCCAGCATTCTCAAACGCCTGCCCATCCTGATCATCGACGACGAGTGCGACCAGGCCAGTGTCAACTCGAGCGAGTTTGACATGACCGCGATCAACAAGCTGATCCGGCAGATCCTGGATCGCATCCCGCGCGGGCAATACGTGGGCTATACCGCCACGCCCTTCGCCAACGTGCTGATCAATCCTTATGCTGAAGAAAACGAGATAGACGACCTCTACCCCCAGGACTTCATCACCGCCCTTCCCAAGCCTGCGGGGTACTTCGGCGCGGCCGATCTCTTCGGGGAAGACCTGCTGGACGCGGGAGCGGAGGCCGAAGACGGCATGGCGATGATCCGCCTGGTTCCCGAGTCGGAAACCTCGGCGCTCCGGCCGGCGACCAAGAAGACCAAGGACGCGTTCCAGCCCTCGATCCCGCCGACGCTGGAAACGGCGCTGCGCTACTTCCTGTTGGTGAACGCCTGTCGTTCGTTGCGCGGCCAGGAGGCTGAGCACTCGTCAATGCTTGTGCACACAACGGTTTACACGATCGTGCACGAGCGCATCGCCGATCTCGTCCGGCGATGGCGCCTGGAAGTTCGCGACAAGCTGGCGACGGGCGATGCAGGCCTCCTGGCAGAGTTGCGGGATCTCTGGGAAGAGGAGGCTACGCGTGTTCCCGGCTCGCGCTTTGGCCAACAGACTGCGGACTTTTCTGACCTGCAGCCGCGCCTGGCCGCCGCACTCGAGCGTACCGAGGTCATTGTCGAGAACGCCGTCAGCGATCACCGCATCGACTACGCCTCAGGACCCAAGACCTACATTGTTGTGGGCGGCTCAGTACTCGCACGGGGTCTTACCATCGAGGGCCTTTCGGTCAGCTATTTCCTGCGCAGCTCCGATCAATACGACACGCTGCTGCAGATGGGCCGCTGGTTCGGCTACCGCGGGGGTTACGAGGACCTTCCCCGCATGTGGATGCCGACCGAACTGTCGGCCGCATTTCGCGACCTTTCGAGGGTCGAACTGGAGATCCGCGACGACATCGCCGAGTACGTGAGGCGCGATGTTGATCCACTGGAGTTCGCCGTGCGGATCCGCGAAATCCCCGGCATGGCCGTCACTTCGGCCTCTAAGATGTTTCACGCGCGCCGGGTCAACATCAGTTTCTCCAACACCCATACCCAGACCACCCGTCTACGCCACCAGCACGCTGGCACTGTGCAACGAAACTGGGCCGCCGGTTCGGATCTCGTCACGGCGATCACGGCCACGAGCCCCGCCATCGCTAGACCCGGCGGGCACCTCTACCGGGGTGTCGGTATCGAGGTCGTTCGCAGTTTTCTTGAGAACTATCGCCACGAAGCAAACTTCCCGATGTCCGATCTGCTGGCCTACTTGGACGGGGAGACGGCACGGGCCGATGACCCTGTTACGCACTGGAACGTCGGCGTGCTGGAGTCAAGGGACGGTGTATCGACGGGCAAGTCCCTCGGACCGCACCACAACCTGCGCGGCTTCAGTCGCGCGCGTATGGCCGAGCTCAGGGATGGCTGCGCCGACATCAAGTCCTTGATGTCGAAGGGCGACATCGTTTTTGACGTGGACAACGCGCCATCCGGCAGCTGGAGTCAGCTGAAGACTCTGCGAACGGAGCGACTGGGCGGGTCGACACCGTTGCTGCTGCTCTATCCAATCGACGGCTCGTCCCGCCCCCGAAACGATGATGGGGAGCGCGCACCGCTGGACGCTTTCGACCATCTCCTGGGCCTTGGTATCGTGATGCCCGATCGAGGCCTGCGACGCAGCTTCGTGGCGGTGACGCTCAAGGAGTCTGAAGACGGGGAGACCGAGGACCTCGAGGGAGAAGTGGCCGCGGCCACGGGCGCATCGCAGGCGGAGCCATGAGCACAAGGCCGCTCGCCATCGCATCAATCTCGGCGGAACGTTTCCCTCCGTCAGGCGGGTTCGCGGGCGAGGGCGTCCGCCGGCTCATGGGTGCCCCCAGCCTGACGCAACTTCAGACGGTGGTGCGCGAGAGCCTGCAAAACAGCTGCGATGCATCGACCGGCGCAGAACCTGTCCGTTGCCAGATCCGACTTCGCCGCCTCACCCCGCCTCAGGTCGACGCCCTGCGGGAGCTCCTGGCGGAGCTCCCTGCGGACGAGGTCACAAGACCACAGCTGCAGGCCGTTCTGGGCCAGGACAGCCCCCTAGTCATGGAAATCAGCGACTGGGGCACCTCTGGTCTGGGCGGTCCAACCCGCGCCGACAAGGCCCCGCCGTCAGGCGTCGCGAGCGACTTCGTCAACTTCATCCGCAATGTCGGCGCCGCCCGCGATACCGACCAGGGTGGCGGCACCTATGGCTACGGAAAGACCGCGCTCTATGGCATGAGCGCCTGCGGCACGATCATCGTCGACACCCTGACCACCGCCGAAGGCGCTGAGGAACGCCGGCTGATTGGCTGCCACGTCGGTCACACCTACGACAGCGATGGCGTCCGCTATACCGGGCGCCACTGGTGGGGACAGGCGGCGGAAGATCGTCTGGTCGAGCCCCTCTCCGGACTCGATGGCTCCGACTTCGCAGGGCAGCTTGGCCTGCCGGCGCGCGGAGTCGGCGAGACCGGGACGACGGTGGCTATCCTTGCTCCCCTGCTGACACACGAGGATCTGACCGACGCGATTGGTGAGATCGAGGAGATCATCCTCTGGTTCTTCTGGCCCAAGATGGTCGACCTGGGTCAGGGCGCCTCCATGGAGTTCTTGGTCGGGCTGGGCGAGGACGCCGCGCGTCCGGTGGCTCGCCCCGAACTCCATACGCCGCTCGACCTGCTCGTCGACGCCTTCAGAAAGGTGCGCAGCGGCTCAGGCAACGAGATCCGATCCAAGAACCCGGCTCGACGGATCGGCATGTTCTCGGCGCGGCGTGGTCGGCGGCTCCCCCGCCGCGCGCTGGTCCCGCCCGGCACATCAATCATCCCACATACACTCAGCCATATTGCGGTGATGCGTCCGGTCGAGCTGGTCGTGCGGTACTATGACGGGACGCCGGCAGACCACGAAGGCGAGGAGTGGGGCGGGGTTTTCATCTGCGACTCAGCGCACGACGTGGAACGCGCCTTTGCAGACGCAGAGCCTCCGGCGCACGATGACTGGATGCCGGAGAACCTGCCCAGGGGTCCGGCGAAGACATTCGTGAACGTGGCCCTTCGGGAACTGAAGCTGATTGCTGCGGCCGGCGGCGAGATCCCGCGAGCAGCTGCGGCGGCGCCCGGGGATGTCGCACCATCGCTTGCCCGTGTAGCGGAGAGAATGGGACGCCTTATCCCCGCCATCGCGCCCAGACCCGACAGGTTATCAGGCCGCGATGTGACGCCACGTCCCACAGCTGGACGGGCCAGCGCCGCTGATCCGATCTTTCTCGAGCTGATCGAGAGAGGCGATGATCTGGAAGCGCTCTTCCTCGTGGAGCTCCGCAACCCGACGGCGCAAACCGTCGAGTTCGGTGCGGAGGCCGGACTGGTGATCGATGGCGTCCTCACCCGCGAAAAACGCGCGCCTGGCGGCTCGGTGGAGGTGGTGGGGTGGTCTACCCTTGAGGGCGCCGTGGTCGGCCAGGGCGCTCATGTTCCCGTCGACGCCGGCGTCACATCCGAATTCAGACTTCGGGTCACCCTGCCGCCCGGTGCGGCAGTTGGCGCCACGATCTTCGCGGAGGTCCGGCCATGAGCGCCATTGCATATCCATGGCTGCGCCTGAATGACCTTCAACAGGCGCCATGGCGCGTCTCGATGGCCGGCGGAGCCCTTCACCTTCTCGAGGACACGATTGAAGGCTGGGACTATGCGATGGATCTGCGGCTCGAACGCGCCCTGACCATCGACCTGGCCGCTGCCGCCGAGACGCTGCGGATCGCCTCCGACGACCTGATGCTTTCTCTCGTCGTGACGGTCGGTACCGGCGGCGCGCGGGGTGATCGCGCACGGCGCGTCATGTGGCGTGGCCCGCCGCCCGCGGACAGCTCACCGGCCACTGTCGCCTTCGACCTTGATGGATCGTGGCTTTCCAGAAGCCTGACTCTGACCACGGAACTCGTGCTCGGCAAACAGGTACAGGGCAGCCGGCTATCGCCCAGGCTAGCGTCTTCTCGCCTCTGGCGAGACGTCAAGTCCGTGAACATCGAACCCTCAACCACCCGCTTTCCCATGGAGGCAACCAGCTTCAGGACGATGTTCCCCGACGGATCGGTCAGCGCACCCTGGCATCTGGAATGGTCCGCAGCCGACCTCGATCGTGAGTTCGCCGCCGCGGTGCGACTCTATCTCAACAGGGACATGCCTGATTTCGTCAGCCGCTTCACGAACGGCGATCCAACCGACGGGCGGCTCGTCATGGGTGCGGTCATCACCCAGCTCTGCCGCGGTGTTGTCGATAGTGACGCCTTCGAGCTGTCGATGGCCCAGGAGCAGGGTGAAACGCTCGGGGGCGTGACGGCTGCCTGGCTGCAGATGGCCTTTCCAAACCACGCCCTGTCGACGATACGGACCATCGCCCAGTCCCGCCCAGCGGCCTTCGAGAGCATGCTGTCCAGCCTGGCCGCTCTTGGAGACGACGGTGAGTGAGGTCAGACTCTTTCCCCGATTGCCGACACTGGCGGCGCGGCGGTTGCTGGCTGACACGCCGGCGCTGATCGCGGGTCCCGACAAGGCGTTCGAGCTGGGTCAGCGACTAGGCGCACCGGCCTCGTCCGGCGGTCGCGGAATCAACGCGACGGAGCTGACGAGCCTGCGTGCAGGCATCGTTGAAGTGGCTCGGTCCTCGGGCTTCCCCAACGGCGGAGACGCCGTCTCGCGAGCCCGATTTGACGCCGACATGGCGGCTTGGTGGGGTGAGCAGGCGCCCATCGCAACAGGCGAGGCGCTGCGCGACGAGATCTGGGCGTGGTTGACCATCTGCCTTTTGCCTGACGTGGCGGGTTGGCGTTTCCAGAAGCATTCGGTTGATCGCTTTCTGGGCGGTGTGCGCAACACCTTTCAGCGACAGTGGATGCGTGCGCTGTCGCTGGACCGCGGGCCTGGTCCGGAGCGCTGGGCACTGGTCTACGCGCTGACCGAAGACGCCATGGTCCAGATCATGGAACGCCCCTCAATCGCGGGACAGCCAGAACTTGCGCGGGCGATTGCCGAGGTCTGGATCGAGACCGCAGATGTTCTCGGCGCCGGACCGATGGAGGATCTAATGCGGGCGGCGATCCGGGACATCCGTATCGTCAACGAGACGGCGATGATCGCCCAGCTGCCGGCGGGCGAGCTGACCCGGCTGATCAGGGCCGGCTTTGCCGCGGCCTATGGCGCGCCCATCGAGGCCAACGGGCCGGCGGCGGTCGAAGAGCCACGCAAGGCCCGCCGTTCCATGCTCGACCTCCTGAGAGGGCGGGATGGGTAGGCCCGACTGCCTGGATCAGTCGGGAGCGGTCTCGAACTCCGGCTCCTGGCCCCGCAACCAGTCTTCGAGGGCGCGCTGGGTCTCGGCGCTCCGCCCTCGCTGCAACGCGCATTCCCAGACAATCGCCACACGCCAGCCCTCCGCGAGCAGCAGTGACTTCGTCCGCGCGTCCCGCGCGACATTGCCCTCGAACTTGGCGGCCCAGAACTCCGGCCGGGTGGCGGGCGTCGTCGTCAAGCGACAGCCGGCATGGCGATGCCAGAAGCAGCCATGCACGAAGATGACCACGCTGCGGCCCGGCATGACGATGTCGGGCTTGCCGGGCAGGTCCTTGCGGTGCAGCCTGAACCGGAAGCCTGCGGCGTGCAGTGCGCGTCGCAGCATCAGTTCGGGACGGGTGTTGCGTCCGCGAATGCCTGCCATCATCCTTGAGCGAGTTTCCGGATCAACTACATCTGCCACAAGTCCGAGATTCCTGGCTTTTTCCGCGTACGTCGCTATCAGTTGCGCCCCGCCGGGGCGCAGATTCGAACACCATGCCTGAAACCTACAAGGTCATAGACCTATTCGCGGGCCCGGGCGGCCTTGCAGAAGGTTTCGCAAGCCTGAAAAGGGACGGTGTGCGTCCATTCCGGATCGCCCTCTCAGTCGAGAAGGAAGAGTCCGCTCACAAGACCCTGCTTCTGCGCTCATTTCTTCGCCAGTTTGAGGACGGCTTCCCACCAGAGTATGCGCGCTTCCTTGGTGGTTCGATCGACCAGCCTGACTGGAAACACCTCTATCCCAAGCAGTGGGCCGCAGCCGAAGCTCATGCCCTGAAGGCTGAACTGGGAACCGAGGAGACGAGCGAAAAACTGGCGCCACGTCTCGAGAAACTTGCCGGCGAAAATACCATCGTGATCGGCGGTCCGCCTTGTCAGGCCTATTCGGTCGTCGGACGCAACCGCAACCACGGCAAGAAGGACTACAAGGCCAGCGAGGATCACCGTCACTTCCTCTATAAGGAATACATCACGATCCTCGAGAAGGTTCGGCCGGTCGCCTTCGTGATGGAAAACGTCAAGGGCCTCCTGTCATCAAGGATCGACGGCGAGCGCATCCTGGACAAGGTCTTGCGCGATCTGCGTGCAGCCGGCGGCCAACCTGACAGCTATCGCCTGGTCGCGCTCGCCCCTCCGGCCGACGAGGAGGACCTGTTTGGCGGCCATGAACCCAAGGAAGCAGCGGACTTCCTGATCGAGTCGGATCAGTTTGGCGTGCCGCAAGCTCGTCACCGCATGATCATCGTGGGCATCCGCAAGGACCACGCCTCCGGCCTCACCAAACCCCGCAACGGTCCGTTGATGCCTCGGGCGGCCAAGGAGGACCTGGCCAATGTCGAGCATGCCCTGAGCGGCCTTCCGGCCCTGCGCAGCGGGCTCAGCCGAAAGGACTCCTTCAAGGCCTGGTACGATGAGACCAAGGCGCAGATGGAGGTCGTCATCGAGGCGACGCGCGATGCGCCGTTCGAGACTGTGCGCGAAATGCACGAGGAGGCGGTTGTCTTCGCCGACCTTTTCGCCCGCAGCAGCGCCATGTCGACGCGGAAGGCTCATACCAAGGGCGCGATCAACAATGGCTGTCCCAAGGCGCTCGTCGAATGGCTTGAAGGACGTTCGGGCAACCAGCTGGCCAATCACGAGGCGCGTAGCCATATGCCCAGCGACCTGGCGCGTTACTTCTTCTGCGCCGTGTTCGCCAAGAAGCATGACCGGTCTCCTCGAGCCGAGGAATTTCCGGAGGCGCTGGCGCCTGATCACGCCAACTGGGAGTCAGGGCACTTTGTCGACCGGTTCCGTGTCCAGCGCGAAGGACGCTCGGCCACCACGATCACAAGCCACATCTCGAAGGACGGCCACTACTTTATCCATCCCGACCCCCTGCAGTGTCGAGCGCTGACCGTCCGGGAAGCCGCGCGTCTGCAGACCTTTCCCGACGACTATCTCTTCCTGGGAAACCGGACCGAGCAGTTTGTTCAGGTGGGGAATGCAGTTCCACCGTTTCTTGCTCGACAGATCGCTGACGCGGTGGCCACCATCCTGGAGCAGGCTATCTCCGATACGGTTGAAGATGATCTCCCCGTGAGCTCCGACCTAGTCCAAACCATCGAGCCTCCATCGGCTGGGATCTAGGCGCGCCCACGGACGGCGGACCTTGGCGCCAGGACATTGAGACGCTCGGCGCCGCTAGGCCAGAAGACGAGAAACACGGCGTCGGGGTAGCTCGCGGACTTGCAGCGCAGCTCCACGGGACGGTCGCGAATGATCGTGACACCTTCCGCCGCAGCCGCTTCGCGCAGCAGGTCCTCGAGTTCACGCGGAGCTTCCATCATCGCCATGTCCGCCAGCGGCAAGCGCTGGTCAGCGAATGGGTATAGCCCGTCCGGAAGCCTCAGGCTGTCGCTATCACTCTCCATAATCACGAGGCTAGCCCACCTCGCCTGCTGATGACAGTCGAGGCGAGCGCGCCTTTTCAAAAAGAGAGGGGGCTGCTCTTGCTGGCGTTCGAGCAGCTCGCGCGCCATGTCCCAAGTCCGCTCGTCACTCGCCAGAGGCCTAAGGCCTAGCTTAACTGTTCACCTGAAAAATTGTGATCACGTCCGCAGAGACCGTTTTAGATGAACAACAACGACCTGGAAGCGCTGCTGTCCACGATGGACGCCACGGAGGCGGCCTTCGTGGACAGCGCCGCCGGCGCCGAGAAGTACGTCGTGCTGGAAGTTCTCAGGTCGGCGGACCTCGCCGGTTTCCTGCACGCCTATGGACGCGGAACGAAAGCCAATTCCTCAAGCTTCGCCAGATATGCCTTGGATGGCGTGCCCCGCGCTCTATCACTCTTCGCGGCCGATGGCTTCGTCGGCGGCGGTGTGGCCTGGGCTCCGCCTGATGCCCAATATTCAACCGCGATGAACGCGTTCCTCTATAGGACGGGCATAGCTTCCCACGTGCGCCGCTTCGCGCAGTTCGTGCGATACGGTTTGGCCGAGTTTGAGGTCAGGGCCGACGGAACCCATCGATTTAACGTGCTCGCGCAGGATATCGAGGCGATCGATCGGGAAGCGATCAAATGGTACACGGGACACCTCAGGCGCCAGACGGCGCCTCTGCTCAGCGCGTACCAATCAGAAAATCGCAAATGGGTGAATGCCGAGCTCGCGGCTCGTGTCTACAGTCCCCCGACTTTTGGCATCGGCTACACGTCATCCCGTGAGTTGGAAGAATATTTCGAGAAGTTCGCGTCGCTCTCGGCGGCTGGCCTTCCTGGCCACGACGCCCTCCCACTCGAGTGTCGCCTCGGTCCATTGGCCTACGGACAGTATCGCGAGGTGGTCATCGCGAGCATGGCTCGAGCCCAGAAGCACATCGCGTTCGTGAACACGCTAGCAAGATCTGATCCAAACCTTGATCGCAGGCAAGTGACGACGATCTTCTCCGAGGACGCCAAGATCGGCGGCGAGCTGGCGGACTTGTTCAACCACAGTGAGGAAGAAACCAAGGCGGTGCTGGAGGCTATCGGCGTCTCCATCGGGGACATCCCCGAGCTACGGAAGACCTTCGACTGCCCCCGGGCGATCCTTGTTCGCGCTGGCGACGGCTTTTGGCACCAGCCGGTTTATGGCGCCCTGAGCAATCCGTTCACCTGGCTGACTAGAAAACTGAAACGCATGTACGGCTCGGATTGGGATCGATCGGTGGACCTTCGTGAGGACGCTTTCCGCGGAGATCTACGATCCTTGTTCCCAGAGCCCCGCTACTATTTTCATCCGCGCACGCCCAAGCTCAAGGGGCCCAACGGTATCCGCACCGACGTTGACGCTCTGGTCATCGACAGGTCTGTCGGCACCCTGGCGGTCGTTCAGCTCAAGTGGCAGGACCCATTCGAGAACTCGATGGCCGAGCGCGCCAGTCGCAGCAAGAACCTGGCGAAGGAGGGCAACAACTGGATCCAGGCCGTGATCGAACACTGCGCGGGTCTCGACACCAAAGAGACCGCGCGCGTCCTCGGTATTCCAGACGAGGAGGCCGCCAGGGTGAACGACGTCAAGCTTTTCATCCTGACCCGAAATGGCGCGCGCTTTTCCGGCGTGCAGAATCAAGACCGACGGGCCGCTTGGCTTTCGTGGTTCCAGCTAGTGCGCTTGGCCCACAATGCCCGTCACGATAAGACGCCCCTCGCGCGCATCTGGATGAAGGCCAGAGAGGCTGTGTCGCCAACGCAGAGAGCCCATGACGTGAGCCGGTTCGCGCTCGATGGCTTGACCGTGGAGGTCGCGCTCGTTCCATAGGGCGCGGCTCCCGCATCAGCGATCGCGACCCACCCGGGCCGAGACCGCCCTGGGCGGGCTCGGCAGCGCCCTAGCGCCGTAGAGCGCGTCCGCGCCCAGCGTGGAACGCCCCCTTCCCCTGGCGGACATGCGCCCCTACTCTCCCCACGCGGGCGCCGCCCTATAGGCGCCGACCTGGAGCCGGGGGTCATCGGCGGCGGTCGGATCCGAAATCGGCGGGCCTTCGACCATCGCAAGGTTTCCAACGCCCGCCCCCTCCTAATTCACCGAACAGCGATCCTCGGCTTGCGCCGCCGGCGCGTTTGATTCAGGCTTGCCCCGCCGGCGCCTTCGCGCGCGGGTGGGGCGTGGAAACCCCGTGCGATGTTTAAGAGCCATAGCGACGAGCCGATCACAGCGGCTCGGCGATAGCGCCCGAGCCCCCGGGTTGCGCCCCCGTGTCCGCTTAGGCGGCCGCGCGCCCTTGCCCGCCCCTGCGTTTCCGAGAGCCCCGTCGAATGACGGAGTAGGCGATGGACCGCAAGATTCCGCGCGTAGCGACCCAGCCCGAGGGCGCCTGGGACGAGCGCGACGACCTAGACGAACTCTACAGGCGCTACGCGCCGTGGCTGGTCGCGATGTTGCGACGGCGCTTCGGGAAGGGCTTCGAAGCCGACGCCGAAGACGTCGTCCAGGAGACCTATGCGCGCTTGGCGCCCCACGATGCGTCCGAAATTCAGCGGCCACAGGCCTTGCTGATGAAGGTGGCCTCCAATCTTGCCAAGGACCTGCTGCGCCGGCGGGCGGTTCGCGGGCGTCATGCCCTGCGCGTCCAGTCCGATCCGGCGCAGGACGTCGCCGCCGCCACGCCGGCGGACGATCTCCTCTTCAAGGAGGCGATCCTGTCGATCCCGGAGCGCTACCGGGACGTCTTCGTCTTGAGCCGCTTCGACGGTTTGACCTATGAAGAGATTGCTGCACGCTGTGGTTTATCGGTGAAGGCTGTAGAATGGCGGCTGAGCAAGGCCATTGAGCACTGTATTCGACGCGTTCAGGACGAAGCGGAAGAAGCCTGAGATGAGCCTTTCGACCGCCCCTTCGGAAAAAGCCAAGGCCGAGGCGGCCGCCTGGTTCGCGCGCTTGAAGAAGCGCGACGTCCCCGCCGCCGACATGGAAGCCTTTCGTTTGTGGCGCAAGAAACCGGGCCACAAGGAAGCCTACGACGCCGTCGACGCCTTTTGGCGGCGCAGCGAGGCCTTGAAGGCCGACGCCGACATCCAGGGCGTCGTCATGTCCGCGCGCGGCCGGGCCGTCCGCCCGGCGCGAGGCCGATCGAGGGGCGCCGCGTTCGGCTTCGGACTGGCCTTCGCGCTCGCGCTTTTGACGGTCGGCGGGATCGGCCTCTATCGCGTGTGGGGGCCGGCGACCTATACGACCCGGATTGGCGAGCAGCGCCTGGTGCGTCTGTCGGACGGCTCGACGGTTGTGCTGGACACGGCCAGCAAGATCGTCGTGCGCTACGGCAGAGATCGCCGCGACCTGGAGCTGAAGGCTGGCCAGGCGATGTTCGATGTCGCCCACGACGCCGCCAGGCCCTTCGTCGTGCGGGCCGGCGGCGCCACAGTGACCGCGCTCGGAACCCGCTTCGACGTCCGCCGCGACGATGGCGGCGCGCAGGTCACCCTGGTTCGCGGGTCGGTCGAGGTGCGCAGCAAAGGCGGAACGACGCCTGCGATCTGGCGGCTCTCGCCTGGCCAGGCGCTTTCGACCACGGCGGCGGCGCCACGTCCGGCGCCGGTCGACGTCGCCACGAAGACGAGTTGGACCACCGGACGGCTGGTGTTCAATGACATGCCGCTGGCCGCCGCCGTGGCAGAGGTCAATCGCTACGACAAGACCCAGATCGTGCTCGACGTCGGCCCGCAGGATCCGGCGCGCATCAGCGGCACCTTCGACGTGGGCGACACCGACTACTTCGTCAGTTCGGCCGCCGCGCTGAACGACTTCGTGGTCAGCCGGTCGGAACCGGGGGTCATCCGCCTAAGGCGAGGCCCGCAGACGTCGCCGGGCCACTGAGATTCAGTCTTGGAGCAACAGGGGAAAAGGCTGGGTGGCGCGTCAGAGCTGCGACGTCATGCGCCGTGCACAGAAGATCCGTCCAACGACGGGCGCCGGCTGGGGGGCGTCCGAGGGGACTGATCTTGCCTAGCACCATCTTGAAACACCGCCTGCTCGCGGGCCTAGCCATCTCGTTTCTGGGCGTCGTCTCGGCCGCGCCCGTTCTGGCCGCGCCGACCGAACAAACCCAGGTCATCGCTTTCAACATCCAGGCCGGGCCGCTCGATGCCGCCCTGCAGACCTTCGCCGCCCAGAGCGGCCGCCAGATCTCGTTCGCGCCGGAGCTGGTCGCCGGTCTCAAGACCTCCGGCGTCCACGCCAGCCTGACGCCGGAAGCGGCGATCGTCCAGTTGGTGGGGAGCGCGCCATTGGACATTCGCCGGGGCGGTCGGAATGGCTTCATCCTCAAGCCGCGCAGCCTGACGGCGGGGACCGGCGCCGCCGACCCTTTTGACGCGGCGGGCGAGGCGGCGGCGACGGAGGTCGCCGAGGTCCTGGTGACCGGTTCGCTGATCCGCGGCGCGCGTGACGGCGCCTCGCCGGTCGTCGCCTTCGATCGGAGCGACATCGACCGCGGCGGCCACGGTAACCTCGCCGAAGCCTTGAGCGCTCTGCCTCAGAACTTCAGCGGTGGCGCGACGCCGGCCAGTCAGTTGCTGGGCTCGGACCGCACCTTCGTCAACGACACCGTCGCTTCGGGGGTCAATCTGCGGGGCCTGGGCAACTCGGCCACTCTGGTGCTGCTCAACGGCCGGCGCATGGCCGGCACGGGCCTGAAGGGCAACTTCGCCGACGTCTCGGCGATCCCGACGGGCGCCATCGACCGCGTTGAGGTTCTGCTGGATGGCGCCTCGGCGCTCTATGGCGCCGATGCGGTCGGCGGCGTGGTGAACGTGATCCTGCGCCAGAAGTTCGAAGGCGCCGAGACCCGCGTGCGCTCGAGCATCGCGGAGAAAGGCGACGCGCGGGAACTGCAGGTCGGCCAGACCTTCGGGACGATCTGGAGCGGGGGGCGGGCGGTGATCTCCGGCGAATACTATCAACGCGACGCCCTGGCGGCCTCGGCCCGTCGGCAGACCGCCAGCAGCGATCTGCGGGCTCTGGGCGGCGCCGACCATCGCACCCAGTTCTCCAACCCCGGCAACATCGTCGACTACAGCCCGGCAGCCGGGGCCTATGTTCCGATCTATGCCATCCCGTCGAAGGGCGCCGGCCTGACGCCGAGCGACTTCGTGGCCGGGACCATGAACCTGGGCGAGCCCCGCCGGGGATCCGACACTCTGCCGGACCAGGAGCGCGAGAGCGTTTATGCGACCCTCGCCCAGACCCTGGGCCGGGTCGAGTTGACGGCCGACGCGCTCTACACCCATCGCAAGTTCAGCTTCAGCCAGGGCGCGGCCTCGACCATCCTCACGGTCACCAACGCCAATCCCTATTTCGTGCCGATCGCCGGCGAGACGTCGCAACTGATTGCTTACGATTTCACGGGCGCCGTCGGCCCCGTCAAGGCGGTGGGCGCGGCGGAGAACCTCGGCCTCTCGCTGGGGGCGGCGCGGGAGTTCGGCCGAACCTGGCGTGGCGAGCTCTATGGGGCCTACTCCACCGATCGCGGTGAAAGCCGGCAGGACCGGGCGCTTAATTCCGGCTTCCTGCGCGAGGCGCTCGGCTCGGTGGCCGACGACCCCGCCACCGCGTTCTCGGCTGCCCGCGACGGCTACTTCAATCCCTATGGCGATGGCGCGGCCAACAGCCAGACGGTGAAGGATTTCATCAAAAGCGGCTATCAGCACCACTGGCGCCGCAACCGGGTCTCGTCGGTCAACCTGAAGGTCGACGGTACGGTGATGGAGCTACCGGGTGGCCCCTTGAAATTGGCCGCCGGCGGTCAGCTTCGCAAGGAAGACTTCCTGGTCCGCGACGCCTTCTACACCTCCGGCGCCAAGGCCACCGCCGCGGGCGGCACGCTCTACGACCGCCACGTCAGCTCGGCCTTCGCCGAATTGCGCGTGCCGATCTTCGGTCCGCACCAGGACATTCCGGGGGTGTACCGCCTGGAGCTGTCATTGGCCGGCCGCGTCGAGCGCTACAGCGATTTCGGGACGACGAAAAATCCCAAGGTCGGCGTGGTCTGGGAGCCGGTTGAGGGCGTGAAGCTGCGGACCAGCTACGGGACCTCGTTCCGCGCCCCGACCCTGGCCGACATCTACGAGCCCTATACGATCAGCGCCGCCTTCGTGCCGGACGTTTCAGGCAATACGCTCAGCTTGATCCAGACCGGGGGCAATCTTGGCCTTCGGCCCGAGACGGCCAAGTCCTGGACGACGGGCGTGGACTTCACGCCGGTGTCGCGTCCGGGCGCGCGGCTGGGAATCACCTATTTCGACACCAAGTTCTCCAATCAGGTCGGCCACCCGGTGTACGAGGACATCCTCAACGCGCTGAAAAATCCGATCTACAAAGACTTCGTGCGAAGGCTGAGCGCCAGCAATTCGGCCGACGTTTCGGCTGCCCAGGCCTTGATCGACGCGGCGACCAGCTCGACCCCGAAACTCTTCCCGGCCACCGCCTATGGCACGATCATCGACGCGCGGAACCTCAACGCCGGCGAGCTCGACGTGCGGGGCCTGGACATCACCGGCGCCTGGCCTATGGCGGTGGCCAAGGAGACCGTCACCCTGACGGCCAACGTCTCCTACCTGTTCGAATACAGCCGCCGCATCAGCCCGTCGGCGCCCTCGACCGAGTTCGTCGACGTCGCCGGCTTCCCGGTCGATCTGCGCGCGGTCGCCGGGGCCAGTTGGATCCACGGGCCGTTCACGACCAACCTCTCGGTCCGCTACGTCAACGGCTACAAGTCTTCGGCGGGCCAGAAGGTCGGGTCGTGGACGACGGCCGACGCCCTTGTCGGCTGGACCGCACCGGCGCCTGACGGTCCGATGCACGGCGTTTCGGCCACGCTGTCGGTGCAGAACCTGCTCGGCACGAATGCGCCGTTCTACGACTCCCTCGACGGGGTCGGCTACGACCCGGCCAATGCCGACGTGCTCGGGCGTGTGATCGCGATCCAACTGACCAAGCGCTGGTAGCCCCTCGCGGCGGGCGCGCAGGATCGCGCCCGCCGCACCCCTCCTGAACAAGGTCTCTTCCCATGCGACTGCTCTTGCAGTGCGCGGCGCTATGCTGCGCGCTTTTCGCCACGGCCGTTCAAGCCCGGCCGTTCACGATCGACGACCTGATGAAGGTCGACAAACGCTCGGTCATCGGCGCCTCTCCCGACGGACGGTGGCTGGTCATCACCGTTGACCAAGCCCCTGACAAGGCCCCGCGCTTCGACTATGGTGCCCTGCCTCAATATGCCGCCCGTCGTCTCTACAAGGTCGACCTGACGCATCCCGGCGCCGCGACGCCCTTGCTGGCGCAGGATCCCGAGGCCGGTTACACGGCCAGCGCTTTCTCGCCGGACGGGCAGCGTGTCCTTGTTACGAGAATGCGAGGCCACCAGGCCGAAAGCGGCGTGGTCGAGATGGCGACCGGCGCCGTCCGGTGGCTGGGCGTGGGCCTGGACTTCTCGCTCATGGGTCGAACCGCGCAGTGGCGCGGCAATCACCAGGTGGTCGCCATCGTCAACCTGCCGGAGCGGCCTCACTTCGTCTTCCGCCGGGGCTGGGAAAGCATGGCGTACCGCTCGGCCGCCGCGAAGGTTACGGCCGAACGCGGCGGACCCAGCGTGTTGACCATTGGCAGCGGCAAGTATCTGGACGCCGGCGCGCCTGGCTTCCAGCGCCTCCTTGTCACGATCGACATCGACACCAGCAAGGTGACGGCGCTGGCCCAGGGCGAGTTCCTGGATCTTGAAATCTCATCCACGGGCCGCTTCGTGGCGGCCTACAAGTACGGCGCCGAAATCCAGCCGCGCGCCAAGGACACGATCCTGGGCGGAACCTCCTCGCGCCGGCGCGATCTGACCGTCTTCGACTTGACCAGCGGACGGTCGCTTCCTGGATGCGACGATTGCGATCTTTCGTCCTTCCTGATGGCCTGGGCCCCGCGATCGGACCGCTTGCTGGTCTATGCACGCCGGCCAGACCAGACGCCGGCCGAAGGGGCGTTGGTCCTGGTGACGCCCGAGGGCGATCGGCTTGCGACGCGCCGGATCGACCAGGTTCGGGCGCATCTCGACTTCACCTACGAGGGGTTCGAGATTCCGCGCGCGGGCTGGGTGGGCGAGACGCCAGTGGCGTTTGGCCGCCCGCGTGCGCAATCCGAGGGCGGTCGCGACACCTGGTTGGCGGTGTCCGGCAACAAGGCCATGCCGCTGCTGCCCGACACGGCCCCGGCGCGTCCGGATCGGATCGTGAGCGACGCGTCGGGTCGCATGCTTGTGATCGGGGATGGCGGCGCGTTCCGCCTCGCCGGCGGCCGGGTGACGGCCCTCGACGCCGTGACCGCCGCGCCGACGCCCAACCTCGGTGATCAGGGTCGGCCAGCCATGGCGCGACTGGTCGGCGGCGAGCAGCTCCTGCTTCGCCGAAGGGATCGTCTGATCCGCCTGACGGCGCAGGGCGAACAGGACCTTGGGCCCGCGGAAGATCGGGCCCTGATCGTCACCAACACCGGCTGGTCCGTGGTCGCCGACCGCGACCGTCATGGTGTCGAAACCCTGCAAGCCCGTCGTGGGAACACACGGATCGACCTGATGACCGTCAATCCCCAGCTGGCCGCGATCGACTTCGGCGACGTCCGGCCGATCTCGCACAAGGGACCTCGCGGCGAGATGCTGACGAGTTGGATCGTCATGCCGCCAGGCTGGCGGGCCGATCACCTGCCGCCCATGGTCGTCATCCCCTATCCGGGCGACGTGTTCAGCCCTTCAGGGCCGCCAACCGATGCGCGTCCTGGCGCCGGCTACACGACGATCGCCGCTTCGGTGCTGGCCGGACACGGCTATGCGGTGCTCTATGCGAGCCTGCCTCACGACCGTTTTCCGAACGAGCCCGCCCAAGGCCTGGCTGAAGAGATCCTCGCCGTCGTCGACGCGGCCGGCGCGGCCGGTCTGGCCGACGCCCGGCGGGTCGCCATCTGGGGTCATAGCTTCGGCGGCCAAGCGGCGCTCTCGGCCGCGACCCAGTCGGACCGCTTCGCCGCCATCGTCTGCACGTCCGGCATCGCCGACATGGTCACGCGCTGGGGCAACAACGTCCTGCAGTCGACACCCGAGGAAGGCCTGCCCTTCCTGAGCACGTTCGCCTACTTCGAAACGGGCCAGATGTCGGTCGGCGCCCCCCCTTGGGCCGCGCCCGAACGCTACACCCGCAATAGCGCGCTCTTCCAGGCCGACAAGATCACCGCGCCCGTGCTGCTCGCCTATGGTGATTTGGACGAATACAGCTACGGGCAGGGCGCGGAGATGTTCGCCGCCCTCTACCGGCAAGGCAAGGACGCCAAACTCTTGACGTTCTGGGGCGAAGGCCATGTCGTGAACGCGCCCGGAAACGTGCGCCGTCTCTATGGCGACGTCCTAGACTTCCTGGACCAAGCGTTCGGCAAAGGCGGGTCTGGGCAATCGGCTCAGACGGCGCGTCCATGACCGCGCCCACTGCTCGAGGATGACGGCCTCGACAATCTCCCGATAGGGCCCTTTCCAGATCAGGGTCTGGGTCGCGAGCAGCTGGTCCAGGACGGCTGGGTCGAGCAGGCCGGCCTGGACCAGACAACCGTCGAGCAGAAGATCACGCAGGGCTGGCAAATCCTCGGCGACGGCTCGCCCGTAGTGTCGGCCAAGATCGCCTTTCGATCGCCGGGCATAGACGTCCGGAGCCAGGCGCGCGCGGAAGGCCTCGCGGGCCATCACCCGGTCATCCCCGCCGTGGGTCTGGGCCCGGGCCGACAGGCTTAGGCAGATTTCCATAACAGGCTGGGCCAACAACGGGTGAACGACCTCGATCACCTGGCCGCGCGCCGTCCGTCCGGAGACCAGCAGTTGCTGGGCCAGGTGGCGAACCTGCCGAGCCTTTGCCGGCGCGACGTCCTCGAGCCCCTCGAACCAAGCATGGCCGGCAGGCCCAAGACCGCGCAACTTGGCTGCAAGGTGAGCGGTTTCGCCGGCCGGCGCTGACCGCCGGAAGCCCATACGCGCCACCTGTGCCTGCCGCCATACCGACCAGACCGACTTGTGGCTCCGTCGCGCGATCTCTAGCGCCGGGGCAAGGCCCACCGACCACAACGGACGCCGCCAATAGTCGTCGGCCGCCAGCAACGATCCGCCAGCGGCCAGAAACACCGTGTCGCCCGCCAAGCCGGTGAACAGCTGTTTGGCGCCCAGCCGCCGAGCACGTGCGGCAATGTCCTGGTCGTAGTGGGCGTCGGCGATAGCGCCGCTCGGCCGGATGGATCGCGCGGCCATCGACAGCGCGTCGAGATCCAGGCCGACGGTGGCCTTGGGCGCCTCGGTGACCTCGATATTCAGGTGTCGCGCGGCGGCGCGCGCATAGTGTCGCTCGTCGGCGCCAGCGTCCTCGACGAAGTAGTGCAACCACTGCACCACCGTGAGGGTCGACTGCCGCACCAGCGCGCCGGCGACGATCGAGGAATCCAACCCGCCCGACAACTCGGCCATGGCGCGCGTCCCAGGTCGCGCCAGGCCGGATATCGCCTTGTCGACCGCTTCGACCAGCCCGCGTCGCGTCTCTTCGGTGTCATCGAGGGACTGACGAGCGAAGTCCGCAGGCCGCCAGGCCAAGGCCTCGGCTCCATCCATCCAGCGCACGGTCCCCGGTGTCGCCGCCAGGACGCCACGCAGCGGACAGCGGCCGGCCAGGGCCAAGCGATCGACGAGAACCCGGCCGAGGTGATCCCAATCCACGGCAAGCTCGGCGGGCGGGACGGCTTCCAACAGCCCATCGAGATCCGAGGCTACGAGGGTCAAGCCTTCGCAGCGCCAGGCCAGGGCTTCGACCGCGCCCGACGGATCGCGCAACATGGCGGTGGCCGCCCCGTCAGGGTCTCGAAAGACGGCGACGTAGCGGCCCCAAACGTCCCGGCACAGGGCTCGCGCGCAAGCTAAAGGTTCGGCGATCCACGCCGCCTGCGGTCGGCCAATGACGCCGCCGACGATCAGGCCATCACGTGCGGGCGACAGCCAGATCGAGGGTGGTGTCGCGCTCGAACCCCAGACTTCCAGCCCCGGCTGCACGCCCATCCCTTCCAGGCCCAGCCGCTTGAGGATCGTCTTGGCCGTCTTGAGCGGGCCGCGCGCGGCCTTGTCGCCGGGCCGCCAGGTCAGGATCGCGTAGTCGAACATGGCTATATCGCCAGGATCGGCGTGAACGGCCGGACGTGGTCGAGGCTATCGTCGAGCACAATGTCGCCGACCTGCAGCCAACAGTGAGCTTCGAACGGCCAGGTCTGCACGCCGAACACCCAGGTCGCGTCAAAACCTCGCCGGCGTAGGAAGGCCAGGAGGAAGAAAGAGCGATAGAGACACACGCCCTGAAACGGCGCCCAGGGCAGGATCTGCCGAAAGGCCATGACTTGGTCGGCCAGGGCGGCGAGCGCGGGCGCCGGCGTCCAACGCCGCTTTTTCGCGGCATAGGCCAACAGGCGCGGGAACGGGCGACCGTGATAGCGCCCAAGCACGGTCAGATAGGCCATAAGCCCGGCGAGCCGATCGGCGCGGGTCAGGGGCTTGTCGGCATGCCCGACCAGATCGGCGACCGGCTTCGGCGGCAACGGGACGGCCAAGGACGCGCCTTCCCCCGTCAGACCGAGCGCGGCGGCCTCTTCCGCCAGGCTCTCGTCGAGAATGAACGCCGGTCCGACACGGGGCTGAGCGAAGGCTACCGCCCCCTGAGCCAAGCAAAGATATTCACCTTGTCCGGTGTCCAGCAGGACGACATCCGGTTCGAGCCGGGCCATATGGACGTCTGGTCTGAGGTTCATGTCGCCTCCAGCAAAGCGGGCGGCGGTCTGGACCGCCGCCCCAGGCATTTCAGCCTTGCGGTTCCATCGGCAGGAACTTGAAGTCGAAGCCGTGGTCGCCGCCGCCGCGCGTCAGACGCTTGGCTTTACCAAGCTTGATGAAGCGGGCGCTTTGGATCGCTTTCATGATGGGCTCCTGAGTCCGCCGGAACGTTCCGGCGATAGAGGTGAACTTGCGACGCGAATCGTCAGCGTTTCGGGCGAAAGGGGCCTGAGGTTGAACTCAAGTCCCGGATCCGCCCCGCCCCGCGTCAGGGCCTTGGCGCTGCCAAGGCGCGTAATGCGGTTCTGCCGTTCGAGGGTCATCAAACCTCCTAGAGACTGGGGCGAAGGCGTCGCGGCGGAAGCGGCGGGCCGCCTGCTTGGCGGCCCGCCGAGGCTCAGCCGGCGTCGCGACCCGGCTTCAGGTTGATCTCGACGCCGAGAGTGCCTTGGCCCTTGGTCAGGCGCTTGGCGTCACCCACGCGAACGATGCGGGTCCTGCTGGTCTTGGTCATGGCTCGCTCCTTGAAGTGAAATGACCGCACGATCTGCGGCCCCTTCATCAAGCGCACCGGCCCTTCTGCATTGGCAGTATATTGCAGCTATAAGGACGCTATATTTGCCCCCGCGCGTAAAGCGCGTATCAATTCGGGCGCGCGCAACCGCCGGGCCTCGTGCAGACGGACGAGCGCTGAGGCCAGTTCTCCGCGATCCGCCAAGGCGGTGTGGAGGCTCGCCAATTCATCGGCCAGCGGAAGGACTTGGGCTTCGGCGCGCATCGACGGGGCGAGGCGTTCGCCGACCTGGCGATAGGCGTCGAACAGCGCGCGATTGCCGGCGCGCGCGACGATCCAGTCGAGGATCTGGTTCAGCTGGTTTGCGATCGGAAGGGCCAGCATGGCCTCGTCGGCCGTCGGGAAGGCGGCGGGGCCGTCATCCGCCGCCAGCGCCTCGGCCAGATAGAGGCGGCGCAAGCCATAGAGCTCGACGAGATCGGAAACATCCAGACGCGGCGCGAAATAGCCCCGGCCGCGGCGGTCCTCGATCAGCCGCTCTCCCGCCAGCCGTGACAACGCCTCGCGCACCGGCGTGGCGCTCAGACCCAGGTCGCGGGCGAGGTCGGTGATGGTCAGGGGCTCGCCGGAGACGAGACGGCCGTCTCTCAGGTGGTCACGCAAGGTTTCCAGAGCGGCGCCGAACGGGTCCTTGGGCTTTTCAGACGCGCCTACTTTCACGCTAATCTCCAGGAACGGAGACCGTACGCCAGATTTCGCCACGATTCTCCAAGAGTACACAAATAGTCGCAAGATATACTTAGTGCAACCACAAGCAATTAAGTCATAATATTGCGGAGATGCGCAGGATTTTTGCGGGGTAGCGCAATGTTTTTGCGCAGCTATTTTCCCCAATATTTACTAGATGACGCCGCGAATAACTGCCCCTATGGCACGCCGCATTCGCCCGGTCGATCACCGGCAACCTTGGCGCTTACGGCTTCCGCTACACCGCCAAGGCTTGTTACACCTAGGGTAGTTTCCGTATGCGTGGGCTGGATGAGCGGTAAGGACTCCGAGGACAAGCAGCGCTCTAAGCTCCTCTCGGACGCCCTGCGAGCGGTGCGCGCCATCCGCAACATCAAGCCCCGCGCCCTGGCCGCGGCGCTTGGCCTGTCCCTGCGCGGCTATCAGCACTTCGAGGCCGGCGGCGGCCAGCTCAACGTCAACCACGTCACGGCTTTCGCCCAGGCCAGCGACGCCGATCCGATCGGCATTCTGGCCGCCGTCCAGATCGGCAAGCCGGAGTTCGCCGCCTGGGTCGCGCAGAACAAGGCGATGATCGCCTTCATGATCACCCTGCAGGAATTCGCCGAAGACACTGGTGAGGCGATGTCGCGCCTGGAGACGACGACCTGGGTTTCGGCCTATAGGGAGATGTTCAAGGGGCTGTCGGAAAAGGCTCTGGCGGCCCAGGCCCAGAACGACATCTGGTTGGCGGAGAACGCCGCGCGCCTCGGACTGGGCACGGTTCGCTCCGGCGCGCACGAAGACGCCCCAGATCACGGCCAAGACGGGGCCGACGCCAAGGACCACGAAAACAACGACAGCGACGACCCGGAGTCGCCGGCGGATGAAGGCTCATAGGCCAGGTCCGCGCGTGCGCCCGAGCGACCAACGCATGCCGCCCGCCTCCAGGATCCCGCCTACGGTTTGGCCGCGATGGGCCTCGATCGCCGATCGCCATGGCGCCAGGTGGAAGCCCAAGCCATCGTCGATCACCGCATAGCGTCCCGAGGCCAGGTCGAGGCGGCGCCGATAGACACCCTCGACCGCCTCGCCCTGGGCGATCGACCGGACCGAACGGCCTGTCTGGCGGGCCAGGCGCATCGCTGCGTTCTCCAGGTTCTGAGTCTGCAGCGTCCCCAGAAGGCCAGGGGCGAGCACGAGGCGACCGTCGCGCACGGATGCCAGACCTCGACCGACCAATACCCCTGCCCGACGCGCCATGGCCGCCGCCGCCTCGCTCGCGAAGCCCGCCGCCCCGTCGTCGGGCGCTCGCTTGAGGATCTGGCGGTCGAGCCACGTCGCGCCCCGCGCTTCAACCTGCGCTTCGAGACTCAGGTCGCTGCGCACGGCCAAGGCCTGGCGCGCGACGCCGTCGCGATCGACATAGGCGCGCCGCTCGACGATGGCGCCGGTTGGCGCATCTGTGGTGGCGGCCAAGTCTGGGAAGACCAGGTGATGCTGGCGACCGTCCATGCCATCGACTAGGACGTAGGCCGAACCGGTCAGCTCGTCGTGGAGTCCCCGGTCAACAAGACGTCCGATCACGGGCGGACCGTCATCCTGTCCGTGAATGACTAGGCGCTCGGGCGTCGGGTGGCGGCCGCCACGCGCCATGGCTTGGTGATAGGTCTTGATAATGTCGCCGCGCACGGAAAGGTCACGCAGCCGCGGCTCGAGATCGTCGGCCAGCCGCCAGCGCCCTGGTCCCTGGGCCTGAGCCAGGCCGAGCTTTTCGAGATGGGCGACCCGTCCGAGCAACCGGGCATCGTCCTGGCCGCCAGCCGCGTCCCGTCGTAGGTCGACAACCCGATCGTCGGGATGGGCCGCTTTCACCAGAGCGTGGTCGAGACGCGTCCAACGGTCGGCGGCGACATCGGCGTCGCGAGCCGCGTCGATCTCGCGCTGGGTCCGGGGGCCCAGTTCCAGGGTGACCAGTTCCTCGGCCCGCTGACGCAGGCCGTGGGCGACATAGTCGCCGGCGATCACTAGATCTTTGCCGTCGGCGGCGCGGCCGCGGACAAGGACATGCAGGTGAGGGTTGTCGGTATTCCAGTGGTCGATGGCCACCCAGTCCAGACGCGTCCCGAGATCCTGCTCGGCGCGGCCCATCAGGTCGCGACAGAAGGTCCGCAGGTCGGCCAGCTCGGCGGCGTCCTTGGGCGAGACGATGAAGCGGAAATGATGGCGATCGTCTTCACAGCGCTCGGCGAACGCGGCGACGTCGGCGGCGTCCCCGTGGGCGTCGAACATCCGCGCTGGCGCCTCGTCGCGGGTGACGCCCTCGCGCTGCAGGTAGCCGATATGTCTCGCCAGCGGCGCGGCGCGATAACGGCTGCCGGACTGGCGAACGATCCTCGACTTGACGATCACACGCCGGTTGGTCTCCGCGCCGGCCCGGGTTCGCCCGGCGCCGCGACCCAGCCGTCCACCCGTTCGGCCGCGAGCCCCGGCGCGACGGCCCGGCCCTGGATCGCCGGCCGCCTCGACCGCGCGGCGGATCTGGCCCAGGAAGCGGGCCGGCTTGGCCGAGCGGTCGAAACCGACACGGCCCGGACGCAGCAGGAAGTCGTCGTCGAACTCACTCATGACCGGGCCGACGGCGTGAAAGGCGTTGAAAACACGAGGAAATCCGGCGCGAGCGCCGGCCGCGCCCCTAGGGCGACGGCGCAAAAAACCCAACCCAACCAACAGCTTGCCGCCCGTCCGACGGCGCGGCTTTTATCTGGCCATCCCCGCCGCTTTCGCTGAGACACGCCCGTCTTCGCCTGATGGCTCATCGCGCCTGCCCCTGCCGGACCACGAAAAGCCCCGCGCCATCGCCGCTCGGGGCTGGTTGCGATGGATCCGCATTGGCGCCCGTCGTCGGCCCTCCCAGGCCTTGCGACCATGTCGGCGGGAAGAGCCCGATGGCGCGCCAATCGACCTGCCCCCGCCCGATCGGGTCCATCCGTCCGACGATGCGGTCGACGTAGAGGCGGGTCTCCAGCGGTAGGGGTCTCCCCGCCAGGCTGGCTTCGTATCGCCCAGGACCGGCATTGTAGGCGGCGAGAAATCCGGGCGCGCCGTACCGATCGCGCAGCTCCCGAAGATAGGCCGCGCCGGCCAGGACGTTGTCGGCTGGATCGAACGGATCGGCCCCAAGCCTGAGGCGCAGGCGCAGATCCGCCCAGGTGCCGGGCATCAGTTGCATCAGGCCCATGGCGCCGGCGCGGGAGACCGCGCGCGGCTGACCACCGCTCTCGGCGGCAATGACCGTCTCGATCAGGTCCACGGGCAGGCCAAAGCGCGCGGCCGCGACTTCCACATGGGCGCGCACCCGGTCCTGCGCCTGGGCCGAATCCGACGCCATCAGGAGGAGGGTGATCAGGACCAGGCGCCTCATCGCGCCTGTCCCAAGCGCGCGATCATGAGCGGACGAGCCTGGGCCAGAACCTGGCCGCCGTCGGTAGTCCCGAAATAGCGGCCGTCGACGCTTCCGACGGCCCGGGCCAGCAGGAACACCTCGCCAGGGCCTAGCGCGCGGCAACCGCTCCAGGTCGGCAGCGGACGACCCCGGCCATCCATGCTCAGGGCGTACCCGACCATGCGACCGTCGATCGTCACCGCTGGGCCGACGCGACAGACCGACTGGCCGGCGACAGCCGCCACCGGCTTGATCAACGGCACCCCGCGCGGCAGCCAGCCGCTTTCGTCGAGGAAGGCAGCGAGCGCGGGATCGGGCGTGACGACGACGAGGTCGCCGACGCGCGGCGAACCGGCAGGCGACAACCGATAAAGTCCGACCGGAACGCTGGCGGTCGTGTTGAGCAGCAGACGCGGACGCGGCGTGGCGCTCAGGGCCAGGCAGGCGAGAAGACTGGCCGCGAGCACAAGGCGCCTCATGACGACACGCGCGCGCGCAGACGCCAGGCGCGATGTCGCCGCGCGTCGTAGGGGCGTGGCGACAGGCCAGCGACCAAGCGGTTTTGGACGTGGCGCCAGTGATCCGGCGCGACGGCGTCCGGCGCGAAGCCCGCCGCCTCGATGGCGTCGATAACCGCCAGGCCGCGCTGCACCCCTGTCCAGCCGCCGAGCAGGACCAGAGGCTCGCCGCCAGGCCGCACGCCGGGAAGCGTGATGCAGGCCTCGCCCGGTGCCGGCGCCCGCAGGATCTCCAGCGCCGAGGCGGTCGTGCCGTAGTCGCCGCCGGTCCAGCGGACACGGGCGAACACCGCGCCCGGAGCAAAGACGACGGTGCGACGGCGCCGGTCGTGCAGGATCTCATCATGGGGCTGACCAAAGCGCAGCCATTCCTCGACGCGGCCTCGCAACCAGACCAGGTCGACTTGCGTGTCCAGGCCGGCGCTCATGCCGGATCCTCCGGAAACTCGCGGTCGAGCAGGTCGCGGACCATGTCGGCGACGGTCTGGCCGCGCGCGAAGGCGGCGATCTTGATCCGGCCGCGGCTGGCCGGGGTGACGTCGATGGTCAGACGGGCGGTGAACGGGCTCTGGCGACCGGCCGGTTCGCCGCCGGCCTGATCGCGCACCCAGGCCTCGGCGCCGGTCGGACGCGCGGCGAAGGGTTTGCCGCTCATGGGGCCAGGGCCTCGATCTCGGCGCCGACGGCGGCGATCTCGGCCGCCGCCGGGCCGTCCGGCTCCAGTTCCCCGACGGTCTGCCCGCCGGCCATGGCCTGGGCGAACAGCACGCGCTGGCCGACCGTACGGCGCAGCGCGCCGGTGTCCTGGGCGGCCAGGGCCTCCTGGGTTTCGCGGGCGATCATCGTGCGCGCGGCGCAGCGATTGAGCAGGAAGCGCGCGCGCAAGGTCGGGCGATAGACCCTGGCCTCGTCGAGCAGGCGCAGCATCTCGGCCGAGGCCCAGCCGTCGAGCGGCGAAGGCTGCACGGGCACGACGACGAGGTCGGCGGCCAGCAGGGCCGATCGCAGCAGTGGGGCGACGCGCGGCGGCCCGTCGATGATCAGGTGGTCGGCCGCCCGCGCTAGGTCGGGCGCTTCGTGGTGCAGGGTTTCGCGGGGCAAGCCCACGACCCCGAAGGCGCGTGGTAGGCCGGCCTGGCTGCGGGCCTGAGCCCAGTCGAGCGCCGAAGCCTGCGGATCGGCATCCAGCATCGTGACACGGCGGCCTTGCCCTGCCCAGAAGGCGGCGAGGTTAAGGGCCAGTGTCGTCTTACCGACCCCGCCCTTCTGATTGAGGAAGGCGACGATCATCGGGGTCGCCCCGCGCCGATCGCCCGGCCCCCCAGAAAGTTAGACTCGAAGTTAGAGTCCAAGTTAGGGGCGGCGCGAACGGTTACGCCGTAAGGGTTTGAGCTTCCTTCGTGCGCCTGATGTCCCGATACCGGCGCGCCCGATATCCCGATAGGGATTGCGCCCGATGTCACGATCCCGTCCACAGGACCATCCCCCGAACCGTCCTCGGGGCGTCCATCGGCGCGATCCAGGGCGATCTCGACCATGAGCGGCAGGATGCGCAGCCGCTCGCGGCCCTGGACGCGATCCAGCAGCAGTCGATAGCCGGGCAGGGGTTGGCGCCGGACGATGCGGCGAACGTCCAGAGCAAAGTCCGACGGACGGGCCAGGCTTCCGGACTTGTGGTGGAGGTGGGCCAGCTCGAAGACCCAGCCGCCCGGCTGGCGGCCGGCATGCTTGCGCGCCACCCGGTAGAGCCAGCGCTCGATGCCGCCGGTCAGGCGGAAGTAGTGCGGGTCGATGCTGAGCACGAGCGAGCGATCGACCACGCCGCGATAGAACCATTCGGGCAGGACGATCTCAACGCCCTCGACCCGTCCGCCTCGACCGCTGCGCTCCTCCCATTCGTTGATCCAGGAGAACTGTTGGCCCCGCCAGTGCTCGCCCTGGCGGATGGTGGTGGCCACCACCGTCGACTGCAGGCGGCGGAGGGCGGTCTTGAACAGACGATATTCGGTGGCGCCCGTCGCCCGGCCCACCCCCGTCAGCAACTGGTAGGGCGTGAACCGCAGCAGGCGCGAAGTGCGTAGGCCGTGGTTTTCGGCGTCAACGATTTGCGAGGCGGCCCAGATCAGCACGTCGGCGTCCCAGATCGTCGCCATGCCGTGCTCGGCCAGGCCGTGGACCTGCACCTCGACGTCTCCGGCGCGATAGAGGATCGGAAGCGTCCGGCGGGACTTGGACAGCGAGAAGAACGGCCGCTCCATCAGGTCGCGCTGGTCGCGGGGGCTGGCGTCGCCGGTCACGACCACGAAGGGATCCAGGCGATCGGTCACGGTCGGCCGGAACAGGGGCTCGCGCGCCATGGTCAGGGCCGGCCCGCGTCGGCTCGGGCGGTGTGGCGCTTGGCCGGCAGCACCTCGCCGACGCCCGGATCGCAGGTCGAGATCCGCGCGCCGCGATCGGCCCAGGCCTGCAGGTCGTCGATGGCGTAGAGCACGCGCCCGCCCAGTTTCCGGTAGGCCGGTCCGGTGCCGTATGTGCGGTGCTTTTCAAGGGTCCGGTGGGACAGGCCCAGATAGGCGGCGGCTTGCTGGGTGCGCACGAACCGTGGCGCGCCGGAGGTCGGCGAAGCGTTCATTGGCGGTTTCCCTGGTCTCGTAGCGCGGGGCCGGATGGCCCGGCGCGGACTGGGGAAGGCTGGCGAAGCGCCGGCCGGGCCAGGGAGTGCGAAGGCGGTGGGTCGATTTTCGCACCCCCGCGCCGCTGCGCGGATCAGACCGCCGGCGGGGGCGACCGGCCGCCGAGCAGGGCGACGTAGCCGCCGCGCACCATGGCGCCGCCGTCACGCACCAGGCGCAGGGTGGCGTCGCGCAGGGCCGACGTCTTCCAGGGCCCGGCCGCGACGCGGGCGGCGCCCCACAGCGCCGAGGCGATCTCGCGATGGACCGCGCCGCAGGCGCGCCCGTCGAGCGCGCGCAGCATGGCCTTCAGGCGTTGGCGGCGCTGGGCGGTGATCGGGTCGGGCGGCGGCGGCGCGCTCTCCAGATGACGCCATAGCCGGGTCAGGGCGCGCAGGCGGGCCGGCGCGGTCGCATCGAGCGGCACGATGGCGGCCAGCGGCTGACCTGGGTCGGCGGCGTTGGCGAGCAGGGCCAGACGGATCTTGTCGCGACCGCGTCCCAACGACCACCAGGCCTCGCCGGGCGTGCGGACCGCCGGACTGTGGAGGCGCGCCCCCACGGTGGCCGGGACCGGCTGCAGCTCGATCAGTTCGGCGTCGACCTCGGGCCGCCACCAGACATCGACGCGATGGGCCTCAAGCGAAGGATCGACCGGGAAATCGCAGCCCCCAGCGTTTGCTCAGGATGGCTTCGCCGCGCCCCTGGCTCGCCGTCTGGAAGTCGTTCTGGTAGTCTGGGTTGCGACGAAGATATTCCCAGGCCAGATCGGCCGCCGAAAGATCATCGAGGTAGTCGTAAGCTTCCGCGGACCGCCACCGAGAGGCGTCTGGCGACATGAAGAACCTCCGACGAAGCTCACTCTAAAATTGAGCGATCGGCCGGTTTTTTCCGTGCGCGGCGTCAGCGGAAAGTACCGAGCGTGCGAACGCCCGATGCCGCTTTGGCATCACCCTGCCGGCGGCTCTCTGAGTAGGTCGCGGTAACCGGCCTGGGCCATCCAGCGGGCCCGCGCGAGGTGGACGTCGTGGACGCGACGCGCCCGCGCCGGATCGGCGGCGACGTCGAGCCCCAGAACGAGCGCCGCCGCCTCGCGCCAGTCGGCGCGGGCGGCGGCCGCGTCCAGCAGACGCAGATAGACCTGGAGGTGCGCGTGGTCGTAGGCGGTGACCTCGCGGTCGCGGATCGGCGTGTCGCGCAGGTCGCCGTTGGTCATGATCGTCCCTCCCCCATGAACGATCCTAGTGGAAATCGTCAGGGACGGGACGGCGTCGAACCCGGATCGGGCGATGCGCTGGTGGCATCGCCCGATCCGGCGTCACGGAGGCGACGTCAGGTGGGCGCGCGCGATTTGACCTCTTCGGCGGGTTTGTCGGGGGCGCGGTCGGGCCTTTGCCGGATCCAGACCAGCGGATGAGGCTCCTCGCTGGCCATCAGCCGGGCGTTGACCGGCTCGGTCCAGGTCGGATCGTCCAGCTCGACGTTAAGGATGGCGCCGCTGGCCGGGTCGAGCGGTCGCCAGGCCGCGCCACATTCGTTGTCGCCAACGAAGGCGCGGAAGGCCGGCGCGCGCGGCGAGATCTTCTCGATCGGGACGAGGCGCACGGCCGCGTCGATCTGCAGGGTGGAAAGGCGGCCGACGAAGGTTTCGCCGTCACGCCGGAAGTAGCCGATGGTCGTCATGGGACCTCCTTTTTTTGGGCAGGTGGCGGCGGCGCGAAGCGAGGTGGGGGAGGCTTCGCGCCGCCGCGTCGCTCCGGGCCGGAGCGCAGCGCGCCCCGACCGGCTCGGAGCGACCGGGCGACGATGTTGGGCGCGCGCCCCGACCTCAAGGGGCGACCGGCGCGCGTGCGGCAAAGACAGGCGCTGGCGAACGCTGGCGAAGACGGCGCGCGCCCGCCTAGGCCTGTCCCAGGGATGGAGGCCGGCTGGCGCGTCAATGGACCCCGACGGCGTTGGCCGTCGCCGCGCCGGAGTTTTCCTTGAAATCGTCGCCCGCCCCGCATCCCATTGACGTGCATGTCGGCGCTCGTCTCCGTCTGGCCCGAACGGCGCGCGAACTCTCCCAGGAAGCCGTCGGCGCGACGATCGGGGTCACCGCTCAGCAAATCCAGAAATACGAGCGAGGGACAAATCGGATATCCGCTTCGGTGCTTTTCCGGATTTGCGGATTTCTGGGCCGGCCGCTCGCCTGGTTCTTCGAAGGACTGGAGCCGACCGGCCCGGCGTCGGACGGTGGGCCGGACGCTTTCGCGACCCTGATGGCCAGCGGCGAAGGCGCGCAGATGGCCCTGGCCATGGCGCGGCTGTCGCCGGCCATGCGCCGCAAGGTGCTGGCTGTCGTGCGGGCCTTCTTGCACGACCCTCCGGGCGGCGACGATTGAGGTCTCGCGGCGTGCGGGACGCCCCTTTCGGGGCGCCCCTTGGACGTCAGTCGGCCTTGGGGGTGCTGCGCGACCAGACCAGGCTGTGGACGCCGTCGATGACCACCAGGGCGGCGTTGACCGGCTCGCCGAAGCTGATGTCGTCCAGCTTCACCGACAGGTACTCGTTGTTGTCCTTGCTGATCTTCTTCCAGGCCGCGCCCAGGTCCGTCTGTCCGGCCCAGACCCGGTAGTCGGGCCCGCGCTCGCCGGTCTTCTCGCAGGGGCGGATCCGGACCGTCTTGACGTTGAGGGTGAGGGTGCGGATGGCGCCCGAGAACGAACCGTCGGCGTTGGCGGTGAAGGTGCCGATCGTAGCCATTGAAGTCTTCCTTCTGTCTTCGGGCCGCGACCATCGCGACCTCGATGGCGATCCCAGGACCGGGGACGACAGGAGGATCGGCAGCGCGCCGCGCGCGCCCGCAGGCTTGCCGAAGGACCGAAGGCGGCGAGTTTCTTGCCTCGCGAGGAATGGCGGCGCGCCGCCAGGGGATGAAAGTCGCCCGCCGAGGTTGCCGGGCCTCCGGCCCCGGTCAGATCAGGCCATGAGAGATCGCCGATGGTCGCGCCCGGAGACAGCCGGAAGACTTCAAGGCAAGATCGGCCCTTCGCCGCCGACGTTGGCGGTTTGGGGGCGGGGGTCGTCCGCGCCTTCGCCCTCAACGCCAGAGCTATCCGGGTTCGCCTCCGACGAGACGACTGGCGCGCGGGCTCGGCGAGCGGGTCTGGGCCGGACAGACGGACCTGGGCGCGGCCTGGAAGACGATCCGCACCGGCGACGACGCGGCCCCGCCGGTGACGCTGGCCGACGTCGGTGACGGCGAGCCGGTCAACGCCGCCCTGGTGGTCCTCGACGGCGCCACGGCCTGGTCTGGTCGCGCAGCACCCCCAAGGCCGACTGACGTCCAAGGGGCGCTCCGAAAGGGCGTTCCGCCCGTCGCGAAATCTCAACCGACGCAGCACCGGCCGAAAGGCCGGAAAGAAGACGCGGCCGATTTCGCCGGGATCGACCGCGCCTGAGGGCTATGGCCATGCGGGGCGGGCTTTTCGCCCGCCCCGCGCCGCATCTAGGCCGCCACGCTTCGCGCTTCGGCCTCAAGCTCAGCTTCAGCTACAGCTTCGGGCTCAGCCTCAGCCTCAACCTGGACCGCAGCTTCAGCCTCTTCGACCCCCGCCGCTTCCTCTACCTCAGCCGCCTTTCCCCACGGCAGCGGCCGCCCAGGCGTGCGCAGGCAGACCGGGAGCCACCGCGCGCCGACCAGCTGCGGTTCGGCCGCTTCGATCATCTCGGTCTTGCGCAGGCCGGTCAGGCGCCTGGCCGCCTCGGGTGAGACCGCTTCGGTCACCGCGTCGAGGATTTGGCCCTTGGTGACCGCCGCAAGGTAGCGGTCGGCGGTCGGGCTCCACCAATCGCTCATGTCCAGATCAAGGGTGCTGGCCAACCGGTCGGCGTGCTTCCACGCCATCGGCCGGTTGTCCCAGCCACGCACCGCGTCGAGCGAAAGGCTCACGCAGTGGGCCATCAGACTCATGCGGCTGTCGGCGTCGAGCCCGACCACGAAGTCCCAATAGGCCTCCGGATCGTCGGGCATCTGCCGCGCCCAGCCTGCGTGCCGCTCGGCGTTGGCGCGGGCGGCGGGGCTGTCCTCGATCCCATCGCCATCGGCGGCGAGGTTGCGGGAGCCAAGCTTGACGTCCAGGCACGAGGCATAGCCGCCCAGCCCCCGAAAGACCCGCAGCAGCAGCGCGTGGGTCAGGGCGACGAGCGCCAAGTCCGGGTCCTGCGCCAGGGCGTGACGCAAGGCGGTGCTGCGATGGGCGGTGAGGTCGGCGCGGATGCGCGGCGAGATCGGCGCGTTGATCTCGCCCATCGCCTCCTCGACCTCGCCCGACGCGTCGTCCTCGTCCCTCAGCGCCTCGTCGTCATCATCGCGCGCCCGGACCTCGCCACAGGCCCCGTCCTCGCCTTCGACCTCGCGCTCGACCGCGACGGCCGGCTCGTCCTCGGACCGGACGTAGCCGCGCTCGATCCGTGTTTCGCCGTCGTAGCCCAGGACCACGAAGGCGCCCGCGCGGGCCTTCTCCAACGGATCGAAGCCGAAGTCGTCGGCCAGGGCGTCGAGTTCCTGGTCGATCTCGCCCAGCCGCGCCTCGGCGTCCTGCGGCAGCTCGGCAAGATCGGGGTAGCGCTCGATCAGCCCGTCGCGCTCGGCATAGAGGCTGGCGCGCAAAGCCTCCTCTTCCGGCGCGCGCGGCAAGGCGCGCTCCCAGATGCGACCGCAGCCGTGATCGTTGGGGTAGGCCAGATAGGCGGCGGTCCATTTCCAGCCTTCGGCGTCGCGTAGGGCGACGGCTTCGGCTTGGAGCTTTTCGGCCACCAGTCTGTCGAGCAGGCCGACATCTTCCAGCCAGCCCTCGCCCGCCTCGGTGAAGAGATCGACGAGCAAGGCGCCGCCGGCCGCGACATAGGCGTCAGCGCCGACATAGACGGCGCGCGGGTCGTCGGCCGCGACCTTGGCCTGGGTCATGGCGCGGCGTATGGCGTAGGCTTGGCGCTGGTGCGGCGCCAACTGGGCATAGACCTGCATCTGCCGGTCGGCGTCGGGGCTGACCGCGAAGGCCATGATCTGGTCCAGGGTCAGACCGCCCTCGCGGTAGAGGTCGAGCAGGGCGGGCGCGACCGCGCCCATACGCAGGCGTTGGCGCACGGTCTGGGGCGAGACGCCCGACCGCGCCGCGATCTCCTCGGCGCTATAGCCCTTGCGCTCGGCGAGGTCCTTCCAGGCTTCGAACTGGTCGGCCGGGTGCATGTCGCGGCGCGAGGTATTTTCATCGAGAGAAATCTCGCCGGGATCGTTCAGTGTATCGATCACGCACCGCACAGGTTCGGCCTTGCTCAGCAGCTTGCGCTTGGCCAGCAGGCGAAGGGCCTGACGACGGCCTTCGCCGATGGTGACGAGGTAGTAGCCGCTGGCCTCGCCGCTCTCCTTGACCTCCGGTTCGACCACCAGGGGCTGAAGCAGGCCCTTGTAGCGGATGCTGGCCGCGCGGGCCTCGATGTCCTGGGCGCTGTGGCTGACGCGCCGCACGTTCTTGGGTGAGGCCTTAAGCTTGTTGAGGGCGATTTCACGCACCTCCCCGGTTTGGATCACGGGCCGCTCGGCCTTGCTGGCGGTTTGAGCGGGCTGGGCTTGAATAGTCATGTCTGCCTCCTTGGGGCTGGTCGCAGGCGCAAGGCGCGCCTGCGGCCTTGCCCGTCGGCGAGACCGGGGGTGCAAACGGAGGGGCGGCTTCGCGGGGACCCGGCTGCAGGGCGTGGGGTTCGATGTGGCGAGGCGGCGCGGGGCACCCGAAGCTGGGCGGAAGACGATCCGAAGTGCGCCGGGGGCGGAGCCCCAAGCCCGCGCGCCCGCCCGCGGGCGCTCATGACGATGAAGCCTGCACAGGAGAGCGCGCAAAGCGCGGTCGGGAAGCGGCGTCGAGCCTCCGGCGGCAGGCCAAAGCCTGCCCGCAGGGGCGCGCCCGTAGGAGCCGCGAGCGGAGGCGGCGCCCGCCAGGGCGCGCGGCGGGACCGAGCGCGCCCGCCGGCGGCTCACCTTATGGGTCGTGGACCGTCGCTAGACCCTTGGCTTCAGCGGTTCTTGTCGCGTTGGGCGAAGCGGAAAAAGACGTAGGCCGGTCGCGCCGCACCTCCGAACTTGCAGGCGATATCCACCTCGTGCGCGAAGGCGTCCATCCCAATGAGGTGCAGATCGATCGCCGTGACGCCAAGCTCGCCATCGCGCTGACGGCCAGCATTCTGGCGTTTCGCGCCTCATAGGCGCTACGAGGCGAGGGCGTGGCCACCCCCAATGCTGTCTTCGGGTGGCGTGGCGCGAACGCGACCTGTTGACTCCCGCATGCCGCAAATGAGAACAATAGGGGAACACCAGGAGCCTTCCCATGACCAACCAACGCGCCGCGGCGTGCGCGCCGGCGCACGCGCCTCCACGTCCGCTCTTCGTGCCTGAAGGTCCCGAGACCTTCACCCTGGCCGAGGCCGCCGCGCCGGGTCGCCACATCGAGACGCTCTGCCTTTGCGGCGAGCGCGCCGAGTTCGACGCGCGCGCCTGGCTGGACCGGGGCCTGGGCTTCCAGATGCTGCAGGACTTCTCCGGCCGCCTGCGCTGCCGGTGCGGCGGACGGCAGGCCCGCTTCGAGGTCTGGCCGGGCGAGCCGGGCACGAGCGGGCTGAAGGTCCGCTCGGCGGCCGAACTCTACGACTGAGGCGGCCATGACCCAGAGACACGGTCGCGCCGGCCTGCACGATCCCGTCGGCTTCTTCGAGGGCTTGCGGCCGGCTCGCCAAGCCTGCGTCGAGCAGTTGCGCAATCTGCGCCCCACCTGCCCCGAGTATCACATGATGTTCGTGGTCATCGCGGCGATGGACGTGGCCGCCGAGTTCTTCACGCGCCAGCGGAGCTTCTACACGGTCGGTGTCGGCGTGGTCGCCAACTCTGGAAGGACCGATGCCTGAGCCCAGCGAGAGCGACCGGCGCAAGGCCGCCCAACTGGCGCCCGAGGTGGCCGTCACCCGCCTGGTCGACTGCCTGGCGCGAGGCTTGGACGTGCGGTTCAAGTGCCAGTATTGCGGCATGGAGCGGACATGGGGCCGGCGGGAGTTCCTGGGCCAAAGGCTGCGCCAACGCCTGGCCTGGACGATCGCTCGTGCCCAAGCCGGCGTTTTCTGCCCCCAGAAAGGCTGCGGCGGCCACCGGCCGATCGTGCGCCTAATGCAGGGCGGCTACCGCGACGGCCACGCTGACACGCCCGACGCCCGACGCGCCCACGTCAGCACGATGCTGCTGGACGTGGGCGTGCTGCCCGAGGAGGTCGGCCTGTGAGTTCCGCGCAACTGAGCCTTTTCGACCTGCCGCCCGCGCCTCACCGCCCCATGCCGGAAGGCTTTTCCTACCAGGCCGACCTCGTCACCGCCGAAGAGGAGCGCGACCTCGTGGCCCGTTTTCAGGACCTGCCGTTCAAGCCCTACGAACATCTCGGCTACTTGGGCAACCGTCGCGTCGCGGGCTTCGGCTGGCGCCAGGACGACGACGGCAAGATGGTCGAGACGGGCGAACCGATCCCGGATCTCCTGTCGCCCCTGCTCGACAAGGTCGCCGCCTTCGCCGGCCTGCCCCGCGAGCGCTTCCGCCACGCGCTGGTCACCGAGTATGCGCCCGGCGCCGGCATCGGCTGGCATCGCGACCGGCCGCCGGCCGTGGCCATCGCCGGCGTGTCGCTGGTCTCGCCTTGCACGTTCCGGCTTCGCCGAAAGTCCGGCGATAGATGGGAGCGGGCCTCGATCGTCGCCGCGCCGCGCTCGGCCTACTTGATGAGCGGCCCCTCGCGCAGCGATTGGCAGCACGGCATCCCGCCGGTCGAAGCGCTGCGCTATTCGGTGACCTTCCGCACGGTGCGCCCGGGCTAGGCCGGCAGCGAGATCGTCTCTTAGAACCTCTAGTTCGATAAATTGCTTTTGAGCGCACTTTAGGTTATCTTTCTTGGGGATTATCAAACTATCGAGTTTGAATTTCTCCGGAATAGATAACTATGAGTGATCAATCCGGCAGAAAATTGAACCAACTTGGCCGCCTCGTGCCTGAGGGCCTAGTGGTCGACAGCGGCTGGCTGTCCAGCAACGGCTACTACAATTCTCTGCGCTCGAAGTACGTGAGCTCCGGATGGCTGGCCCATTTGGCCCACGGCGTCTATGGCCGCCACCGCAACACGCTCGACTGGGTGCAGGTCGTCGTCTCCCTCCAGACGATCCTGGAATATCCCGTGGTGGTCGGAGGGCGCAGCGCCCTCGAACTCCAGGGCTTTGGCCACTACGCCGCCGACCTGAAGGTCGTGCACCTCTATAGCCAACGGCCGCCGCCGCCCTGGCTCGACGACCTGCCGTTGAAGGTCAAGTTCCAGGTCCACAACGGAGCACGGCTGTTCCTCGCCCCGATCCAGCGCCGCCATGAGGTTCTGGACTGGGAGTTGGTCGCCCAGGAGGGCGCCCTGGTCGAGCCCGCCCTCGACAGCATCGCCAACCTGAAGGTCGGTCACCAACCCTGGCCGGTGGGCGTCTCGATTCCCGAACGCTCGATCTTGGAGGCGCTCGACGAGTTGCCCCGCAACGACAGCTTCCACCAGTTGGACATGCTGATGGAGGGCCTGACCTCGCTGAGACCGAAGAAGCTACAAGCGCTCCTGGAGGCGTGCCGCAGCATCAAGGTCAAGCGACTGTTCTTCCTGCTGGCCGAGCGACACGACCACGCCTGGCTGGCGCGCCTTGATCGCGACGCCATAAGCCTCGGCAAGGGCAAGCGCAGCCTGATCCCAGGCGGCAAGCTCCATCCCAAATACCAGATCACCATCCCGGAAGACTTTTGATGGCCTTCGCCGAAACCTACGAGCGCCAGGTCGCGCTGCTCACCCGGGTGATGCCGATGGTGATGGCCGAGCCATGCTTCGCCTTGAAGGGCGGCACGGCGATCAACCTCTTCATCCGAAATCTCCCGCGCCTGTCCGTCGACATCGACCTGACCTACCTGCCGGTCCAGGACAGGGAGACCTCGCTGGCCGAGATCGAAGCGGCCTTGCTCCGCATCGCCGCGCGCGTCGAAACCAGCATTACGCGCGTCCGCGTCCAACCCAGCCGCTCGCAGACTGACAACGCCGTCACCAAGCTCGTCGTCCGCGTCGACAACGTCCAGATCAAGATCGAGGTGACGCCGGTGCTGCGCGGCTGCGTCTTCGCCCCCGAGCCGCGCGACGTCTCCCCCGCCGTCGAGGACCGCTTCGGTTTCGCCACGGCGCGGGTCGTGTCGTTTGCCGACCTCTATGCCGGCAAGATCGTCGCCGCCCTCGACCGCCAGCACCCGCGCGATCTGTTCGACGTCCGCGACCTCCTCGCCAACGAGGGGGTCGACGAGCGACTGCGCGCAGCCTTCATCGTCTACATGATCAGCCACACGCGGCCGCTCGGCGAAGTGCTCGCGCCAACCCGCAAGGACATCGCCAGCGAGTACCGGCTCAACTTCGAAGGGATGACCGACGCGCCGGTGCCGATCGAGGCATTGCTCGAGGCGCGGGAGGCCATCATCGCCACCATGGTCGGCGGCATGCCCCAAGATCATCGCGCCTTCCTCTTGGGGTTCAAGTCCGGAGAGCCCGACTGGGATCTCCTAAGGCAGCCGCATGTCGCCGAGCTGCCAGCGGTCCGCTGGAAGCTGCAGAACCTCCGCTCGATCTCCGACGACCGCCGGGCCGGTCTCCTGGCCAATCTCGAACGGGCGATCGAGAGCGGCGGCCAAGCCGCATCGCCCCGCTAGTGCGTCACTAGGCCGAGCATTGCCCGCTGCCTTGCGCGCGGTCGGCGCCGCGCCCACAAGCACACAATGCTCGCAGTTCTAGCCGCCGCCATTATCGCCTGCTCCGCTCCCGCTGTTCATGACGGCGACACGCTGCGATGCGGGTCGGAACGCGTCCGGCTCTTCGGGGTCGACGCGCCTGAGGTTCGACGCGGCTCAACGCCGGCCGAGCCGCTGGCCTATGAAGCCCGCGATGAGCTCGTTCGCCTCACCCGTGGCCGGGTCGGCTGCCGCTTCGTCGAGCGCGACCGTTATCAAAGGTTCGTGGGTCGCTGCTGGTCGGACGCGACGCCGGACGTCAACGCCGCGCTGATCCGCTCCGGGTTCGCTACGGAGTATCGGCGCTACAGCAAGGGCGCCTATCACGCGGCTGAGGATGAAGCGCGCGCCGCCGGCCGCGGCCATTGGGCCAAAACCGCACGTTAATCGGGCGACTCAGCCAGGCTTCTGCAGGCCGTAATCGTGCGTGTTCGGGCGAACGACAGCGAAACTAGGCGAGAAATTCGGCCTGGCGGACAAAATCCCCAGTGCAAAACCCAGTGCAGGAAAATTCCTGGTCTGGGGCGAACCCACCGCAGAAATCTAAATGACTGATTTTCTTGGAGAAAATGGCGCGCCCGGAACGATTCGAACGTCCGACCCTCAGATTCGTAGTCTGATGCTCTATCCAGCTGAGCTACGGGCGCGCATTGCCTTTCGGCGAGGCGGG
>Ga0136846_1232322_pt1 | contig 79704 bp, 57 predicted proteins | sample HopSoiMetagenom2_FD_96841 | JGI IMG/M metagenome (GOLD analysis project Ga0136846, IMG submission 96841) | Grasslands soil microbial communities from Hopland, California, USA - 2 Assembly 2016 (version 4) | ecosystem: Environmental > Terrestrial > Soil > Grasslands | place: USA: Hopland... | reverse complement strand
GAAGTCTGTTCCGCGGGAAGCCGCATTCTGGTGCAGAAGTCCATTTACAAGAACTTCGTCGAGGCAATGGCCGACAAGGCGAAGAAGATCAAGCTGGGTCCGCCGCTTGAGCGCGAAACGAAGATGGGGCCGCTGGTCAGCAAAGAGCAGTACGATCGCGTGAATCAGTATCTCGAGATCGGCAAGAAAGAGGCGAAGCTGGCGTCGGGTGGCGGGCGCCCGGAGAAGTTCGCCAAGGGATATTACGTGCAGCCGACGATTTTCTACGACGTCGACAACAGCGCGCGCATTGCCCGCGAAGAAATCTTCGGGCCTGTGGCCTCGGTGATTCCGTTCGAGGATGAAAAGGACGCGATGAAGATCGCCAATGATTCTCCGTACGGGCTTGCTGCTGCAGTGTGGACGCGGGATATTTTCAGGGCAATGCGTACGGTGAAGGCGCTGCGAGCGGGAATCGTCTGGGTGAATCACATGCAGCCGACTTACGTGGAAGCGCCCTGGGGGGGCTTCAAGCAGTCAGGGTTTGGGCGAGAGCTTGGCGCCTGGGGAATCGAGGAATATCTCGAGACCAAGCAGGTGCATATCAATTTGAACGAATCGCCGATTGGGTGGTACTGAAAGAACAATCCCTAGTACGTAGTGCCTAGCTGCAAGACCCAAAAAGACGAGTCTTACGATGTCTATGATTCAACTTCGTACACCGATTCCGGGGCCGAAATCGAAGGCCCTTCACGAGCGCCGAGCGAGGGCTGTGCCACGGGGACTTTCGCATGGAACGCCAATCTACGTTGCCAAGGCGAAAGACGCGTGGTTTGAGGACGTTGACGGAAACCGCTACCTGGATTTTGCTGGCGGGATCGGCTGCATCAATGTGGGGCATCGGCACGAGCAAGTCGTCGAGGCGGTGCGCGGGCAACTCGACAAGTTCCTACACACCTGCGTGCAGGTGACGCCTTACGAGAGCTACGTGCGGCTTGCTGAGCGGATGAACGAGGTCACGCCCGGCAAGTTTCCGAAGAAGACGATCTTTGTAAACAGCGGCGCGGAAGCCGTCGAAAATGCGGTGAAGATCGCGCGCGCGTACACGAGGCGTCCGGGGATCATCGCGTTCGAAGATGCGTTCCATGGACGCACGATGATGACCCTGGCGCTGACCAGCAAGACGCATCCTTATAAGGCTGGTTTTGCGCCGTTTCCGAGCGAGGTTTATCGAGTTCCGTACGCGTATTGTTATCGCTGTTCGTACTCGTTGAAGTATCCGTCTTGCGATCTGTACTGCGCGCGCCATCTGGAAGACACGTTTAAGCGCGTGGTTGCGAATGAAGACGTGGCTGCGGTGATTGCTGAGCCAGTGCTGGGAGAAGGCGGATTCGTTGTGCCACCGCCGGATTACTTCAAAGTATTGATCGAGCTTTGCCACAAGTACGGGATCCTGTTTATCGCCGACGAAGTGCAGTCGGGGTTCGGAAGAACTGGGTCGCTGTTCGCGAGCGAGCGCTACGGGATTGAACCTGACCTGATTGTGACGGCGAAATCGCTCGGTGGTGGATTGCCGCTGGCCGCTGTAACGGGTCGCGCTGAGATCATGGATGCTCCGAATCCCGGTGGACTTGGCGGCACATTCGCGGGCAATCCGCTTTCATGCGCGGCGGCGCTGGCTGTGCTTGATGTGTTTGAGCGCGAAAACTTGCTGGAGCGGGCCAACGAACTGGGCGATCACTTTCAGCGGCGTGCGCGCGAATGGCAGCGCCGGTGGCCGATCATCGGAGACGTCCGCGGGCTCGGCGGGATGCAGGCGATTGAGTTGGTGCTTTCGCAAGAGACGAAGACGCCGGCAACTGACGAAACCAAGAAGATCTCGCAATACTGTTATGAGCACGGGCTGATCACGATCACGGCGGGGACGTATTCCAATGTGATTCGCGTGCTGGTACCGCTGGTGATCACCAAGGAGCAGATGGACGAGGCGCTCGGTGTGCTCGAGTCGGGGATCGCCAATGTGTGCGATGCAAAGGGCGCTGTTGCGCAGTTGGTTTAGCCCAGAGGCGAGCGCTATATACTGATCGCATCCTTATTGTTGCCACCTGGCAACTCACTCTTCGCGATAGCGAAAGGCAGCACCAATGAGCGTAGCAGCACCCCCTGCGAACAAGTTGACCCACTACATCAATGGCCAATGGGCCCGTTCCGAAGCTTCCGAGTGGCGTGAGGTTGTGAATCCCGCGACGGGTGAAGTTCTCGCGAGCGTTCCCATGGGTGCAGCCGACGATGTTAATGCCGCCGTTGAAGCCGCAGCGACCGCATTTCCCGAATGGCGGCGTACGCCGCCCGAAGACCGCATTCAGCCATTGTTCAAGCTGAAGATGCTGCTGGAAGAGCATATTGACGACATCGCCCGCATCATCACCATGGAGAACGGCAAGACATTCACCGAAGCGAAAGCCGAGATGCGGCGCGCCATCGAGAATGTCGAAGTGGCCTGCGGCATTCCGATGATGATGCAAGGCTACAATCTCGAGGATGTGGCGCGCGGGATCGACGAGATGATGATCCGGCAGCCGCTGGGAGTTGTCGCAGCCATTGTGCCCTTCAACTTTCCCGGGATGATTGCCTTCTGGTATCTGCCTTATGCGATTGCGACGGGGAATACGTTCATCCTGAAGCCGAGCGAGCGCGTGCCGCTGACCATGCGGTACATCTACGAGTTGATCGAGAAGACCGGCTTGCCGAAGGGCGTCGTCAATCTCGTCAACGGGGGGAAAGCGGCGGTAGATGCCTTGATCGATCATCCCAAGGTGCGTGCGATCAGTTTTGTCGGATCGACACCCGTCGCTCGGTATATCTATTCACGCTCGGCCGAGCAAGGGAAGCGCTGCCAGTGCCAGGGCGGCGCGAAGAATCATGTGATTGTGCTGCCGGATGCGGATATGCCAATGGCGACGCAGATCATCAGCGATAGTGCGTTTGGGTGTGCTGGACAGCGGTGCTTGGCCGTTTCTGTCGCTGTGACGATTGGCGAGGCGCAGAAGACCTTTCGCGATTCGATTGCCGATGCGGCGTCGAAGCTCAAAGTCGGCAATGGCCTGGAACAAGGTGTACAGATGGGGCCGGTGATTTCGCCGCAGAGCAAGGAACGAGTGGAGTCGCTGATTGAGGTCGGGGAGAAGCAAGGGGCGAAGGTTCTGATCGACGGCCGGAATGCGAAGGTTCCAAACCAGCAGCGTGGAAACTTTGTAAAGCCGACCATTCTCGATGATGTCCCTGCTACATCTGAAATCACCGATACGGAAATCTTCGGTCCTGTGCTCAGCCTTGTGCACGCGGACAACATGGATCAGGCGCTTGCGTTTCTGGAGCGGAGCGCATACGGGAATCAGGCATCACTCTTCACTTCCAGCGGATCTGCGGCGCGTCGCTTCCGTTACGAAGCGCCCGCCGGCAACATCGGCATCAACATTGGAGTTGCCGCGCCCATGGCTTATTTCCCGTTCAGCGGATGGAAGAACAGTTTTTTCGGCGATCTGCATGGGCAGGGGCGCGATGCGATTGAGTTCTATACGGACAAGAAAGTCGTCGTCGAGCGCTGGGCGAAAGAGCACAGCAGGAAATTCTAGAAATAGATCGAGTAATTGCGGAATTTTGTAATCGGGTAATTTGAAAGAGCACGCGATCTGAAGTTTTCAATTTCCCAATCACTCAATTAACAGATTACTCATTCCTAAGCGTGCCAAATTGTCCTGAAAAGGAAACCTATGAGTACTGCTCTCGAAGCATCCATGACGGGCCAAGAGATTGTTGAGCTCACGAAGAAGCACACGCTGTTTGAGTGGTCGGCGCAGTCGAAGGTCGATCCCATTCCCGTCGCCAAGGCCAAGGGGATTTATTTCTGGACGCCGGAAGGGAAGCGGTTCATTGACTTCAATAGCCAGCTGATGTCCGTCAATATCGGGCATGGGGACGAGCGGGTGATTCAGGCCATTTACGAACAGGCTCAGGCGCTTGCATATGCGAATCCGTTTATGGCGACGGAGCCGCGGGCGAGGCTGGGAGCGAAGCTCGCCGAGATTACTCCGGGCGATATCGACACGTTTTTCTTCACGAACGGCGGGGCCGAGGCCAATGAGAACGCGATCAAGCTGGCGCGGTTCTTTACGGGCCGTCACAAGATCATGGCGCGCTACCGTTCGTACCACGGGGCGACGGCGGGCAGTATCTCGCTCACAGGCGATCCGCGGCGATGGCCTGCTGAGCCCGGGATACCAGGTGTCGTGCACGTGCTCGATCCTTATCACGGGATCGAGCGTGGATGGGAATCGGTCGAATCTTCACTCGCGATGATCGAAGAGACCATGCAACTCGAGGGTCCGCAGACGATTGCGGCGTTCATCCTCGAGTCGGTTGTTGGAACTAACGGCATCCTCATTCCTCCGGACGGCTACATGCAGGGGGTGCGAAGACTGTGTGACAAGTACGGCATCCTGATGATCGCGGACGAGGTGATGGCAGGATTCGGACGCACCGGTGAGTGGTTTGCGATTGATCACTGGAAAGTCGTGCCCGACCTGATCTGCATGGCGAAGGGACTTACTGCCAGCTATCTGCCGCTGGGAGCCGTGGGGATGAGGCATCACATTGCGCAGCATTTTCAGGACAAAGTCTTCTATGGAGGGCTGACGTACAACTCCCACCCAATGGGATGCGCGGCGGCGCTTGCGACCATCCGCGTTTATGAAGAAGATCGTCTGATCGAGAATGCGCGCAAGATGGGCGCCGTGATGAAAGAGCTGGGCGCGCAGATGAAAGCGAAGCACCCGTCTGTGGGCGATGTGCGGTCCATTGGGCTCTTCGGAATTTTCGAACTGGTTCGCAGCCGAAAGACGAAGCAGCCGATGGCTCCGTTCAACGGGACATCGGAAGAGATGGGTTCGCTCGGAAAGTTCTTCCGCGAGCAGGGACTATATACGTTGGTGCGTTGGAATTCGTTCTACGCGAATCCGCCGCTGTGCATTAACGAGCAGCAGCTGCGGGAGGCTTTTGCGATCATCGACAAGGCGCTTGAGATTACCGATCGCGCGGTGAGGGATTAAGTTCGGACACCTCCACAGGGCAAAATCCCCCACTATAGGAAACCGCGTAGGGTAGGCCACTCTATTCGCTCGGGGCGACTCCGGTTTCACGACCGAGCAGTAGGGATGCGGTTGAGAGCGACAGCAATGGACCTGCTGTGCTGAAGAGGGCGCGAGCGAGGGTGCCGTAAGCGCCGGTGTAGTACGTGTCCAGGAGCACCGCGAGCGCAGATGCGGCGGCGGTCGGAATCAGCCACGAGCTGGGCAATATCTTCAGCCTCGGGATGCCCAGCGGGATCAGCCAGACGAAGACATAGCCAAAATTGCGATCCCAGACGGAACTCCATAGATTCATGAGGTAGTGATTGTTGCCTCGCAGTTCCTCGGCAAATGCCAGCGGGCTGTCGAATTGCCCCGCAACGGCGCAATGCACAATGAGCAGCGATGCCAGGCTCACGACCCAGCTTGCGGCCATCCTGAGAAGCGCGTGCCGAGGCGATGACAGTCTTTTGCGAACGAGCATCCACCACACCGTCGTAAACACGATGCTGAACGGGAGATAGGACTCTTTCGCCATCACGCCAAACGCGGCGACGATCGGGAGCAGCCAGAGCTGTTCATCGAGGAGAGTCCAGTAGAGGGCGAGCAGGAAGAAAGCTTCGGCGGCATCGACCAGGCCAACGAGCCTGAGGTTCGGAACCGCAAAGTTGAGCAGATACAACAGAGATCCGACTAGAGATACGGGATAGCTCAGTATGCGGCTGCCAATCGCGACAATGAGCAGCGCAGTTCCTGCAACAAATAGCGAGTTCGCGGCAAGCAGGCCGAACAGGACCGGGTCCCAACTGGCTACATGCCTGGCAGCGATCCAGTAGAAAGGCCGGGCCATCCAGGGTACAAGAACGCGATATCTCATGTGCTCGATCCGTGCAGCGGGGTTTCCGGTGACCATATTGGCGTAGGTCTTCACGTCGGCCAAGCCAGGCACCTGGCGCGGATCGTAGCGGTTCAGCGTGGCATACCCGAGTCCCCAAGCAATAAGGAGAAACAGCGCACATAGGCCTGTCAATCTCATGCCGGAGAGATGGTGGCAGGGCGGCAAGGCTGCGGCGATTCTGGGGTGGATAGCGTCGGGTCGGACGTCGGTGCCGGGCCGAGTGGGCGTCTGGTTCATGCCTGTCAGGCCACGCTAGGCTGCCGAGCCTGCACTGTCAAGGTTTCGAAACTGCGGCAGCATGGCCGGTTTAAGGCGCGGGACAGGGGATCCGGTGAAAGAGAAGTGTCAAGGTTTTCCTCAGTTGAACGTTAAGTAGGCATTGATCTTGGGGCTGGAATGGCTGTACCCTAATGCTCCAACCGAAATAAAGAATCGGGGAGTCCGACATGAAGGGGATCGTTGCGCGAGCGCTTGGGCTGAGTGTTGTGTTGGCGGCTAGTGCTGTAACTCTTACCGCGGGGGAGACCCCGAAGGCAAAGAATACGGGGACTCCGCTGATCACGGACTGGACGCAGCGTCACGTGATCTTCTCGCAGCCGAGGACGCCGGAACAGGCGGCAAGGGTGCGGGGGAATATTCGGTACCAGCAGCAGATCGCGCGGCACACGGTGCGACCCGTTCTATCCACGAAGGTAGATCCTAGGGCTTGGAGGAAGCGCCGTCGTTTGCTGCACCTACTGTATGGGAAAAGACTCCATCGAGATTGGTCCTTTAACCTGGGTAGTAGTGCTAGCGTCGGGGAAGGGCGTTTTCCGGCGAAATATTCCTTCGATAGCACGGTCGCGACTTGTATCTCGGCGACCATTCCGGACTTTGTGGTTTTTCCAACGAATCTGGCGGGCTTGAGCGGGGCCGGTGGGCAGGCGACCATCGCCGCTCTCAGCAACCTCTATGCGGGGTGCGGAGGAACTAAAGTGCCAGCCCAGTATTGGGGATATAACACCGGTGGCATTGTCAATACTTCACCGGTCATTTCACTCGACGGTACCCAGATCGCTTTTACCCAGAAAAGCGGGGGCGCGGCGAGTCTGATGTTATTGCGGTGGACCGCCGGTGGCAGCATTCAGAACCCTCAGACGCCAACTCCCGAACTTAACAATGCTTACCCGACATGTGTTGCACCTTGCATGACACCGTTTCCATTGGGAGCCAACGATACAAATTCTTCTGTCTACTATGACTATGGAACCGACGTAGCCTTTGTCGGCGACGATGCGGGCTTTGTTCACCAGTACACTGGCGTGTTTAACGGAACGCCGGCTGAAGTGGGCAGCCCATGGCCCGTTCAAGTTGGCAGCAGCCCTCTTACGAGCCCCGTATTTGACCCTTCCAACGCGAGCGTGTACGTAGGCGACACTGGCGGGTTTTTGTATCGCATTGACAACACAGGGACCGTTACGAAATCGGGGCGGTTGGATTTCGGTACGGGCCTGACCGAGGGACCAGTGATCGATGCCGGCATCGGCGTCGTTTACGCGTTTTCTTCGAAGGATGTCGGCGGAACACATGCCGGAGTGTTCCAGTTGCCGGCGAATTTCGCGAGTGGAGCAACAGGAACGGAAGTGGCCGTAGGTAACGCGTCGGCAACGACGCCTCTTTACAATGGTGGCTTCAGTCACGACTACATCATGTCCGCCAACAGCACCGGAAGAATGTACGTGTGCGGAAATCCGGGCGGTGTCCCGACATTGTACGGGATTCCAATTGCGGGTGGCATCATGGGAACGCCAGTTGCTGGTTCGGCTCTGTCGAATAATGCGGGAACAAAATGCTCTCCTGTCACCGACGTCTACAATCCGACGCTAACAGGAGCGGGACGACCTTTGGAATGGGTGTTCATGAGCGTGCACGCCACCGGTACGCCAACCGCATGTGGAGGAGTCGCCTGCGTGATGAGTTTCCGAGCCACGCCGTGGGAACCGAACACCACGTACAGCAACGGACAGCTAATCCTTGATAGCAACATGAATATCCAAGTGCTCGACGATGAGCTGGACCATAGTGGTTCGGGTACCTCAGGTGGAACGCAACCTGCGTGGCAGACGTCCTTATTCGGTCCAACAACAGCCGACGGGAACCTTTTGTGGCGGAATCAGGGGCCATTGGTCTCGACCCCAGCCAATGCTGGCTGGATTCCAAATCACCCCTATCCTGGAGCGTTCGAGATTATAGATTCCAACAATAACATCCAAATTGCCGAACTGCCCGGTGGGACTTCGGTTAACGGGACTCACCCAGTGTGGGCGACGAACCCGGGTGGGACGACGACAGACAATGACATCCTTTGGTACAATCTCGGCGCCAATCCAGTTGCTGGCTTGGGCGCATCCGGAGGAACGAGCGGGATTATCATGGATAATACCGTTACGGTGCCTGGCGGCTCTCAGGTCTATTTCTCAAACCTTCAGGATTTCGGTTGCATTGGAAACCTCGATGGTGCCGGTGGTGGCACGGGCGGTTGCGCCGTTCAGGCGGCGCAGTTCGGACTACAATAGATCATAGGGGAATTATGTCATCCGAGAACTCTTCGACAGAAAAAACGCAAGCAGATGCACACGGCAAGAAGCCTTACGAGAAGCCGAGCTTCCGGTTTGAAAAGGTCTTTGTGACTTCGGCCCTATCGTGTGGGAAAACTGGAACGCAGGCACAGTGTTCACTCGTACTCAAAGTCTCATAATCTCACGGTTGGAAATTCCACAATTTCTTTGCTGCACCGGGACTTTATAGCCAAAGCGTGCTATTACCGCGGTGCGATTTAGGTGGTATCGTCGTGGTCGGTTGTTCAAGGCAGTTGCCCTCCCGTTTCTCCACTTCTTCTGAGCGCAGTCCGAAAGATCGTTGCTCGACTGCGGTGCCGCCGTATGTCCGAATGGTTTGTGCACGCCGCGACGCCTGGCGCTGCATATCCCGCAGGAAGAACTGTGATTAGGATCACTGGACGACGGGCAGAAAAGGCGTAAAAGGGGACCAACCTTCTTATTGCGGAACGTAACATAGCGCGTAAGAATTCACTTCATATCCCGGGTAGCACCACTCCCGTCGAGTTCAGTTGAGGATCTACATGGGGGAAGTCCGATGAAAAAGCAAACATGGATGGTGTTGTTTGTATCTGTAGCGCTAGGGGTGTCTGCACTGGCGCAGAATAGTGCGAGTTCTTCTACATCACAAATGCCTTCTGGTGTTCAGAGCACGAGCGAGCGCGAGCCGCTAGAGCAGCCCAGGGCGCAGAACTTCTGGGATGGAGACGATCCGAACCTGTTCAATCTGGTGGCGCATCCGTGGGCGAACAAGAAGTATGTGCTGCGGCATACGCTGCCTATCAAGGATCGCCTGAACGAACTGGATGAGATTACGGCCGAGAACAGCGTAAAGATTAAGGACATCGATTCGCGTTCGCAGCAGGCGCTGAAACAGGCCTCGGAGAAGGTCAGCTTAGCCGACCAGCACGCGACGGAAGCGCTCGATAAGTCTCAACTCGCGCAGACTGCCGCCAACAACGCATCGACGCGTGTGGCTTCGGCCGAGCGCGTGGCTGGAAATCATGCTGAGTACAAAGGAAGCGCTCAGACGGAGATTCGTTTCCGTCCGGGGCAGAGTGTCCTGAGCAAAAACGCGAAGCGGGCACTGGACGACATGGCGGCGCCACTGAAGGACAAGAAGAGCTACATCATCGAGGTGCGCGGCTTCGCTCCGGGGCGTGGACACACCGCCGTGGTCAACTCAAAGAAGATGGCGGACTCGGTCGTGCGCTACCTCGTACTCAAACATCAGATTCCTGTGCATCGGATCTATGTGATGAGCCTGGGAAATGCCGGGTTAACGGCAAGCGCGTCTCAGCGAGCTACTCGTGGGCGGGTTGAAGTGAGCGTGATGCAAAGCGGATTGGTCGAAACAGCGCAGAGATAATCCGTTTCAGTGAAGGTACAAGGGCGAGCCTTTGGAGGCTCGCCTTTTTCTTTGTTCGTGCTTTGAGTACTCCCATTTTGGAACGAGACACGTCGCTTTGTGATTTCAATCACAGACGGATAAATGCAGTCCCAGCGATGATTCCGGCCAATAGTCTTGCGAGCCTCCCTGGCTTGCGAGCTATAGGAAGGCAGAGCGAGTCCCATGCGGAGGGAGCGCTGCTGCAGCCTGTGACGCGTCGCGAAGCGTTCCCCGCGAATGCGCAAGGCGTGCCCCGGGAAAATTGAAACTGAGGGTTGGCCATGATTTTTGCCGATCGACGTGGAATTCGTGTGTCCGCGATGTGGATGCTGACGGCACCCCAAAGCTATGGAACGGCGCTCGCAGCCATTCTGATTGCAACTTTCTTGCGGCACTCGGTTGGGGCGGAACTCGGCTTCACTCACCCGTTTATTGTCTATTGCCCAATCATCGTCGCACTCGCGCTCTGGACCAAACTTGCGGTGGCCTTATTCGCTACCGCATTTTCCGCGTTTTCCGCCGAATTTTTCTTCCTAGAGTCCGCACATTCGTTCGGGGGCGGCAATCCGTGGGACATCGTCGGTCTGCTGACGTTTTTGGCGGTAGGAATGGCAATCAGCGGAATCGGAGATCAGTTCAGGCGCCGCACGCATCGCCTGCAGGAGTTTGAGAAGGCAATCGAGGGAGTGCAGGAGATGATCCTCGTGCTTGACCGCGATTATCGTTACCTGATCGCGAACCGCACGTTTCTGAAATATACCGGCCGGAAACCTGAAGATGTACTGGGGCGGACGGTGTCGCATGTCATGGGCGCGGACTTCTTCCAGAGGGTCCTCAAGCCGAAGCTGGACGAATGCTTTAAAGGGACGCCGGTCCAGTTCGAATTCCATAACAATTACGCGAATCGCGGTGAGAGGGACATCCTGGTCTCGTACTTCCCAATCGCAGGCGCTGGGGGAGTAGACCGAATTACGGTGATCTTGCAAGACGTCACGGAGCAGAGACGAATGGAAGCAGCGCTGCGTCGTCGAGAGCAGGAATACCGGCAGTTCGTAGCGCGAAGTTCGGAGGGCATCTTCCGCGAGGAACTATCGGAGCCGGTTTCCATCGATTTGCCGGAAGAAGAGTTGATCGAGAAAATCCGCCGCAGCTCCTACGTGACCGAGTGCAATGATGTCATGGCGAGGATGTATGGCTATGAATCGGGTGAAGCATTCGTTGGGAAACGATTGGGCGACATGCTGGTTCCGGAAGATCCGGAGAACCTTGCGTTGATCCGAGCATTCATCCGGGGCGGTTTCCAAGTGCTGGAAAAGTTATCCAATGAAGTAGATTCGCAGGGAAACCGTAAAGTGTTTCGCAACAGCATGACGGGAATCGTTGAAGACGGAAAGCTGGTTCGAACGTGGGGTATCCAGTCGGATGTGACGGATCAGGTGAGAGCGGAAGAGTCTCGCATTGGGGCGGAACAGGCGTTGAGAGCAAGCGAGGTTCACTTCCGTGAACTAGTGGAGCAGGCGTCGGATGGAATCTTCATCGCGGATGCGCAGGGAAGATATTCGGACGTGAACTCCGCCGGCGCCGAAATGCTGGGATATACGCGCGAGGAGGTGATGGTGCTTTCCATAGCAGATGATGTGGTTTCACAAGACGTGGTTCGCATTGAGCAAGAGACCAGACGACTGGCGGAGGGAGGCACCATACGGAGTGAGTGGATGTTCCGCCGCAAGGATGGCTCGCAATTTCCCGGAGAGGTGGCGGCCCGGCAGCTCTCGGACGGCAGACTGCAGGCCATTCTTCGGGACGTGACAGATCGCAAGATGGCCGAGGAAGAAATGCGGCGCAGTGAAGAGCGGTTCCGTGTCGCGCTGAAAGATTCTCCTATTACGGTTTTCAACCAAGATCGGGAATTGCGGTTCACCTGGGTGTACAACTCACATTTTGTGAGCGCCGAAGAGATGATTGGCAAGACGGATGCGGACATCTTTGGGACGAAGAAGGCCGCCAGGCTCACGCACTTGAAGCAATCGGTTCTGCACAATGCGGTGCCTGTGCGGGAAGAATTCACGCTCGCTTTCGAGGGCAAGAATCATACGTTCGACTTGACTCTGGAACCGCTGTTTGATGCGGAAGGTGGAGTTGTCGGGATCACCGGAGCCGCTGTGGATATTGCGCAGCTTCGGGACATGGCGGACCGCCTGATCGAGGCAAAGGAGACACTGACTCGGGAGAAGTCGTTCTTGCAGGGTGAAATCCAGAAAGAGCTGGGATTCGAGGAGATAGTTGGGCAGAGCTCGTCGCTTCGCGAGGCGCTTAAGAAGGCGAGCATTGTAGCGCCGACCGACTCGACAGTGCTGCTGCTGGGTGAAACCGGAACCGGAAAAGAACTGGTAGCGAGATCGCTGCATGCGCTCAGCCGGCGAAGAGAAAAGAACTTCGTGAAGCTGAACTGCGCGGCGGTGCCGGCCGGTTTGCTCGAAAGTGAATTGTTCGGTCACGAAAGAGGGGCGTTCACCGGCGCTGTCAGCCAAAAGGTGGGCCGAATTGAACTCGCACACAAGGGAACTCTGTTCCTCGATGAGATTGGCGAGCTACCGCTGGAGTTGCAGCCGAAACTTTTGCGGGTGCTGCAGGACCGGGAGTTTGAGCGGCTCGGCGGAGTCCAAACATTGCATGTTGATGTCCGAATCATCGCAGCGACGAACCGTAACCTACAGCAGGAAGCGGCCGAGAAGAAGTTTCGGGAAGATCTGTTCTATCGCCTCAATGTGTTCCCGGTGTACCTGCCAGCGCTCCGGGAGCGGCCGGGTGACATTCCTGTGCTGGTAGAACACTTTGTGGAGAAGCACGGCGCAAAGATGGGTAGGCATATCGATATCATTCCCACGGAGACGATGGATATCCTCGAGAACTGGAGTTGGCCGGGCAACATCCGCGAACTCGAGAACATGATCGAGCGCATGGTCATCATGACCAAGGGACGGGTGCTGGCGGCTCCGCCTGCCGAACTGAAGGAGGAACGCCCCCCCGACAACAGCCTGACAGAAATGGAGCGCGAGCATATTATTCGCGTGCTGCGGGAAACCAACGGCGTATTGTCGGGAGCTTCCGGAGCGGCGAATCGACTGGGCCTGAAGCGAACCACATTGCAATCGATGCTGAAGCGCTTCAATATCCAAGCGCACGAGTTTCGTCGCGGAAGCAGTGGCGCCTATGGCGCATAGGTGCCGCCCTTACTTCGCCAATCGGTCGTGACTCTTCAAAACGTCGCGGAGCCTATCATGCGGCAGAGCAATGACCGTGCGGTTGTTAATGCCCGTCATTGTTTCGGCAGCGACCATGGCATTGATTACGGCTTCCTCAGTTGCCTGGACAGTTGCGAGAAATATCGGATCCAGAGAGTCGTTAGGCAGCATTTTGAGATCGTGCGTGCCGTGTGAGCCAACGGCGCCCGGATTTGCAGTCGAGAACGCAATGAAGATGTCTCCGGAGCCGTCGCCGGAATAGCTGCCGTCGCGACCGAGTCCCAGCGAAACCTTTTTCGCGATGCGCTTTAGTTGTGTAGGGATCAGGGGAGCGTCGGTGGCAACTACCACGATGATGGATCCCACGTCTTTGTCCCACACGGTGTGTTCGGGAATCTCGCGGCCCACATTGATGCCTGCGACGCGGAGTTGTTCTCGCGAGCCGTAGTTGCACTGCACCAGGACTGCAACCGTGTATGCTCCGTGCTTTTGATCCAGAACGCGCGAGCTGGTGCCGATACCGCCCTTGAACTCGTTGCAGATCATGCCGGTACCACCGCCGACATTGCCTTCTTCGACCCTCCCCGCATGAGCCGTGTCGAGGGCGTGCCACGCATCCTCGGGTTTCACGTGGAATCCGTTGATGTCGTTGAGATAGCCGTCCCAGGTTTCGGCGACGACTGGCAGCGACCACCAGTAGCCCTCCATGTCCGGCGAGCCATGTTTGACTTTCCAAGAAATGACGGCGTCGCGAACGACGCCGACGCTGTGCGTATTCGTGATCATGACCGGTCCATTGAGAAACCCGGAGTCCTCAACCCAGGTTGTGCCGGTCATCTCGCCGTTACCGTTTAGCGTGAACCATGCGGCGAAGACAGCATCGTTCGATGACTTTCCGCGCGGATGAATGGCAGTAACGCCTGTGCGGACGGGCCCTTTGCCGACCTCAAGTTTGCCTTCGCCGGAGATCAGTGTGGTGTGTCCGACTTCGACGCCCTTTACATCTGTAATCGCATTGTTTGGCCCGGGCATGCCGTCGAATGGCACGCCGAGATCCCGGGCCCGTGGTTTGGTCGCCGCCGACACACCCATGGCGAACAATAGCGACGCAAGCAGCAGCGCTTTACTGCGATTCTTGGATCGGAACATGGGGCGGAACATGGGGCCTCCAGCGAACGAGGCAGTATAAAGGATTGCGCTCGTCCGGGCATTGTGCGCTTTGGTGCGCATGGCAGCCAACTACACTGGAGTACAATCGCAACAAAATATCCCTGGGGGTTACAAATGGACAGTTGGAAGAAAGCGGCAGTCCTGGCATCAATCAGTGCGGCGGCGATTCTGTTCATGAAAAAGCGCTATTCGGCGGGAGTTCTGGCCACAGGCGTGGGGCTGGCGGTGCTGGCGTCGGAGTATCCGGAAAAATTCGAGACAGTGCGGCGTTCCCTACCGGAGTACTTCGATCGCGGCATGCAGGTCATGGAAATGGCTGCCGCAGCAGGCAAGCGGATCACCGATGCAGCCGGCCGAGGTGCCGTCGAAGCATGGGAAGAGATTGGCGGATAGGAGAACCCGCCCCGAGAGACTGGACTACGCTTTCGCAGATGGGCTTGATTGCAGTGCCGTCCGAATCGGGGCTATGGCGTCGAGTTTCGCGGCTACTCGATTCCCAATTGCTTCTTAGCTTCTGGGCTGAGGCGTTCTGGAGTCCAGGGCGGAGTCCAGACAACATTTACCGCTGCGTTGCGGATGCCCGGCAACTGCTCCAGGCGCGATTTCACTTGCATGCTGATGTTAACGTGTTCCGGACAGCCTTGTGCTGTGAGAGTGAGATCGACAGTTACGTCCTGTTTGTCGTCAGCCGCAGCAAGGTCCACTTTGTAGATCAAGCCCAAATCCACAATATTGACCGGAATCTCCGGGTCGTAGCAGCTCTTCAAGGCGCCCAAAACATCTTCTTCAGTGACTGGCATGCGGTAATCCTCAGGTCTAGTGTACAACGGGAGGACGCAGCAGCCTCAGTCGTATCGCTGGCTTGGCGCGACAACGGGAGGAGCCAGCGCCGTTCTGCGAGCGAACCGGCCGAGCCTCTATCTGTTACATTCTGTGTGACATGACTCCTGAGGCGAAACAGAGAATCCAATTGGTGCTGCTGGCCGCGCTTGTAATCGCGACCATTCGAGCGGGCGTCATTCTCTATCAGAGGCACGAAGACCGCGTTGCTGCCGAGAAGGCACAAAGGACACGCGATCTCGGTTACTCCAATGCCGATTACTACGTAAGTCCGAAAAAACTCCATCCTTACGACCTCAAGAGCGCAAAGCAGTTGACGCAGCAGCCTGCATGGGTAAAAGAGGGATATCACAATGCGTACTATCCATACCAGACGGCAGGCAAACGCGTCGACTTCTCGCACGAGGCCGGACTTCTGGGGCCACTTGAAAGACTGAAGATTACGGACGTAGTTAGTGCGGCTCATCCCGATTCAAAGGAGCAGCGGCAGGTCGTCGCTGTTTTTGAGAAGGAGGGGAAGAGCTATGCGGTTCCGATCGGCTATGAATCGAACGGCGAGTACAACATCTATTCGGATGATATGTTTTTCATTGAAGATCCGCACGAGCTTTACAAGCATTGGCCTGCCGAGGTGTGGCAGGCGATTGAACAGCATCAAGTAAAGCAGGGTATGAGCGAGTTGCAGGCAAATTTTGCCGTTGGCATGGGCATACCCGAGAGCGGGGCCAGCGAACTGGAGAAGACTGTCCACTACGCGAACGGGGGAAAGCCATTGACCGTTGTGTTTCATGCCGGCAAAGCCGTCGAAGTCACGCAGGCTCCGGCCGGATCCTAGCTGCATATAAATTTTCGATTGGCAGAATTGAAAAATCTGCTGATCGATGCTGACTAATGTCTTGACGAGTTTTGAGACGACCCGTACTCTTTTGCTGATGTTGTCTCACGTCCATCACCGCCATCATCATCACGCGCATAGCGTGTCGGCGGGGATGCGTACCTGAGATAACGGAATCATCGGCACTTTTCAGGTTCAGACCCGCTGAGGCACAGCCCAGCGGGGTTTTTCTTTTTACGGCAAAGGACGAAAGCATGGATGCAGAACTTGATTTCGAGAAGATGAATGGACTGCTTCCCGTGGTCGTGCAGGACTCGGGCGATGGGGAAGTGCTAATGGTGGGATTTATGAACGAGGAGGCGTGGCGTCGGACGATGAATGGTGGCTTCGTAACATTCTTCAGCCGTACCCGCAATAAGCTCTGGACCAAGGGAGAGAACTCCGGAAACCGCTTGCGCGTAGTCGCGGCGCACACAGATTGCGATCGCGACACGCTGCTGGTGCGAGTGCAAGTGGAGGGAGCCGGAGTCGTGTGCCATCGCGGAACGCGCTCGTGTTTCACGCAGCCGATTGCGGTTGCACCGGCGCCTCAGAATGGCGTCAAGGAGTCTGCATGAAACTCCGAATCGGAATCCCCAAAGGCAGCCTGCAAGAGGCGACGCTCCAGCTATTCGCTCGTGCCGGATTGCCAGCGTATACGAATGGACGCTCCTATTTCGCCACGACCGCGGATCCAGAGATCGATTGCATGCTAATCCGGGCGCAGGAGATGGCTCGATACGTGGAGCATGGAGCCATTGACGCGGGGCTGACAGGGCTGGACTGGATCGTCGAGAGCGGCCTCGAGGTTGTGAAAGTCAGCGACCTGATTTATGCCAAGCGCAGCCGCGGGAAAGTTCGGTGGGTGCTGGCGGTGCCGGAAGGTTCGAGCGCGCAAGGGCCGCAGGATCTCTCGGGAAAGATCATCGCGACGGAGTTAGTCAAGGTCACGCGAGACTATTTTCAAAATAAGAATGTCGATGTTCGCGTCGAATTCTCGTGGGGTGCAACCGAGGTGAAGCCTCCAATGCTGGCCGATGCGATCGTCGAGGTTACCGAAACTGGAAGTTCCCTGAAAGCCAATCGGCTTCGAATACTGGAGACTGTGCTGGAATCGAACACGCAGCTCATCGCCAACAAATGCTCGTATGCGGATCGAGGCAAACGGAAGAAGATCGACAATCTGGCTCTGATGTTGCAAGGGGCAATGGAAGCGCAGGACCGGGTCGGATTGATGCTCAACGTTCGCAAAGCAAACCTCTCCGCGGTTCTTTCTGTACTCCCGGCGCTGCAAAAGCCCACCATTTCTCACCTCAGCGATGAAGATTGGCTCGCAGTGAACACGGTCATTGATGAAGGTGCGGCTTGGGAAGTGATTCCCCGACTGAAAGAAGCGCAGGCTGAAGGCATTGTCGAGTATCCGTTGAACAAGGTGGTGCTGTGATGCGGATCATCTCGGGCCGGAATGCGGCAAATGCCGTTGCTAAGCTCGCAGCACGAGGCCTGCAATCTGGGGATCTGGAGCCGAACGTTCGTCGTATCGTCAACGATGTCAGGCGGGAGGGGGATCGGGCAGTTCGGCGATACGCCACGAAGTGGGACGGCTTGGCGAAGAAGCAGCTGAAAGTATCGGAAACCGAACTGGAAGACGCGTTGCGTTCTCTTTCTGGCGAGATGTGCGCCGCTCTTAAGCGAGCTGACGCGAACATTCGACAGTTCTGCAGGTGGCAGAAGCCCCGGTCGTGGAAGCGCACGAGCAACGGGATTTCTCTTGGACAGATTGTGGAGCCTCTCGCATCGGTCGGCTGCTACGCTCCTGGAGGGCGATATCCACTGGTCTCGACCGTGCTGATGACGGTGATTCCGGCACAGGTGGCTGGAGTCACCAGTATCAGGGTCGCGTCTCCCAATCCTTCGAAGGAAGTGCTCGGTGCCGCAGCGATGCTAGGGGTGAGAGAGTTTTACCGCGTGGGTGGCGCGCACGCGATTGCCGCGTTGGCATACGGCACTGAGAGCATTCCACGGGTGGACAAGATTGTCGGTCCGGGAAATTCATATGTAACTCTGGCGAAGAAAATGGTCGCATTCGACTGCGCGATTGACTTGTTGGCAGGACCAACAGAGGCGGTCATCTTGAGTGATAGCGGCAGAGCTGAATACATTGCGGCGGATCTAGTCGCGCAGGCCGAGCATGATGTGGATGCCGTTAGCGTGTTGGTTACGAGCTCGACAGAGTTGGCGGAATCCGTTTCGTATGCAGCAGGGCGGCTCGCAGCGAAGAACCCGACTGCGCTTAAATCTCTGCGCAAGAATGGGTTGATCCTGATCGCGGGTTCGCGCGAGCAGGCTCGAGAATGGGCGAATGAGATGGCGCCTGAGCACATCACGGTCGATGAAGATGATGTGTCGTTTATTCAAAATGCAGGTTCGATCTTCGTTGGCGATTACTCGGCGCAAGCGGCCGGCGACTATGCTTCCGGCCCAAACCACGTGCTGCCCACGATGGGGCAAGCGCGGTTTCGAGGCGGACTGAGTGTCTTCGATTTTGTGAAAATTATGACCGTGCAGCAGCTTTCGGCCGACGGGCTGCGGCAGATTGCACCTGCGATCGAATGCCTTGCCCGAGCGGAGGGTCTGCCCGGGCACGAAAACTCGGTGCGCCTGAGGCTTGCCAATGCTTAAACCAAGAGAAGCTATTGAAACGCTACCTTTGTATCATCCGCCGCTCGCGGGTCGCCGAGGAATGCGGTTCGATTTCAACGAAAACACGACTGGCTGTTCGCCCCGGGTGCTGCAACAGCTGCGCTCGATCGAGGCGGAAGACCTCGCGAAATATCCCGAGCGTGAACCGGTCGAGGCGAGAGTGGCTGACTTTCTTGGACTGTCGCCCGGCCAAGTGCTATTGACGAACGGCGTTGACGAAGCGATTCACCTGATCTGCGAAACCTATCTTGAGCCTGGGGACGAGGCGCTCATCGTCGTGCCCACCTATTCGATGTACCGCATCTATGCGCTCGCTGCGGGCGCCAGACTCGTAAGCGTCGCGCTGGGTGAAAACTTCCTCTTCTCAGCGGAGAGGGTAATCGGCAGCCTCACGAAGAAGACGAAGCTCATCGCCATCGCCAATCCGAACAATCCGACTGGAACGGTAGCGGCCTCGGCAGATCTGTTGGCCGTAGCGACGGCGGCGCCCGGCGCGGCGGTCTTGATCGATGAGGCCTATTTCGAGTTCTACGGCCAAACCATGCTAACCGAGCGTCGCCCGCCAAATCTGTTTGTCGCGCGAACGTTCTCGAAGGTCTATGGGATGGCGGGTATGCGCGTCGGAGTTCTTGTTGGCGATGGTGAGCAGATGAAAACGCTGCGCCGCGCGGCGTCGCCTTATAACGTGAATGCTGTTGCGCTGGCGTGTGTGCCAGCAGCCATAGCAGATCAAGGGTACGTGGAGACGTATGTGTCCGAAGTCAGCCAGTCGCGTGCCCGGCTCGAGGGTGCCCTGCAAGCGGCCGGCGTACAGTTCTGGTCAAGCCAGGCGAATTTTGTGCTGATGCGGGTTGGGACTACGAAGGAGGACGCTGCCGCATTCTGCGGGACTATGCGCCATCGCGGAATTCTTGTTCGCGATCGTTCCGCTGACCACGGCTGCGAAGGCTGTGTTCGGGTCACGCTGGGTCCGGAAGAACAGTGTGAACGTCTGCTCCGTGCGTTGCAAGAAACCCTTGACAAACTAGGCATCGCACAAGGAGCTTCGCGGAGATGAGAAAGGCGAACATCAGACGCGTCAGCAACGAGACACGGATTCAGCTTGCGCTGACAATCGAAGGTCGCGGGCAACACCAGGTCTCCACAGGTATTCGCTTCTTTGATCACATGCTCGAATTGTTTGCCCATCACGGAGCCTTCGATCTCACGCTCAAGGCGACGGGCGATCTCGATGTCGATCAGCACCATACGGTTGAAGATGTTGGAATCGTGCTCGGGCAGGCGTTCGAAAAGGCTCTGGGCAGCAAGCGTGGCATCCTCCGCGCGGGATATTTCGTCATGCCCATGGACGAAACAATGGGACTCGCCGCGGTCGATTTCTCGGGCCGGACGGCTGCAGTTGTAGACACGAAAGTAAAGACCAGACTCGTTGGCGATCTTCAGTCGGAATTGGTCGAAGACTTCTTCGAAGGATTCGCGCGCGGGGCGCGGGCGAACGTCCATATTCGCGTGCTCTATGGACGATCTAGCCATCACAAGATCGAAGCACTGTTCAAGGCGTTCGCAAGGGCTCTGCGGGCGGCATGCTGGCGCGACCCGCAGATGCGAAGCCTTTTACCCAGTACAAAAGGCGTGCTCTGATGATTGCGATCGTCGACTACGGCGCAGGCAACTTGGTCTCAGTGAAGAAGGCCTTTGACTGGTTGCGAGAGGATTGCGTCATCACCTCTGATCCGAGCGATGTGGAGAAAGCCGCAAAGATCGTCTTGCCCGGGGTCGGCCACTTTGCTTCGACTGAATCCCTCACACACTCGGGACTGCGAGATGCGACCAGCGGCGCCATTGGCCGCGGCATTCCGTTCCTTGGAATCTGTGTAGGCATGCAGTGGATGTTCGCGAGCAGCGAGGAGTCTCCCGACACGAAAGGATTGGGACTGCTCGACGGCCAATGCGAACGTTTTCCAGCAACCGTGAAATCGCCGCATGTCGGATGGAATTCCATCGACGTGAATTCATCATCACGGCTCTTTCGGGGCATCCCGTCTGCATCGTTCGTTTACTTCACACATTCCTATCGCGCACCAATGACCGACGCCACGGCAGCCTGTTGCGAATACGGGGGCCGCTTTTCCGCAGCGATCGAGCGCGACCAGCTCTTCGGAGTGCAATTCCATCCAGAAAAGTCGGGGGAGGCTGGGCTGAAGATACTCAAGAACTTCTGTGCACTCTGACATGCTTACCAAACGAATTATCGCTTGCCTCGACGTAAGGGCTGGCCGCGTAGTCAAAGGAATCCAGTTCACGGACCTGCGGGACGCGGGGGATCCAGCCGAACTCGCTCATGCCCATGCAGCATCAGGCGCAGATGAAATCGTTCTGCTCGACATCTCTGCCACTCACGAACAACGAGCCACTCTGCTGGACACGGTATCTCGTACGGCCCGGCAGTTATTTATCCCGTTCACAGTGGGCGGGGGCATCCGTACGCTCGACGAAGCTGCCGCGGTGTTCGCCGCTGGCGCCGATAAGATCAGCATCAACTCCTCCGCGCTCGCTGATTCCACACTGATCACGCGCATTGCGGAGCGTTTTGGATCGCAAGCCGTCGTGGTCGCAATCGACGCCAAGCGCTCCGGCAATTCCTGGGCTGCCTTTACCCACGGCGGCCGCAAACCGGCTGGACGGGATGCAATCGAGTGGGCACGGGAAGCCGAATCCTATGGGGCAGGAGAGATACTACTCACGTCAATGGACCGCGACGGCACCGGAATCGGCTTCGACTGCGATCTCACCAGAGCCGTCGCGCAAGCCGTTCGAATTCCGGTCATTGCTTCCGGGGGCGCCGGCGGAGCCGGTCACTTCGTGGAAGTCTTCCGAGACGGCGCGGCCGATGCCGCACTTGCCGCTTCCATCTTTCACTACGGATACAGCCGCCTAGCCGACCTGAAGGCAGAACTCAACTCCCAAGACATCCCCGTGAGGTGGCCATGCTGATTCCCTCGATTGATCTCATGGGTGGCAAGGTCGTGCAACTGGTGCAGGGACGCCGCAAGACGCTGGAGTTCGACGATTTTCATGAGTGGGTAAATCGGTTTTCGAAGTATCCGCTGGTCCAGTTGATCGATCTTGATGCAGCAATGGGCACGGGATCGAATTCAGCGATTGTGAAGCAGATTGCCGGCATGCTTCCGTGCCAAGTCGGCGGAGGCATTCGTTCGCAGGAGGCTGTTCAAACTGCCCTCGATGCAGGCGCGCGCCGGGTTATTTTGGGTTCCTCGTTGATCGCTGATGGTCACCTAAACTCGAGACTCGCTGAAAAGCTAGCGAGCACTGTCGGTGCCAACCGTCTGCTATTTGCCCTCGACGCCGTCGGCGGACGCGTATCGACCCACGGCTGGAGAAAGGTGACAGAGATTACGCCACTGCGGATGATTCAGGCGCTTGACTCCTGGTGTGACGGCTTTCTTTATACGCATGTCGAGACCGAGGGAACGTTGCAGGGGTTCCCCTTGGACGTAATCCGCCCATTGCGCGAGGCTACTGAGCGGCAATTGATAGCAGCCGGGGGCATTCGGTCGCGGCAGGAAATTGATGATCTTCATGCCTTGCGCGTGGATGCCGTGGTTGGAATGGCCATTTACCGAGGCCTCATCCCTGTGTAGTTTTTATCGGAATCTACGAATGAACAGAGTATGGCGTTCGGAGCGATAGAAACCGACGCCATAGATGATGGCTTTGCCCTTGGTCGAGTAGATGACCTGCCGAATGCGCAGCACGGGTGCACCTTTCAGAATTCCCAGCAACTCCGCAACGCCCCCGTCGGCTGTCGTAGCGTCGACTTCTTCATCGGCGTATGCAAGTTCCACTCCGAAGTCCTGTTGCAGCGTAGCGAACAAGGAAGCCCTGGCGAGATTGACTCGTGTGAATCCGGAGAACTCCTTTGCCGGCAAGTAACAGGTTTCAAGGGCGAACGGCTCATCCCCTGTTTCCCGCAGACGTTCGATCTTGACGAGCGCACTGCTTGCGGGTAAGCCCAGGCGTGCGGCGACCTCCACTTCGTGTTCAACGATCTTTGCCACCAGCACGCGGGAGCGCGGGTTGAGCCCACGACTAGACATTTGTTCGGTGTAGCTCATTAGCTTGTTGAAGTGGATCTTAGGCGCGGCAACAAACGTTCCGGCTCCGCGGCGGCGCTCGACCAAGCCCTCTCGCTCCAGACCTGCCAGAGCATGGCGCGCCGTCATGAGACTGACTTTGTGAATCCGCGCGAGTTCCCGCTCGGATGGGACCGAATCACCCGCTTGCAATTCAAGTGACTCAATCCGCGTCCGTATGGCGTTCTGGATTTTCTTGTAAACCGGCGTTCCGTTGCGAGGGGTTACCTGCATTGTTGTCTTTCTGGCCTGCGGATTCTACGCCCGTATTAGCGTCTTGCTGGGCTCGTTGGCCATTGCGACTCGCTTGCTATATAGCGCAATCGCTAGCACATGTAAAGTATCAAACCGCATGTCGCAAGCGCCGCCGCACAACTGGTTTTTGCGCTGAAGTTTGCGTCGGTAGGCATCAAGGCTTATCTTCGATGTGACTCGCGACGAGGAAGCTCGGCTCATGAATGTCCTTGTGCTCAACTCAGGAAGTTCCAGCCTTAAGTTCCAAGTTATTGCCACCGATCTGGAACACATCCAGCAGGACAAAGATGAGCGCATTTGCCGCGGAGATGTGGAAGGCATTGGGGGCGAGGGTATCGTTCGCCTTCGCTATCGCGACGAGCCAGTTCGCACGTTTACCGCTCCGCTGCGCGATGTCAATGCTGCATTGGACTGCATCGTCCGTTACCTTGTCTCCGACCAGTCCGGCATTGCGGAAGTAAAGAGTACTGCGGATGTTCACGCCGTCGGACACCGCGTTGTCCACGGAGGCGAGTTGTTTAAGGAGTCGACGCTGATCGACGATCGCGTGCTGAAGGGGATTGAAGATTGCATCGACCTGGCGCCACTGCATAATCCCAACAATGTCAAAGGCATTCTCGCAGCTCGTGCCCTGTTCGGCAAAGGTATTCCCCAAGTCGCTGTGTTCGACACATCGTTTCACCAGTCCCTTCCTGAGCAGGCTTATCTATACGCGGTTCCATATCACTTGTATCGCCGCCACAAGATCCGCCGTTACGGATTTCACGGGACCTCGCATCGCTACGTCGCCTTTCGTTACCGAGCTCTACAAGGACTAGCACGGGAGCGGACGAACATCATTACATTGCACCTTGGGAATGGTTGTTCGGCTGCGGCGATTAGAGCCGGCATTTCTGTGGATACCTCGATGGGAATGACGCCATTAGAAGGTCTTGTAATGGGAACACGTTCCGGAGATCTTGATCCGGCCATCGTTGGCGTGATTGCACGTAAGGAGGCAATGTCGTCCTCGGAGATAGACGCCTTGCTGAACACGCAGTCTGGATTGCTTGGCCTCTCTGGGCTGACCAATGACATGCGCGAGCTGCAGGCTGAACTGAAAGAGCATGACGATCGCCGAGTTCGTCTCGCAATTGAAGTCTTCTGTTACCGCACGCGCAAGTACATTGGAGCGTATCTCGCCGCGATGGGAGGGGCCGACGCCATAGTTTTCACTGGAGGAATCGGGGAGAATTCTGCGGATGTGCGCGCACGAATCTGTTCGGGTATGGAATGGGCAGGGTTAATCCTTGACGCCAAGAAGAACGAGGAGACCGTCGGCCGAGAAGGAAAGATCTCAGCCGACAGTTCCAAGCTGCTGGTTTTTACAATTCCGACGGATGAAGAACTCCTGATCGCGCGCGATACGGTGCGCGTTATCGGCGGAGTGCCGCATCCGTCGTAGGCGATCTAATCTTCAAAATGGCCAGGTCCAATCGCTAGCTTCGGGCTTGTCGATACCGAACTCATGCGCGTATTTGCGGCACGAGATCTGCTCGTTCAAGAAGCGTTCTTTGGCGTGCGCGCCGACCTTCTGGAGGCGAGGCACGCGATCGATGACATCCATCGCCAGACTGTATCGGTCCACGTTGTTGTTAATCGCAAGTTCCAACGGCGTGTTGATATTGCCCTGTTCCTTGTACCCGCGAACGTGGATGTTGTTGTGATTAGTGCGACGGTACGCCAGGCGATGGATCAGTTGTGCATAGCCATGGAAGTTGAACATTACGGGTTTATCGACCGTGAAGAGGGAGTCAAAGTCACGGTCGGGCAATCCATGTGGATGTTCGCTGGTCGGCTGCAGCTTGAAAAGATCGACGACGTTGATGAACCTGATTTTTAGATCAGGGAATTCTTTGCGGAGCAGCGCGGTTGCGGCCAGAGCTTCCTGCGTGGGGATGTCTCCCGCAGAAGCCATAACCACGTCAGGCTCTCCGGATTCGTCGTTGCTGGCCCAATCCCATATGCCGATGCCCTTTGTGCAATGCGTAATGGCATCATCCATGCTTAAGAATTGCAGGTGATTCTGTTTGTCCGAGACAATGACGTTGACATAGTTCTGACTGCGCAGGCAGTGATCCGCGACGGAGAGCAGACAATTCACGTCCGGTGGAAGATAAATACGGGTGACATTCGCACTCTTATTTACAACGACATCGAGAAAACCGGGGTCCTGGTGCGTGAATCCGTTATGATCCTGCCTCCAAACCGTTGAAGTAATCAGAAGGTTCAGGGAAGCGATGGAATCGCGCCAAGAGAGGTGGTTGCAGATTTCCAGCCACTTGGCGTACTGGTTGAACATCGAATCGATGATGTGGACGAATGCCTCGTAGCATGAGAAGAAGCCGTGACGTCACGTAAGTAGATAGCCTTCGAGCATGCCCTCGAGCGTATGCTCGCTGAGCATTTCGATGACGCGGCCGTCGGGGGAAAGATTGCCGCCATCGTTATCCTCAGGGAATCTCTCTTCGATCCACATTTTCTTGCTGATGGCATAGATCGCGTCCAGCTTGTTTGAAGTCGTCTCATCCGGACCGAAGACCCTGAAGTTGTTGGGGTTCAGGCGCATGACATCGCCCAGCATCATGCCAAGGGGGCGCGTATTCTCTGCCATGGAGAGCCCCGGCTTCTCGGTTGCGTGCGCGTAATCGCGGAAGTCTGGGAGACGCAGAGATTTCTTCAGGCGCCCCCCGTTTGCGTGCGGGTTGGCGCTCATGCGGCGAGTTCCTGTGGGAGCGAGTTCGCTGAAAACCGGCGCGAGTTTCCCCTGCCCATCGAAGAACGGTTCGGGTTTCTGGGAATGCATCCAGCTTTCGAGGGTCCGAAGTTGCACGGGATCTTTTTTCGCTGCGGGGAGAGGAACCTGGTGCGCACGCCAGAAGCCTTCGAGGAAATGGCCCTCTACTTCACGGGGCGCAGTCCATCCCTTTGGAGAGCGAAGAACGATCATGGGCCAGCGTGGACGGATGAAAGTCCCCCGCTTCCGTGTCGCCTCCCGGTACTCGCGGATTTCCTGGATGCAGCGCTCGGTAGTGGCCGCCATGGCCTGATGCATGCTTTCCACATCAGAGCCTTCGACAAAATACGGCGTCCATCCGAAGCCGCGGAAGAGATTCTCAAGTTCTTCATGCGAGACGCGGGCGAGGATTGTGGGATTGTCGATCTTGTATCCGTTTAAATGAAGGATCGGCAGCACCGCGCCGTCGCGCGCCGGGTTCAAAAATTTGTTGATGTGCCAGGAAGTCGCGAGTGGACCCGTCTCAGATTCACCATCGCCGACCACCGCGGCAACGATCAGTTCGGGATTATCGAATGCTGCGCCGCACGCATGAGAGAGAACGTAACCGAGTTCTCCGCCTTCGTGAATCGAGCCAGGTGTCTCGGGCGTGCAGTGACTCCCGATACCGCCGGGAAAAGAGAACTGCTTGAAGAACTCGCGGAGACCCTCGAAGTCCTGACTCTTTTCGGGGTAGATCTCGGAGTATGTTCCCTCGAGGTAGGTGGGGCCAAGCACTCCGGGAGCACCGTGTCCCGGACCGGCCACGTAAATCATGTCGAGGTCATACTTCTTGATAAGCCGGTTCAGATGAACATAGATGAAAGACAGTCCCGGGCTGGAGCCCCAATGGCCCAGCAAGCGGTTCTTGATGTGTTCGGGGCGAAGCGGTTCCGTTAGCAGTGGATTGTCCTGCAAGTAAATCATGCCCAGGCTGAGATAGTTGCACGTCCGCCAGTATGTCTCGATTTTGCGCAGTTCCTCAGCGCTCAGCGGCGTTGAGGTGACGGTTGCGCGAGTGGGAGCGTAGGGGCTCAGTTCGGCGATTTCGGCTGGCAGATCGATCGTGCTCATGAATCACTCCTTTTGCATAGCCTATGCCTGAGGATCGGCTGTGACAAATAATCCGATGATGAAATTTTAAGTTGGCGGATGGAATGAAATGGGAATCAGGGCAGTGCAGACTCAATACGCGTTCTTGCTGTTAAACATATGCAGGAGGGTCATAGTGATAATCTGAAGATCAAAGGTCAGACTCCAATTGCGGAGATAATAGAGATCATACTCGACGCGCTTAGCAATCGAGGTATCGCCCCGCCATCCATTCACTTGTGCCCAACCTGTAATCCCAGCCTTGAACGTGTGACGGAAGTTATAGCGGTCAAATTCCTGGAGGAATTTCTCTACGAAGTGAGGCCGCTCAGGGCGAGGGCCGACGATACTCATGTCACCCTTGAGAACATTGATGAACTGTGGCAATTCATCGAGATTCGTTTTCCGCAGAAAGGCACCGACTAGGGTTCGTCGGGGATCGTTGGCACAGGTCCAGAGTGTATCCCCGTCCTCCTGATTGCCTACTCGCATGGTGCGGAATTTCAGCATGCGAAAGAGGCGGCCATTGAGTCCCACGCGTTCCTGGATGAAGAAGATTGGACCCGGGCTGGTTAGCTTGATCATCGCCGCGATCAGAAGGCTGGCAGGCAAGGTCGCCAGCACAATCAGCAGTGAAAACACGATGTCGAAGATGCGCTTCTCAAACAGGTAGGGTCCCGTTTCTGCTAGCGTCGGACGAAGATCCAGCATGTGAATCCCGCCGAGGTCGATGAGGCGATCACGAAGGCCCACTCCTTCGCCGAGATCCAGGACAACGCGGGTGGGAACACAGAGTTTCTCGAGTGTGGGAGCGATTGTCTGAACATCGCTCAGACGGCCGGCCGGCAGCGCGATGATGACGTCGTCGATAGAGTGTCCGTTAGAGAAGTTGGGGATCTGGTTGACCTCGTAAATCGGGCCCTCGACCGCGACATCCTGATCGGGCAGATGTACAAAGCCGACTACCTTGCACGGGAGAACTTCACCGTTTGTAAGAGAGGTCGTCACCCGACGAGCGAAAGCATCGGTTCCGACCATCAGGATGCGGACCTCGTTCCGTCCAGCTTTGCGGAGGACTTCAAGGAGCACCCGAAAAACGATTCTGGCGATGGTTGCGAGGACAAACAACGCGGCAGCGCTGATGGCTATCACCAGTCTGGAGTAGCTAGCCTGGCGGTAGAGAAAGCCGAGCGCCATTACGACTGCATATGTGAAGGCAAGTGCTTCGAGAAGGCGACGGCTCTTCTTGCCGGGCGCGTAGAGTTGTTCGGTGCTCCAAAGCCCCGCCTCTTCCGCTGCGATCGCCCACACGATCGTGGTGAGAAGCATGATACCCCAGTAGGAGGGAAGAGTCGCTGGTGCTGAGCGGGGAAAGAAGAGATTGAATCCGAATCGGATTTTGATCGCGATAAAATAGGCGCACGCAGGCAGCAGGAGGGTCAGGATCCTGAGGTAATAACGGACATAGCTAAGCCGACTGCGAATCATGCGAGCAACTTCCTACATGTCTGCAAAGAAAATCCACGCCGAATGTGTACGGGCCAAGTCATCATTCAAATAAGTCAAAAGCACTAAACCGGCGTTTGAGAACGAGCGGCAAACGATTCTCGTTGATTCCGAGAAAAAGGCCGACGGACTTGGCGAGATCCTGCTGGAAAGCGCGGCTAGCTGCCCGCCGGGTTCCGTTGTGCGCGAGCCCCCTCACTTTGCTCCGCAGCAATCTCCAGGCATCCTGAAGCATGGAGTCTCTGGTTCCGGGAGCCTCCCAGATTTTGAGTTGTCTCAGGGTGTAGCCAATGTCGAAGTACCGCTTGAAGAGTCCTAACGTGCTGTGTGTATGCGAATGAAAGACCGCCGCACTTGGTTCATAAACGATCTTCCAGCCGCGATCGAGGATGCTCTTGGCAATCCCTAAGTCTTCGAAAACTTTGAGATCTTCGGGGAATCCCTTTGCCTGCCACACGAGTCGGCGGATGGCTGCATTTGCATCGGAGAAGTGATAAAAGCGATAGCCCATTCCGTCACGCGCCGACGGATCCTTGACCAGTTTCTTGTCGCCGTAAACAGCATCAAGGGCGTCCTGCCGCTCCAGCGAGGATTCGGGCCGGGGAAACTGGCGGCCGTACACAGCACCGACCTGAGGATCATCGAAGTTCGAAACTAGGCCGTGGAGCCAATTGTTCGTCGCTGGAATTGCATCTTGAGAGAGGAAGACAAGAATCTGTCCGGTAGCAAACGTGGCGGCGTAGTTCCGAGTGCGGGCATGGTGGAACTCCACAGGGGAAATTTGCTTAACAAGCACAGGGAAGCGCGACAGAAGCTCGAGAGTCCCGTCCGTCGAACCGGAATCGACGGCGATTACGTCGAAGGTGCCAGGGAAATTCTGCGAGAAGACGGCGGGCAGAAGTTGCTTGAGATCGGAGCCGGCGTTCTTCGTCAACAGCAAGATTGAAGCGTCAACCATTTGCACCCTCGAGTGCACTGCTTGAAACGTACGGTTAAGGTAAAGACCCACGTTTAAACGGCCATTCCTCAGATGCAAGTATTAGAGTGATTGCTGGCTGTATTCTTTTGACCGGAAACCCCTTATCAAGAGCGTTAGGCCGCCTTTTTTGCAGCTGGATCAGTTCGCGAAGGAAAGGCAGTTGCGTTTCCCGCGGGTGAGAAGAACTTCCTCCATTTCGAGGAAAACGCGGACCCGCGCATTAGGGTGCGGAACTCGCGCGCTGAGATCATCCTGAGTTCCTGAACAGCTTTGCGTTTTGCAAGTACCGAAGGCAATTGCCGCAGAACGGCGAGCTTGGCACGCACGAAAGCGGACCCCGAGCCAAGCTTTGTGAAATACAGAGCTGATCCACATTCATAAAGCAGACGTCGTGGAAGTGAGCGAAGAATGAGACGCAGGGGGAGATTCTTTAGAAAAACAAGGTCAATGTTCCGTTGCGCAAAGAACACCTGCATGGCAGGCCGCATTTTGAGCGACGAGCGATAACGATGAAAGACGACTGCGTCCGGAAGGTAAACACATTCGTAGCCGGCGAGTTGTGCTCGAAAGCTTAGATCAACGTCTTCATAAATCATGAATAGATCGGGATCGAGGAATCCGATGTGCTCGAGCATGGAGCGGCGATAGGCAACTGCGCCTCCACAGGCTCCAAAAACTTTGCGAGGCAGGGTCCACTTCGGTGAGTCCCACTCGTCACGGCCCAAATCGACGGTAGTTCCCGCGACATCGACATTGAACCCGCAGTTCTCTATTCGATGGCGATTCTCAAAATAGAGCATTTTCGAAGCGAAACTGCCGGCGTCGTCATACGTTCGAGCGCCCCGGCGAATGGCGCTTAGCCAGTCGGGATGCGCTTCGGTATCGTTGTTTAACAGAGCGATCAGTTCACCGGTAGCGAGTTCGTATCCTGCGATGTTCCCGCCGGTGAAGCCGAGATTGTTCTTGAGAGCAACTATCTTGACCTCTGGAAACAGCGATCTGACATATTCAACCGAACCGTCTTGCGAGCCGTTGTCAACGAAAATGGTCTCGAAGTCACGGAAAGTTTGTCGGCGAAGGGCTGACAAGCACACATCGAGGAAGTGCTTGCCGTTCCAATTCACGATGATCACACTGATTTCAGGCATGGCTCCTCTTTGCCGGGGGTGGAACAGCAAGGGTTTCATCAAAGGAGCGAATCCCGAGTTTGCCGGCCAAGCCGTCAAGAATTCCGAGATACATCATCTTCAGGCACGCCAGCTTCTGTTTGCCAAACAACAAAACACCTATTGCATGACGAACCAGGCGGCGTATGACCGACAGCTTTGAGGCGAAATTCGGGAAGTGAGTCCAAATGGTGAATACTTCATTGCGAGCCTTGTAGTATTCGCGCCACGGTTCGTGGTCAGCCCAGATGCGGCTGAAAGCTCCGAAGTTCACGAGTCGGGGTGAGCCGAGCGCATGCCTCAAAATAGAATCACGTACAACCGCGATGCTAAATCCAGCGGCGCGCAGACGCAGACAATGTTCGAGATCGACATAGTCAATAAAGAAATCTTTCCGAGGCAGTCCCGCAACTCTGATTGCACTGCTGCGGATAAGGCTTCCGGAAGAAATAACAGCATCGACAAAGGCCAAACGCTCCGCTGGTCGGAAACGTCTCCAGCCGTTCTTCCAAAGCAAGCTGGGATACTCGCGCTGGGTGCACCGGTTTATGCACCGTGGCGCGAGTACAGCCAGTGGTCCATCGAGACCGCTGAGTTCGCTGCATGCGGTTAAGAGACGCTCGAGCGCGTCGGTATTAGGGATGCTGTCTTGATCAAAGAGCCAAACCCAGTCGTAACCTTTCTGTTGAATTGCATACTCGAGACCGGCCGCATAGCCGCCTGCAACGCCTGCATTGAATGAAAGCTCAATGAGAGTGGTTTGAGGAAAGCGTTGCCTCAGCAGTTTGGACGTTCCGTCGGTGGAAGCGTTATTCACGACGATGATTTCGTCAACTGCCGTTGTCTGATTCAGAAGAGCGTCGAGGTGTTGCGCAAGCAGTTTCTCGCCGTTGTAGGCGATGGTAATGCTCGCGATCGAGGGGGCTTTCTGCATGCCGTTATGTTGCGACTTTCACTGGATTCGCCAAGTCATCACGTCGCGGTGATGAATGAAACCGGATTGCATAGAACAGGGCCATAAACATTCCGAAAGTGGCACCCGCGAATGATGACGTGAGATGAGGGTTCGTCCAACCGCTGAGCAGCCACAAGGCGAAGAGCGCAGTCAGCCAGGGTTTCGCTGGATGATGTGCGCGGAATAAATCGCGGGCTGAAGCGACAATCAGTAGCAGGATTCCGCAGATGCCGAGTAATCCAAACTGCATCGAGAGCGAGATCCACTGTAGTTCGTATGAGTACTTGTTTTGCTGGTTCCGGATCACTTCGTGGACGTGTGTGCCCAAGCCCTTCCCGATCAGCGGCCGCGTTTTAATTGCGTCGCTGAGGGCCTTGAACTGCTCGATGCGAATCAGGTCGGAGTCGCTGACCTGATCAGAAAAAAAACGCGCTTCCACCAGCGGTTCGAGTGCTTCGTAGTAGCCGATGGTCAAAGGCGCGATGACGACGACTGCAACCAGGAGGAGCTTAAGTCTTCGTTCGACGATTAAGGCTGCCACCATCGCCACGAACTCGAGAAACCAGATATAGCGAGCGAAAGCCAGAAGTCCTGACGCGAGAAGAATTGCTACAGCGCAGAACGTCGTGAGACGGCCGAAGTGAATACCACTGACGGTTGGGCAGAGAATCACAAACAGCGCGAAACTGCCGATGATGTCGGACGAAAACTCAACCCGAGTGAGGCCGAATGCCATGCTCCCACCCACGAGAGCGTCTTCGCCAAATACGCTACTGAGGAGTTGAATGGGGTCGATATGAGGACCGATGGTCACGGCGATCAAGAGCAGTTTCATTGCTGCGAGCGCGAGAGTTCCGTAGACGACGGGTTTGATGATGTCTTGCGGTTGCAGCAGTCCCCGACGGACGAAAAAGATGCACAGCCACGCAATGAGAACGGTGGAAGCGAGGTCCTTCAACTGAAGAAAAACCTGAGTGGTCTCGGACTGGCCGTGGAAGATCGCAATAAGTGCCCAGAAAGAGAGACCGGCGCTGAAGCACCCCAGGAAGATTAGCTCCGACGAGCGGAGCCACTTTGATGAATGTGTCGCAAGATAGAACGCAAAGGCCAGGAAGAACAAGCTGAATACCGGGATCTTTACGTTCAGCCCAAATATTGAACCTGTTGGCAGGCAAACGGCGACCATCAACATGAACTGAAGCAGCAGTGCAACCAGCGGCTTTGATGAAGGGGTGGCCACAGGCATGACTAAATACCCCCATACATCAGGATGTCTTTAGCTACGCTTCTCCAGCCGCCTGCATAGCGCCAATAGCCGTGGTTGCGAACCTCATGAACGATCTTTCGAATACGCCCAACGTGAAACTGACGCATTTGGATTCTGTGCTCCAGATGCGAGATTTTCTGCTGGATCTCTACCATGGCAACCTGCGCATACGGCACAGCCTCCTTGTTCTGCTCAATGTGCCGATAAAGCTGGCGAAATCTGTTGATCTCAGATAAGTACAATGGCTTTCCGGTCGCGCGAGCCTGGGTCAGACGATCCAAGAAGGTCTGCACTCCCACGCCCACCTGCTGATGTTCGTGGAGGCGGTATTGCATCAGGGATTCGGAAATTAAACGGTATGGACCGCAGGCTGCCAAAAGAAACGAAATCCATTGATCGTGGACGTCGTTGGAAGGAAATGGCGTCAGAAGGCTCATAAGACCACGACGGAACGCCATCGCGGCACCGGTTACAACAGGATGACGAACGAGAATGTTCAATGCTTCGCCGGCCGCGAACCTTTTTTGCTCTGAGCGAGGGAACAGGAAGCATTCCCAAAGGCGTGCTCCCGTCAGCTTTGATTCCTGGTCAATAACGTCCGCATCGCTGAACACGGCAACACATGCTTCGGACGCCTGAAATTCCTGCTCGATTCGCTGCAGCTTCTGCGGATACCAGACGTCGTCCTGGTCGGCGAGAACGACAATGGATTGACCACAACGAGAAATAGCCATCTCAAAGTTCCTGGTGGATCCGAGATTCGTCTCGTTGACGTAGAGACGCACAGGGAACGCAACGCGGCGGGAGAAGGCTTCAACCAAAGCGACCGTGCCATCTGTGGATCGATCGTCGCAGACTACGAGTTCCTCCGGAAGCCGTTTTTGCGACGCGATGCTATTCAGTTGCTCCGGCAAGAACCGGGAACCGTTGTACGTGCACATCGCGATTGAGATGCCGAGACTCAAAACGACTTCTCCTTACATCACATCAATGCGTTGGATCCGGCTGCGTTCCGCAAGCTATCCAACTCCCCACAGCTTCCTCATCAACCGAATTCCGGGAAAAAAGGACTCCATCTTGCTCCAGTCATATGGGTCAAAAAAGCGGCTCAGCAAAATGACGATGCAGTACACTGAGCCGAATATCGCCGCCATGGTGGCCAATCCTAACCAAGAGAGATCGTCCATCGGGCGTAGGGCGAGAATCACTGCGAGTGCCAAGAACGAGCACAGCAAAGGTTTCAGATAGGCTCCCCGCAGCAACGGAAGGAACGGATATCCCGTGCTGCGATGAAACACTGATAGAAAATAGCCAGCAGCCAGAATCAGAGCGGCCGAGGTTCCCAGCACAGCGCCGGAAAAGCCGTATTTGTAGATCAGCCCTAAACTCAGCACAAGATTGACCGTAATTCCCAGAACCGCTGAATTGATGCAAGGTGCCAGATTGCCCTGACCGGCAAAGATGTAGAACCCTGGTCCGGTAACGAGGTTCGCGAAGCTGACGATCAACAGCACACTTAGCGGGAAAGCGATTATTTCTAGTTGTGGACCCAGCCAGAGCTCAACGAATCGACGTGAAACTCCTGCGGCGAAGCAGACTGCAGGGATGCCGATCAGCGCAAGGTATTTGTGCGTGCGGTAGTAGAGTTCGCGCATGCGGTGTTCATCGCGCAGGGCACTCAGTTCGGATGCTGCCGGTAATACTGGACTCAATACGAACGAAATTGCGTTGCGAAGTTTCAACGAAATATCACTTGCAATGTCGTACCACCCTACTGGCGTAACTCCGATCAGCATCGCCAGAAAGACCTTTTCGATCTGGTTATGGACTGCAACGGCTGCTTGAGTGATATATAGCCGGAAGCTGAAGCTGAACATTTTTTGCGCTTCCTGCCGATCGAATTGCAGGGGGTTGAGCACGATGTTGGGCAGCAATCTTCGAACCAGAACCAGGTAAACGGCGACCGTGATTACTCCCGAGGCGGCGTACCCGTACACCAATCCACGGAGCCCGAAGCCGGCCAGCAGGAGAGATGCGCTGAATAGAGCATTCAGAAACACATTCACGGCACTAATCAAGTTCGTAAGATCCAGCCGTTGCAAGCCGGAGGTAACAGACGAGAACAATAAGTTCAAAATGTTGGCCGCGATTACGACTAGGAAGAGACGAAAAAGAAGGACCAACTCGGCGGACGGTGTGGGGCTTCCCCGAAATAGCAACCCTTGCAATCGCGGAGCCAGTGTCCAAAGGGCAATTCCTATGAATGCGGATATAGAAAGGAACAGTGCGAGCCCAGAGTTCAACACTCGGCGCATAGCAACGAGGTCGCGCTGCGCATGGTACTCAGCGACAAATTTGCTCAGTGTTCCAACCAGACCTAGATCCGCGAGTGACGTCAAGCCATTGATGGCGAGGAAAACTGCCCACGTGCCATAGCCGCGCACACCGATCTTGCTGAGAATGAGGGGGGTCATGATGAAAGGAATCGGGGCGACGAAGACGTAGCGTAGTCCACCGGAGATCACATTTCGGATGATCTTCGTGCCCAGACTGATATCTGGGATGGCCCTCGGTGGCGCAACCCTTACTTCCTCAAGCGTTTGGTCATTCTCTAGGTGCATGCTTGCTCAACAATGTGCGAATGTCTAAGATCCGAATCCGAACTTTCTGCTCCTAAATTTTTTAATGGTGTCCCGCACTCGCATCCGAGCGGTGTGCAGAATCTCTTCTCCCAATTGTTTCCCCGGGTCGTCGGCCTCTAAGTCCTTCCAGGTTGCGTCTGCCAAAACCCAGACGCTACCGAGCGCAATGGCTAGACACGTCCCGAACAGGACAATGATGGTTCGGGGAGGGAAAGATTTCTTCTCGGGAACGGCAGCAACGTCGAGCACCTTGACGCTCGGAACGTCGCGAGCTTCGTCGACCCGAGCGATCTCGTATTGTTTGGTCAGCGTCTCAAATACAGCTTCCTCCACCTTCGTGCGGCGGTACAGATCGGCCCAAGTGACCCCCAGAATTGGGAGCTGGCGAATGGAAGGGTAGAGATCAGAATTCTGCACTGCTGAATCTGCAGGCGAGGATTCGCTACTGGTACCGGTCGGAGTCTGGCCATTAAGTTTCTGCAATTGACGCTTGTATTCGTCGATTCGCGCCTGGAGCGATCGGACGCGGACGTTGTTACTGGTATAAATCTGGCGCAGGCCCTCCAACTGCGTTTGCGCTGCGATCAACTCGCCTTCGAGTTCACCGGCAGCGCCGATCATGGCGCGGCTTTGTTCTTTCACATCGAGGGTCGCATTCTTGCTCGCAAACTGGCTGAAGTCTTTCTCGGCAGCTTCGAGATCCTGCTGGACTTCTTTCAGACGAGTCTCAAGGAAGACCCGTTCCCGGTGCGCAGATGAAGTGTCGAGGGTAATCACAATGTGATTTAACTGCTCGATGTACTCGCGCCCGATCGCTGCAGCACGTTCTGGATTACCGTCGCTGGCCTTTATGGTAATAATTCCGCTTTTTCGGTCGGCGGAAAGATCAGTTCTATTCTCTAGCTGCTTGCGCGCATCTTCGTAGCGTTTGGTGCCGTAGACTTTTCGCAGATCGAATTTGGTGATGATCGCGTTTTCGACCGAGTCGCTCTTGAGCACACCGAGAAATAAGTCTCCGGACGTCTTCATTCCAAACAATTCGCTGCCAAGTGCACCAAGTTCGCTGGATTTGCCCAGAACCGCGAACATGGATGCGAGCCCCTGACTGGTTTGATCCGGCGGCATCAAGCGAGTCACCGCTGTGTACCGTTTGGGCATAAGAAAAGCGATCAAGGTCGACGCGGCAAATCCGATGACAGCCCACCGGTAAAGAAGCGGGCGGCGTTCCCACAGAACGCGAGCTTTTTCGACCCCAATTCGTGATTGACCGTCCGCCTGCTCAGAGATGGAGATCACGCCGGGATCAAGTTCCGGTTCTGCGTACCGCGGGGTTCGCTTTGTGATCTCTCGTGTCGCCATACTCATGAGCTACTGATCGGAGCTGTGTCTCCGCGTGATGCCTCTGGGCCAGAACGTCAGTTGAATCGAGGAGGTTATGTTGGACTGCTGGCTGGGTGCGATCACAGGGAAGTTCCAGGTTTCGTACTGCACCGCGGCCGACACACTGAAACTGGAGCGCACCCAAAAATCGCCGCGTACACTCGCATCTGCGAGCGTGCCGCCGCCCGGAATGAATTCGCGGCTTACCTTCAGATGCCTGAATTCAAATTGCAATTTGTTGCGGGGGCTGAGCCAATATGAAGTCCACGTCTGGACGCCCTGCCCCTCCCGTCCAACCCAATTTCCCATTAAATGGCCTGAGTTTGTGTAGCCGGAGATCCATGTTGGGTTGTAGTAAAAAAAGCCGGAGCCAACGTTTCCACCGATCGGGGGATCTGTGTACATGCCTTCAGCGCGGAAATCCATCCTCGAAAGCTTCGGCAAACGAGGGATATAGACGCCGCCGAGCCACGCCGCAACGTCTGGTCCCACAATCGGACTGATGGTGTCGTGCTCGGTGAACGCATCGGCATAAAACAGAAGGGAGTTGTGGAAGCGATAGCTGAAGTCCAGACCGGATCGTCGCGATCCGGGTTTATCTGGAGCTCCCGGAATGGTCTGATCTGTTGAGAACACACTGCGAAAAAATGTGTGCCACGTCAGTGGGTAACCTGGCCCGCCGTAGTCTGTCGTACGCGACAACCCAAATTCAAAATTCGCCGTCGGCTTAAAGCTAAACCGCTCGCCGTGAACAATAGGTTGCGGATCAAGGGATTGACCATAGCTGCCGACGAGGCCACCCGGAGTAAACATGAACTCGTATCCGGAATAGTGCCCCACAAAGAATTCCATTCGCATGGGTCCCAGGTAGCCCAGAAAACTGGGTAACTTGAATGGTGTGACCCGGTTGATGCGGAACATGGTTAGCGGTTCGGCGTTATCGCTCAGCATCATTCCGCCGCTCTTGCTGGGTCCCCACCAGAGACTTTGCTTGCCGTAGGAAAATTGCCAATTCGAAAGATTCATCGCCACGTACGCATCCAGCATCCTGACGCGATTGACTGATGGGATCGGAGTACCGGGTGGAATAGGGAACGGCGCCGGAACAATGGAATGACTGAAGTCAGCGATTGAAATGGCCTGACGTGCTGCGAGAGGAAGGGCGGGCGAAGAGGGCGAGTGCTGAAATTCGCTGCGCACGTAAATCGCAAACGGACCGTTCGCTACCCAGCCGGAGGCTCCAGCGACGGCGTTGAATCCTTGCTCTTCAGGTCGGCCAAAATCATTGTAGATGGTCTGAGCGAAGTGGTAACTGTCTGTCAGCGGTTTGCCTACGATTTGGGTCGCGCGTGTGTAGGTTGATTCCAGACGAAATTCGAGATTGTTTCCTCCGCCGAGCAAAGCCAACTCAGGAGTGAATTCCTCACTCAAGTCGTGGTATAAACGCGCTGCTTCGCCGCCACTTTCATCGTCTGCTACGCGATCGCCCGCTTCACTGACCAAACGGGCACATTCGATGCGGGTCCACGGACGCATCCCCATAATTCCGCTGCTGACGTAGCCGAGTGCGACGAGACGTTCAAGCCCTGGGTAGATCCAGCTATCAAGAGGGACGTAGGGCGATCCCATGTATTTTGCCTGCCAGTGCGATGGAGGTTCAGGCCGAATGGCTGGAATTTCCCATGTTGATCCAACCAACTCGGGGTTGTGATGCCGGTGATAGATGTATGCGCTGGTCAGATATCCGATAGCGGAACCAATGAGCACGTCGGAAGGAAAGTGCTCTTTCGCTTTGATGCGTGAGACACTGACCATCGACGCCAGTCCATACGAGATAAGTTTCACGAACGGGCTGGGATACTCGTGAGCAACGATTCCTGCGATGGCCCACGCTCCCGCTGAATGCTCAGAGGGAAACGACCCTCCGCCTTTGAAGAACTGTCCGCTGCCGTTGCCTTCTATGGGGCGCTGGCGACCGATAGCGAATTTCAGCGCCTCGACGGCAATAAGCGCGTCCAGCGCTGATTCTCCACTCAGAAAGCCGGTTTCTCGCTGATGTTCATTATGGGTGAGAAGTCCGAGAGCATAGAGACCGGCGGCCCCTCCGGCCAATGAATATGCGCCATAGTCGGAGACATGGCGATAGTCGGTCAACGTGCCCGGGTCATTGGAAAGGTGGCGGCTGAAGTCACTATCGGTCGCAAAGAAGGCGCCAGCGAGCCCGCCAAGCGGGACCATCCATGTAGCATCGGAGAAACGGATCTTCGAAGGGCTGGTCCACATGCCGATCTGATCGCGCGCCATCGCTCCAGGAAGCGTCAGCACCTTATTCCGGGTCTCAGGTGGCTGGGGTGCATCGATGGCCCTCGACGAGTCGGCCGAATCGGAGCCAGCGATGCGATCTTCATAGCGGACGGAAGAAGCGGGCGAATCGCTTGGCGAAGAAGCTGGCAGGGATTGTCCTTCGGCGATTCCACCGATTGCCAGCAAGCAAACCGCCGTCGTCGTCATCCCCAAAGCTCCCCAAAAACGCAGCACGAACGTTCCTCTGATCTTTCTCTAGAAGTACGAGGCGGCCAAGATTGCGCTGGTCGCGATCGAACTCAGGACCTGTGCGTTCTGGAAGATGTTCTTCCAGATTGGCGGTCCGCCAAGCGCCTTTTCCGGAACAACCACCATGTCTCCCGGTTGCAGCGGTACATTCATTCCATCTCCCGACGACCAGAAGGAGCCGTGGCTGCCAACAACAGTTCCGTTCGCACGGATCACGAATGTCGCTTTTTTGTTCGCCAGATTCGTTGTCCCGCCGGCTTGCATCAAGTACCACTTGGCGCTCTTTCCTGGGCGGTAGGCCACAGCCGTGGCGCCATATACCTGGCCCTGCACGAGTACATAGCTCGGGCGCTTTGGAATCACGAGAACATCACCGGAGCGGACGGCAACATCGCGAGTGGTATTGGCCCATTCCTTTGTGTTGGAAGAAATCTGAATGGTGACCCGTCCCGAAGGAGGACTGCTCAAAAGGTCGTCCAAAGCACTCTGCCACTGGACCAGTGCGGATTCCGACGATGCCTTTTGGTCCGGATCGGCTGTGGTCGCCGCGGTGAGTCTCACAGACGTTTGTTGCTGACGGACTCTTTGGACCAGTTCACCATACGAACGCTGCTCGAGCTTCCGCACTTCTGCGCGTAGCAGCACAGCGCCATACGGATAAGCCGCAGGAGCGAAGCCTCCGGCGCGAGCCAATACAGAACTGAGTCGCTCACCGGGACGGATGCCGAACGTTCCCGGATGTGCCACTTCTCCCCGAATTGAAATCGACGCTCCCAGGTCATTCCAGCCAGCTACCTGTGGAATCGTGAGCACATCGCCGTTATTCAGGATTGTGTTTCCGTCAGCTTCGTTCGCCATTGCCGAGGCCAAAGAGATGCGTTCCTGCTTGCCAGAAACCTGTTTGTCGTCCTGCCAAGTAAAATGCGTTAGGTCGGCAATCTTGGTATCGGCGCCAGGTTTCAGCCCCCCAGCAGCGCGGATGAGGTCTGAGACGTGCATGTCGGCAGTCAACGGGTAGCGTCCCGGCCTCGCGACTTCACCCTTCACGTAAACGGTTGCCGGTTCGACGGCCGCCGGATTCCTATGGATCAGCACGCGGTCGCGCGGGTGAAGCACGATGTTGTCGCTCGGATGGCCATCCAAAGCGCTGCTCAACTTCACGTTGAGGATCTTGAGCGTGCTGTCGGGCATGTAGCGGAATACTTGAGCATCGCCCTGCGCGGCATCCGCGGAAAGACCGCCCGCCAAGTGGATGGCATCGCTCAGGTGAATGTCACCGGCAGTTCGATACGTACCCGGAGCGCGGACATCGCCCCAAACGGAAACATCCGGAGGATTTTCGAAGTCATATCGTCCAAAGAGTTGAACGGTGTCGAGCGGTTGCAATTCAGGAGAATGCGCAGGATCTGCGAGCGCCTCAGCAAGGCTGAAGCTCTGGACAGTCGGACGATAGTCGGGCTGACTTAAGCGAATGATTTCGCCATATTGGAGCGCGGGTTCAGGCAGCAGGTCTTTGTAGGAGGAAATAAGGTCTGCGACGTGCATTCCTAGGTGGAACGAGTACTTGCCCGGGCGAACGACATGTCCTTCGAGGTAAACGGCATCCTGTGTGTAGGGTGCGATGGGAAAGATGCGGATCTTATCCGCACCCTGAATCTGGAAAGACTGTAGTTGCTTGTTGACGTCGGAATTTGGGTCATCCTGCGGAATATCGAAGGTCAGCATTGTTTGTTTCTGGTGCGCGATCGTGCGCTGCACTTCGATGTGGCGCAAAGTCGCCGTCGGAAGGAGCCCTCCAGCAAGAGCGAGTACATCCGCTAGCGATTTTTCGTTTTTCTGCTCGTAAATTGCTGGTCGTCGTACCATTCCCTCAATAGTGATCTGCGGTCCAAGTGGGGGCACCATCACGCTGTCGCCGCTTTGTAAACGCTGCATGTCCCCCTTGATGCCATGGAGGAGAAGGTCATAGACATCCACGTCCTGCACGAGTTCGTTTCCGCGATAGTGCTTGAGGATGCGCAACGATCCGCGGCCGGTGGGGCCACCTGCTGCGAACAAGGCATTCAGCGGCGTCGAGAGGGAACTGATGTCGTATGCACCAGGCCGGACTACGTCGCCGACGACGTAAACGCGGATCGTGCGCAGGCGGGAAAGTGAAACATCTGCTGAGATATCGCGGAACTGGGTGCGAAGGGTTTTTTGGACGGACTCCTGCACTTGTCCGAGAGATTTCCCAGCGACCAGCAGGGGGCCGACCTCCGGCAAGCTTACTCGACCTTCGCGGTCCACGACCCGATAGAAACGTCGCGAAACGCCACCCCATAAATCGACTGAGACGCCATCGCCAGGGCCAAGAACGTAATCAGGACCGACGGGCAAATCCATGGGGATCATCTGCAGATCCCGCGTACCATTTTCGAAGATCTGCAAGCCAAAGCGTTCGACCGATGGGGGACGAGCGGCTGCCTGCAGGTACATGTCGTACAAAGAGGGAATTAGCTCGTATGGGTTGCGTCTGCGTACCAGCCGTTGCGTCGGGCTGATCGATTCCCTCGCGCGTTTCCCGTTTGAGACATTGTTCGTGCTGCTTTGTCCGACTGAATCGGTGCTACCGGAATTCATAGCTTCGAGATAGGGAGATGCGCCGCCTGTGCCACCATTCGCAGCCGAGTATGGGGATGACTCCGGGCTGAATGCCTCTCCTAGAAAGTCAGAACTCATTGAGAGATCGTCTGGTTGGCTTGCCTGACGTCGTCCGGTTGACGATCCGCCACTATCGGCACCTCCGGCTTGCGGATTAGAGCTTCCTGATTCGAACTGCTCTGTGAGCGAGGAGTCCTCTCCACTGGTGCGCAGCAGAGACGCGACATCATTTGTTGGAGCGGAGGGCGCCGGCGATGGATTTGCCGGAACGGTGGGCAGGTTCTCCATCCCGGGGGAACCTTCGGGCATTTGATTCGCGCCCGGACGTGACGGCGGCAATTCCTGAATTGATGGAGCTGCACTATTTGCTTGCGCCGAGCAATCGCGAGTGGACGAATCGCAAAGCTGGGTCTGCTGCAGTTCTCTCTCGCGCTGCTGACGCGCGTTTACGCGGGAAGCTTCTTCGCCTTGTGCGATGTATTTCGCCCGTTCGCGGATAAGAAACTGTTGCTCCTGACCCATCGGAGACTCAGGGTTAATAGTGGGCTTCAGGAACCCATATTTCTGAACGAGCGACGTGGCTACTGAGCGAAATGCGAGATCATTCTCGAGACGATCGAAAATAGATTCGTCGGTGAGGTCCGAATCAGAAATTAGTTGTCCGTGGTCGGTAGCGTCTTTGGCAATCCAGCGTTTCAGTTCGACCATCAGGCCCGGATCACGGTGAAAGATCGCGACCAGTTGGCCGACAGTCGCGGCCACTCGTTCCATGTTCTGACGGGCCAGTTCAGATTGAGGCACAAGCGGCTGCTGACGCGTTTGCGCGTTCAGCGAGCTGCCCACGGCAAGAACGATGCCTAGGCACAAGACGGCGTGGCGGTGCAAATTGTGCGCCGCTACTGAAAGCCTGCTCGCCTCAAAGCTCAACGCTCTTTCGTTCTTCAATCGAATCCCCAATCCAAAATCGTTCTAGCTACGAGGTACACCTACCAGCCCTGGCGTCTCTCGTATCGCATTCAACAGACCGGATTCCGAACTCTCAACCGGCTTGTTGCGAATATCAACCATTGCCCAGTAATAAACGCCCCGGTTCTTCTCGGGCGCGAGAGCGAGGATTCTCATACGGGGATAGCGTCCAAGTAGAAATCCACACTTGCCCAAAGGTTTCTCGGGTTCTTCGAGGGCAACGATGAGCACATCTGGCTGCGTTTGTTCGATCATCTCGTTCAACTCGCTATCTTTTGTAACTTCCCCAACAATGTCGATATCCGGCTGGTCGGAGATAGTTGCGATGACCATTTCACGCATGAGACGGGGGCGGTTGGCGACGAGGACACGCACGCGTTTCAATGTGCTCTCCTTTGTATGGAAAGTACGTTGGAGACTCCGCTGCGACAAGGTTCAAAAATGACCTAGCAGGATTCGGCTGCGAGTACTAGTGCGCTAGTACCTGCCTGTGGGGCAGAAGTACTAGTACTGAAGCGGAGGGTGGTAGCATCTATTCGCGCCTGGACGTCTGACCTTTTGATGTATTCGACTTTCATGCTGATTGACGCTCATCAACACTTCTGGATATACAGTTCCGACGAGTATGGGTGGATCGATAACTCCATGGCAGCAATTCGCCGGAATTTCTTGCCTGAAGATCTAGCTCCTGAACTCGAGCGAAACGGTTTTTCTGGATCGATAGCCGTACAAGCGAGGCAGACGATTGAGGAGACACGCTGGCTTCTGGAATTGGCGGAGCGCTCTGAGAAGATCGTGGGCGTGGTCGGATGGGCGGACTTGTGCGGCGAGGATGTGGGTTCCCAGCTCGAGTCACTAGCGCAAAATCGCAAATTGGTGGGAATCCGCCATATCGTTCAATCCGAACCGGACGACCGTTTCCTGTTGCGTTCAGATTTCACGCGAGGCATCTCAGCGCTCGAGGAGTTCGATCTGGCTTATGACATCCTGATCTATACGAAGCATCTCCCCATTGCTGCCGCGTTCGTCAAGCAATTTCCGCGCCAGCGATTCGTGCTGGACCATCTAGGGAAGCCGCCGATCAAGAGCGGGAAGATGAATTTGTGGGCAGATGGGATCCGGCGCCTTGCCGAATCTCCGAACGTTTTCTGCAAACTCTCGGGACTGGTCACGGAAGCCGACTGGCAGCATTGGTCTGCGGAGCAGATCTACCCCTACGTTAGCCTTGCATTCCAAGCTTTCGGCCCTGATCGGCTCATGATCGGTTCAGATTGGCCCGTCTGTCTAGTAGCGGGCTCCTACTCTCGCGTGATCGATGTGCTAACGGAATATCTGAGAGGCCTATCTGCCGAAGCCTGCAACGCTGTTTCAGGTGGGAATGCGCAACGGTTCTGGCGTTTGGAGATTTAGAGAATCGAAAATCGCAGTCACTGGAATTGCGAGTCACACGGTAAACCTTTACACTGCCCTGATTGCATCGGTGGCATTCAAGATGGATTCACAGGTCCTTCAACTCGATCCTCGAGACAACGTGCTGGTCGCTCTTCGTGACTTGAAGCGAGGGGAATCCGTTGTTTTCCGGGGCACACAACACGTTTTACCATCCGATATTCCAGCAAAGCACAAGTTTGTGACAGTCAGCCTGGCAGCGGGACAGGACGTTGTCATGTACGGAGGCGTTGTCGGCGAAGCTGTGAAGCCACTTTCTTCGGGTGAACTTCTGACCACGAGGAACATGCGGCATAAGGCTGCCGGTTTTGCGCCACAATCGAGAGAATATTTGTGGAATGCGCCGGATATATCAAAGTGGGGGCACCGTACGTTTGCGGGATACCCCAGGTCCGACGGGCAGGTAGGCACTCGGAATTATTGGCTCGTTGTGCCGCTTGTTTTTTGCGAGAACAAGAACATTCAGGTTCTAAAGCAGGCTTTTGAAGAGGAACTTGGTTTCGCTGCGCCTCAAGTGTATCGGCAGCAAGTGGCCGAGTTGGTCAGGCGCTATCAGCAGGGACAGTCGGCAGGTCCCGACGACCTCTTGAGGCCCGAAAACCCACCCCCGATGCGACGAAGCCGCATTTTTAAGAATGTGGATGGAATCCGCTTCTTGCTTCACGAAGGTGGCTGTGGGGGCACGCATGAAGACTCAAAGAATCTATGTGGACTGATTGCGGGATATATTCATCATCCCAATGTCGCCGGTGCGACGGTCTTGAGTCTTGGATGCCAGCATGCTCAGATTGAAATACTTCAGGAGGAGATCCGAAAGCGCAATCCACTGTTCGATAAACCACTGTTTATCCTCGAACAACAGAAGAGTGGCTCGGAATCTGCGATGATGCGCGACGCGATCCATCAGACGTTTAGCGGCCTGGTAGAAGCAAACAAGTCGAAGCGCTTACCTGCGCCGCTTTCGAAATTGTGCGTCGGATTGAAGTGCGGGGGATCGGATGGGTTCTCGGGTCTATCGGCGAACCCCGCGATCGGCCACACGTCGGATTTGTTGGTGGCGCTGGGCGGTCGAACCCTCTTGTCTGAATTCCCTGAGTTGTGTGGCGTCGAGCAGGAACTGATTAATCGGGGGAAGACAAAGGCGGTTGGTGATCGTTTTATTCAGTTGATGCGCGATTATGCGGCGCGCGCGGCAGCTGTGCGGTCCACCTTCGAAATGAATCCGTCGCCGGGAAACATGCGGGATGGCTTGCTGACCGACGCAATGAAGTCGGCAGGAGCTGCCAAAAAAGGCGGCACGTCTCCCGTCACCGCGGCCCTCGACTATCCCGAATATTCGACCGAGCCAGGACTGAATCTGCAGTGCACGCCAGGGAACGATGTCGAATGTGTGACGGCGCAAGTGGGCGCCGGGGCAAGTGTGGTTCTGTTCACCACGGGATTGGGTACGCCGACCGGAAATCCAGTTGCGCCCGTGGTGAAGCTTTCCACCAACTCTGCATTGGCTCAAAGGATGAGCGACATCATCGATCTCGACACAGGGCCAATTATCGAAGGAAATGAAACGATTCAGCAGGTGGGAGAACTGATTCTCGATTACGTCGTTCAGGTTGCGAGTGGAGAGGTCCGGACGAAAGCTGAACTGAAGGCGCAGGAAGATTTCATCCCGTGGAAGCGAGGCGTCTCTCTCTGATGAGCGAGAGCGGAGTGGGCGGGGATTTCCGCCTTGACGGCAAGGTCGCAATCGTGACGGGCGGCGGCAGCGGGATTGGCCAGGCGATCGCATTGAAGTTTGCGGCGCACGGGGCGGCTATTCGCGTTATTGATCTTAATGAGACTGCGGCATCAGTGACATGCCAGAAGATCGTCACGGCGAACGGCGATGCGTCAGCCCACATCTGCGACGTGACCGATCAGAGCAAAGTAAAGCACACGTTTGCACAGATATTTGCTCGGGAGCGGATTTCCATTCTCGTCAATAATGCCGGCATCTCACACATTGGCACCGTTGAAACCACAACGGAAGAGGATTTTGACCGTTTGACGCGTGTGAATGTGAAGGGATTTTACAACTGCATGCATGCCATAGTCGGACACATGCGGAGCCATAACGGTGGCGTCATTCTCAATATGGCTTCGATTGCAGGCTCGACGGGGCTGTCGGAGCGTTTTGCGTATTCCATGACGAAAGGCGCAGTGATTGCGATGACGTATTCAGTCGCGAGGGATTTTCTTGCTCAAAAGATCCGTTGCAATTGCATTTCGCCCGCGAGGGTTCATACGCCTTTTGTCGATGATTACCTGAAGAGAACGTATCCGGGGCGAGAAGAAGAAATGTTTGAAAAGCTGGCCGGGTCGCAACCGATCGGGCGTATGGCGGAACCGGACGAGGTCGCAAGTCTGGCTTTGTTTTTGTGCTCGGACCAGGCGTCATTTATTACTGGCTCGGATTATCCTCTCGATGGCGGGTTCTTCAACTTGCGAGACTAGCGCATGGATCTTCGGTTGCAAGACAAAGTGGTCATTGTTACAGGCGGAGCTAAAGGCATTGGGGCTTCCATTGTGAGCGCCTGTGCCGAAGAACGGGCCATTCCTGTTATTGTGGGCCGTGATTCGGAAGCGGGCAAGGAATTGCAGTCCGAAATCAGGAGGAGTGGTGGCGAGTGTGGATTGATCACCGTCGATCTCGGTACAGCAGAGGCATGCGAGGAGTCCGTCTCCAAAACAGTCGGAGAGTTCGGCAGGATTGATGCACTGGTGAACAATGCGGGCCGTAACGATAAGGTTGGTCTGGAGGAGGGAAGTCCAGCCGAATACGTGGAGTCTCTCAATCGCAATCTCGTTCATTACTACAGCATGGCGCATTACGCGCTGCCGCAGTTGAAGAAGGCGCGCGGTGCGATTGTCAATGTCGGTTCGAAGACGGCAGTAACAGGGCAGGGCAGCACATCCGGATACGCGTCATCCAAGGGGGGAATTATGGCGCTAACGCGCGAGTGGGCAGCCGAACTGCTGCCTTACGGGATCCGCGTAAACACGGTCATTCCCGCTGAAGTAATGACTCCGCTCTACCGGAGTTGGCTTGATACGTTTCCGAACCCTGAAGAGAAGTTGAAAACCATTCTCACCAAAATTCCCTTCGAAAAGAGAATGACCACTGGGGAAGAGATTGCAGCCATGGTTGTATTCCTGCTGTCCTCGAGATCGGGCCACACAACGGGGCAGCACCTATTCGTAGACGGCGGATACGTCCACTTGGACCGCGCACTGACGTAAGTTCAAGAAATAAATGGTTGGAACGAATTGCCGTTCAACGAGTCTCGCCAGAAATTGTAGCCAGCATCAGGGATCTGCAATTCAGAGTATGAAGATCTACCTGCTTGAGGCTCCGATGTTCATGGACGTGGACGAGCACTTCTCTTCCGAAAGAAAAGGCAGAAGCGGACCGGACAATCCCAAGGTGCGTGAGTGGGAGCAGTTGACGTGGAAGTATCAGCAGGCCTACCAGAAGCAAAGCGGGCGAAAAAAGATGCTCATGCAGCGGATATTCCTCTAGCTGAGTAGTGATCGAGTACTTCTTCGAGATGCGAACCACTGCATTGTGCTGGGGCCGTCTTCTGTCCGGAGATGTGTCACGGCCGCCGCTCCGTCCTCAATCAAAGCTTAGGGTAGAATCTCCGCTTATGCCGGAAGGACCAATCAAGCTGTACCGCACTAGTCGCGGCATAGTTGCCGAATGCGACGGGCGACTTTGCCTTATCGCAAATTGCTCATGGGATGAACTGATCACGAGCGAGGATCTGGAAAGTCGTGCCAGGAGTGCGATCGGTGATGCTGGAAATGCTTCGGACGTAAGCCTGCGCGAGGATGAAATCCTCGCTCCTATCCATGGTCAGGAGGTGTGGGCTGCGGGAGTGACGTATTTTCGTAGCCGGGATGCTCGCATGGAGGAATCAAAGTCCGCCGGGGGAGGCGATTTCTACGATCGTGTTTACAGTGCAAACAGGCCGGAACTCTTCTTCAAGGCGACCGCCAGCCGAGTGGTCGGACATGGCCAGGAGGTCGCGATACGCCGCGATGCGAAGTGGTCAGTTCCCGAACCGGAGTTAGTGCTGTTGGTCAGCCCCCGGGGAAAGATTCTCGGTTACACCATTGGCAACGACATGAGTTCCCGGGATATCGAAGGGGAAAATCCACTCTATCTTCCGCAAGCCAAGGTCTACCACCGAAGCTGTGCGCTCGGTCCGGCAATACTCGTCTCGCAGTCACCACTTTCGCGGTCTACTGAGATACGGTTGGAAATCATAAGGGCTGGGGCGGCTGTGTTTTCCGGACAGGTCACTGTGGGCGCGATCAAGCGAGAGTTCACGTCCTTGGTGGAATATCTCTACCGTGACAACATCTTTCCCAAGGGATGCTTCCTTTTCACGGGAACCGGGATCGTGCCTCCTGACTCGTTCACATTGGCTCCGCGTGACGAAATCCGTATCGGCATCGACGGGATTGGGATCTTGGTGAATTCCGTGGCTCAAAATAGTTAGCTGGCCCGGTGAAATCCCGCCACTTCCTTGCTGTGAGCGCTGGTTTGTCGTTATATACTCAACGTCAGTTTGAGTGCGGTGCGGGGCTATCCGGGCTTCTTCCCCTCCAGGCAATACATGGAACAACGCAAGCAGGGCGACCCAGTGCGTGGGGATGCGACCAATCATGGTGGGGTGAGTGTTCCCACCAAAGGGGATAGTTCCGCTCCGGGCCCCCCGCCTGGTTCCGACAGTCCGACTATCATCGATCTCCCCCGCACGCCTTCTGATCCCCAACCAAAGTTCGTTGATCCTGAAGCCACGATGATGGATGGAGACGCCACCATAGTCGAGGGCATTCCGCGGCTCACGCCGCCACCCACCAAAAGGCGTCAAGTCTCGCGCGTTCAGGTCACAACGCCGCTGTTGGAAGCCGGTGATGTGCTGGGAGACCGCTACGAAATTCTGCAACTCCTCGGCGAAGGCGGGATGGGGGCCGTTTACAAGGCACAGGATCGCGAACTGGATCGTCCCGTCGCTCTGAAGCTGATCCGGCCGGAACTGGCTTCAAGTCCGGCCATGCTGGCCCGCTTCAAACAGGAACTCCTTCTCTCGCGCCAGGTCACGCACAAGAACGTTGTCAGGATCTACGACCTTGGGGATGCCGACGGTGTGAAGTTCATCACCATGGAGTTCGTCGAGGGCAAGGATCTACGCACGCTCATCCACGAGAAACAGAAATTTTCTCCGGAAGAAGCAATCGAGATTATGCATCAGGTTTGTGAAGCCTTGGACGCGGCTCACTCGGCTCGGGTTATTCATCGAGATCTGAAGCCGCAGAATGTCATGCAGGAGCAAAGCGGGCGGATTCTCGTTATGGATTTCGGTCTCGCCCGAACCATCGAAGGCGACGGGATGACCCAGACTGGAGCCTTGGTCGGCACCATGGACTACATGTCCCCCGAACAGGCTCTGGGCAAGGAATTGGATCAACGCTCGGACATTTTCACCGCCGGACTGATTCTTTACGAACTCCTCACAGGCAAGATGCCATTCAAAGCGGAGAGTGTGCTTGCGAGTCTGATTAAGCGTACGCAAGAACGCGCGATTCCGGTGTCCGATCACGACCATACAATCCCGGGGGCGCTGAGCGGAATTGTTACGAAATGCCTGGAACGCGATCCAACACTTCGATACCGGAATGCCCAGGAACTGCTGCGCGATATGGAAGCATGGCAGGGCAAGCGTGCAGCGGCAACGCTAGAGTTCCATGCCGATGTGAAGCCATGGGGTCAGACCGTCCCGTGGCCGCTTCTTGGCGGCGTGCTGGCTGTGCTGCTGCTGGCCTTGGTCGGATACTTGTTCCGGAATGCACTGTTCTCGGCTTCGACTGCCAAAGGCGGCCCGAGCCTCTCTCTGGCAGTGATGCCCTTTCAGAACGCTTCTGGCGATCAGACCTGGGACTGGCTCGGACCTAGTCTGGCCGACATGCTGAGCACGGATATTGGGCAGTCCTCACATCTGCGCACCGTTTCTAGCGACCGCGTTCAGCAGGTCTTCCATGATCTTCGAATTGCCCCAACTGCCAACGTTGACTCTTCCACGTTAGCGCGCGTCGCGGAGTTTACGAACGCCGACACACTGGTTTGGGGACAGTACACTAGGCTCGGTGACCAGATCCGCATTGATGCCACTCTGCAAGATCGCAAGCACAACCGTACCGTCCGAGTGAAAGCCGAAGCGAGCAGCGAGAAGGAAATTTCTGCCGCCGTGGATCGTCTAGCTGAACAGATCCGACAGAACCTTTCGCTGTCGTCGGACTTGGTACAGGAACTCAGGGCGCAATCGTTTAAACCAACCTCGACATCAGTGGCGGCTCTGCGCGACTACAACGAGGGCCTGCAGCTACTGAGGCAGGGAAACAATCTTGAGGCGCAGAAGCGACTGCAGCTGGCGACGAATGAAGACCAGCAGTTCGCCGAGGCATATTCGCGACTGGGGCAGGCCTATTCCGCTCTCGGATACGACAGCGAAGCCGAGCAGGCGGCGCGGCGTGCGGCCGAACTCAGTCAGAATCTGCCGTTGGCACAACGCTATTTCATTGAAGCGAGTCAAGCACGGATCGCAAAAGACAACGCGAAGGCGATTGCCACATACCAGAACCTGGAGAAGAGTTTCCCCGACAATTTCGACGTTCTCTCGGCCCTCGGGGGTTTGTACGAAGATGCGGGGGATTTCGACAGAGCGCGATCGTACTACAACAAAGTCCTGCAGGCAGATGGTAAGAATGTGGATACCCTGTTGGCCATGGGACGGGTGCAGATCAAGGCGGGTAATCCGCAGCAGGGCCTTGATCCGCTGGACCGGGCACGCCACCTGGCGATCGATCTGGACAACCAGGAGCAGCAGGCGCTCATCCTGCAGGCCACAGGAATCGCGTACCGGCTGATGAACAAGCCGAATGAAGCGCTGCGGAACTATCAGGACTCCATGGCCATCAACCAGAAATTGGGCCAGAAGCGTGGCGTGGCAGCGAGTCTAGCCGAAATCGCCCAAGTTCAGTTAATGATGGGAAAATCCGAGGCAGCCCTTGCGTCGTACAACCAAGCCCTGAACATTCGGAGAAACATTGGTGCAAAGAAAGAGGCCGGGGATACGCTGATTGATCTCGGCAATTTCTACCTCGATCGCGGTCAGCCTGATCAAGCGATGCAAGCGTTCAAAGAATCGCTACAGGTGCAGCGTGATGCGGGGGATGAAACATACCAAAGTCTGTGTCTTAACAACATCGCGAACGCTTATGCTCAAAAAGGCGAGTACGAAGATGCTCTGACGTATCTGCAGCAGGCGCTACAGATTCGCGAGAAGCTCCTTGTTCCCGCGGACATCGCACAGACGCTGCAAAACCTGGGATCCGCCTATGCCGCCCTCGGCCATTACGACGATGCCATGAAGGCATATATGCGCGGGCTGGACTTGTATCGCAAGTCAGGAGACAACCAGGGAGCCGCGGCGATGTCGCACAGCATGGGGCTGATCTTCGAGACACAAGGACGCATTGGGCCTGCAATCAGCGCACTTCAGGATTCAGTCAAAATGTTGCGCTCATTGGGCGATCGCAGCGCAAACATGGCTGAGAGTCTGAACGATCTTGCCGATGCATTGGCGAGAGGCGGCGTTGGAGTACAGGCTGCACCGTTGATTTCGGAAGCCCAGGAACTCGCACGTACGCTGAAGAACGATGCTCTCCTCGCTTCAATTCTCAACAGTCAGGGCGATGCTTACTTCTATCAGGGCGATCTGAAATCAGCGAAGAACTCCTACGAAGAGGCACTTCGCACAGGTTCTCGCTCGTCAGACAAAGACTTGAATCTCAAGACGAGGTTGAACCTCGCGATGGTGGACATCTCGGAGGGTCGGTCCCGCACAGTAGCTGCTGATTTGCGCTCGTTGGTGCAGCAGGCCGATTCGCAGGGGCGAAAGTATATTTCCGTGCTCGCGTCCAGGTTGCTTGCGGAAGCCATGATCGCCAACAAGCAGTATGCTCCGGCGCGGCAGGAACTTCTACGCGATCTCGCGCGTAGCGAGAAGCTCGGTACAGGTCTCGAAAGCGCTCGCATCCACTATCTCCTAGGAAGGCTCCTGCAAGCTACAGGAAACAGTTCTGAAGCGAACCTGCAATATGCACAGTCAAAACGCCTGCTCGACGGATTTTCGAAGGAGCAGGCAGCGGACCATCTCCTCGAACGCTCTGATCTGAAGCCCATCTACGCTGACATCAGCCACTAAGAACGGACCCTCCTTCGAGTTCCAGTCCGAACAGCAAGTCTGGCAAGGCGTCCCCTCCTAGTTGCCGCCTTTCACTGTGAGCGTGACGGAGGTGCTGTGCACGATCGCACCGTTCCCGAATCTGCCGGTAAAGATAAGCGTGAATGTGCCATGTGTGCAGTTCTTGTTTGGGCTCAACGTTACCGTGGATGAAACTGTTCCCCCCAGTGCAACTACGGATGGCGAGATCGAGCAGGTGGAGTTCTGAGGATTACCCGAGCAACTCAAACTGACATTTCCGGTGAGCCCGCCCACGGGTGTGACCGTAATCGTGTAGTAGCCCTGGTGTCCGGATGATATCGTTTGGGAACTTGGGCTGGCAGTGATCGTGAAATCACCGATGTTCACCTGAACAGATGCGGTTGTAGAGCTTCCGGTGAAATTCGAATCACCGCCGTACGCGGCAGTAATGGTTCGCGAACCCCCGGTCGCAAACGTAAGCGAACAGCTGGCTGCCGCAACGGTTGCGGCACAGGTTTCTCCGGTACTTGCTTTTACAGTTACCGTCCCCGAAGGCGCCGTGACGTTGGTCGATCCCAGTACGCTGTAAGCGATCACTACGGGACTGTTAAGTGTCGCTGGATTCGGCGAAACAGAGGTGATCGTTGTGGTTGTCGTTGCCTGGTTGATGACGAGAGATACTGTTTTGGTCACGCTCGAGTAGTTGGATACATCTGTGGGTGTAAAGGTGACGGAGAGAGTCTGCGTGCCCACACTCAGTACCGCCCCTGCTGCCGGCATATAGGCGAACGTGCCCGCAACGCTCGCGGTGGCATTGAGCTGAGTACTCGATAGAGCGGTACCATACACGATAGCGGCCGGAGCGGCCCACGTGACCGTTGGCATGGCTTTTGAAACCGTGTAGGTCACTGAACTGCCCGGATTCGCATTGCCGACAAGATCCTGGCCCAACACCGTGAACGTATGTGTGCCTACCGAAGCGTCGAGGGTGCTTGTGAGCGTTCCTGTGTTTGCAGTGGGCGGAATCTGGGTGCTTCCGGACGGACCGCACAGCACCACGCCGGACCCGCCGTCGGTACAGCTGTAGCTCGCGGTCACATTTTGACCGAAGGTGGGTGAGGCAGGTGAAAATGTCAGCCCAACAACTGCCGGAGCCGCCTTGTCTACGTCGAATGGCCCAAACGATCCTTGCGATGGTTGCGGCAACGAAGCATTCCCGGCCACATCTTGCACCGTCACGGCTGGGATGGTTACGTTGGTTGTCTCTGTTCCATCGGGAACGTTCGTCTGAACCGAGAACGACGTAGGGCCGGACAGACCGGATCCTCCCGCATTGTCGCTAGCCGTACACGGCACTACGACATCCATTTTTGACCACGCAACGCCCGGGGGTGTGCACGATACAGTCGGCTTTGTCAGATCGACGCTCACCGTGAACGTCGGCGTAGAAGTGCTGACATTGTTTCCGTCGTTGGTCACCAGCGTTTCGGTCGTACCTGCACTGTCCGTTCCCGCGTAGGTGATTACTGTGGCACCCTCTGCTACTCCGGGAAGGGAAATTGACCCGCTGGAGCCCGTGATCGTGCCCGACGATGGACTCGATACATTTGCCCCTGTGACCGAATAGTTGACGGACGCTACCGTGGGCAAGGACGAGGGCGGATGCAAATTGTTGGCCGGGGTGACCTCCGTAGCGTTGAAGTTCACGGCCACTGGACCATTGGTCCAGCCACCATTCAGGGCTGGAGTCGTCGTAATGCTGGTATTCGGTTGCACGCTGCCCAGAATCGGAATCAGAATTGAATTGAAGTTCTTAGTTCCACCGCTGCTGGTGAGCGCATCCCCATTGATGCCGGTGAATATGCTGGTCAGGCCCTTGCACGTGTTATCTGCCGCCGCCCCGCAACTTAGAGCTGTGTCCTTGCCCATAACGTAGTTGGGCGCGACGATCGGCTTTTGCGACGGATCCAGATCGTACGTATTCGAAACGACAATCACTGGGTTGGTGGTGGTCAGACAATTCGCGCCAGATGCTACTGAGCTGGAAGGCGTCGTGCAGAGATCGGTCGTAACCACGCAAGAGAAGTTTTCACCGCCAGTATCCTGGTGCTGGCACGTGCTTCCCTGAAACGGTGTGTTGTTTACCAGGTCCGAGAACTGCTGGTCGGTGATGGTCTGCACCGATCCCTGCATAAAGACGCCCTGGAAGGCGCCGGAACCGAGGCCACTGTGCGAATAGTCGGTGACCGCGCTTAAGTTCGATGTGTAATTGAAATTGGTGACCGTCGGCTGCAGCGGCTCATTAATCGTGATTGGAGACAGCGGCCACTGACTGAACGTCCAGCTCACAATGTCGTTGTTCTCCACCAAGGAGCCTGTCGCCGCGGTGAAGCCGATGTACGCCGTGCTTCCGCCAGTCAGGTTGAGCTGCTTCGTGATGTCAACCGTGGTCTGCAGGATCAGAGTGCTGTCAAAGTAGACGCTCAAATTATTGCAGGCGTTGGTACACGTCCCCGGAGGAAGATAGTTCACCGTGATTGTGTGGCTCAGCCCGTCCGTTGCTGAAAGTCCCGAAGGTAGACTCTGCAATGCGAGCTTTGCGGGGGAGCCATTTGAGCACAGGTAATTGTGATCGGCGCTATTCGGCGCAAGCGTCGAATTGAGCGGACCACAACTCTGGACTGCGATGTGATTGGCCGCGAGATCACCGTATTCTGGGTTCTGGTGAGTATCGAGTTCAATCGCAAGGCTATTAAGGATTGCTTTGCCCGCTCCGCTCGCGGTCGAGACATCATTGTTGCCGTACCCAAGGTTCTGGCCATTACCGGTGTAGCCGAGAGCGGCGGTTCCTACGGGATCGTTCTGAATGACAAGTGCGAGTCCATCGGCAGGGAACGAGCAGCGGAAACAGGCATTGGTCTTTGAGATCTGAAACTGAAACGCGGTCGTGAAGCCGGTTGAGAGCGGTTGTTGCAGCTTATACCATGCGGATGCGTGCTGGTTCTGATTGGCCTTTGTGAGTCTCAGAACTCCGGCGCTGGTGACCTGTGGTTGCGAGGGAGTCCCGTTCGTCAATATCTGGCAGGCGGGAGGCGGAGTGCTACTCTTTGCACAGACGTTGGTGGAAGTGAACCCGCCCACAGGAAAGCTGAAAGTTTGTGCGGATGCTATCTTGCTTTCCATCACTGCCACAACTGCAAAAGCACACAACAACGCCTGTTTGCTGCGCATAGTTGTCCTTCTCCGTTGCAGAGCACACGAACTCGCAACCTGCGGAACTTAAGATTTTGGGAACCTTCTACGACTGAGACAGATGGGACCGCACTTGCTACGTGTAGCCGCTTTGCTATTGGGGGAATGCAGCAAAACTGCCGTCGCTCATTCTCGTTGCTGGTTATGAATGTGTCAAGGAGAAACCCGTCTCTAGCAGAGCATCTACGTGGTTGAGAATCTCAAAGGCGCGGCAGCGAAAGCGAACATCCACATTGCGGAGCTGGAACGGCGAAACGAGAACGCAGAAGCTAGGGTCCCGACATTGAAATGATCAGCCCGCCCGCCACAATCATTGCGCCACCAACCACAACGGGTGTCGTTGGTACTTGCGCGAACTTAAGCCTTGCAATGATTTGAGCGCAAAGGAAGAAGAAGACGACATAGACGCCGAGCAGCTTTCCAAACTCCCAGCGTGGAGCATTGACGACCAGTCCGTAAGACACCAGGGAGGACGCGCCTAAGAGGAAGGCAAACATCCGGCTAACGCCTGATGAGCGGTTGAGTCCCGCCTGGAAGCACGAATCGCCATAGGCCTCCAGAAAGGCGGCCGCCAGGAGCAGCACGAGTGCACCCGTCCGATACCCGACAAACTGATCGAGAAGTTCTTTCATAGGTCGTTTGTGCCAGCATCGTAGCAGCTAAAACAAATGCCGCGCTTGTGTTCCTGCTTCTGGAGGCAATCAAAAAATTTGATTGGACGCACGCCGAACCTCAAATTTACGTTACTCGGGAATGATTGAAGTGCTTCGCGCAGTTCGTTTGTTCCAAGCCGCCGCTGTGGGCGCGTCAACGAAGATATGAAGCTGATGAGCTTTGGCCTCTTGGCTGGAGGATGGGTGATTGTCGTCGCGGCAACTTGGTTGCTGCATGTGCCGCTCGTTAGGACGTTGTTTGTGATCGCCGGATCGGCCATTCAGGTTATGGGACTAGTCTTAGCAGTGCGCGCTCACAAAATGTCCAGCTCGGAAAAAGGCTGAATGTTGCCGGTTCCCTCGCTCGCCGAAAATGCGTCGATGTTCTGCTTCGTGCTGATTCTGCTGGTGCCGCTTGCCTGGATCGGAGTGGGCTTACTCAACGCCGGCCTGGGGCGGTCGCGTAGCGCTGCCCACGCGGTTCTGACCTGCCTGTGTTCTGGCGGAATTGCAGTCACCACCTTCGTCATCTTCGGATATTCATGGCAGGCAACTGCGGCCAACTCAGGACACTTTGTGTCTGTGGGCACACATTCTTGGAACCTCCTCGCATCGCAGCCGTTCTTTCTTCGCGGATCTAGACTCGATCTCTCCGCCGAGTCGCTGATTGTCTTGCTGCAGATCTTCAGCGTCGCGTTGGCCGCCATTATTCCGTTGAGCGCGGGCTCCGACCGCTGGCGCCTGGGTCCCGCCTGTATCTCGTCGGCGCTACTTGCTGGGGTGGTGTATCCAGTTTTTGCGCATTGGGTCTGGGGAGGCGGTTGGCTGGCGCAGTTGGGGACGAACGTCGGTGTGGGACGAGGATTCGTTGACGCTGGAGGGGCAAGCACGATTCAGATAACCGGCGGTCTCACAGCACTGTCGATCACGTGGATATTGGGCCCGCGGCGCGGGAAGTTTTCTCCGCAAGACATGCCAGCAGGTATTCCCGGACATAACGCGGTTTTCGCGCTTGTCGGGTGCCTGTTTGCCTGGATCGGATGGCTTGGATTGAACACAGCGGGAGCAATCCTGTTTGCAGGATGCCAGATCTCAGCTGTGGTGCTCATTGTTGTCAACACGACGTTGTCGGCTGTCGCTGCTGCACTTACCATGTCGGCATTAACAAAAGCACGATTTGGTAGGCCGGACGCGTCACTCTGTGCAAATGGCTGGATGTCTGGTTTGGTCGCAAGCAGTGCCGCGGCACCATTCGTTAAACCCGCATCGGCAATCATCGTCGGCATCATTGCTGGCGTCATCGTCGTGTACTCGATTGATCTGCTGGAGGCGCGGCTGACGATCGATGATCCGGCCGGAGCGATTTCAGTGCACGCCGTTGCTGGCGTGTGGGGTCTTTTTGCTGTCTCCCTGCTGACTGGCGCGGCATCGAGCGGACAATGGCTGGCGCAACTAGCAGGAGTATGCACACTGTTCGGCTTCGTATTGCCGTTCACTTACGGGCTCAATTGGATTCTGGATCGTTTCTACCGGCAGCGGGTCGATGAAGAAGGCGAGATGCAGGGAATGGATTTGTACGAACTCGGCGCGGGTGCCTATCCCGAATTCGTCACCCACCACGACGAATTCCTCCCGCGCTAGAAGCGTCAGCTATGCTTGGCCACGTAGAGCAACAAGCCGAAGATCACAATTGGGATTAGAGCCAGCGCCACGTAGAAGAGGATTCTCCTGGGCCACGGAGTTCGCCGCTCTTTCCAGTTGTGAAACGCAGCGCGTTCCGTGACTCCCACTTGCTCAAGGTGCTCCAAATCCCACGCGAAGTCGCGCGCATTCGGATAGCGATTCTTTGGCTCGCGCTCCAGAGCACGGTAAATCACTTCCTGCAATTCCGGCGTGATCGCGGGATCAATTTCGCGCGGAGGCATGGGATTGTTTAGTAGACGGTCATTCATGATGACGAACGGATTCTCGCCTGTGAACGGCACTTTTCCGGTCAGCATTTCGTACAGCATCACGCCCGCGGCGTACAGATCGCTCCGGGCGTCGCCGCGTTTTCCCTTCACCTGCTCGGGAGAAATGTAGTCGGGCGTGCCCATCGTCTGCGACAACTTGGCAAACGTCAAACGGCGGGATTTCGCGCTCCCTGCAATTCCGAAATCGATAATTTTGATTGCGTCCTTCTCGTCCACCATGATGTTTTCGGGCTTCAGGTCACGATGTACGACACCATGTGCATGGATGTACCCGAGAGCGTCTAGAACATGAAGTATCAGGCGGATAGTGCGTTCGGCGGAAACTTTGCGCTGTTCGTCGAGAATCTTGCGGAGGAGGCGCCCCTCTACCCACTCCATCACCATATAGACCTGGCTGCGGTTCTCGTCGACGAAAACTTTCATGACCCCTGGGTGGTCCAGAGTCTTTCCGATTTCTTCTTCTCGCTTGAATCGATCGTAGAGTGCGGGATCGCACTCTACTTCGGGATGAGGGATCTTGATAGCTACGTCGCGCCCATTTCGGACGTCTGTGGCGCGGTATATGGATGCCATTCCGCTGCGGGCAACCAGGTTACCAATTCGATAGTGATCAAGCTGGTCGCCAGGGCGAAGAGAACTCATCCGTCAGATTCCGATTGGCCTTTCAATGTGAGTGTACGGGATTGGGCATAAAGAACAAATAAAAACGTCGGGATCTGAGATCAGTTCAACTTGTAAGGACGACCGCGGTACATGCCCGTTCGCTCTACATTGCGGACACGGATGAGGTGCAGACTAACGTTATCGCTTCCGTCCTGACGGTTCGCGCTTGCTGCCAACTCACCTGCAATCTCTTGCAGATCGCGCCTAGGGCTTATGGTGTGGGCGAGTTCGGAATCGCTAACAGCTCCGTGGAGTCCATCGGAACAGAGCAGCAGTGCGTCCTCGGCTTGTACTTGCAGCTCTTTTACATCGACTCTGACGAAGAGGTTGGTTCCCAGAGAACGGCTCAGGACGTGACTCGTCGACGCAGATTTTGCTTCCTCCGCCGACAGAATGCCGAGGTGAAATTGTTCATTGGCCACCGTGTGATCGCTGGTGATGGGGCGAGCCTTGCCCTTACGGATTAAGTAGCAGCGCGAGTCTCCAACGTGGGCGACGGTGGCTCGGTCAAAACGCAGCGCGCAGACGACTATCGTTGAGGACATTCCGGTACCGGCAGGACCGGCAAGCGCTTCCGTTTCGCAGATGCGCGCATTAGCAGCCTGCACGAGGCGCGCCAAGAGCGGCCCATGAGACTCCATCGGCTTTGCTCTGCGAAAGCCAGCAAGCACTTCCTCCACAGCCGCTCGAGATGCAACTTCCCCTTGCCTTTGTCCCCCAACTCCATCTGCCAGAACAAAGAGCCATCCGTGAGAACGCACCAACGTGGGAGAAGAAGGGGCGATGTGCCCGAGATAATCTTCATTCCGAGGACGAATACGACCTGGATCAGAGAGTTGAGCGAACTCGACTTCGAGCATAGGCGGGGATCAACACCGTACCATGGACGTTCGAATCTCGTTGTCAATCGGCCTCATTCAGTCATGATAAGCAAAGAACCAGCCCGGCAGCTCTTGTAAGAGTTGCCGGGCTTCAATCATCCGATCGCGACTGGCATACTCACGCGGCCGGTACGCGGGTCTCAACCAGGGTTGTGCGACCTGCGGCTTTACTCGATCGCAAGAAGTAAATTCCACCATAGATTGCCCACACCATCGCGATTCCCAGCGCAAGCAGCGGCTCCATCTTTGTGCCGTAGCCCATGAACGGGCCGACGACGTAGAAAGCCATGCACGCGAGGTTTGCGAGCAGCCCAAAAACCGGAATCACCACGTGGCGGAAAAACTTGAACTGCGGGTGTTTGTGGAAGCACACGATGCACGTGATGCAACTCAGCATATACAGCAGGAATGTGCCGAAGTTGGACGCGAGAGTCATGGTCAAGAACGAATTCGGCAATGCTGCCATTTTGTCGTGAGTCAAATATCCAAAGCTGGACCAGAAGCCGTGAGGCAGGGCCTGAATCGCGGGATCCGCCGGAGCCGATCCGTCGCCAAAATACATCACGCAAGTGACACAACCGACCATCGCGGAGATGGTGGCCAGCGTCCAGATTGCCTTGTGCGGTGTGAGGTTTCGGGAGTGCAGGATTCCCATTGAGTCGGGTAACTCCTTATCCTTGCCCATGGCGTAGGTCACCCGCGCTCCGGTGTTGATGCAGGAGAGAGTTGTCCCGATCAGTGCGAGGAATACCGTCGCAGCTTCAGCCAGCATGAACATCCGGCCGCGGCCGGGCCCGAACAAGGCATCTCCGACGAGGATCATCAAGTCACCGATCGGAGCCGCTGACCCGGCGGCATTCTGCATTGTGTAGCCGCTGTTGAGGACGTAATTGGCTGCGAAATATTCGAGCAGATAGCAGAAACATCCTTGCACAAGCAGCGATGTGACCACGGCAATCGGGACGTCGCGTTTCGCGTTCTTAGCCTCCGCTCCCATGGATGTCACGGATTCGAATCCCACTAGAATCAGAATTGCGATGGTCGCCTGCACGAACATCCAGCCAAAGTTATGCATTCGCAGAACGGATTTGCTGTTTGGGTGCGAAAGGAATGCGCCGCTCGAATCGCGCTCTGGATAGCTGATGTGAAAGGGAACCGGCTTGCCGCTGGCATTCAGCTTAGGCTGCGGTACACCGCTCGCATCTCGAACGATGACGTCCGTCGCCTGCCCGTTCAGCGTCTGCGATTTAGTCGCGAACTCGAAGCTGTACGACGCGCTTGTCTGCGAATCGAACTGATAGGCGGTACTTCCCGGAGCATGCGCGAGTCGGTAGTTCAAAGCGACGACGGAGAACAGAAGCAACGCGCTAATCTGAATGACATTGATCGCGATGTTCACCGACGTGGATCCATTGACTCCGCGATGTGCAATGTAAGCAACGCCGAACGAGAAGATAGTCGCAACGGCCATCATGAACATCGGCCCCGGATTGGTTGCGCTCATGAAACTTGGCCAGATGGTTCCGACAAGGTATCCGGAGATCACGCCAATTACTCCGACCATGACGCCGGGATAGATCCAGTAGTAAAGATGGGATCCCCAACCCACCACGAACTTAGCCAGCCGTGCATAGGGCCATGCAGTTTCATGATTCAGGAATGACTGCTCCGCAAAGTAATATGAGCTGCCGGTTCCTGGATAGAGCTTCGCCATTTCCGCGTAACACACCGCGGTCGCCAGACAGAGCAGGGTAGCGAAGGCTATGCCGATCCACATCGCGGGCCCGGTCGCGCCGGCCGCCGACTGCCCGGCGAACGTCAACCAGAGAAACGCACCGGGAGCGATGAGCGCCATCGCGTTCATCGTCAGACCAGTGAGGCCCAGGGTCTGTTTCATTTCAGAAGAACTCTCTGCCATCTCTGTATTCTCCTTGTTCAGTCTTCGAGCAAAGTCGCCTTCCTCGGGCTTGCTGGCAACAGCTTTGCGAGTGAACTCAACAACAAAGCAAAAGGGCGAGGGTGCCTAAAACGCCGAACAGCGGTTCTCTATCGAGAAAAAGAGACTCGCCAACAGTCCGGCCCAAGCGATAACCACTCCGAGGAGTTGTAACGCGTAGGACACGTTCACCCGTGTGTTCTCCCTTGCGGCGCGTTTGTAAGTTGGGCGGGGGGCGGCGAGGGTGCTGACACCAGGGGTTAGTTGGGTTTGTGCCCAAGCCGCTGATCCCCACATCAGGAGCGACCCAAGTTCGAGCCGCTCCAAAAGCTTTGAGTTCACCTGACTACCTCCTGGCTACTTGGCCTCCCGGCTGTCAAACGTGAACACAAGACCCGCCGTGAGGGTATTCTGATCAGTAATGGGATTCGTCCCCTTAAGGAATACCGGCTGGTTCGACATATCCCGCCGATACTCGAATCGGCTGATGATGTGGTGCGCCATGAGCCGCTCCAACGTCATGGTGAATTCGTTGAAGTGAGTCGGGGCCAGAATGCCGGTTGTGAATCCGTCGTGGTCGTCGTAGTACTCGTACCGCGTCGCAAACGACGACGTCGAGTTAAAGGAGTACTTGACGTAGCCGCCCACGCCCGTCCAGAACACCGGATTCGAAAACGTGTTGGCAACGGGGTCGATCACATATCGGTCGCCGCGCCCGTAGTCGCCGTTTACCATGAATGACAACTTGCCCGTGGGTGAATAAGTAATGACGGTGTCGCTCAGTTGCCTAAGGTTCTTGTTAATGCCGTTCTCCTCGGCTCCAGCCATATAGGTCTCTGCGACGCCGAATTTCTTGTTCGGATTCCACCCGAAGGTCAGGCCATAAGTTTTACCTGTGTTGTTGTCGAGAACGTTGTTCCAGCCATTTGTCAGGTAACCGGTGAGCGAATACCTGTCGTTGAAGGCATACTTGGCGCGCATTCCGAAGTGATAGTACGGAATAGCGTAGGAGAAGAGAATTCCTCGAGAGTAGTTCCAATTGTCCTTAGTTTCGATGACCTCAGCTCCCGCGGGAGTGACGAACTTACCGACGTCCACCTGCAAGCCCTTCCCCACTGGCGCGAGATACGAGAAGTAAGCCTCCTTGAGATATTGGTCGAAACCGAGGCCACCTTTCGGCTCAGAGCCATTTACCGCATTCATGGCTTGCCCAAAACCAAGAGCTACGTGGTAGCCCGTTCGGCTGTTCGAAGGGTCGGGAGCCTTGTCGAGAACGAGTTCCACAAGATTCAGACCGAACGAATTGGTCGCGCCATCAAAGAACCGAAGGCTGTTCGCCTGGTTTGCCGGATTGTTGAAGTTCTGGCCGTAGTACACGTCCACGAACCCGCTCAGCGTGGTCGGTCCCAAAAGTCCCGCAAGTGATGGGGCTGCTGGCGCGGTGGCCGGAGCGGTAGCAGCGCTGCTGACCAGATTGCTTGGCGTAGCCGCTGCACTGGCTGCAGGTGCTGGATCGGAGGCTTTCTCCTTCTGATCTTTGAGCGCCGTAAGCTCGTTGCGCAGTTCCTTGACCTGCCGTTCCAACTCCTCCATGTGGTGAACAATCGCGTCATTTGACGGCGGAGTAGAGTTAGCGTCCTGCGCTTGACCCCGAGTCACAACCATCAGACTGGCGAGCGCGACCATTGCCCCGATTTGGGAGCGTTTCCTCATCGTTTGTCTCCAGCTTTCTCCCCTGGCAAATCTAGCGAGTGACCGAGCGTCATCGCTGTCAGCACCGCGAAAGTAGCGGTGTTGGAATTCATAGTCCAATTCATACTTTTGTTTGGGCTGATCGAAAGTTCGTGTAAGAACAAAAACTTATGGCGGGGATAACGGTGCGTTATCGCTGCAGACTTCCGCTGTCGAGGATTCAACTCTTCGGCGCACCGAGAGAATGCTTCGATTTACCTATTTAATCAAAGATTTCCGCGATATCCGAGAGAACGATATGTACACAATTCGGTGCGAGTGGAGGTTGCAGCTGGGACTGGCAAACGCTCGCGTTCATCAACCATTTATGCGAGGCATTCCGCGGGCTTATGCCCACGATTGATTTTTTTCATGTGTCTCGAGCATCTTCTTGGCTCCGGAAGGTTCAGATCGAGGCTTCGTGCCAAACAGCTTTCAATAGCCTGCACGGCCCTCGCTCGCCGAGTGCGGGTTGTGCCAATACCCTGTGCAAAAAACTTACTTGACGTTTACCCCAGTACTAGACGAATAATGAATCGTTTTAATGACGGTATTTGGTCGCTCGCACGTGTACGTCCCCAGTCTGGATTGTACTGATCATGGAGGTCATCATGCGTAAAGTTTCCACGTGCTCCTCTCGTTGGATGCTGGTACTTGTCCTCGTCCTGGCATTGCCCGCTGTGCTTCTTGGGCAGGCCTACTTCGGAACCGTCAGCGGCGAACTCACCGATGCCACCGGCGCTGTTGTGCAAGGGGCAAACGCTGTTCTCAAAGACCTGCAAAAGGGATTCACGTTCGCAGCAATTTCTGATGAAAACGGACGGTACCTGTTCCGTTCCATCCCTCCCGGCATGTACTCGCTCACAGTGGATGCCAGAGGGTTTGCCAAAGCCTCAGTGCGGAACATCAAAGTCGATATCAACCAGAATGCGACGGCGGACCTGATCCTCAAAGTAGCCGGTGCCGAGCAGACCGTACAGGTCTCGGCTGAAGCGCAGAACATTCAAACCCAGGATGCGGAAACTGGCCAGGTGGTGAATCGCCGTTTTATTAACGATCTCCCGTTGATTGACCGGAACGTCGTCGCACTGACGTCGCTGGCGCCCGGTGTTACCGCCATGGACGATCAATGTGACGCCACCTGCACCGGTACGAATTTCGTTTCCAATGGCAGCCGCGGATCAACCGCCGACATCTTGACGGACGGCGCGTCCGTGACAAACTCGGAACCAAATGGCGGCATTACGGCCGCGACCTATCTCCCGTCACCCGAGGCGGTCGAGGAGTTCAAGGTCGAGCAGACGAATTTCAGCGCCGAATATGGGTTCTCGGGAGCGTCCGTGGTGAACATGATCACGCGCTCCGGGACGAACAGTTTTCATGGGAGCGCATACGACTTCCTTCGTGATCAGGCCTTCGATGCCAATAACTGGTTCAACAATCACTTTGGCGTGCCGATTCCTCATTTACGTCGTAACAATTACGGCGCAACGATCGGTGGTCCGATCGTCAAGAACAAGACTTTCTTCTTTTTCGATTACGACGGTTTCCGCCAGGCGAGTCTCGGCAATGCGCAGGCTGGTGTCCCAAGCGATGCCATGCGGACTGGCGACTTCGGGGAGTTCTGTGCAGCCCAGGGCGGCACCTTTGACGGTGCAGGGCAGTGTAGCGTCGCCCAAGGGCAATTGTGGGATCCCTATCAGCGCACCTACGATTCCAACGTGGGAGCTGCGGTCTGGAGTGGTTCGAACGCGTTCATTCCCTTCAACAATCTCGCCACGTACGTGAGCCCCGGAAGTCCAAATCTGCCGGCCAATCTCCAGCCCGCTCCGGGCGTGGCGGGAAATCTGATCGACCCGGTCGCGTTAAAAACGATGAGTTACTTCCCGGAGCCGAACATCGCGGGCAACGGAATTTATGACAACTGGATTGGTTCTGGATCCAACCACTCGTACAACGATCAGTTCGATATCAAGATCGACCAGCGCTTTAGTCAGAAAAACCTGATGAGCGTGAAGTACTCGCAGCAGTGGAGCCACGGCAGCTCCTTCAACTGTTTCGGAAACTTCACCGATCCATGCCAAGGAGGCCCGAACCGGACCACAGCGCATCTGTTTGCTATCAACGACACGCACACGATCAGTCCGACGTTGCTGCTGAATGTGACCCTGGGTTTCACGCGCGGCGCCTGGCACATCGATGCGTACAATCCGCAGGGCGTCAACGATCCGCTTGGAACTCTGGGATTCCCGTCTTATCTGTACAGCAACAACTTCAAAGGAGTGCCGGCCATTTTCATCAACCAGTATTTTTCCGCCGGCTACGCCAACGTCGGGACTGATCCCTATGGCAACTACCGCCTCGGACAGGACACGGGACAGCTCACCGCCACTCTCGACAAGGTGCGCGGCTCGCATGAAATCAAGTTCGGCTTTGATGGCCGCCTGCACCAGATGAATTACATCCAGACGAACGCTCCTCTGGGATTCTTCACATTCGATGAGAGCGGTTCTGGCGCCTGCCCGGCTCCGAGCGATCCGAACTATGGAGAAACGGGACTGGAATTTTGCGGCGGCGATGGTATGGCCAGCTTCCTGATGGGCCAGATGACACAAAATTGTGGCGGAAATGGCTGCGGCTCTACTTATGAGATTCAGTCTCGTCCCGCAACTTCGAACCGGCAGTACGGCTTTTTTGTGCAGGATAACTGGAAAGCTACTCAGAAGCTGACGTTAAACCTCGGCCTGCGCTACGACGTGACTCTGCCAAGGACTGATCGGTATAACCGCCAGAACTATTTCGATCCCAATGTCACCAGTCCTCTGAACGGCGGCACGCTTTCTTACGTTGACGAAGTCAACGGACCGACAACGCTGAATCTGCGGGGCGGAGAAGTTTTTGCTACTTCCAGCCAGCGCACAAACTATGTCACCGATTGGAAAAACATTCAGCCCCGCTTCGGGCTTGCGTTCCAGTTCTCTCCCAAGTGGGTCGTACGTGGCGGATACGGCATGTATTACGGCCAGTCCCGCTCGGGCGTCACAGGGGTTGTTCCTTATGGCTCGGTGGGATTCAACCAATACACGAATGTGATCACTACCTATCAGAACGATCAAGCTACGCCGTGGCTACACCTGAGCAATCCTTTCCCGAACGGACTGATTCAGCCTGCCGGCAATACGTTGGGTCTGATGAATGACGTCGGGTTCGGCGCCAACGGTCCGCTGCGCACGGCATCCGCCAACCTTACTCCCTACGAACAAAGCTGGAGCCTCGGCCTTGAACGCGAACTGCCCGGCAACATCCTGGTCAATGCGGAGTACATCGGGAAAAAAGGAACTCATCTTCCGTTCAGCGGCGCGAACCAACTCAACCATCTGGGGCCCTGGGTGGAGTCTATTCCCACGGACAGTCCCGACCACGACAACCCATGCCAGTCGCTCACCGTCGAGTGCCTGAATACCAGTGTGACCAATCCGTTCTCGTCGCAGAACGGCGGTCCGATCAGCGATCCCAATAGCACTCTTGCGGCGCCGACAGTACAGGAGTACCAATTGTTGGTCCCGTTCCCGCAGTTCACCGGCGTCGCCACAGATGTAGAAATGATCGGCAGCTCGACCTATCACGGGCTGCAATTGGTAGCGGAGAAGCGCTACTCGAATGGACTGCAGTTCCTGGTCACGTATGTCTGGTCGAAATCGATTGACGATTCGTCTCAGGCCGACGACAACGTGACGTGGCTTGGGAGCTTCACGAGCTTGCAGGATCCCAATAAAACGTCGCTGGAGCGAAGCCTTTCCACCTTCGACATTCCGCATGTGTTGCAGTTCAGCTACACGTACGACCTGCCCTTTGGACGTGGACGCCTGCTGGGTGGCAACATGCCCCGGTTCGTTGACGCCATCATTGGAGGTTGGAAGACGAACGGGTTGTGGCGTATGTCAGCCGGCCGCCCGCTGACCTTCTTCCTCGCGGACGGAGTTGCCTTACCGACTTACGGCGGACAGCGGCCAAATATCGTTGGTAAGCCCAAACGCGCCAGTTCGGACTGGGTCGATCAATACTTTGCCGATCCCAATATCTTTCAACGCACGCCCGATAACACGCTGGGCAATGCGCCACGAGCGGATGGATCCATCCGAAGCCCGTGGTCATTTACCACCGACCTGTCGCTCTCGAAGCAGTTTTCGCTCGCGAGCTTGCGTGAGCAGATGAACCTGGAGTTCCGCATTGAGGCGCGGAACGCATTCAATCACCCCGTATTCAGCGCACCCGACACAACGGTTGACGATGGAAGCTTTGGCCAGATCAGCCAGACATCGGTTTCGCCGCGCGAAGTGCAGTTGGCGATTAAGTTCAACTTTTGACGTACACCGTTTAAGTTCACAGCTTCTCTCGTCCGGCGGTCAGTGCTGTCCTGTCGAAGCAGCGGCAGTGCCCGCCTCAATATAACGAAGCTCCATGATGAGGCTTCTACTGCGACTTCCTCATACCAGTCTGATTCAGTTCCAAGCACCTACAGCACGGAGGCAATTTTTATGAAGCGGAGCGCCCGCATTCGTATCTTCGTCATAGTGTTCGTCGTCGCAACCGCGCTAAGCCTCGCTAATTTCGCCGCGGCTCAGAAAATCACGGTCGATGCTAATCCTTCGCACGTCGTAAATACGTTCAGCCCTCCCCATGCACTCGGCGCGGCGATCGACCGCCTGCGTACGGGAACACCCGACCACCTGCTTACCGGACAGATGCTGCAAGAAATCCTTGAGGCCGGGTGGCAGACCGTCACCTACCGCCAAAACACGGAACTCATGGTCGAGGCCTGGCACTGGAATGCGCGCGGCACATGGAGCAACGCTTCAAAGCAGGAGGGATACTTCGCAGGAGATGCCAATCCTACGGATGAGATGATCCATCACTCGTGGGCATATCCTTTACCCCATCGCGGATTCAGTCGGGGCGACGGCAATGGTTGGTCGCGACTCACGGATGGTGACCTGAATTCATATTGGAAGAGCAATCCGTATCTGACCAAGGCCTTTACCGGTGAAGACGACTCGCTTCATCCCCAGTGGGTCATGATCGATTTAGGCAGCAAGATCGATGTGAACGCCATCCGGATCGCGTGGGCGAATCCGTACGCGCGCAAGTATTCAGTACAGTTCTGGACCGGTGAGTTAGAACCTTTCTACGACGGCACCACCAAGGGCACATGGCAGACGTTTCCGATGGGCAGCATCATGGAAGGAAAGGGTGGCACGGAAACTTTGAAGCTGGTGTCGTGGATGGTCCCGGTCCGCTATATCCGCATCTGGATGACAGAATCGTCCAGCACCTGCGACAGTCACGGCTCGGCGGACAAACGAAATTGCCTGGGATACGCCATCAATGAACTCTACGTAGGTGCGCTCTCCGCTAACGGGGAGTTCAACGACTACGTCACGCACTTCCCCAGCCGCCAGCAGACGATTACATGGCCTTCTTCAGTTGATCCCTGGCATGCGGCATCTGATCTGGACGAATCTCGTGGAGATCAAGTCGGTTTCGATTTCTTCTTTCGCTCTGCCATTACGCGCGGGCTGCCGACGATGGTGCCGATTGCCATGCTGTATTCCACTCCCGAAGATGCAGCGAATGAGATCGAGTACCTGTACAAGCGCCACTACTCTATCTCGTGGATCGAGATGGGAGAAGAGGCCGACGGGCAGCACATGCTGCCGGAAGACTACGGCGCGCTCTACGTCCAGTTTGCGACGGCCATTCACAAAGTAGTGCCGGAAGCCAAACTCGGCGGCCCTCCCTTTGAAGGAACATTTGGCGACGTGGAAGTCTGGCCCGACGCGAATGGAAAAGTGTCGTGGCTCGGCCGATTTTTTGACTACCTGAAATCACACGGTCGAATGAAGGATTTCACGTTCTTCTCATTTGAGCACTATCCGTATCAGGATCGCCCAACATACTCGTGGGCCGATCTTTATCCTGAGCCGGGTTACGTGAGCCATATCGTACAAGTCTGGAAAGACGATGGCCTGCCTCCGGATGTTCCGTTCTTCATGACAGAGGGCAACATCGGGGGCGGCGCTCCGCCGTCCACAGTGAAGAGTGGCCTCTGGCTTGCGGACTACGTGGGAAGCATGATGAGTGAGGGGGCGGGTGCAACCTACTATTTTCACTACATGCCCTATCCCGGAAGTGTCAGCGGCTTTGGAACTTTCTTGTTAATTGATTCAAACTACAAAGTGCTTAGCTATCCGCCGCAATACTTCGCTGCTCAGTTGATCACCAAAGATTGGGTGCAGCCGGTAGACGCACCCCACCGGCAGTTCAAAGCTGCAAGCGACGTGGTCGATGCTGCAGGAAATGTCCTTGTGACTGCTTATGCCGTTGAGCGACCAGATAAACAGTGGTCGGTCATGCTGGTGAACCGTGACCAATATAACGACCACTCGGTGGAACTGGTCTTTGCAGACGAGAGTAAACGCGAACGTCACTTCTCGGGTACAGTCGCAAGAACTACATTCGGTTCAAATGAGTATCAATGGCATCAGCAAGGCGAGACCGGACACGCCGATCCCGATGGTCCGCCTTCGAAGACCAGCTTGAATTCTGCCCCAGACACTGTGTTTGAGATTCCGAAGGCGTCGATCACCGTTCTGCGTGGAACGCTCGGGCGGTGATCGCGGCATCCGAAGTGAAATGGAGAGGTGTCCACGGAGCGCTTCACATATCGGGTTCTTGCATGCCTGAAGCCCAAAAACGCGACAGCGTTTCACCTATAGTCTCCAAAATGCGACGCGCTGAGTTGATAAAGCGCTTAACCTCGAATATAAAGTCTGCTGGTGTTTAATGGCTATCGTTCATCGGCGGAGGAACCGAATGAGAGCTCGCGCTATTTTTCTACTCGTAGTTCTGTCTTGCGGATCGAGGATGTTGTTTGCGCAATCGAGCTATGACCTGAAGTCTCCGGATGCTCGCATTGAAGTCCGGATCCGCACTGCGGGACAGCTTCGATACGACGTGCTTCTGCGTGGAACGGCGCTCCTGGAAAATGCCAAGCTGTCCCTCGACGTGGATCACAAGAAACTCGGCATAGAGCCGAAAGTCACTGGCGCGCAGCCGCATAGTTACGACCAGATCGTGGATCCGATTGTACGGCAGAAGTTCGCCAAAATTCGCGATCACTACAATGAGCTGAAGCTCAGCATTGAAGGTGGTTATGCCGTTGTCTTTCGGGCCTATGACGAAGGGGTCGCTTATCGATTTGAAACGTCGTTTCCTGGAAAGCAGGCAAAGGTCTATAGCGAACAGGCAGACTTTAATTTTGCAAGCAACTTCGTCGTTTATTATCCGCAGGAAGACAGCTTTTATTCCCACAATGAGCGCAAATACCTCCCTCAACGTCTGAATGAGATTGCGCCACTGTTCATGGCGACCTTGCCGGCTGTCATAGATGTGGCAGGTGGGGCCAAGCTGGCGATTGCAGAATCGGATCTGAGTGATTATCCCGGACTGTGGTTGAGAGGTGGAGCGCCGCAATTCGCGCTGCATGCGACGTTTCCGCCGTATCCCCTCAAGGAAGAACAGACCAGCGATCGTGACTACAAAGTTATCCAGGCTGCGGACTACATCGCTGTGACATCAGGTACGCGCACGTTCCCCTGGCGTGTCCTCGGCATCGCCGATCGCGATGGAGATCTGATCACCAATGAACTCGTGTACCTGCTCGAGAGTCCGTCCAAACTGCAAGACACGTCTTGGATCCATCCCGGGAAAGTCGCGTGGGACTGGTGGAATGATTGGAACATTTCCGGGGTGGACTTTCACGCGGGCATCAACACCAAAACGTACGAGTACTATGTCGATTTCGCTGCCAAGTACGGACTGCCTTATATCATCCTCGACGATGGCTGGTACAAGCTCGGTAATCTCCTCGAGGTCACTCCCGATCTCAACATGGAAGAACTCGTGGCGTACGCGAAGCAGAAGAATGTCGGGCTGATCCTGTGGGCTTCGTGGAAGACACTCGACGATCAGCTGATTCCAGCGCTCGATCAGTTTGAGAAGTGGGGGATCAAGGGCATCAAAGTGGATTTCATGCAGCGCAGCGATCAGATCATGATCAACTACTTTGACAGAGTGTGTCGCGAGGCCGCGAAGCGGCACATGCTGGTGGATTTTCACGGCGATCAGAAGCCGGCTGTCATGACTCGCACGTGGCCGAACCTGATCAATACCGAAGGAGTGCGAGGGATGGAGTGGAGCAAGTGGAGTTTGGAATCGGAACCGGCGCACAACGTTAGCCTGCCATTTACTCGCATGTTCCTGGGGCCTCTCGACTTCACTCCCGGAGCGATGCGCAATGCGACCCGCAAGACATTTGCGCCAATCATGTCGCAGCCCATGGCTCTGGGCACGCGCTGTCAGCAACTGGCGATGTACGTTGTCTACGAGGCACCCCTGCAGATGCTGTCAGATAGTCCGTCGAATTATCTGCGGGAGCCCGAGACCATGGACTTTCTCGCGCCAGTGCCGACAGTGTGGGATGAGACCAGAGTTCTTGACGCGAAGATGTCAGAGTACGTACTGCTTGTGCGCCGGAACGGATCGGACTGGTATGTTGGCGCGATGACTGACTGGACTTCTCGGGACCTGGAAGTTGATTTTTCTTTTCTGCCGGAGGGCAACTTCACTCTAGAGGCATACCAGGACGGCGTGAACGCCGATCGCAACGCCAGCGATTACCGGAAGTCAACGCAGCAGATCACGCGCGCGACGAAAATGAAGATTCATCTCGCACCGGGCGGAGGCTTTGCGGCGCGCGTCCATCACTAGGGCCAGTTACCATGAACGTGTTTCCTCCGGATAGAATCGCAGACTGCGCCGAGTCTTTAGAGAGGGCCTTTCCTCGGTAGTGCTCGCATGGCACCCGTGGAGATTCCGCCATCGACGAGAATTGTCTGTCCAGTGACATAGCGACTGGACTCGGACGCGAGAAATACGATTGCTCCATCGAGATCGTGCGGCTCGCCCGGGCGCTTCGCAGGGATGCGCTCGGTGAGGTACTCCACCCATTCGTGATCTTGGTAGAGGATTTTGTTCTGCTCGGTGCGGAACCAACCGGGAGCGAGACAGTTCACGGTAATGCCGGATTTCCCCCAATCGTCGGCGAGGCTCATCGTGAGTTGGCGTATGCCTCCGCGGCTCGCACCGTAAGGTCCCAAGCCTGCATAGCCCGCCACGCTAGTGACTGAGCCGATGTTTATGATTCGTCCATAGCCGCGCGGGACCATATAGCGGGCGGCTGCCTGCGCCACAAAGAAGCTGCCGCGAAGATTCGTGTCGAGCACCAGGTTCCAGTCGTCCCAAGTGATAGCGAGAGCAGGCTTCCGGACATTGCAACCGGCATTGTTAACGAGGATGTCGAGCTGTCCAAAGGCTTCATGAGCGGCCATGGCCATTCGTTCGATACTCTGGAGATCGCGAACGTCCAACTCGAGAGACACCGTACGCCGCCCGAAAGAGCGGATCTCGGATTCAAAGGCGGCAAGTGAGTCGCGCTTTCGGCTGGTGAGGACGAGATCGGCTCCTGCTTTGGCCAATGCGCGCGCGAAGTGCTGTCCGAGTCCGCGGCTGGTTCCGGTCACGATGGCGACCTGTCCGGTAAGATCGAACAGTTCGCTCATACGGAAGCACCGGGATCGAGAATGACCTTCATCAGCCCGCGTTCGCGTGCATAGAGTCGCTCGAACCACTGCGGTCCTTCGGCGAGGGGCGCGACCGCGCTGATGAGTGGCTTTGCTTTGATGTCTCCGCTGCTCAACAACTCGATCGCGTGCGGGTATTCTCCTGCCGAAGCGCACGAGCCATGCAAGGTGAGTTGGCAACTTACCACTCTCTGCAGCGGGATCGTCACTTCGGGAGTAATATTCCCTACGAGCACAACATCGCCGCCCTTGCGAACACAATTGATGGCAGATTGAATCGCGGGAGTGTTGCCAACGGCCTCGACGACGATGTCGCATCCGATGTCATGTGTTGCTTGCAGGACCTGTTCGACCAGACTTGGTCCGGAGAGCAAGACGGAAGTCGCGCCCAAAGATCGGCTCAGCGCGAGCCGGTTCTCATCGACGTCGGTGACGAAAACTTGAGAGCAGCCGGCAACTCTAAGCGCTTGCTGAACGAGTAACCCAATCGTGCCCGCTCCCACAACAAGCGCGGTGCTTCCCGGTCGAACCGCGGGCAGCGAAACTGCGTGAAGTGCCACGGAAACGGCTTCGAGGAGAGCTGCTTCCGGAAAGGAAAGATTTTCAGGCAGACGATACGTTATACGAGCGGGAACGACCACGAACTCGGCGAAAGCGCCATTGCGACGGTATTGCCCGCAGGAAACGCCGAGAACCTCGCGTCTGTCGCAGAGGTTTACCATGCCACCCCGGCAACTAGCGCACTCGCCGCAATAGATCGTGGAGTCGAAGGTGACGCGGTCGCCTTCGCGGAAGTTGTCTACTGCCTCGCCCACGCGCGCCACTACACCAGCGGCTTCGTGACCCATAACCAGCGGCGGAATGCGGCGTCCGGTGGAACCGTCGTAGCCATGGACATCACTGCCGCAAATGCCGCATGCCGCGACACGAACGACGATTTCTCCAGGAGCAGGCTCCGGACTTGGGAGATCTACGAGTTGCATAGTCTTGTATTCGGAAAGAAGAAGCGCTTTCATGGCATACCTGAGCGAAACAATATCATGGGAACTGGAACTCGCGCTTCTTGACAGCTCACAGACGGCGATTGAGAATGTGCGCGCTTTGATTTTCACCCTGTAGTGGAAAAGAGGGCTACGTGCGTCGTTTCAGCAGACGTGAATTTGTGAGGGGTTCGGCGGCAGTTCTTGGCGCAGCAGGCATTCGGTTTCCATTGTGGGCGCGCTCGTTGGGCACGGCAGGCGCGGATCCGGCACCGCACCTCTTGCTGGGAGTTGATTACTATCCCGATCAAACTCCGGAGTCTCTGTGGGACGAAGATGCGCGGATGATGTCTGAGGCCGGCATAACCAACGTACGCATCGCCGAATTTGCGTGGGCGCTGATGGAACCGGCAGAAGGGAAGTACGATTTTGCCTGGCTCCATCGCTCGATGGATATTCTGCACCGCAACAAGATTGACGTCATTCTGGGGACTCCATCGGCCGCGCCCCCACCTTGGCTCACAGCGAGATATCCGGACATTGTGGAGGTGAATGAACGCGGCGAGCGCCTCCACCCCGGAGGGCGCCGCTTTACTTGTCCGACGAATGCGACCTACCGCCGGCTGTCGGTGAACATTGCCAGCGAGATGGCTAAGGAATTCGGGGAGCATCCGTCGGTAATTGGTTGGCAAATTGACAATGAATTGACGCTTGGTTCGTCAGCGCGCTGTTACTGTGATTTTTGCCGCGCAGGTTTTCAAAGCTGGTTGCGATCGAAGTACGCCAGTCTCGACAATTTGAACCAAAGTTGGGGAACGGTTTTCTGGAGCCAGAGCTACACCGATTGGCCGCAGATCCCTGTACCGTTGCCATCCGGGGGCGATCCGAATCCGGGATTGGCACTCGACTACGGGCGATACCAGTCGTTCGCAAACGCGTCCTTTCTGGAAGAGCAGTTGTCGACGTTGCGCAAGTTGTGTCCGCATCATTTCGTCACGACGAACAACATCGGCGTGCCTTACGACGCGATCGATGATCGAGAACTTTACGCGAAGCTGGATTTCGTTGCGTTCGACAACTATCCGGGCTTCATCGACATGCTCATGCATCAGCAGGCCAGGACTGGTCCGCTCCCGGCGGCAGCGATTCCTAGCATGGTCGGTATGCAGCATGATTTCGCGCGCAGCATTCTTCAGAAGCCATTTCTCATCATGGAAGAGCAGAGTGGCAAGGCAGGGCAGAGCACGTTCTCCCCACAGCCCGAGAAAGGCCAAGTTCGCCTATGGAGCTATCAAGCCATTGCGCACGGGGCCATGGGCATTAACTTCTTCCGCTGGGACACGGCAACCTTCGGCGCAGAGGAATACTGGCACGGCATGCTGAATCACGACCGCTCGAAAAGCCCGGCTTTCGATGAGATCGTCCAAACTTTCAAGGAATTGAAAGCGCTCGGCACAGAGTTTCTCTATTCCGAGTACGACGTGGACGCTGCGCTGTATTTTGACTATGACTGCAGTTGGGCCCTCAAGATCCAGCCCGGGCACCACGCGCTCAGCTACGCTGAACAATTGACGACGTGGTACGGAGCGATTTCAGCCAGCCACGCAGGACTTGACATCATCGGTCCGCAATCCGATCTGTCGCGCTACAAGGTGCTTTTTGCGCCGGTGGTGTATGTACTCTCCGAGGCGCAGGCGGACCGAATTCGCCAGTATGTGCGCGGTGGGGGTGTATTCGTAACCAGCTTCCGCCTCGGAGTGAAGGCTGAGACAAGCCAGATTGTGCGCAAGCCGCTGCCCGGATTTCTCGCTGATGTGATGGGCGTGACTGTCGAGGACTATGTTCCGATTTACTCGGAGCATCCGCATGTGCAATTCAGTTCGCAGTTCGCGGGTGCCGAGGCTGAATGCGGCATCTGGGCTGACATTCTGAAGAGTTCCAGCGCAGAGGTGCTTGCCACCTATAGTTCCGGGCAGCATCGCGGTAAGCCGGCGATCACGATCAATGCGTTCGACAAAGGCAAAGCAGTTTACATTGGGGCAGATCTTCGTACGCCGGATCTCGTTCGAGTGCTGCAGAAGCTTTCGGCGAATGCGGGAGTTACGCCGCTATTGAATGTTCCTCAAGGAGTCGAAGTGACCGTGCGCAAGAAGGGGAGCAAGCGATGGATGTTCGCGCTCAACCATAGTGCCGAGCCGCAGAGTATCTCAGTACCAGTAGGGTCGAAGGATGCGATTACCGGACGATCGTACTCCGGGTCTAATCAGATTCCTGCCTATGGAGTTCTGATCCTAGCGAAGGGATAACGCCGTCTCGATACATCCAAACGCGGGTTGAGCGCCAGCGGTTTTCAACGTTCGTGCGTTAGCATTCCACTCCCCTCATGTATCGTGAGGATCTGATTTGTCTTCACGTTAGTGAACCGTTCCGTTTTCTGTGTGGTTGGCCATTTAACTTCGATTGCATCGATGACTTCGGCCTTCCCCAAGCCGAAGTGAAGCCGTAAGTCGCTTTGAGACATGACGCTCGAGCCGCTGTGAACTTCGTCCATCTGTATATGATTGCCAGTGATGACGCGGGCACGAGCGCCAATGGCCGTGCGATTGCATTTGGTTCCGATCAGCTTGATTTTGATCCAGTTCTGCTTGTTACCGCCGTCGTTACGTAGCAGAGAGGGAACGTCGCCCAGATTCAGGACGAGTACATCGATGTCGCCGTCATTATCGTAATCTCCGAAGGCCGCCCCACGGCTAGAGAATCGCTCCGAAATGCCCGGACCCATCTGGGCGGAGACATCCTTGAATTGGCCTTTACCCATGTTCCTGTAGATCAATCGAGGATTCTTGTAGTTCTGGCCTGTTTCGTGCGCATCGATTTGCGGATACACGTGGCCATTGATCTGGATGATGTCCTGCCAGCCATCGTTATCATAGTCCACAAATCCACAGCCCCATGCCACGTATCGATTGTTCATCCCAATGCCTGAAGAAAAGGTAACGTCGTTGAAGGTACCGTCCCCGTTGTTGTGGTAGAGATTGCAGGTGTCGTCGGCAAAGTTGGTTTTGAAGATGTCGAACCATCCATCGCAGTCGTAGTCTCCTACAGCCACGCCCATGCCAGCTTGCTCATGTCCGTCTTCGCTGTAGGCGCAGCCAGCGATCATAGCGATATCAGTAAACGTACCGTCATGATTGTTGCGGAATAGAATGCTGGGCTCGGAATCGACAGCGACGTAGATGTCGGGCCACCCATCGTTATCGAAATCGTAGGAAACCGCGGTGATCGAATACCGCGGGCCCGGCTTCAAAATCCCGGCTTTCACCGAAACGTCGGTGAATGTCCCATCACCGTTGTTGTGATATAGAACGTTCGTGTCCCCGCTCAGGCCGCGTGGTCCGCACATGATGGGAATACCTTTCCACTGACACTGTGCGGGAGGTTCCGGTCCCGGCGTCTGCGCAGGGTCGAGCTTGATGTAATTGCAGACGAAAAGGTCCAGATATCCGTCCCGATCATAATCGAGAAAGGTGCAACCTGCGCCCCAGCGAACCTGCTCGTTGTGAAGTCCAGCCTTCCGCGTGACGTCGGTGAAAGTTCCGTCGCCATTGTTGTGGAACAGCAGATTGTGTCCCCAGAAGCCACAGAACAAGTCGTCCCAGCCGTCGTTGTCGTAGTCGCCGACGCAAACTCCGGTTTGCCATCCGGTGCGAGCGAGCCCGGACCTTTGCGTCACGTTCGTGAACGTACCATCGCGATTGTTCTTGAACAGTTGCGACGTGGGTGCTTTGCCTTCTGCCCACTTCTCGCCCAAGCGAGAGCCGTTTGTCAGGTAGATGTCGAGCCAACCGTCATTGTCGTAGTCGAAGAATGCGATGCCACTTCCTTTGGCTTCGATTATGTAACGCTTGTTGGTGTCAGAACCCCAAACGTTTGGAATATTCAAGCCAGCTTCTTTCGCCACATCAATGAACTGAACTGCTTCGGTTGCGTCAGCGGGTTTCGCGTCAAGGAGTAGCGGGCGGTTCCAGCGCCATAGAGGAGTGTTCAAGGCGTCCATCAGCGTACTACCGAAGACCAACAGACAAGAGCCGAGGAAATGACGACGCGGAAGCTTCACTTTGAACTCGTAATTCGCGAAAATTTGCGCGGCACGATTCCGGCGCCTTCCTTGACTGCGATCATTTGGTCCACCGGCACGTTCGTTAATTTCTCAACGAGCCCGCTCGGCCAGGTGATTACAAGGGACTCAATTTTCGTCCTATCGGCTAACCCGAAGTGAATTCGAGGATCGCTCGCAGACATGTAACCCATTCCGCCCTTCGCCTGTTCAACCTGAACGGCACCTTGTGAGGTGAGTTTCAGCGACGATCCGACGCCATCGCGATTCGATTTGCTCCCGATGAGCAGCACCGTGAGCCAGTGATTTCCGCTGCCTCCGTCATTGCGCAGCAGCGAGGGATACTCGCCTCGATTGTTGGTGACGATGTCGATGTCGCCGTCGTTGTCGTAATCTGCGGTCGCGATACCGCGGCCGACGATGGGTCGCATGAAATCCGGACCAAGCGATTCCGATACCTTCTCGAAGTGTCCTTTGCCGATATTACGGAACATGAGCAGAGGTTCCTTGTAGGACACCTCGGAATGATAGAGCTGGATGTTGTCGAGCATCGCGCCATTCAGTTGCAAGATATCGTTCCAGCCATCGTTGTCGTAATCGAGGAACTTCATAGAGACGCCACTTAGCAGAATGGCTTTGTTGCCGAGTCCGGAGTTAAATGTATCGTCGATGAACGTTCCATCGCGGTTGTTGTGATAGAGCCGATTCAGTTCGAAGTCGAGATGGGTTACGTAGAGATCTAGCCAGCCATCGCCATCGACATCCGCAGCGTCGATTCCCATACCGGCTTCATAGCGGCCATCTTCGCTGGCGGCGACTCCCGAAACCAGAGAGACATCGTCAAATGTTCCGTCGTGCTTGTTG